>Ga0134090_1000907_pt1 | contig 21865 bp, 35 predicted proteins | sample 1_4taG_FD_94453 | JGI IMG/M metagenome (GOLD analysis project Ga0134090, IMG submission 94453) | Switchgrass degrading microbial communities from high solid loading bioreactors in New Hampshire, USA - 1_4_20_6_A1 metaG | ecosystem: Engineered > Bioreactor > Semi-continuous > Anaerobic >...
GAACTCTGAACCAGATCTAGCAGGTTATATTATTTATCGGGATTATACAGAAATTGCCCGTGTTGGAGCTGGCGAAACCAGCTATATTGACAGCGGCCTTGCGCCGAGTACTGAGTACATTTATGGTATAAAGGCTTATAACACTTCGCTGATTATATCAGACATGAGTAATGCTGCCACAGTGACAACACCCAAACCTCCGGCCCCTAGTGTCCTTAATATTAGCAGTGTAACGAGTAGAGGGGGAAAGGTTACCTGGGATGCCGTTTCCGGGGCAGATTCTTATAACATTTATTTAAACGGTAATCAGGTCTATAACACAACCTCTTTGGAGTATGAATTATACGATCTAGAGCCGGAAACCTCTTACACGGTTGAAGTAAGGACAATTATAGGTGGGGTGGAAAGTGAGCCTGCGATTCAGAGTTTTACAACGCTTTCCGGGCCTGCTGCTCCTGTTTTAACAGCTACGGCAATAAGCTACGATAGCATTCAGCTAACATGGCAGGCTGTCAACGAACCCGACCTGTCCGGTTACATTATATACCGCGATTATGTAGAGATCGCCAGAGTTGGACCAGAAGAAACCAGTTATATCGATAGCGGCCTTGTGTCAGGCATTGAGTACACATATGGGATAATGTCCTACAATACATCACTTATCACATCTGAAATTAGCAATGCCGTCACGCTTACTACGTTAGATCCCAAACCAGTACTTACTGCCAAGATAGACAATCAGACCATAGCAATGTCTTGGACAGGCACTGCTGACAGTTTTCTGATCATGGTGAATGGTGAGCAAGTGGATAGTGTAACTGGCAATAACTATAGCTACAATGTGCAACCTGGTAAATATGATTTACAGGTAATTGCTTTAATAGGAGCTGAGCAATATCCATCCAATGTTGTCAGCATAAAAGCATCTGCTTTTTCTACACCAGGTACTGCGATGGCAAGTGACATACTCACAAACTGCGGCTTGGTTATCTACCCAATTGGTGGGTTGCTAGCCTTGGCGCTGGGGTTGAAAGCAAGTCCATTGATTGTAACAGCGGTTAAGGCGGGATTGTTAAGAAAATTTTTCTAATAAGAAAGGTGTTCAGGTATGTTCCATACTAGCGGTACTGATGTTTTGGCGCAAGCGTGGTCAGTAATTAAGGTGTTAGGTCCTTTATATGCCCTATGCTTTGGCATAGTAGGCGCAAGGTTAGTTATTGAGAATGCAACAAAAATTTTTAAAAAGAAATATTTGCCCCCCCAAAGAAGCCTAAAGCTTCAAAACCCCGCCGATCTTCAGTATTTATTGCCGGGGATAGGAACCCCAGTGTAAGGAAAACAAAGAAAGGGGTATATGTTTATTATGAATAGTTTAAAAAAAGCAGTGGCCGTTTTTACTTTATCGGCCACTTTAAGCATAGGTTTGGGGGCCGCAGCCCAAGCAGCCCCCAAACAAATAGATTGTAAGGACATAAAACCGGTACAGGTGGCAAGTATTGATTGCTCTAATCTGCCTACAGTAACAACAAAGATGAAAGAAGAAATAAATACTCTTGAGAAACGGCTTGTTTATCCCAAAATTCCCTTTGATGGTCTTACAACAAGTTATGCATTTCAAAAACTAAAAGAAGATATTCAACTTTTGATCAATAAAGCTGCAAAAAGGTTCGGATTAAGTCCTTCATTGTTGGGGGCTGTGGCACAGGCTGAATCCGGGGGTAATGTAAATGCAGTATCTCCTATGGGGGCTATTGGCGTTATGCAGCTGATGCCCTCCACGGCTGCTGGGCTAGGGGTAAATCCTTACGACCCGGAGCAGAACATATATGGTGGCGCTCAATATCTGCGTCAGCAGCTTGATCGATTTGAAGGTAATATTCCGAAAGCCCTAGCTGCCTATAACGCTGGACCGGGTGCGGTAGAGGAGTACAATGGTATCCCTCCGTATAGGGAGACAAGGGAATATATATTCCGTGTTATGATGTATACAGGGGGGACGTTAAATTGAAAAAGCTCCTTGTATTCTTAATAGTTGCATTAATGATATTTATTTCTGGTTGTTCAATGGTCCCTATCCCGATGGCTCATGCTACAGAACCAACGCCAGTAACAGTTACAAATCCTATAACAATTGATCCACCGCCAATTCCTAAAGCCCCTGAAGATATATCTATTTCAGGTATAACAGATGTAGGGGCAACTGTGTCCTGGTCTCCTGTAGATACTGCAAGCCAATACTCAGTATGGGTTAATGGTGCCCGTTGGACCGGCGCGGATTCTCCAGGGATAGAGATTCATGGACTCAAGCCATATACAATATATGACATAACTGTAAGCGCAGCTAATGAAAGTGGTGAAAGTGAACAATCCTCTACCGCAAGTTTTACCACACTGCCACCGGTCCCGGCAGCTCCTTCACTTCCAACAATAGCTAATGTAAAAGATAATACAGCATTGGTACAATGGGAGCCGCTGCCGCCATCTCAATATATTCTGGCTTACAGAGTGTACGTTGACGGGATACCGGTTGCTGATGTTATACCCCAGGAAGGGATTCAGGCTGCTAACCTGACCAATTTACATGAGGGTAACCACATTGTTTCTATTTCAGGAATAAACGCTAATAAAGAGGGGCCGTTGTCAACCCCGGTGCATTTTACTATTGGGGCTTTACCAGCACCCAGCGGCTTGCAAATGACAAACCACTCAACGGATACTATATGGCTCCGTTGGAATTCGGTTCCAGGTGCGTATAAATACATAATCAACATTAACGGGCAGCTTGCGGGTGAAACGCAGCAGTCTAATTACAAACTTGAAGGACTTCAAGCCGGACAAAGATGTATTGTAGATGTAGTGGCAGTTATGCCTGATGGAAACTTATCACAACCAGCAAGTATTCAGTTGGATACTATTCTAGCTGATTATCCATTAACGAAGGAATCTTTGGTTCAAGATATTTTTAGCTACTGTCCGGACGTAGTTCCAGGTCTGGTCATGATATTCGTAGTTGGGGCATCATTTGCGCTGGCGCGAACGGCCAAAGAAAGCATTATGTAGAGGATTTGGTTTATAAGGAGGTAATATGAAAACTAAGCGTTTTATATCCTTGTTAGTTATATGTTGTATGTTTTTATTACCGGTTCCGGCATTTGCTGCTACATATTACGCTGGAACTTCGATATATCTATATCTTGAGGCAGGAGATAGTAATGTACAATTTTCAGGTAGTTATCACTGGGCGCAAAGCGTACCCCCTCTTGCGTCTATTACCATAGTAAACAATAATTTTAATTCGAATTGTAATGTAAGAGTAGATTGGTATGATAGATATAATAACATTATTGGCACGTCAAATGTTAGCTCTAATGGAAGTAATAAAATTAATGGTCCGGCAGGAAATACACATTTCGCGATATATGGATCTTGTTCAGATGATGAAACCCCTTCTCCGCAACCTTGGAGCTATATTGCCTATGAAACCGATAGTCAAGGTAATATATTAATTTTTGACGTACCTTCAGCTCCCCCCAATGGAAGTGAGCCAGGTGTAGATATAACTCCTGTAGTTAACGCGATAGAAGTTATTCAGGGACAGTTATCAACAATACACGGACAATTTGATAACGCTACTAGTAGATTAACTGCCATACAAGGACACGTGAACACTATCCAGGGACAAATCAGTACAGTACAAGACCAATTTGAAACAGTTATAGATCAACTAGATACTGTGCAAGGTCAATTTGAAACTGTTATAGATCAAATAGATACTGTACAACGTCAAATTAACACTTTAGATAGTCATGTACAGGACATACATGATTATATATCTACTCCCAGGACATCACAGCCAATGACTGTAAATATCCCCCAAGTAACGATTGACCCAACACCACCACCGGTAGAAGAGCCTTACAAGCAACCGTACCAATATAACCGAACTACAGGGCAGTACGATTTGCCTCCGATGGTTGATAGTCCGGGACCATTACCGTTTATCCCTGATCCGGTTACTATGGAGCACGATCAACCTGCTGTAATTGATCAGCCAATTCAAGCTAATCAACCAATACAGATTGATCCTGTTTATATTGATGATCCTATAATAAAGGACCCAGTTAATATAGAACAACCTCTTGTACAAGATCCACCTATGCGTGAGGAACCGAGAAATTTAACTCCGTTTAACCCTGAGCCGCCAATACCACGGAGTCCGGTTATTAACCGTTTAGAACCCGTAAATCGTGAAACTCCATTTACACCCGATCCTCCATTAACACCAGATCCGCCACTATAAGTATTAAGGGTGTGGTTGTATGTTTGAGTTCCTTCAAAGTTTAGGTCAAAACATAGTAAATGGCTTTAATTATATTGTTCAATGGGTTGGATCTATATTTATAAGTATCTTTAATGCTCTTAAGGAGTTTATAGCAACGATATTCCGGCCCTTAATTTTATTTTTTAATAGTCTTTGGTATCTGTTGGAAAAATGCTTTGACATCATAGTTATTGCAATTCAGGTTATTTTTGGTCTATTTAAAGTAATGGGAGCAGTCATTTACGGTGCTATTAATACCTTTTCTCAACTCATAGGATTTTCAGGCAGTACAGATTATTACTATATACCAGAAGCTTATAAAAATGGCTTTGATAGTGTGACATCTTTTTTAGGCCAAACTGGGCTTAATACTATAGCAATCATTATGACAGTGTTTATTTGGATGTTAACTGCTTATGCTGTTATTCGTATAGCTGGTGGTGAAAGGTAAATGTTTCAAAGAATAATAGATACGATATTTGACCCTATAATTCAGATTCTTATTGCTGCAAGAGATCGACTCGACTATATTTCTATGGTTGCTGCAAAAGGTCTTAATTTGGATTACTTTCTTGGCCCGGTATCGATGCTTGGAACAGAATGGAGGGCGCTTATTGGCTCTGTTGTCATGAGCGCCTTTTTGCTAATAATTGTGTTAATTGCCCGGAAGGGTTATGGACTTTACTTAGCGTTGAAGGAGGGGGTTAAGTGGTGGTAAAGAATAGAAACTACAAAGTATATACCATAGTATTTATTTCTTTTTTTGCTCTAATAATTTCATTTAAAGTTTTTTCGTATGCACAAGCATTGGAAAGATGGGAAAGTAATGACCCCTATCCTAACACTAATGATATAAACGCCTTGATAGAAGCAACAGACGGTTCTATTTCAGAAGGAGCAACTTCCTATATCATTGAAAGATCAGAAGATAATATAAACTTTACACAATTAACTGAAACATCACAGATAAGTTATACTGACTCGTGCTTGTCTCCTGGAACGTACTACTATAGGGTTAAAGCTAAAAATGAAACGGGTGTTTCAGGTCCGTCAAATATAGTGTCAGTTACAGTTCTAACTCCCACTTCATTCAAGGCTTATTGGGACGGAAACTATGTTAAAGTTGAGTGGGATCGGGGAGACTTAGATATACAAGGGACAAAGTTTAAACTATGGAGGATGGACTCAAATACAAATAAATGGATCTCTATATGGGATATAGGAGATATTAATGGCTTTGAATATACTGACAAATGGGTTTTGCAGGGAATAAATTATAATTATGCTATAAGGTCCAGTGATGGTTTAAGTGAATGGTACGAATGGCAAACCTTGGCTGAATCTGGTTGGGCAACCGGCGACAGGCCGTACCAGGCTCCCGGTGGCTTGCGAGTATCATCATATACAGATACAACCGCATTGGTAACTTGGTTGCCAATAAGTGGAGTTACTACGTACAAGGTGCAGATTAGTACTGATGGAGGTAACACATGGCAGGAATTCACTATAGAAAGCCCGTCAGTAATCGTTCCCTGTCCTTGTATGATGCGAGTAAAGGCCGATACCCATGAGAGGAGCCAATGGTCGGGTGTAGTAAGAGTAAAAAAATAGAAATGCCCCTAAGAAGCTCACATTTCGGTTTTAAGAGATTATAAGTAAGGGCATAGGTAAACCTATCTAAAGATAATTTAAGAGGCTTAGAAGCGATTCTGTGAGGCCGATTTTACCCCTGAAGTAACAAATTCATCAGGGGTTATGTTTTTTCAAAAACACTTCAGATAATGTTCATTGTAAGGGGTTATTAGGTGCGGGATAATTTTATTGGGAGGGGTATTTATGGTTTTCGAATTTTTTTTTCAAGCAGCTTTTGGTATAGCTGCCGGCCTTGGCGTTGCTGTTTTAATAACTTTATGGATTTATAACCGTTTTATAGGTGGTATAGGGAAAGGCGGTAAGAGATGCTAGGTTTGTTCAAAAAGAAAGAAGAAGGTACAGGTGATATCATAATTCTTATCTCTGACCGGGAGATCCGGCAGATGGAAGTTGAAAGAGAGAGTGAACAATCGTTACACGCCGGTGGCCTCACTTTGCCACGGGCAGACGCGGAGGTAAGGTATTTCCCGGCCGGCGGCAGGGCGTTTGTATATGGTTTTACTCAAGATTATTTATCGGAAACAGAAAATATAGCAAACCTTGAGAAGAATACTGTTTTAAGGAACCTATTCGACTATGGAGCAACTTCGAAGGTTGCCAATATTCAATTTTACGTAATGATTGCAGCTCTAATTATCACGGTGTTCTTGTTACGGGGTTAAAGGAGGCGAATTATTTGAGCGGTCAAGGTGGACAGGGTAATGAGCAGGGAGGAAAGTCACTACAAGACATTATGTCAGGTGAACTATTCTCATCCTCTAAAGGTGATCTAGTTGAGACTTTGCGATTTATGGAACGGCATGGGACGCCAATATCAGAGCGCCAAGTTGCTGCAGTGGGACTTTTACGGTCTCTCCAGGGGCGACGCAAGTCAAAAGATTATGAGCCAATCATCCAGACTATGATTGGCATGGCGAAAGATATCACGCCTCCCAATATATTTACAGAAGTGATTGAAAAGATGACCCTGGGTGGATATGTCACCGGAAAAATCCCACTCCGAAAAGTATTCGGTGGTGATAAATAATGTATGTTTGGGTGTTTCAGGGCAACCTTGGAGAGGGAAAGACCTTCGGCATGTCTGTCCTGGCTCATTATTTTGCATCTAAGGCCAGGAGGTCAGGTCTGCCGGTAGATATCTATGCAAATTATGGCCTCAAAGGTGCTAAACCGCTTGTTAATTACAAGGATTTTTATGATGTGGCAAAGTCCCCGAATAGTATTTGTTTGATGGATGAGGCTCATGTGAACCTGGACAGCCGACTTTTCCATAAAGGATCAAATATTTATATGACCCAGTTTTTCTTTTATCTCCGGAAGCTCCATGCCAGCCTATTTATGACTACTCCTAATATAAGAAACTTGGACTCCCGGATTAGGATGCTTACGAACATCTTAGTAGTATGCCGTAAAAATCCCGGTGGGTTTGTATATGAGATATACGATTTTCAAGCGGAAAAATTGTTATCACGAAAATTCCTTCCCAAATACAAAGCCAATGAAATATTTGCGGCTAAAATATATGACACTGACGCGATCATAAGAAATGTTGAGTTCCCAGGGAATGAAAGGGAATTCGACAAATTCTTGACGAGGGTAGTGGAGATCAGGGATGGAATTGATGTCCAGAAAGAACAGGGTGATTACATTGCCTGAAATTGTATATACGGATAAGCCGGAATGGGAACCTCTTGAAAGGGTTGTAGGTGAAAGATGTAAGGAGTTTATGTATATGGGGATGGTACCAATTGGAGAGGTATGGATTTTCCTCTATAAGCACATAAACAACCGCAGGTATCTAAACCTTGACGGCCGGAATGGGGCATACCGTTTTGAAAACGGTACGTATTATCCTGTTTCAGTTAAAGATGCCCTTGATTGGGTGTTCGTGTAATTTCTTCGTCTAATATGCCTTAGGCGCGGAATATGGCCGAGAGCTGGATGAAATAATGCCGGTTTCCGGTCTTGGTATCAACTGAAAATGACTGCGCATAATGCGGCAGGGGTGGTTATAAGTGAGTAAATACATTGAAGTGATTACTAAAGCCAATAAAACATTAACCAAGAAAAATGAAATGCTTGTTGCAGAGAATAAGTCATTTTGAGAACAGATACCTTTACTTCAGTTGGAAATTGGACATCATTCTTAAAAGACAGAGGTGCAAATATTATCAATACTGTAATTCATTGGGGCAGTATTTAGGCAGTATAATATTTTCGCTTAATAATTCGCTTGATGAATAGTTGCAGAAATAAGGAAAGGATTCAACTAACTAATGAAAGAGTTTCTAACCACATTAGGGGGGGGAACCGCACGGGCCTACGCTGAAGACCTGGCTGATTTTTCCCGGTGGTTTGAAGGTACCAACGGCCAGGACGTTACCCCGGCTCTGGTTACTACTGTGGACCTCCGGGAATATCAATCCCATATGTTAACCGTCCGGGGCTTGAAACCAGCTACTATAAACCGCCGTATGGCTGCAATACGGGCCTGGCTTCGGTGGGCAAAGGGTGCTGGCGTTATACAGGACTTGCCCCGGTTTCCCCATCAGGCCAGCATACCCAGGGGAGCTCCTAAAGCACTGGATAAGCTTGAAGAAGCACGTTTCCTTCGGGCTGTAGAGAGAGAAGGTAATGGTCGGGATAGTGCTCTTATTGCGCTTATGCTCTACGCTGGCCTAAGAGTAGGAGAAGTGGTTATGTTGCAGCGTGAAGATGTAGAAATAAGTGAAAGGAAAGGTAGGGTGATTGTCAGGGCCGGAAAGGGAATGAAACATCGAGCTGTACCCCTTTGCCTGGAGTCCAGGAACATGGTTCGCCCCTGGTTGCTAAAGGTTACAAAGAAGTGGGTTTTCCCCGGCCGTAGTGAACACCTTAGTGTTAGGGCGGCTCAAGATGTAATTAAAAAATATGCTTACTTGGCGCATCTTGAAGGAGTGACCCCGCACACTTTACGCCATACCTTTGCTACCAGGTTGCTCCGGGCGGGAAAAGATATTGTGATAGTAGCAACCTTACTGGGGCATTCCAGACTAGATACAACGGCACGCTATACTAGGCCGGGGTGGACGGATTTAGAAAGGGCGGTGGAAAATGAGAATTGGAGATAAGGAATATAATTTTCTAAACAGGCGAATAAAAGTAGATTGGCCGGTTGTAGTTACTCAAAACAAGGGTTTATTTGTGGTTGAAAAAGATTATCAGTTCCCAGGCGGGTTTTACGTGCGTCATAAAAATACCCCATATTATTTAACAGGAAGCAGGCGCGATATAGAATATATGGTAGAAAACGCTCTGGCAGCTTTGGAAATGAACACAGGACCTATCATATTAGCTACTGAAGAGGAAGCCGAAAAAATATCTGCTATGACTAAGCCAGTCATGGAATTATTAGCTACAAAACTGCCAGGAAACAACGAATGGTATCTTAACCTATTGTGGAGAACATTTAATAATTTGACGGTCCATCCAAGGGCAATCCCTATTTAGCATGGATAAAGAAAGAAGGCCCCCGGCTTAGTCTGGGGGATTTTTCATTTCTTCCGATATTTCCTAAGGATGAATCAATATTGACATACTCGAAGTTGGTTTTTAATGAGTAAGAGCACAACTGCGGCGCCGGAGGAAACTAAATAAGCAGACATACAAAGGCCTCGCTCTCTGGAGCGGGGTCTTTTTGTGTCCTATTAGGAAAAACCCAAAAAAGTTGATAAATATGTATTATTAAGTACAAGCACTAGAAAAAACGGGGAGGCCAGCCCCCGTTTTCCTTTTGTCTTGATTGCTAAGGTATATGCAAGGGAGGATATGAGTGGCCGGGAGAGAGGGAGGAGCAAGTCTTCATCATGCTCAACCTGGTGCCCAAAATGGTGCCCGTGGTGCCGGTTTTGGAGTATATTTTGTTCCTTGCAGTCCATGTAGTAAAAGCGATAAAATCAGTAATACCAAAGGATTGCAGTATTTCGGACACACTGGCAAAATTGTCTCCGTCAGCTTCCCAAGCTGAGGGTTGCGAGTTCGATCCTCGTCACCCGCTCCAGTAAAATCAAGCCCTCAGAGGACTTACTTAATCCTTCTGAGGGTTTTTTGGTGCCCATTTGGTGCCCGAGGTGTATCTTTTTTGATCTCGGTCACTAAAATATCATCTAGTTTATCAACCGCCTGTCGCTTCATTTTCTCCATGACGTGAGTATAAATATCCGCTGTCGTCCCGAGTTTTGCATGTCCTAATAACTCCTGGATGGTCCGCAAATCCTCACCCAATTCTAAGAGCCTGGTTGCAAAGGTATGCCTGAGCCCATGCAGGGTAATATCCTGCAGCCCTAACTTTTCCCGTAATTCCTCAAAGGCCCGGCTAAAGTTCCTGGGCCAAATATAGGTGCCTGCATTGCTTGGGAATACCAGCCCGTCCTCTTTAAATATGCCTTCCTCTATTTGTTTTTCCTGGCGCCGCAATAAAAACGTTTTTACCAGTCCAGGCAGGGGGACAGTCCTTTTGCCTTTTTTCGTTTTTGGCTCCTGTGCTATGATGCCAATCCCCTTGACGCTAACAATGCCCCGGCGCACAAACAGTATGCCATCATGCAGGTTTATATCATCCCAATGGAGTCCAAGGACCTCACCACGACGCAGGCCGGTGCCCAGCATGGTTGCAAAGGCCGCCCCAAGCGGGTGTTCCAACAGGGCATTTAAAAGCCTGCCCTGCTCTTCTGTTGTCATAACCCTGATTTCTTTATATTTCAGCGGGGGCCTGGTGGTAGCTTCTGCCGGGTTGTGAGTAATAAGCCTGTTTCTAACTGCCTGCTTGAGTGCTCCATTTATGAGCTGGTGGACCTGGTGGACGGCGCGGGGGGATTTATTAGCTTCAACCAGGGAATTGTATAACCTCTGCAGGTGCTCCGGTCTTAGTTTCTGTAGCGCCACAGCGCCCACAGAAGGCTTTATAAAATGGTCTGCGTAGTAAGTGTACAGTTCATATGTCCTGGGACGCAGGACAGGCTTTTTGTATTCCTGTAGCCATTCATCCATCCATTCTGATACAGTAATTTTTGATATATCAACATGGGTGCCCTGCTCCAGCTCAGCTATAAGCATTGCCATGATGTCCTTGGCCTCAGACTCCCGGCCGGTGTGGTACCTGACGATGCGTTTCCGCTTGCCGGTTACCAGGTCTCTGCCGGCTTCGACGACTATTCTCCAGCGGTTTTTTGTGTTTTTTACTTTTGTTACATGCCCCGGCAAGAGTATCATCCCCGCTTATTCAAACTTATGTTCGTTTTAAGTAACAAGCATAACGGGAAAGGAAATAATCCTTAACCTCTCTTTTTGTGCCCTTACCAATATTTATCATATCGGTGACTTCAACGAAATGATCAAAAACGCTATGTCCACTATTTACAAAGGTCTGAGTCGGGCTAGTAGCGTTTAATTACAAAAACTCTTAGTCTTTTGGATAAGCAGTTCAGAGTATTTATACAAATCATCGATTGTCTCGAGAGGATATTTGTTAAATTCACGGTTTTCATCTTGGATGATCATATACATAACGTTTTCTTTTAAAACTAACCTACAAATCCATTTTGTTACTTTGTTATCAAATAGAATACTAAAATACGACTGAGTATCCTTATAAGAAACCAAAGAAATATCGATGTGGTTTCTTAGTATGGATTTAACAATGTAAAAAGCTTCCATCTCAATATCGGTAGTTACAATTTTGCCTATGTCATCGCCGTGTAATTCCAGGTTTTCAGCTGTGAACTATGATTTGTTAACTCCTCATTAACTGATTTTGCCTCAATTAGAATAATGGGCTTTTTGTTCTGCAAAATTGCATAATCAACCTTTTCCCCTTTTTTTATGCCTACATCCGCTATGTATTCCGGTGTAAACTCTAAAGGGTTAAAAATGTCATAGCCCAGTATTTGAAAAAAAGGCATGACCAATGATGTCTTTGTTGCTTCTTCTGTTACAATACCATCTTTGATAGCACTCGCTCTTCCCGCAAAACTTTTTAATTGCTCTTCAAATGTCATATAAGAGCCTTCCCCCTTTTTGTTCCTCCTGTTTTTATTTCACGGCGTATACTGCCACGATTTCCCGTACAAACTCCGCCGACATCCCACAACCGAGGCTCCAGCTTATGCCCTCCTTATCAAATCCCTCCACTTTATCTTCTGTCCGTTTTCCCGGGCCTTACGCCTGATGTACCCTATTTTGTAACTCATAAACCATATGTCTACTTCGTATTGTTCAGCCAGTTCGCCGAGTGTCTTTAAACCATCTTCCGTTATTCGACCAAAATCGACATTCGGCATTAAAACACAAGTTGCCCAGTCGATGGCTTTGCGCTCATCCTGGGCAACTATAGCTTTAATGCTGCTCGTATCTTCCATTTGCCAGTAACCTCTTGAATGGTATCTTGTATGCCCGGGCCGGGGAGGGTAAATAATATGACCCAATTCCTCTGCGAGAATACACCGCAATAAACGGGGGTTGCTTTTTAACGAGTCATCTAGTTCAATAAGTTTATTTTCTGCATCTGCTCTACCGAGAAGGCCGTAATGGAGCTTCTGCAAATTCTTGAAAAGTACCTTGATGCCAAATGTATACGCCCAAAATAATAGCCTGTCGGTTGAAATCATTCCTTCCTCCTAGAGCTACTATCAATTAGTCGTCTAATGCGCCCGTGCCGGGCATCTTTATCCCGCCGGCGGCCTTATCCGCACCTTTAGCTTTCGCTAAACCAAACTTTTTAAATGCCTTCTGTGATAAATCAGCGAAGGTAGGCTCGTCCATACCGTATTCATCATCGAGTTCGGCTATCCTGATAAGAGCTTCACCCAGGGCTGGGGCAGACAAAACATATTCTTCAAAGTTAGGTTTTTCTTGTTTTTTTGGCTGGGGTGGGGTGGGGTCGTCGGTAAGGCCAAGGAGCCAGTCAATAGATATCTCGTATAAATTAGCAAGCCTCGTAAGTGAATCTGTATCCGGATCTCTGATGCCGCGCTCATAATTTGATATTGTTTGGTAGGTTGTTCCAAGTATTTTAGCCACATAGTCTTGTGTTAAACCTTTGTTTTTTCTGGCCTGCTTCAGTCGCTTGCCTAAAATGGTCAATTTCCCCACCTCTATTCATTATCTGATTCTATCATAACTAAACGGACAGTAAAATAAACTCAACAAAAAGTTAACTTTCCTATTGACATAAACATTTCGTTGATATATTATTTAATCAACTAAACATATTGTTGAGGCGGTGATGAAGTGAAGCTGGGCGAAAAGATTGCCATAATAAGGCGTAGCAAAGGAATATCACAAGTCTTTATTACTAATAAGCTGGGCAAAACCTCTGCCTGGTTAAGTAATATCGAAAAAGGCCGCCGAGACATTGGGGCGGAAGAACTAAACCAAGTGGCAGAGATTCTAGGTGTTGATATCGGTATTTTTTTTAACGACGGACTCAACAGTGAGTTGAGTTTTGGATTAACCAAAACCGGCACCGACGGGCAGTAGTTACCTATCCTTCGGTAACGGCTTTTGCCGGGGGGTATACAGCACCAGAACGCAGTAGGTATACGCTGACCCATCGGCAACGAAGTTCACGCTTATGATGCGTGCGGGCCGGGTTCTTCTCAGCCAAGCGTTAAACTCCATTTCGAGCTCATTGTGATCATTTGAAGCGAGTAATTCTGCCATGTATGGTAACACCTACCAAAAAAGTAATTGGCGATTCGATTAAGAAGCGAGGGATAAAGCATGCCTGAAACACTTTCCCGGCTTGCCTACACTCCAAAAGAAGCCGGGGAACTGCTTGGGATATCGGCCAAAACCGTCCAGCGGATGGCCGAAAGAGGGGAAATACCTTTCAAAGAAATCCGCGGGGCCGGCAACGGGAAACGGGTACACATACTCATCCCGGCTGCCGCCCTGCAGAAGTGGCTGGCCAAGCCTGACGAACCACGGCAGGCAAAGATGGAAAGAAAGGCTAGAGAGATTTCAAAAAGTGCTGTAGCAAGATTACGGGGTAAAACCCGCAAGTGTGCAAGTAGAGCATAGATGGCAAACAGATATAGTCATCTGATTATAGACAAAAGTATTTCTCCTTCATTAGAGAGTTTTGGATAGAATAGACAACTTCCAAAATTCGACATAGAGGGGGAGATACCTTCAAAAGGGGGTTTTGTGGGTTCAATGTCAACTGTAAGTGATAAATGTAAAATATGTGGCGTTGATTCTGGCTTTAACGGGCAATTATGTACGGAATGTAATAAGCGAATCGAAGATATTAAGCAATCAATTGAGGTTTCTAAAGCTAGAGTTAAAAGAGCCAATGTTATTTGTTTAATAAAAAATAATGAATGTTGCCAAGGACGTCGATACCAGCGAATTAGAAACGGTATGTTTGTTTTAAACTGCGATATCTGCGGAGAACTGGCCGACGAGGACTTTTACGAGTTCAGAGAAGCGTCTAACTATAAGCGGTGGAATGGTTGGAAAAGCCAAAAGAGAAACGGCGTATGGGAAGATGTTTGCCCGGACTGCGCTAAGAGTTAATTATTAAAAACAGGGGGAGTGCCAGCATGGCGATATTAGAGATTAAGATTAATTCATACCCCGAGCAGGCAAAGAAACTAGTCGACATCTGGAACACATATCTAAAGTCAGACATTTGGAGGGAATGTGGAGTAGATGTTATAACATTCGTTCACAAAAGACCTAAGAGGATAAAAAACAACAACAGGCGCATCGCTGGCCTGCCAGCTCAATGTATTTCTTACCTAGAGGATGACACCGAGCTAGTCAAAATGTCGGTAGAAAACTTCATATACCTGATGGCCAAGTGCGGGGTTGATATCCAAGTAAACGAAAAGACCGATGGAGCGGATGGGATATGAGCAATACGCCTCCAGGGAGAAAGAGGAGGAAGTTTTTAGCACATTTGATGAGGCGGTAGATTACAAGGTTGATGAAGGTTGGAAAAGCCAGAGGCGCGGCAGTGAATGGGAAGATGTTTGCCCGGAGTGCCAGGAAATGAGGGTTAATAATGGCAAAATCAAAGATAGAGTGGACTGATGTAACATGGAATCCGGTAACTGGATGTACCAAGATTAGCCCAGGCTGTCAAAATTGTTACGCTGAGAGGATGTCAAAAAGGCTTGCTGGCAGGTGTGGCTATGATAAGGACGAGCCTTTTAAGGTGACGTTACACCCAAACAGATTAGACGAGCCTTTAAGATGGAAAAAGCCACGCAGGGTGTTTGTGTGCAGCATGGGTGATTTGTTTCATGAGGCAGTAAATTTTGAATTTATAAACCGTATATGGGCAACAATGTTTTCTGCTGTGTGTCACAAACACACCTTTATGATTTTGACCAAAAGACCTGAACGGATGCTTGAATTTTTCGAATGGACACAAAAACGGATTAGACAAGGCATATTTGGAGTTGAGTTTGAGAGAAACCATATCTGGCTTGGCGTAACCGCTGAAAACCAGGAGCAAGCTGACAAGCGAATCCCTATCTTATTACAGATACCTGCTGCGGTGAGGTTTGTAAGTGTGGAACCCATGTTGGGAGCGTTAGATTTATTAAGCAATGATTATTTGGGTGGTTGTATAAATTGCGAAATATGCCTAGATAATCCGAAATCATGTATTAATTTAGCTCAAAACCGTAAACTCGATTGGATCATCTGTGGCTGTGAAACAGGCCCCGGAGCAAGACCAATGCACTCTGACTGGGTAATGAGTTTAAGAGACCAGTGCCAATATGCTGGAGTGCCATTCTTTTTAAAGCAAATGGAGATAAACGGAAAAATAGTTAAAATGCCTAAGTTGGACGGTAAGGTTTGGGATGAGATGCCATGCACATAACCAAAGGGCAGTACCTCATCCACGTTCCTACTGGCCGCATAGTCAAAGTCCACAGCATAGAGAAAGATTTTTTCGCAGTATATACCTTAGATGACATTTGGCACAACAAAAAGACCGGTAAGATGTGCGGCGGTAGTGCGTGGATATTAAGCATTGAAAAGGCTGGGGAGTTTGTGAGCATTGAGAAGTATTACCGGAAGTATTTTATTTATTTGGTACAGGGGGTTCTTTGTTTTTTTAATAAGTAGACGGTAGTTTCTTGGGGGTAACTAAATGGGCAACCGATGAGTTAGCCTACTACGACGGGCCGGGGATGTTCCCGCCGGAAGTAGCATAAGTGGGGTGCATGGTTTCAGTGTTTTTTTGTGTAAAGGTAGTTTTGATTTAAAGGGGAGGCACGAACGTGGCTAAGGGTGACAGAAATATTCTCAAAGCTGATACCGAGGATGGTTACACAAAAATAGCAGATTTACTCCTGGAAGCCCTGGCCATGGCCAAACTTAACGGGGTGCAAAAGGGTATTTGCCTATTCCTGTGGCGCCGCACTTACGGTTGGGAGCAGAAGGAGGATAGGGTATCCCTGAAGGAGTTCGCCCAGGCCTGCGACACAAGCGAAGCATATATCTCCCGGCAGTTGAAACAGCTCATCAAGTGGAAGGTCATTATGCGGACTTCATACGAACCAGGCAAGGTACCGGCCTATACCTTTAATACAAGGATTACACAATGGGATAAGGGTTGTCTGAATATGCAAGGGTTGTCCGATTGTTCAATACAAGGGTTGTACAAATGTTCAATACAAGGGTTGTACAAATGTGCAAGGGTTAACCAGGGATCAGCCTTAGAGCCGCAAGGGATTGAGGACCCCCTATATACAGATCTTATAAACAATAATAAACATGATGATGATAATGATAATGATCGCGCAAGCGCGTGTGACCAAATAATTAATCAGTCAGAACAGTCAGAAATCGTAACAGAACCAGGGTTGTCTAGTCTACTAAAGGCTTTTGAAGCTGAATTTAAGCGATCACTATCACCAATTGAGGTTGAGCAAGTCAAACAGTGGAGGTCTGATCATTCGGTTGAACTTGTACTTGAAGCTTTAAAACGTGCCGTTCTAAGGGGCAAATACACGCTAAAATACATAAATAGCATTCTAACTGAATGGAAAAAGAACCATGTTATAACCCTGCAAGATGTTGCAGCCTTTGACGCTGAATTCCAGAAAAAGAAAGTTAAATCGCTGGAAAAAGCAAGAGATGCGCCTAAAAGTGGACAAGCACGGGCACCAGCAGAAAATGCTGTTGACAAAAAGAAAAAGGACTTTATCAGAAGTTTATATATTTGAGGTGAAACCATGAGGCAAACGTATACAGTACTGCATTTGTTTAGCGGTATTGGCGGGGCTGCTTTGGGGATGCAGAACGCCCAAACAGAATAAGGTAGCAATGCAACATGCATTGCCGATCCAAGACTGCCTGAGCGCGAATCAAGACACCCCGGGGTATACCGGGTAGCGCTATTTACGGAACCGGGACCGTGCGTTACTGGTACTAGGTTTGGTAGTGGTGCCCCGGCTATTGCGGACCCGAGAACCGGGTTTAAAGAAAGTACCCACCCTAGTATATACCGAATTAGTAAATGGGATGAGGTATCTAGGACAGTTACGGGAGCCATGAGACCAAATAACGGAGCAATAACCATATACCAGCCCGATGGCTCACCGGTGGTACTTTCAGGAAAGAGTAATGCCAAATGGCGGGAGAGAATCGGAAACGCGGTACCGCCGCCAGCTGCACGGGCTATAGGAGAGCAGATACTCAGAACCTTGATACTTAATGCGCTGGGTACCTGGGAAATGTGTGTTAATGGAATATGGGTAAGGACTAAATATAACCCAAAAGAAGGGGTTTTATCATGATTAAATCATTTAATAAAGCGGTTGAAGTTTGCCGAGAATTAACAAGATGGCAAGTAAGCCCATATGCCTGCCTGTACAAGAATCCAAAAAAATATACTTTGGTTGAATTTGCCCGGTGGAGTCAAAGATATTTAAATTGCAAGATATACGAGATGTTATTGAATTCAGCTAAGATTACCGGATATGAACCAGTTCCGGCTGAGTTGCTTAACCGTCATGCGGCTAGGGACGGATATACCGAAAGAAAAGTAAGGGTTGGCAAAGCTATATTTTACCTCATTAAACCAGAAGAAATGAGCGTGTCACTAAAAACAAGATATGAAGAATTTAAGAATGTTGCTCTTTCAAATAATAGTGGCGCAGTCAAATAAAAGCGAAGCTTTTCTTTTATTAAAGTATAGAGTTGGTATGTGATGAAAAATTAAGGAGGGCTGACATTGGCTAAAAAAGAAGATCCCTTCATGCTTGAAAATTACAGATTTCTACCATGTAGAAAGAAATGCTATGTTGACGCATTCATTGATATGCTTGATGAAACTTGCCGTGAGTTTGCCGTAAAAAGGTATGTCGAGGGTAAGACGATTAGCCAGGTTGCTGAAGAAATGGGTTATACTGATAGAGCCATTTATTTATACCGAGAAAAAATAATAGAGCTGTGGAATTTATATTCCCAGGATGATTATTTTGCGTATCATAGACAGAGGATTATAGCTATGATTAGAAAACATGGAGTTATTGAACATAGCAAATTGACCATGAATATGAATCTTAAGCGTTCGGGTTTAAAATATAGTGACTTTATCGAACTGATTAAAGCGCTTATAGCTTCAGGTGACGTAAAATGTACAGTCATTTCGAAATTTAAGCCAAAAAGGATATATAGCTTAGGTAGTAACTTTGTCATTACTTTGTCTGATTATGACAAAGTTACTATAGTAAGATAATTTGATATTATTTTTAAGGCCCTCACATTATTTAGAAAACAAAACATTTGCGGCTTCACCTAATATTAGAGAAGTACGGCTATAACATTGCAAGAACTGTTCATTGTGCAGTTCTTGCTTTATGTTTTAAGCTTACATCAGGGGATGATGTAATGAACTATGAAATAAATACCCCACATGGGCTTTTTGAAGTAATTCAAAGTCTTTCATATGGCGATATGATTATTGCCGGTGTACTTGTAGTAATAGCAGTAATAGTTGGCTTTAAAACTCTATACGACATAGCTGACCGTGAGGGGTTTATCTAATGTGGAATATACTTTCCGGGCATGAGCTAGTTTCGATATATACACTGGTTTTCCTTGTACCTTTCCTGGTTGCATACTTTGTACTGCGCCTAAAGAGATGGTGGGATTGAGATGGATTATAACTTCGCTTATTGCATAATGTGGTTTTTTAGCTGCCCCTGGGTTATCGAAACTGTTGGATTGGTTTCTCTAGGACTGGGACTGGCGGCAACGATGATTAGGTTGGTTTGATTGGAGGTGTAAGTATGAGCTTCAATGTTGACATGACTGAAGTGTATCAGCAATTTGCCAACGTATTCGGTAGCATGACCCCATTACTATGGCCTTTTATTGGAGCTCTTTTAGCTTTGTTTGTGTTCGGAGGTTTGATTACGATTTTTCGTCACTACGCCAGTAAGTAGGTGAACTTGTGTCTTACTTAAATTACGACATTAATTTGCTTTATAAATCCGTCGGAGATACAATGGCAAGCCTCTGGCCGATTATAGCCCCAGCATTTGCGATTTTGTTAGTGATGATGATTATAGGCGGGATGGGCTGGGCACTACACAAGTTTATTGAAGATAGACGATGATTACCGCTATTATTTATGCGGATCATAAATAAAAAATTGCAAAAATATAAGGAGGATGAAGTATGAGTCTAAATATCATTCCAGCTGACGTACTTGGCTATATCGGAGACGTTTTTAGTGGACTCTGGCCAATACTGGCGATTGGGTTAGGTATCATGGCAACACCTATGATTATCCGTGCCGCAAAAACCGCGTTTGGACGTCGTTAGTCTAATAACCGAGATTATTAACCATCCATCACCAAAGAGCGGACCGTTAGCAGGTCCGCTCTTGGTGAAAGTGGGGTACCTATGAAAATGTTTTTTCTTTTACTATCTCTCTACTGTTTATATCATCTAATGTTTTTTATGGCGAGTCTTGGGCTGTCCCGTCCGGCGGTTGGAATCCCCAGGGGGGCAGGAGAGAGTCGTTTAGCAGTGTTCGTACCAGCTCATAATGAGGAAAACGTAATATACCAATCAATAAAGTCAATTTTGAGAACCGATTATCCCAGTGAAAGATTAAACGTTTTTGTAATTGCAGATAATTGTACAGACAGAACAGAAGAACTTGCTTTGGAAGCCGGTGCCAGGGTGCTCCGGCGGGAAAATGCAACATTACGCGGGAAACAACACGCTCTAGCATGGGCGTTTAAACAAATAGACTTAGATAGTTATGATGGCGTAGTAGTTCTTGACGCAGACAATCGGGTGGACTCCGGATACTTTAGTGTGATTGATAATCACCTTGCTGCCGGAGACAAGGTTATCCAGGGCTATGTTGAGACGAAAAACCCTGATGAATCTTGGATTACAGCCAACTACGCATATATATTCTGGTATACGTGCCGATTGCAAATGATCCGTACACGCTTGGGCTTATCATCCTGGCTTGCCGGCACTGGACTTTGTATCAGCACAGAGATAATAAGGCGGGTAGGCTGGAATGTAAAAACCCTGGTGGATGATGTGGAATACACCTGTCAGCTACTTCTTGCCGGAGAACGGGTTGTGTTCGCCCCTGGTGCTGTAGCGTATGATCAGAAACCAGTAGGGTTAGTGGATTCTATGAAGCAACGCCTGCGGTGGATACGCGGTCAAACACAGGTGACACTACGTTACATTCCCCGTTTGGCTTGGGCAGGGGTAAAACGATGGATGAGGGGCGATGTGGCTGGGGCTGCCAGGGCTTTTGATGGAGTTATGTGGGTGCCTATGCACCTGGTTATATTAGGTTCGTTTACAGCATCATTAATCATGAGTGGGCCGATCTATTTTATTGGCGCATTACTGTCAGTGCCAGCATTTTATTTTCTACCCCTGCTGGTTGAAAGGATAACCAACTGGCGCTCATGGGCTTATCTTTTCACAGCGGGAGCTTTCTTTTTTACATGGATACCTATTACAGTTTACGGGGTGATAACACATGGAAAACAGGGCTGGTGGAGAACGCCTCATTAAAGCTATGACAAAGTTTATCAAAAGTATCCTTGTAATGTTGGTTGTATTGTTGGCCTTTCCGGCTATGTCTTTTGCTGCTACCAACCTGCATGATGCAGCACCAGGCACAGTTATTACTTTTTCCGGTAAGCAGTGGGTAATCCTGGAACAGATGCCGGACGGAACAACATATGTGTTACTCAATTCAAATGATGGGGATAGACTTTTTGATCCTGACAATACACAGTTATTTAATCCAGCGGATAGCAATAATATTGGGTATTATCTAAACAATACTTTCTACAACACTCTATCACAACGGGATTTAATTAAAGAACATTCTTGGGATATTAGGGCTGAAAACGGCACGGTAAAAGGCGGTAAAAGCCATGTAACAGCTAAAATTGGACTTATAAGTTATTCTGAATATAGCACTTACCGTGGCAATGTATTGCCACAAGGGGGAACTGGTTATTATTGGTGGACAATAACTCCTTATTCTGGCTATCCCGCCACCGTCTGCGTCGTCAATCTCAACGGCAATCTGGACGGCAGCTACGCAATCGGCAGCTGTGGCGTGCGCCCCGCTTTGTATCTTAAATCTAATATCTTGTTATCTGACGCGAACGAAGTTATTGGGGTGGGGGAGGTTAATCCGCCAATAACCCCGACAGGCTTAGAGGCCAATGCAACGGCATTTAACCAAGTGCATTTAACTTGGCAGGCGAACTCTGAACCAGATCTAGCAGGTTATATTATTTATCGGGATTATACAGAAATTGCCCGTGTTGGAGCTGGCGAAACCAGCTATATTGACAGCGGCCTTGCGCCGAGTACTGAGTACATTTA
>Ga0134090_1000914_pt1 | contig 21720 bp, 19 predicted proteins | sample 1_4taG_FD_94453 | JGI IMG/M metagenome (GOLD analysis project Ga0134090, IMG submission 94453) | Switchgrass degrading microbial communities from high solid loading bioreactors in New Hampshire, USA - 1_4_20_6_A1 metaG | ecosystem: Engineered > Bioreactor > Semi-continuous > Anaerobic >...
ATTTTGGGGAATCGTCCTTGCGTAAGCGCTTCCAGTTGCCACAGTACAGAGGAATAGTGTAAATGGCACCCGCACTGGATGACCGTACGTTGCGACCATTCAGCGGGTGCAAGAGCCACCTGACGCAAGTGGTCACCTTTGGGTTCCATGCGAAGTAGGGGAACTTCATCGCAAAGGAGGATCTCGCAGGTGACAACTTAAGGATCGCACTGGAGGAACTCTTACGCAGCCCCCAAAGCGACAGCTGAACTCCAGAACGACTCCAGTTCCTTTTTTTGGAGGGCCGAGTCCGGCCCACCAGATATGTAGTGCAGTTTACCGGCAGCAAGGGGAATTCCAAGGCTAGAAGTGACGCCCAGGCCATGAAACGCCTGTCCCTTCCGAGATGACCGCCAAGTGCAATGATCGGGGCACCCAGGCCCTCAACCAACCACCTGAGATCGCTTTTTGAATCATCCATGTGGTAGACCGGGATTGGACGGAGGCCCTGGCGGTACATCGCAACCAGCAGTTCACGTGAAAGCGCCCGCGTCGCCCACCACGTCGAAGGCAACGTGGCTGTAATCAGGAAAAACCCATTCCTTCAGGAAGGCGCAGAATTTTACGCGCAGCGCCCGGTGGTCGTCAGCGTTGAGTGTGCGGCCCTCTCGCTTCGCCTTTGTTCAAATTGAGAAGCCCTACTGTCGATGAGTGGTACCAGTCCCAGATCCATCAGGTACCTCCACCTCTGGCAAGAAAGAGCAGTAAGGCGTCTCGCTTGCGGAAGTGGTCGAGTGGACCGGAATCGACAGAGAGCGTATCGAACACTGGGAGGCCGGCTTTTCGGTCGATTTTACCCTCCAGGAGCTTTACCTGCTCCTTTGGACGGTAAGCCGGAAGTTCGAGCCTGTATTGAAGCCTGTGGAGCGGACTGTAGATTGCCATCGCTGTCGTGTCCCACTGGAACCGAGGAAGACTTCCCGGATGGTAATGGGCATCGCCGTTGACAACCTGCCCGGCACGATCTGCCCCCACTGCGGTGAGGAGTGGCGGCCTGATGTCGAACTGATTGCCATACTGGAGGAACCTATTGACATTGCCCGCATACCAGAAGGCTCAAAGTTGGAGTTTGTGTGCTGGAAGAAAGGGATGGGAAGGGGGCATGGGATTCGCTCGACTGGCTGGACAGGATTCTGGATTGGCTTACTCAACGGAGCTTTGACCTGGAACTGGCCCACCTGGTCGTGCATCCTAATATGCCTCGATTCAGCGGATACGCCAGATGGAACGCCACGAACCAGGAACTCTGGAATCTGGTCGAGGAGAATAGGCAAAAAGCGTGAAAAGAGGCCCGGCAGGGGTTACCTGCCGGGTTTTTTGTCTGCCGAACGCGTTTATGCGGGCTGACGCACCTGATGGATTGGGCCAGTTCCTACAGGAGGACAATTCCACCACTGGCTTCCCGGCAAGGTCGCGGTCATGGCTGGCCCGGACACAAGGGGTTAGAGATGCGGCGGTCCTTTGGGCCTGACGCACCTCTGCCGCAGCCATTCGGTCCGCCGTGCTCCCGCTCCACGCATCTTCCATGCATCTCCTACGAAAGGAGGAGATGCGGACTACTCATTTTGGATGATGCATAAATGCGTTCATTCAATCCGCAAGATGACATTTTATATCCCAAACACCATTTCAAAACAGGGAAACTAGCATGCCTCACGAAGGTGTTTATGTGGGCAAGTGGTAAGACCACTTTCCCCCATGTGGGTAAGTGGTAAAACCAGTTTCCCACCGGGATGACCAGCGACGGTCAGGAATGGGAATCCTGAAACCGGGTGTGGAAGGGGTGGCCGGTGTGTCGCAACCGCCCATCGAACCGATCAAGCGAACCCGGGCCTACGAACAGATTGTGAGGCAGCTGGCCCATCTGATTGAACACGGCGACTTTCAGCCGGGTGACCGGCTGCCCTCAGAGCGAGAAATGGCCCGAGACTTCGGCGTAGGCCGGCCTACGCTGCGGCAGGCGCTGTCTGTACTTTCTGCGCTGGGGATCTTGGAGATACTACCGGGATCTGGCATTTACCTGCGCAAGCACTTCGGACTTTCGCGCGGAACGAATGCCCTGGCGATGCTTCTCATGATGGAGAAGCAGAACCTCAACCACATACTGGAACTTCGCATGGCGGTGGAGGGCAGCGCTGCATATCTGGCTGCTCAGCGCCGCACGCCTGCCCAGGTGAGCGAATTGGAGGAAGCATACCAGAACCTGGCGCATGCGCTGGAAACCCGGGGTGAGGCCATCACAGAAGACTTCCGTTTTCACTCCAAGATCGCGGAAGCCACGGGAAATCCCGTCTTCTTGAAAGTAATGGTCTCCCTGGCAGACCTGTTCCTTGAGCAGTTTCAGCAGACGACCCGTCACCTCTACCACGAGCCGGACCGGGTGGAAGCCAACCAGCGGGAGCACTGGGCAATTATCGATGCCATCATCGAGCAGCGGCCCGACGAAGCAAGGCAGGCTATGATCAGCCATCTGGCTCGAGTCGGTGAACGTTTGGAGCGGGCCGAAAAGATTCTGGCGGGTCGGACAGACTGAGAAACCGGCCGGCTAAAGCAAGGAGGCTCATCAACTTCGATGGCACAGACTGCGAATGAGACCATCCACATCGCGCCAGACCAACTGTACTCCTGGACCCTCGACCTCCTGAAGGCTGCCGGGATCAAGCCCGCCGACGCCGAGGAGATTGCACGGCACCTTCTGTTCGCCGACCTACGGGGCGTCAGCACCCACGGCACCAGCCGCCTGAAGATCTACCTCTCCCGGATGGAAGCGGGGCTCGTGGACCCGGGCGCTGAAATCCGGGTGCTGAAGGAGACGCCGGTGAGCGCCTACTTGGACGGCGGCAACCATTTCGGCCAGGTAGTGGCCCGCAGGGCTACTGACATCGTGATTGAAAAGGCCAAGTCCATGGGGATGGCCATCGTGGGCGTGAAGAACTCCACGCACTGCGGCGCCATGGCTTACTACACGCTGCTGATGGCGAAGGCAGGCCTCATCGGCTTCGCCTGCACCAACGCGCCCGCCAACATGCCGCCTTTTGGCGGACGGGAAGCTTTCTTCGGCACCAACCCCTTCTCGGTGGCGGCCCCCGCCGGCGAGGGTCAGACCTTTGTCTTCGACATGGCCACCAGCCAAGTGGCCCGGGGGAAGATCATCAACGCCGCTCGCGAAGGCAAGCCGATTCCCCTGGGCTGGGCCATCGACAAGGATGGCAATCCGACCACGGACTCCAAGGCGGCCCTGGAGGGCTTTGTGGTACCGCTGGGCGGCGCCAAGGGTTCGGCCCTGGCCTTCTGGGTGGAGATGCTCTCGGGCGTGATGACCGGCGGTCCGATTGGCCCGGCCCTGCCGAAAATGTACGAGGCGATGGGCGAGCCGCAGAAGGTGGGCCACTTCTTCATGGCATTCCGGCCTGACTTGTTCCTGACCGCTGAGGAGTTCAACCGGCGGATGGCAGATACTATGGACGGGGTGCGGAATGTGGCGCCGGCCCCTGGTTTCACCAAGGTGATGGCTCCCGGCGACGTCGAGCTGGCCAACGAGGCCCGGAACCGGGAGACCGGTATTCCCATCCCGCCGGGCATTCGCCGGGAATTCGCAGAGTTGGCCGAGAAGTACGGCGTCCCATTCCCGGCTTAGGAGGAGGCACCGCGGCGATGAAGGTTGTGATTGCGCCTGATTCCTATAAGGGATCTATGACCGCTGCGCAGGTCGGGGAGGCTATGGCCCAGGGGGTCCGGCGCCTTTGGCCTGACGCGGAGGTTGTGATCGTGCCCATGGCCGACGGCGGCGAGGGCACGGTGCAGGCGCTGGTGGATGCGACATCCGGCCGGTTGATTGCCGCCCGGGTGACGGGGCCCCTGGGGGACCCAGTGGACGCAGCGTACGGCATCACCGGCGATGGCGAAACCGCAGTCATCGAAATGGCGGCCGCTTCCGGCCTGCCGCTGGTGCCGCCAGAGAAGCGCAATCCGCTGGTGACCACAACCTACGGCACCGGCGAACTGATTCGCCACGCCCTGGACAACGGCGCCCGCCGGTTCATCATCGGCATTGGCGGCAGCGCCACCAACGACGGCGGCGCCGGCATGGCACAGGCCCTGGGCGTGCGATTCCTGAATGCCCGTGGTGAAGAGATCGGTCGGGGAGGCGGCGCCTTGGCTGACCTGGACCGAATCGACATCAGCGCGCGGGACAGCCGCCTAAAGGACTGCACCATTACGGTGGCCTGCGATGTGGACAATCCCCTCACCGGGCCCAAGGGCGCGTCGGCGGTGTTCGGTCCCCAAAAGGGCGCAACCCCAGAGATGGTGACCGCGCTGGACGCGAACCTGCGCCATCTGGCAGAGGTGATCCGCCGGGACCTGGGGCACGACATCGAGACAACCCCTGGGGCCGGCGCTGCCGGCGGGCTGGGCGGCGGGCTCATGGCCTTTCTGGGTGCCGAACTGCGGCGGGGTGTGGAGATCGTGGTGGAGGCCACTGGGCTCCGTGAAAAGCTGGCCGGTGCAGACCTCTGCCTGACGGGTGAGGGCGGCACGGACTTCCAGACCGTTCACGGCAAGACCCCCATGGGGGTAGCCCAGGCGGCCAAGCCCCACGGCGTGCCGGTGATCTGCCTCTCCGGCGGCCTCGGCAAGCGGTACCAGGATATCTACCAAGTTGGTATCGACGCAGCGTGCACTATCGTACCCGGTCCTATGGAGCTGGCAGAAGCCATCGCCCGTGGGCCTGAGCTGGTGGCAGATGCGACGGAGCGGGCCCTCCGCCTGGTTGCCATCGGCCGCAGCATGGGGCGCTGAGGCACGCTCCGCCGATCACATAACAGCAGTTCCAACCAAAGCTTGAGGTGATAGTGATGCGGACCAACAGGGTGAAGCGGGCTCTCAAGAATGGCGAAGTTGTCGTCGGTACGATGATTTCTGCCTGCAAGGGGCCTGGCGTCGCGACGATGATGGCCACTGCCGGATTCGACTATGTCTACATCGACATGGAGCACTCTTCCTTCGATATGGAGACCCTGGAAGAGATGATCATCGCGCTGAAGTGCACGGACACCATGGCCTTCGTCCGGACCCCCGGCCTCGGCCGGTTGGAACTGCAGCGCCCGCTGGATGCCGGTGCGGACGGCCTGCTGGTACCTCAGGTCTCCACCCGTGCAGAGGTGGAGCAGATTGTGAAGTACATGAAGTATTTCCCCGAGGGTGAGCGGGGCATGGCCCTCCGCCGGCCGCACTCCAGCTTCGCCAAGGTGAAGGCGGCGGAGTACACCAAGCACGCCAACGAAGAGAGCATGGTGATCGTGCAGATCGAAAGCAAGACCGCCATGAAGACCATTGATGAGGTCATCAGCGTGCCTGGCGTAGATGCCGCGTTCATCGGCCCGGCCGACTTGGCGCAGTCCTACGGCAAGCCTGGCCAGAACAACGACCCGGAGATTCAGGCCGACCTGGACAACTTCATCGCCGCCTGCAACAGGCACGGGATTGCCCCCGGCATTCACGTCTACGACATGAAGGAAGCCCAGAACTGGATCGATCGGGGCATGCGGCTCATCTGCTTCTCCAACGACATCAGCATGATCGTTGACACCGGTACCAAGTACACCACTGAACTAAAGGGCTATATCAAGGGAGGAAATCAGTAAGGTGAGCAAGTTTACGATGCCCAAGGGTATTATCCCGGCCATGGCGACCCCCTGCGACCGCTACGGGAACGTGAAGGAAGCCCCGCTCCGGCAGCTGGTCAACCACCTGATCGACGGCGGCGTGCACGCCCTTTTCCCCGTGGGCAGCCAGGGTGAGTTCTGGGCCCTCACGTTCGAGCAGAAGAAGAAGGTCCTGGAGATCGTCATGGACGAGACCAACGGCCGGGTCCCCGTTTGGGCCGGTACCGGTGCGCTGACCACCCACGAGGCCATCGCCACCACGAAGATGGCGGCGGAGATGGGCGTGGCGGGCGTCTCGATTCTGACCCCGTATTTCACCACCCTGAGCCAGCGTGAGCTGATCGCCCACTACACGGAGATTGCCAAAGCGGTTCCCGATGTGCCCATCCTGCTCTACTCCAACCCGGACCGGACCGGTCAGCCCATGACCGTCGACACGGTGGTGGAACTGGCCAAGGTCGATAACATCATCGGCATTAAGGATTCCAGCGGTGACATGACCCTGACGGCTGAGTATGTGCGCCGCACCCGCGGCATGGAATTCTCTGTCCTGATGGGCCGCGACACCCTGATCTACGGCGGTCTCTGCTACGGCTGCGCTGGCTCCATCGCCGCTACGGCTAACATCAAGCCGGCGCTCCTGGTGGAGATCTACGAGGCCTTCCAGGCTGGCGACCACAAGCGGGCCTTGGAAGCGCAGTACGCGCTGGCGCCGCTGCGGATCGCATTTGGCATGGGCACCTTCCCGGTGGTCATTAAGGAAGCCCTCAAGATGATCGGCATCGACGCCGGTGAGGCCATTGCCCCGGTGGGCACCCTGTCCGATGAGAACAGGGCCAAGCTGCGCCAGGTGCTGGTCGAGATGGGCTGCATTAAGTAAGGCAGGGGAAGCAGATGAAGAAAAAGGTTCTCATCGTTCAGCCAATCCACGAGAGCGGCGTCAAGGTGTTTGACGATCGGTTTGATGTAAAGGTGGCCTCGGATCCGTCTGTCGAGACGGTGATTCGCGAGATCCAGGGGGTCGAGGGAGTGGTGGTCCGCACCGCTCCCTTCACCCGGGAGATCATCGAGGCGGCCAAGGATTTGAAGGTAATCGCCCGCCACGGCGTGGGCGTTGACAACATCGACGTGGAGGCTGCTACGGAGCACGGCATTTACGTGCTGAACACGCCCAACGCCAATGCGGTTTCGGTGGCGGAGCACACCCTGATCGCCATGGGCGCCCTGGCCAAACGCGTTCTGCCGATGGACAAGGGCACCCGTGCGGGGGATTGGGAAATCCGCAACGAGTACAAGGCGGTGGACCTGGACGGCAAGACCCTCGGCCTGGTGGGCATTGGCCGCATCGGGACCATGGTAGCCCGGAAGGCCCAGGGCGCCTTCAACATGAAGGTCATCGCCTACGACCCGTACGCCAAGCCTGAGGTGGCCAAGGAGAACGGCATTACCCTGGTCTCCAGCATCGATGAGGTGTTCAAGGAAGCGGACGTCGTCTCGCTGCACACGCCGCTTACCCCCGAAACCAGGCACACGGTGAACAAGGAACGGCTGGCGCTGATGAAGCCCACCGCATTCCTGATCAACTTCTCCCGGGGCGAGGTAGTGGACGAGGCCGCCCTCTACGACGCCCTGAAGAACGAGCGCATCGCTGGCGCAGCGCTGGATGTTTTTGAAGAAGAGCCTACCCCGGCAAGCAATCCGCTCTTCGCACTGCCCAACGTCCTCGTTTCGCCCCACAGCGCAGCCCTTACCCACGAGTGCGTGATCCGCATGGCCACCGGCGCGGCGCAGGGCGTGGTGGATGTGCTCACGGGTAAGAAGCCCCAGTTCATCGTGAACCCGGCGGTACTGGATAGGCTGAAGTAGATCATGCCGACTGAAGGGGGTATGGCTGGTGAAGAAACATAATCGTATCGCCGGTCTCTTTATCGTCGCACTGAGCCTGGCCATCATGTACTATTCGGCCTTCACGCTCCGCCTCGGTACACTTCGGAACCCGAATTCCGGCTTCGTCCCCTTCGTCTGCGCAACTGTAATGCTTGGCTGCGCCATCGTCTATGTGATTGCCAACCTGGGTGCGGATGAGAATCCGCAGCCTCTTTGGGCGCAGGGCGCTTGGAAGCGGCCGCTTCTTGCCGTGCTGCTTCTGCTGGGCTATGCACTCCTTTTCGAGCCGCTGGGCTATGTGGTATCTACGCTGGCCTTTGCGGTGGCCTGGCAGGCCATTGTGGAGCGGGCCAACTGGAAGGTTATTGCCATCTTTGGCGTGACCTCGACCCTGTTCATGTGGGCGCTTTTCGAGAAACTACTGCGTGTTCCGCTTCCCGGCGGAATCCTGCGGTAGGCAGGGGGTGAGCACTGGTGGAAGGTTTGCTTGGCGGTTTTGCGGTTGCTCTGACCCCTGTTAACCTGCTGTGGGCTTTCATCGGCTGTCTCCTTGGCACGGCAGTAGGGGTTCTGCCTGGTCTGGGTCCAGCTGCTACCATTTCACTGCTGCTCCCGGTGGTCTATCAGCTTGGGTCGCCGGCAACAGCGATCATCTTCCTGGCAGGCATCTATTACGGCGCCATGTACGGTGGCTCCACCACCTCGATTCTGCTCAACCTGCCGGGTGAGGCAGCTTCGGTGGTAACTGCCATCGACGGCTACAAGATGGCCCAGAAGGGCCGGGGCGGCTCTGCCCTTGCAATTGCGGCTATCGGCTCCTTCATCGCCGGCACCATCGGCGTAATCGGCCTCCAGATTGCTGCGCCGCCTCTGGCAGAGTGGGCGCTGAAGTTTGGCCCGCCTGAGTACTTCGCACTGACGCTGGTGGGCCTGCTCCTGGCGGTCTTCCTGTCGGGCGCTTCTCTCGCAAAGGGTCTGATCACCCTCTGCCTGGGCCTGATTCTCGCCTCGGTGGGTCTGGACCCGGTTACCGGTAGGGTTCGGTTCACGATGGGCATTACTGGCCTGGAAAGCGGCTTCGACTTTGTGACCCTGGCCATGGGCATCTTTGGTCTCGGTGAGATCTTCTACAGCCTGGAAGAGACCATGGAGGCCACGCTGGTCACCGACAAGATCGGCCGCATTTGGCCGACCATGAAGGAGTGGGCCGAAGCCAGGTGGGCTGTCATCCGCGGCTCCATCATCGGCTTCTTTGTCGGCATCCTGCCTGGTGGCGGCGCGGTTCTTGCCTCGCTGACCTCGTACGCACTGGAAAAGCGTCTGTCCAAGCACCCAGAAGAGTTCGGCGAAGGCGCCATTGCCGGCGTAGCCGGTCCGGAGTCGGCCAACAACGCCGCCTCTACCTCTTCGTTCATCCCGCTGCTGACCCTCGGTATTCCGGGCAACGCCTCCATTGCCATGATTTACGCGGCACTGCTCATTCAGGGCGTTACCCCTGGCCCGTTCCTGATGACCGAGCATCCCGACGTGTTCTGGGGCGTCGTTGCCTCCATGTACATCGGCAACGTCATCCTGGTCGCACTGAACCTGCCTCTGGTGGGCATGTGGGTACAGCTGCTGCGGGTGCCCTTCAGCTACCTGGCGCCGGTGGTGGTTCTCTTTACCACCGTGGGTGTCTACAGCGTTGCGATGAGCAACTTTGACCTGTTCACCCTGCTCTTCTTCGGGCTGCTGGGCTATGCGCTCCGGAAGCACGACTTTGAGCCCGGCCCGCTGCCTATGGCTTTCGTGCTGGCTCCCATGATCGAGAATTCCATGCGCCAGTCGCTCCTGATGTCGCATGGGTCGCCGGCCATCTTCGTCACCCGGCCGATTTCCGGCACCCTGATTGGCATCTTTGTCGTCATGGTGATCATCCAGGTGATCGGTGCCGTTCGGAAGAAGGCCGCCAAGCCGGCAGCCTAGGTCGGCTTAGGATGATGTTGCTCAGGTAGACTGTGTGCCTGTCATCCCCGAGTCGTTCGGGGCCAGTGGGCCCCGAACGGCGAAGGGTGAAGATAGGAGGCTCCATGGGTAGATCAGAGCAGCAAAGGCGAAAAGGAGGTTCCACTATGCGTCGCGTACGTCCATGGATCGCTCTGCTCCTGACCGGTGTGATGGCAGTGGCAGCGGGCTGCGGCGGCGGTTCGAGCCAGCAGCAGACGCCCGGCGGCAGCCAGAGCCAAGGTGAGGACAAGGCTTGGGCTCCGTCCCGCCAGGTCGAGCTGATTGTTCCCTACTCCGCCGGCGGCTCCACTGACCTGCTCGCACGTGCTGTCGAGAAGGTCTGGACCAAGTACGTGGATCAGCCTCTGGTGGTTGTCAACAAGACCGGCGCCGGCGGCTTTGAAGGCCGCAGCTATGTGGCGCAAGGGCGCAAGGATGGCCACATCCTGATGATGGGCTACGGCTCCGGTGAAGACCTGGTCACGCCGCAGCTCCGTACCGTCAACGTCGACCCCTTCAAGGATCTGACCTCTGTGGCCCGTTTGTCGATCCACTCCATCCTGGTGGCCGTTCCGGCCAACTCCGAGTTTAATTCGATTACGGATCTGGTCAACTGGGCGAAGGAGACGGGGCAGCCTGTGACCGCGGCCGTCTCCACCGCAGCTGGCTCTGTGGACCTGGTGATGCGGGGCATTGGCAACGCTGCCGGCATCGAAGTCACCACGATTCCGCACGCCGGCGGTTCCCAGGCGGTTGCCACCCTGGTTGGCGGCCAGACCATGATGGGCGGCGGCCATCCCTCTGAGATCATGCCGCACGTGAAGGCCGGCCGGCTGAAGGTCATCGGCGTGGCCACGCCGGAGCGCGACCCCTCTGTGCCGGATGTGCCGACCCTGAAGGAGCAGGGTGTTGACTTCTACACCTGGGGCTCCGTGAAGGGCATCGCCGTTGCGGCCGGCACCCCGGAAGAGGCCATTCATTACTGGGAAGACGTCTTCAAGAAGATCTCCGAGGATGAGGAGTTCAAGGCTGCCATGGCAGAGCTGCAGCAGCCGATCCAGTACATGAACGCCGCCGAATACAACGAGTTCATGAAGCAGGCGTATGCCGACTACGGCAAGCTCATCAAGGACCTCGACATCTCGCTCGAGTAGTACCGACACAGCCGAGAATCTCAGGCTTTAACGACCCTCCGTCCCCCCTACCTCCGGGTTCAGGCCCGGGGGTAGGGGCGGAGCCTGAGACGGAGGGAAGCCGCAGTGATGGGTTCCGTGCGGTTTGGGAAGCCTATGGCGCGGACCTACCGGTGAAAGACACCACGGCAGAACTGCGGTGCTGACGGATGTTTCGCTAGGCCGGCCGTTTTTGGCCAGCCTGGGTGGAAAACAGAGGGAAGCGCCGGCAGGCAGCCGGTGCTTCTTTCCTGTTCAAATGGTAACTAAGTGAAGAAAAGCAGGAGGTTGCTTGTTAGCTGAAGAAATGCAGTGAATGATGTTGGCTTATGCGGTTGCCCCAGCAGACCGGTGCGCAGCCGGGAGCAGCAGATGAAGACCCCAAGGAGGCGTTTCAGTTGCCCAAGTTTGCAGCGAACCTGAGCATGCTGTTTACGGAGGTTCCGTTCCTTGATCGCTTCGCCGCAGCCAGCAAGGCCGGGTTCAAGTACGTGGAGTTCATGTCTCCCTACGAGTACAAGCAGGAGGAGCTGCTTGGTCGCATCAAGGAAGCGGGCGTGCAGGTCATCCTGATTAACGTTCCCAGCGGCAACTGGGCAGGCGGTGACCGCGGCATCGGCGCTGACCCCGCCCGCAAGGAGGAGTTCCGGGCCGGCATCAAGGAGGCCGTCACCTGGGGCAGGCTCCTGGGCGTTCCCCGCATGAACATCCTGGGCGGCAAGGTCAACCCGCAGTACACGCCCGAAGAGCACTGGCAGACCCTGGTGGAGAACGTCCGCTACACCGCGGATGAGTTCGCCAAGGAGGGTTTCGAGGTGGTGGTGGAGCCCATCAACCACTTCGACATTCCGGGCGTCTTCCTGCGCACGGTGAAGCAGGCCGTCGATCTCATCGCCGAGGTGGGCCGGCCCAACGTAAAGATTCAGTTTGACGTCTACCACGTGCAGCGTGAAGAGGGCAACATCACCCCGACGCTTCGCGAGCACTTTGACAAGATTGGCCATATCCAGGTGGCGGACAATCCTGGGCGGCATCAGCCGGGGACGGGTGAGATCAACTATCCGTTCATCTTCGCTGAGCTGGACCGGCTGGGGTACACCGGCTATGTCAGCGGGGAGTATATTCCCGAGCCTTCGACAGTGGAGTCCTTGGCCTGGATCAAGGGCTGATTGCACTACTTTCGCGGAAGGAGACTGTGAGCATGGCGAAGATTGGTTTTATCGGCCTCGGCATCATGGGCAGGCCCATGGCCAAGAACCTGATGAAGGCCGGTCACGAGTTGGTTGTGTATGACCTGAATGAGGCTGCTGTGAAGGACGTAGTGGCTGCCGGCGCCAAGGCTGGCGCCAACAACAAGGATGTCGCCGCGCAGACGGATATCATCATCACCATGGTTCCCAACTCGCCCCACGTAAAGGCCGCCATTTTCGGCGAGAACGGCGTGGCCGAGGGCGCCAAGAAGGGTTCGCTGGTCATCGACATGAGCTCCATCGACCCAACCGTGTCGAAGGAAGTGGGCGCCAAGCTGGCTGAGATGGGCATTCGTTTCATGGATGCGCCGGTGAGCGGCGGCGAGCCCAAGGCCATTGACGGCACCCTCTCCATCATGGTGGGCGGCAGCGAGGAGGACTTCAAGGAAGCGGAGCCGATCCTGCGGGCCATGGGCACCTCCGTCGTCCTGTGCGGCGAGGTTGGTGCAGGTAACGTGACCAAGCTGGCCAACCAGATCATCGTGGCCCTGAACATCGCCGCGGTGTCTGAGGCCCTGGTGCTGGCCACCAAGGCTGGCGTCAATCCGGAGACCGTCTACAAGGCGATTCGCGGCGGCCTGGCAGGCAGCACTGTGATGGATGCCAAGGCTCCGCTGATGCTGGATCGGAAGTTTGACCCGGGCTTCCGGATCAACCTCCACATCAAGGACCTGAACAACGCCCTGGCCGCTGGCCACAGCACCGGTGTGCCCCTGCCCCTCACCGCTTCGGTCATGGAGATTCTGCAGGCCCTGGCCGTCGACGGCATGGGCGGGCTGGATCACGGTGCGATTGTCCGGTTCTATGAGAAGCTGGCCCACGTTGAGGTCAAGCGCGGGTAGTCTTCGCTTTTGGCACAAACAGCGTAAAGGGCGCCGGTGCCTGGCCGGCGCCCCTTGCGCAAAACCGGCCTGAGCGTCTGGCCTGCGGTTGCCGGGTTTGGAGGGAACACTGCCGGATCCAACTCATCCGGAAGGAGGGCGTCGACGGTGACGCTGCGTAAGGGATTTTTTGTAAACGGTGAATGGAAGCCATCTAAAGCGGATAAATACTGGACAATTACGGACGCGAGCACCGGCGAGGTCATGGCGGAGACGCCCTGCTGTACGCCCGACGAGGTGTTTGAGGCGATCGCAGCAGCCAAGGCGGCTTTCCCCGCGTGGTCGGCCACGCCGGTGACCAGGCGCACTGAATATATGTTTAAATTCAAGAGCGTGCTGGAGGCGCACCTGGATGAGCTGACGCTCCTGGTGGCCAAGGAACTGGGCAAGAACCTGGATGAGTCCCGGGGCGATGTGCTCAAGGCCATCGAAGGTGTGCAGGTTGCCTGCTCCACGCCCTTCCTGATGCAGGGCGACTCGCTCATGAACGTCTCCAGCGGCTTTGACACCGTCATGTACCGGGAGCCCGTCGGCGTGTTTGCCGGCATCGTGCCCTTCAACTTCCCGGCCATGATTCCCTGGGGATGGATGATTCCGCTGGCCATCACCACAGGCAATACCTTTGTGCTGAAGGCTGCAGACTACACGCCGCTTACCGCCATGCGGATCCTCGAACTGCTCTACCAGGAGGTCGGGCTGCCGCCGGGCGTCGTCAACCTGATCACCTGTGCACCGTCGGAGTCCGAACTGCTGCTTACGCATCCGGATGTGGTGGGCGTCTCCTTCGTCGGTTCCACCCAGACCGGCCGGAAGGTGTACGGCATTGCCGCTTCCCACGGCAAGCGAGTGCAGGCCCTCTGCGGTGCAAAGAACCACGGTCTCATCCTGCGGGATGCCGACCTGGAGAACGCCGCACGGGTTGTGATCAACTCCACCTTCGGCTGCGCCGGCCAGCGCTGCATGGCACTGCCGGTGGTGGTCATCGAGGATGTGGTGGCGGACGAGTTCCTTTCCTACTTGGTTCGCTTCGCCAAGGAGCGGGTGGTGGGCTGCGCCTACGATCCGGCCACAGAGCTTGGGCCGGTGGTCACCGACATGCACAAGCAGCGGATTCTGGGGTGGATTGAACGGGGCGTTCAGGAAGGGGCGGAACTGATCCTGGACGGTCGGAACGTGGTGGTGCCTGGCTACGAGGGCGGCTACTTCATCGGTCCGACCATCTTCGATCATGTGCAGCCGGGCATGCCCCATGGCGAGAACGAAATCTTCGGGCCTGTCACCAGCATCAAGCGAGTGAAGAGTTTCGAAGAGGGCCTGGCCCTCATGAACGCCATTCCCTACGCCAACGGTTCCTGTATCTTCACCGAGAGCGGCCACTACGCGCGGGAGTTTGCCCGGCGGACCCACGCCGGTATGGTAGGCGTCAACGTCGGGATTCCGGTGCCGGTCTCCTTCTTCGCCTTCTCTGGCCACAAGGATTCCTTCTTCGGCGACCTGCACGTCCTGGGGAAGGATGGGGTGAAATTCTACACGGAGTCCAAATCCGTTACATCCCGCTGGTTCGCCTCGCGGCCTGCAGTAAAGGTGGGTACCTGGGAAGGGAACACCGCGAAGGAGTAGCGTCCCCCTGTGCTGGGACGGTGCGGGCGGAAGAACTCGTTGGCTCCCGCTGGCGAGTTCTTCTTCTTAAAGCCGGTGGCATACTTTGTTGACATTGCACAACAATTCCAATGCATTCGCCAAACCCAACGCCGGTGACAAACGTCTATTCATTAGTTGCACAAACTCTGCGTGCTGCTGTGGCACGAAGCTTGCAACGGACATAAGGGGTGTTGAGATTGACTGACCTCCCCCGCACCATATCAGAACTGCTCCAGCACGAAAATCCTAAGCGACCCATGACAGACGAACAGATTGCCCAGCAGTTGGGGGTCAGTCGGTTCCAAATCACCGTGGCCCGGCGTGAAGCCGGTATTCCCGATTCCCGTGAACGGCTCCGCCCCGTTCTGATGGAGGCCATTCGCCGGCTTCTCGAGGGGGATGGCCGGATGAGCGACCGGGAGCTTACGGTCCGGCTGCAGGGGCAGGGCTTTGACGTGTCGCGGTTTACGGTGGGCCACCTGCGCAAGGAGCTGGCAAGTTCGGCGGGCGCAGTGCCTCGGGAGGAGCCTGTCCGTCCCCAGGGCGGCAGGCGCGCATCCCCGCTGGGTACCAAGAAGCAGGCTGCGAAGACTGGTGGCGAGGCTGCAGCGGCGCTGGGCAGGCACGGGAACGCAGCGCACGCGAAGCAGAAGGGGGCAGCGCAGCCGGACCCCTTTGCCCACATCATCGGCAGCCAGGGCAGCCTCAGGCCGCACATCCAGCAGGCAAAAGCTGCTGTGCTCTACCCGCCCCACGGTCTCCACACCCTGCTCTTGGGCCCATCGGGAGTGGGGAAGAATCAGCTGGCGGAGGCGATGTACCAGTTTGCCGCGGTGGTGCGCGGCGAAAGCGGCCCCTTTGTGGCTTTCAACTGTGCGGACTATGCCGAAAACCCACAGCTTCTGCTCTCACAACTATTCGGCCATGTTCGAGGTGCCTTTACGGGTGCGGATACTGCGAAGGCTGGGCTCGTGGAGATGGCAGACGGCGGCTTCCTCTTCCTCGACGAGGTGCATCGCCTGCCGGCAGAAGGGCAGGAGATCCTCTTCCAGTTGATGGATCGGGGTGTATACCGGCGGCTGGGGGAGACCGGGACGGAGCGGCGGGCTGCGGTGACGCTGATCGCGGCGACCACGGAGTCGCCGGAGTCTGCCCTGCTGATGACCTTCCGGCGCCGCATTCCCATGGCCATCGAACTGCCTCCGCTGGCGGAGCGTCCGCTCAGCGAGCGGTTGGAACTAGTCTGCCACTTTTTCCGCCAGGAGGCAGCCCGCACCCGTACCACCATGGTCGTGCGCTCTGACGCACTCAGGGCCTTTCTGCTTTACGACTGCCCCGGCAACGTGGGACAGCTGAAGAGCCATGTGCAGGTGGCCTCGGCCCGGGGCTTTCTGGTCCACGTGACCGAGGAGACGCCGGGTGTGGTGGTGGGGCTGCCGGAACTGCCGGCCTACGTCCGCCGGGGACTGTTGAAATTGCCGCACCGCCGGATGGAGCTGGACCGGCGGATCGCGGGCGACATGATCTTTCAGCCTTCTGCCGACGTGCCGGTCCAGGAGCAGGAGGACGTCTCCAGTGGGCCGGGGGAGATTTACCAGTTCATCGAGCAACGCTTTGCCGAGCTCAAACAGGCGGACCTGAGCGATGGAGAAGTCAACCGCATCTTGGGCGCCGAGCTCGACCGGCAGTTCCGCCAGCACATCCGGCAGGTGGAGACAAGGCCTCAGGAGATCTCACAGGACGAGCTGGTGCGGATTGTGGGTCCTGAGATTGTGGCAGCGGTGGAGGCCATGCTGGAGCGGGTTCAGGATGCGCTTCCGTCGCCGGACCGGCACCTTTACTACTGCCTGGCGATGCACGTGAGCGCTGCGGCAGAGCGGCTTCGCTGGGGGAAGTCTATCGTCTACCCCCGCCTGGAGGACGTGAAGAGAGAGTACCCCTACGAGTTTCAACTGGCACTCAAGATGTGCGGGGCGCTGCAGGAACGGCTGGGGCTCTCCATCCCGGAGGACGAGGCGGGCTTCATCGCCATGTACCTGCGGGGCTCTCTGCGGGGGCAGGAGCAGTCCGGAGAGGGCCGCGTAGGCGTGGTGGTGCTGACCCATGGCGAGGTGGCAGGCGGGATGGTGGCGGTGGCCACCAGGCTGATGGGACCGCACCACGCCCGGTGGGTGGAGATGGCCATGGATGAGAGCCCGGAGAGCGCCCTGGGCCGGGTGATCCGGGAGGTTCGGGAGGCGGATGAAGGCAGGGGCGTACTCCTGCTGGCGGACATGGGCTCGCTGCTCACTTTTGGCGAGATCATCACCGAGCGGACCGGCATTCCCATCCGAACAGTGCCGCGGGTCGACACCTGCATGGTGTTGGAGGCGATACGGCGCACCTCTCAGACCGGCGCCACCCTAGACGACGTGGCGGATGCGCTGGACGGCACGGCCAATCGCAGGAAGGCGCTGCCGCCGAAACCAGCGGCGCCGGCTCGAAAGACCATCGTGACGCTGTGCCTCACTGGTGAGGGGACAGCACGCCGGCTGAAGGCACTGCTGGAGAAGCTGTTGGGTGAGGAGCCGGTGGAAGTGGTGACTCTGGGAGCCGCGGAGGACGTGGATATTGCCGAACGCCTGCGCCAGATGAGCTACGAGCGGAATCTGGTAGCGGTGGTGGGGACGGTGGATCCAGGCTTCCCCTCCATCCCGTTTATTCCGGTGGAGGATGTAATCGGCGGCAGCGGCGCAGATGTGGTGCGGCGGGTGCTGGAAGGGGCCAACGGGCAGAGCGTGGACGACCTGTTGGCCGACGACCTGCTCTTTCCACAGGTGCGGTGGACGAGCCGGGATGAGGCGCTGGAGGCCTGTACCCGGGCGCTCCTCGCCGGGGGCTATGTCTCTCAGGCATTCCTCACCGACGTGTACCGCCGGGAGCTGGCGGGCGCAACGGCGCTGGAGGGGGGCGTGGCGATACCCCACGGCAGTTCCCAGTACGTCCAGCGCCCGGCTCTGGTCATCGCCACGCTGGCGGAACCGGTGGCCTGGGGCGACCAGCCGGTTGGCATGGTCTGCATGATGGCGCTGGGCACCATGGGGAAGGAGACCTTTCAGCAGATCTACAGAGCCCTGAGGCCCGGCCCGCTCCACGACCAGATCCGGCGCGCCGCTTCGAAGGAAGAGCTGAAGCGGGCTTTTCTGGCGGCAGTGACGGAGTTGCCGCCTCACTTGCCGGCCAGGCGTTGATTGGGCGCCAAGATGGTGGGCGCCCCCAGGGTTCCAGGGATTGACGGGCGTACTTGATGGGAAAGGAGACAAGATCATGGGAGAAACGTACGGGGCGTTTGCCGTGCTCCCTGGGCTCGTCATCTGGTGCAGCAGTGGCTGATACCAGTGCGGCTCCGGTCCGCGTCTCTGCACTGCAAGAAGGGGGATATTACAGTGACAGCTGCGTATGATCCGGCAAAGTTCTATGACCTCAAGAAACAGGTCCTGGAGACCTCGCTGACCATGTCCCGCTCCGGCATGGCCCCGGCCACCTGGGGGAACGTCAGTGCCCGGGATCCGGAGACGGGCCTGGTCGTGATCACGCCCAGCGGCATCCCGTACGACAAGTTGACGCCCGAAGATATGTGTGTGGTGGATGTCAACGAGAATCGTGTAGACTGCCCGTGGAAGCCCTCCACGGAGACGCCACTGCACTGCGTCTTCTACCGGGCGAAGCCCTGGTGCAACGCGATCGTCCATACCCATTCGCTTTATGCCACTGCCTTTGCCGCACTGGGCTGGGAGATCCCCGTGGTTGTGGCGACCCTGGCCAGTGCCGTTGGGGGCTCCGTTCCCTGCGCTCCCTATACCAAGTCGGGCGATGCCCACTTCGGCGAGGTGGCCCTCAAGGCCATGGGCGACCGGACGGCGGTTCTGCTGGGCAACCACGGCGTGGTGGCCCTGGGCAAGGACCTGGCCGACGCTTACACCGTGGCGGAGGTAGTGGAGAACGCTGCCAAGATCTATCACTTCGCCAAGACCGTGGGTGAGCCCAACATCCTTTCCGACGAGGCCGTGGCGGCCATCCGGAAAAAGTACCTGACCATCTACGGTCAGAAGTAACACCTTGGGTAAGGTTCCCAGCCGCATATGGGCCGTGGGCAGCCTCGCCTGCAGCAGTGGAGGCATCTCGCAAGAGATGCCTCCGCCGCTGTGTATGTGGCGTCGGCGCCGGGCGCCCTGGCGGGTGATCTGCAGCAATTTGGGCGAGGCGGGGTGAACGGCTATGATTAAGCTGCTGGCGCTGGATCTGGATGGGACGCTGCTGGGGCCGGATTACCGGCTGGTGCCTGAATCGCGTGAAGCGGTGCGGGCCGCCCTGGACCGCGGGGTACGGGTGATGCTGGCCACGGGACGGTTCTATGCACCTACCGCCGAGGTGGCCGGCGAGTTGGGTCTGCCGGTTGGGCCCATCATCGCGGAGAACGGTGCGAAGGTCTACGAGTACCCCACCGGCAAGGTGCTCACGGAACATCCCCTCCCAGTGGAGGAAGCCCGAAAGGTGGCCAGTTTCGGCCGGGAGCGCGGGCTTACGCTGTATTGCTACCAGCAGGGCCGGTGCTATTTCTCGCACCGCTCGGCGTGGGTTGACGTCTTCCGGCAGATGAACCGGGGGCGGGTCCCGGACTGGTTTGGCGACCTTGCAAGCGTGGTGGACGGCACCACGACCAAGATGGTGCTGATGACGGACCCGGCAGAGGTGGAAGGGGTGGCTGCAGCGCTGCGGGAGCTGGTGGGCGACCGGCTTCACATAAACCGCGGTTTTCCTTTTGCCCTGGAGATTACGCATGCGCTGGCCAACAAGGGAACAGCCCTGGAGTGGGTTGCCGGGCAGCTTGGCCTGGACCGCAGCCAGGTAATGGCCGTGGGCGACAGCCCGAATGATATGGAGATGGTTGCCTGGGCGGGTACCGGCGTCGCAATAGACACCGGGGAGGAAGAATTGAAGGCGCTGGCGGACTGGGTGGCGCCTGGTGGCCCTGGTATCGGAGTGGCTCGGGCGATTCAGCACTTCATTGTTGAGGGAAAGTGAAGGGAAGAGCCTCCGACCACCGGGTGGTGATCGGAGGCTTTTCAGGAAGTGGTATGATGGGGAAGGAGATCCCGTGAGGAGGTGGATCTGGATGGAGGTTATGGCAGGCTCGACGCGCCTCGTGCTGAAGCGGGGCGATATTACCCAGGAGCATGTGGATGCGATTGTGAACGCGGCCAACAGCAGTCTGCTGGGAGGCGGCGGCGTGGACGGGGCGATTCACCGGGCCGGCGGGCCGGCGATTCTGGAAGAGTGTAAGGAGATCCGCCGGCGGCAGGGGGGCTGCCCCACCGGACAGGCTGTGATCACCACCGGGGGACGGCTGCCGGCGAAACACGTTATCCATACGGTAGGGCCCGTCTGGCAGGGAGGCGACGGCAGCGATCCGGGCGTGCGCCGGGAGGATGAACTGCTGGAGCAAGCCTACTGGAACAGCTTGTCGCTCACGGAGGCCCATGGGATCCGGCGGGTGGCTTTCCCCAGCATCAGCACCGGGGCGTACGGCTTCCCCGTGCAGCGGGCGGCGCGGATTGCCCTCCGCACTGCCATGCGCTATGCCAGGGAGCACAGCCACCTGGAGGAGATCCGCTTTGTGCTCTTCTCGGACCGGGACCTGGCCGTCTACGAGCAGGCGCTGCGGGAGCTCATGGAGGGGTAAGGCAGCCCCTTTGTGGGGCTGCCGTTATATCCTGGCAGGGGCTTTACACCATGGCCTGGGTACGGTATCATTTCTAATGCGGCTTTTCGCAGGGGAAAAGCCGCTTTCCGGAACATGCGAGAGTGGTGGAATTGGCAGACACGCAAGACTTAGGATCTTGTGCCGCAAGGCGTAGGGGTTCAAGTCCCCTCTCTCGCACCACGTACAGCGACAAGGGCTACAGGGTTTAATCCCTGTAGCCCTTGTCTTCGGTCCGACCAATATTGTTACCATTCTATTGCCATCACAGTGATCTCAGAGCATCCCCCGGACGGTGGGGCTAAGGTTCAGTGTCAAGCGGGAAGCACTCGGTGCGTGAAGGGACCACTAAGGTACGACCATGAGTGGATGTAATTAGCGGCTTTTCTGACGGCGCCGGTGGCTTTCATAGTCACCAACATGCACCGAGGACTAGAGATCCGCCAGATTGTTAATGGACGCGAGCAACTGCCAAGGGTCCTCGTGGACCCCGTATACTGAACCGGGCAAGTCCAGCCAGAGGAGAATTACCGGCGAATCCGGCGAGGGTTTGCTAAACTCCTGCCGCATCACTGCTTCGACGCCCTTACGGAGCCGCTCCCGCACCTTTGGGCCATCTTCTAAGGCCGGATTGCACAGGCACTGCGACGCCAGGGAAAGCGTCTTGGTTCGGGTTGCCTTTTCCTTCAGCAGATCAGGCAACTGATACGAGGCAGCGCCAAGTTTGGGAAGCAGCGCCACTGCATCATGGCCCTGACCTTGCAGGACCAGAACCTGCACCATGTCGGCATAACCCGTGGAATCGAACTGCAGTAGCGGATCTGTGCTCGTTCGCCGTTCTGCCTCACGCAGGTAACCGAGCGCCTGTCTCAAATACTCGTGTGAACGTATACCGTTGAGAAGCCATTCTGTAGTGAACAGCACCTTACACGCGAACGACGGGTTTACAGCAAAAGCCGGAGTGCCACTGTCTTGCTTGTGCGTAAGGGCGGCATGTGCGATGTCCCTGGCATACTGAAAACTGGCTTTTGTGCGATCGACGTGCCCGGCAGGTGTGAGGGCCAGTCCGCTGGAAAAGCTTCCAGAGGCCGGATATGTAAAAGACTGCATTCTAATAGCCCGCTCTACAGTGTAGCTCAGTTCCTCCTCATGCCAAGTTCCTCCCTCTACCGTGCTCAGAAGTGCCTTAACGCACCGCTCAGCCCAGGCGATGGTCACTGTTCTATTCCTTCCTCCTAGTCGTCTAACCGGACGGTGCGTACCGTGGTCTTCAAGGAGTCTTCACCGCCTGCAAATTGCTTTGCAATCGCGCCCCTCAGTCTTGTATTAAGATTATCCGATGCCCTAGCGTTGGCGGTAAGAATGATTTGCACCTCAAAATCACCATTCTGCAGGAGTTCCCCGTTGGCTTCCACAAAGATATTACGCATGTCAATTGTCTGGATATGCGGAGGAGAG
>Ga0134090_1000943_pt1 | contig 21298 bp, 28 predicted proteins | sample 1_4taG_FD_94453 | JGI IMG/M metagenome (GOLD analysis project Ga0134090, IMG submission 94453) | Switchgrass degrading microbial communities from high solid loading bioreactors in New Hampshire, USA - 1_4_20_6_A1 metaG | ecosystem: Engineered > Bioreactor > Semi-continuous > Anaerobic >...
GCAGTTAAAAATTATCTTGACATAACCTGGGAAGATCCTGCCGGAGATGAAAAACTCTCCGGCATACTCGCTCGGGGAATCAAATACATCAACTCTGTTGCAGGTGCTGAGCTTGACTATACGGTGGAGGACAAGCCTCGGGAGCTGCTTTTTGATTATTGCAGATACGTGCGATCCAATGCCCTTGACGAATTTCAGAATAATTATCTGCATGAGCTTATTTCACTCCAAATCAGTCAGGAGGTGAAGGACTATGTTGCCGAAAACTCAGACGTTTAATGACGGCGTCGCAAACATATATTCCGTGGGCAACATAGCGCCTCCAGGAGGCATGCCGAAAGAAGGATTGACGTTGAAGGTTAGCTCATTGAGATACAAAGAGCGCACCGTTGGTATGTCGCGATACTGGGCAGCAATGCAGGCTAATGTAAAGATTGACATGGTTATAAGGGTCCCGTATGTCCCGATTAAAGCAAAGGCTATATCCACCCAAGATATTGCTATACCCATTGATGGGGAGCAGTACCGGATTGTGCAAATACAAAAGCCAGAGGATATATACCCACCAGTAATGGATTTATCCCTGGAAAGGCTGGTGCAGAAATATGACATTGGAAGCTCTTGAAAATGCATTATTGGAGTTAGGGGTGCCAGTTTTCCATTATTTTGCGTTCGGCCAAACTGGGAATTACATCGTATGGGCTGAGGATAGTGAAGGCCAGTCTCTCCATGCTGATAATGTGAAAACTGGACAGGTGATCCAGGGAACAATTGATTATTTTACTAAAACTGAAAACGATCCACTTGTTAAACAAATACAAGACAAACTCAATGAGGTGGAAATATCTTGGCGGCTTAACGACATTTTCCGGGAAGATGATACTGGTTATATCCATTATGAATGGGTATTTGAGGTGATCTAAATGGCAACTATGACGGTGCAAGGCTTGGATGAATATATTAATAAATTATCTCAACTTGGCTCGAATATGACAAATGTAGCAAAAAGAGCAGTAAGAGCAGGGGCAAATCCTGTGGCAGATGAAGTAAGAAAAGGACTTGAGACAAATATTAAAGACCCTGCTTATGTTGGTAAAAAAGGCGTTGGGCTGTATGGGTATAAGATTAACTACGGAAAGTCAACAGGAGATTTATTGAATTCTCTTGGGATCACACCTCCCGGAGTAGACAAGAATGGAGTAGTTAATTGCAAAATCGGCTTTGAAGGTTATGACCGAAAAGGTGTACCCAATGCCCTGAAAGCAAGAGCAATGGAAAGCGGCACATCATTTCTTAAGAAAAGGCCTTTTGTTCGACCAGCAGTAAACCGGGCCAAGCGGAGAGCTCTTGAAGAAATGGGCAAATCCATAGATGCGGATCTAAAAATTTATGCTTTGTAAAAGGAGTGATAACTGATGGCACAGATAGGAGTAAAATACCCGATGTATGCTCCTCTTATCGAAGACGAAACATCTAAAACTTTTGAATACGGAGAAGGAAAGATAGCAGGAAAAGCAATTAGAATCAACTGGAACTTAAATATTGCCGAAAGCAAGCTTTATGCTGATGATGATGTGGCAGAATCTGCAAAGGAGTTTATTGATGGAACTTTAGGCTTCAACCCAGATGATATACCTCAGGATGCAAGGGCTGATTGGCTGGATAACAAAATCGAAAAAGAAACTGTAGGGGCAGAAGAGGTCGATGTATTAACAAGTACAGATGAAGACAATCCAGGATATTTTGGCTTTGGCTTTATTGTGACAAAAATTAAGAATAACCAAAGGTTATACAGAGCTATCCTCTTGACTAAAGTGCAATTTAAAGAACCAAATGAGGAAACTGAAACTAAGGGGCAGCAAATAACCTGGCAGACACCAAACATTGAAGGAACGATAATGAGGAGAATAGACGGGGCTTGGAAGAAAGAAATTACTGTAAGCAGCTTAACTACTGCAAAGGCCTGGTTGGCACAAGTGCTTAACATCGGGGGTAGTGATACATGAGTGATATGAAAAGTATGGGAGTGCCGATAACTCTTGATGTTGAGAGACATCTCGTCTTTAACCTTAATGTGCTGGAAAAATGCGTCGATAAATTCAAGGACATGAATAAACTATTGAACTTAAATAATATTTCGGAAATTAAATGGCTTGCGGTGCAGATGCTTAATGAGGATGCAGAGATATGGAATGAAGAACATCCAGATAATCCAAAGCCGATTCTAAATGAAAAACAGTTAGGAAGATACGTTATAGGCGTCGGAGGATTAAATGAATTACAAAAAAAAGTACAAGAAGCATTATTACAAGGACTGCCCGCAGAAGCGGTAGAAGAGGTTGAGGAAAAAGCAAAAGAAATAGAAAAAAACTTGATAGCTGCGCAGAGGAAGATGACTGGGACGATACACCAGCCATAAACTTTGCGCGGCTTATATTTATCGGAAAAACCTTACTCGGTTATACCGAAAAAGAAGTTTGGAGGATGACATTAAGAAAACTCATGCTTCTATATAATGAGTATCTTGAGTTTTGGGGTTTAGAACCTCAGAATCCCGATGACATTATACCTGGAGAGGATGTGATTTAATGGCCAATGATATAGGTGCAAAAATAAGTTTACAAGGCGAACGTGAATTTAGACAGGCTGTATCTGAAATTAATGCTGGTTTAAAGGTAACATCCTCTCAGCTTGCCCTTGTAACAGCTAAATATAATGAAAATGCAACAAGTGTGAAGGCGCTTACCGAACGTAATAATGTGCTTGAAAAGACTCTTGAGGCACAAAGGCAAAAGGTTGAGGTTATAAGGCAAGCTCTACAGAAAGCAACCGAGAATTATGGTGAAGCAGATAAGAGGACGATTAACTGGCAAATTAGTTTAAACAAAGCCGAAGCTGAATTAATCAAGACTGAAAAAGAATTGAAGGATAATTCAGAGGCGCTTAAACAGGCAACTGAAGACATGAAAAAGTTTGGTCTTGCAGAAGATGAGACCAGAGAGCAAAGCAAACAACTCGGGGATGTTTTAAATAACTTAATAAATAATCTCGGAATTCATCTCCCGGCAGGTGCTGAAAAAGCCATACAAGCTTTAGACAACCAAAAAGCGGCTACAATGGCATTGATCGGTATTAGCGCGGCTTTAATCAGTAGTTTTAGCAAAACCACGATTGAAACAGCTAAATTTGCCGACGAAATATTAACATTGTCAAGTACCACCGGCTTGGCAACTGATACTTTACAGGAAATGCAATACGCTGCAGAGTTTATTGATGTTTCTCTTGAAACTATGACTGGCGCCATGACAAGAATGATACGAACCATGGGTGATGCAGACAGGGGTACAAAGACGGCCATGGATGCCTTTAGAAGATTAAGGGTGAGCATATATGATAATAATTTACAACTTAAAAATAGCGAGCAAATGTTTTATGAGGTAATAGATGCCCTTGGGAATATAGCAAATGAAACAGAACGTGACGCCATTGCTATGCAGATATTTGGGCGTAGTGCTAGGGAATTGAACCCCTTAATAGAAGCTGGCAGTGAACGCTTAAAAGAGCTAGGAGTAGAGGCGCGAAATCTGGGATATGTACTGGACCGTGGAACGTTGGAAGGGTTTGGACAGTTGGATGATGCCATGCAAAAGTTTAACAGGCAAACAGAAGCATTTAAGCGAAGCATAGCGGGAGTAATGTTGCCGCCATTAACAGCCTTATTTGAACTGCTGAATAAGATAGATCCTAAAATAATCGCAACGGTTGCAATAATAGGAAGTATAGCGGTAGTTGCAGTAACGGTTGTCAAGGCAGTGGGAAATATAGCAAGTGCATTTAAGGCATTAGATCCCGTGACATTAAAGACAACCGGAATAATAGTGGGTGTAACAGCCGCATTAATTGCATTGTCGGCTATAATAGCCGTTATCATAGGTAAAAGCGATGAATTAAACCAAACTATGCAAAATATAGGTAAAAGCGTTGGAAGCATGACAGATACTGTAAATAATGCTGGAAACAATATTAATTACGGCCGTTACAGTTACAATCCTCGATATACTACTACCACTCCTCAGTATAGATACGCAAGCGGTATAAATTATGTACCAACAGACAGAATTGCATTAATCCATCGCGGCGAAATGGTTGTGCCGGCTTATGCAAACCCATATAACCCAGAAGCCACCCATACTCTTGGCGGAGGAGATACATTCATCCTGAAGGTCAATGCCAAGGACATAGATGAAGTGCAGAAAATGATAAACACGTTTAAGCAGTTAAAACAGACCAGACGAGCGGGGATGGTGATGCTTTAATGGCACAACATACAATAAATTTACCGTGTAATGCTGACACATATGTCAGTGAAGCAAATCCTAATACAAATTATGGATCGTCAAATATACTGAGATTTGGAGAAGTATCCGGAAAACATTTATGTGCTTTATTAAAATTTAACTGGAGTAGCCTGCCGGCATACAAAAGAATAGTGGGCTTAACATTAAAATTATATTCAACGGCTGCTGTCACAGTTGGCAGTTGGCTATTCCTATCATATCAAATACTTAGTCAACCTTGGAATGAGCATGAAGTTGTTTATAATCATAGAAATTGGCCTACTGGTGGTTATGTAGGTTGGCAAAATCAAAATATCCCGGCAAATGCATATTTTAACATAAACATTTCTTTATCAGTGGCCAATGAGAATATAAGGGATAATGGGCTATGTCTAAACTTAGGTGCAGATGGCGCAAAAGTTTGCAATGTGCATAGTAAGGAGAATTCAAACCCTCCTATCCTTACTGTTGTTTATGAAGATGTACCGCCTGAAAAGCCAATATTAATCAGTCCGATTGGACTTTATAAAGAAAATACGAATGTAATACGTTTTGAATGGCAGTATATGTCATCAGTTGGTGGTGAACAGAAAAAATATGATTTACAATGGAGTATTGATGGACAAACATGGACTACTGTAAGCCAAACGACACCAAATAATTACTATGAAATGCCCGCTAATACTCTCCCCGCCGGGAATATATACTGGCGTGTAAGGACTTACAATGTATATGACGAAGTTGGAGAATACAGTGATCCAGCTGTATTTTACAGTATGGGCGAACCTGAAATGCCAGGGATAGTATCGGTAAGCAACTCCGCTAGGCCTGAAATTAATTGGGTATCCAGGGAACAGCAAGTTTATCAAATACAAATATTAAAAGATGCAGATGTTGTTTATGATACTGGAAATATACCGAGCCTAACGGTTAGGACGCATAAAGTAAAAACATTTTTGGATGATGGAGAATACATTGCTAAGCTTCGCATAATGAATGAGTATAGTATGTGGAGTGAATGGATTGAATACCCATTTAATATATCTACATCAAAACCGCCAAAGCCCAAAATAACTGTCCAGCGATCTAAATATGGGCTCGAAATCAATTCGTCAAGTCCGGGTTATTTGTATCGTGATGGCATTTGTATTGCAAAGATTGAAAAGCAATATTTTGACAATACAGTAGTAAACGGCCAAGAGTATCAATATTTTATACGTGTTGTTAATGGCGAGGCGTTTAGTGACAGCGATATAGCGCTTGGGAAGCCTAATATACCTTTTGCAGTATTATCTCAGGGTAATAACATAGTTGAATTAAGATATGGACTTAATACAGTGCCAGGTAAAAATTTATCTCGCACACCAGTTGGTACAGAAGTGTATTATGACGACAGAAAGTACCCGGTATATAACATGTCAGAGCATACGCAGTCTAGTATAACACTAAGCTACTTTATCAAAAAAACTGAGGATCTGTTAAAAATTATAAAGATTGTTGATAAAAAAGAAACCGTACTATACAGGGATAAAAAAGGTAAAAAGATATATGGTATTATTATAAGTATAAACACGCAAGATGTAAGGCAAGGCTATATCGTTACTCTAATTATATCGCAGACCGATTATAATGAGGAGGTGCAGCCTGATGATTGAATTAGCTGTCAATGGTTATAGTCGGGATGAAGTGATTAAGCGATTGCACTCCAATAGGATAGTCAAGTTTAGGTACAATTTGCTGAATAGATATGATGTAAAAATAGGTGAACTTGATGTCATTCCTGGAGGTACTGTATCACTCAATAGCCTTGCAGAAATAAAAAGGACCGCAAACTTTGTAATCAAAGATAGAGGAGATATTGACTGGCTGAACGATAGAATTCAGCCTGTCTTTTGCTTAAAGATGTCTGATGGCGGGTGGGCAGAATGGCCATTAGGTGTATTTTTGATGTCCTCGCCTACACTTAGAATAGAAAATGGAGTGAAATATAGAGATGTAGAAGCATACGATCCGAGCTTAATACTGGTTGAGGACAAATTTGATAACCGATATATCATCCCTGCTGGCACAACTTATGATGATGCAATTAAGACAATTTTAAATCAGGCAGGAATATGGAAAATAAATATAATACCACATCTTGGCGAAATCAGAATAGACAAAGAATTTGAAATCGGGTCCACAAAATTATCTGCCATAAATCAATTACTAAGTGAAATCAATTATACATCACTTTGGGTTGACGAAAATGGTTATTTTACAGCTAAACCTTATGTGATTCCGAGTGAGCGGGAAGCAGAATATGCTTACCGAAATGATGATTTAAGTATTATCTTGCCCGGAGCAATGAAGGAAGAAGATTTGTTTTCGGTCCCTAATAAATGGGTCCTGGTTGTCAGCAATCCTGAAACAGAAAGCTTGCGCAGTGTATATGTCAATGACTTATCCACATCAAAAACCAGTACTATAAGCAGAGGGCGTACAATAGTTGATTTTCGCATTATAGATGACGTATATGACCAACAGACACTAGACGACATAGCAAAAAGGCTGGCTTATGAGGCCAGCCAAATTTATGGAAAGTTTATTTTTGAGACAGCTTTAATGCCTCATCATAGCTTTATGGATATTTTGTATATTGAGCATACCGCTTATGATATATCTGCCAAATATACCGAAACATCATGGTCTATGACTTTATCGCATGACGGTCAAATGAGGCATGAGACAAGGAGAGTGATAAGGATATGAGCGATATACCAGGTGCTGAGGAATTGCTTGTGCAGCCTGAACAACAGTCAATATTTCGACTGGGTGTGGTAGAGGAATTATTCGACAATGGCGCAGCAAAAGTCAAATTTGATGGGGAAGAAACTACCAGCGAAAAGCAATATGCTTATTTAAGCTATTACAAACCTACTGTAGGCGATAGGGTATTACTTGCAGCTATTAGCGGTACTTATGTGATATTAGGCAACATATTATACAATCAAAGTCCGCCAGAACCTGACGATATTACCGTTGATGACATAACAATTAACGGTAAATTGTCACATATGGGTGGGATGCTTGGATTTTTTGGGGCTACTCCAAAAGTCAGATGGAGTATAAGGTCAAATCAGGGCACTGATACTGCTGTAAATGATTTATTGGCAGCATTGGTAGCATACGGGTTAATTGAAACAAGGTAAAGGAGTGAAACACAATAATGACAAAGGAATTTGATGTAATTTTACGGTTGCCAGGTCAAGCACTCGATACCGACATAACCCTTACACAAAATGACTACAATGTATATCGGTTTAACATTAGGGTATTTGACGGCATGGATGAGATTGATTACTCGCAAATAACCGAAGCTACCATTACTTTTGCGAAAAGAGACAAGACTGTAGTCCAAGGTGATATACAGATCATGTCTGACAAACTGGTATATACGCTGGGGACAAATGAAATTGCCTGTCCTGGAAGGGTATTAGCGTCTGTACAGTTAATGGACAATAATTCGCGCCTTACCACCGCAAGATTTGTTTTTGCAGTTGAATCGGATCTTATAACAGAGGATTCGATAAAAAGCTCAACAGAATATCCCATACTGAAGAAATTAGCAGACTTTACGAATGATGTGGATAAAGCTCTTGACACTTATGAAAAAATGATAAAGACATCGTTTGTGGTGCCAAAACCTCCAGTAGATACCTATGATGACATTGCTACAATATACCCCGAGCCCGAAAATGGCTGGACCACAAGGGCAATAGACACCGGGAGAATGTACAGATATAATGTCGAATTGGAAGAGTGGGAATGGATTGATACTGTAACCACTACAGCTTATGATGCTCTGTTGCAAATGTACGAGGAAGTCCTTAGTAAATTAAATGAACCCGAATATACCCCCCAGCTGTCCAATACAGCCAGTGTCTTTTCCGTAGGCACCGGCTATGATGAAAGTGGCAACTATATTGACTTGTCCGAGAGTGTCGTAGAAGGGCAAGTTGGTGACCTTATTGTCAATGGCGTAACTGACCCAGACAGTGGTAAATCAGTAATTGGCGCAATCAGGGTAAAAAGTGTCGGAAAGAACTTGTGGGACGAAAAGAACAATACTGTGTTTGTGCAACCGAATACAAATTATACATTTAGTTGTGATAACTCCAATATTGGGGCGTTTATCGAAGAATACAATAAAGATGGTATTAATATCTACTGTGAAACAGTTGACAGTGGGAGTTATATAACAACTAAAAATGATACAAGAAAAATAAAATATCGTGCAATACAATCAAAATATACAGATACAAACATCTATGGTGTTGAAGTTGATTTTGTAAATAATAATTTTACAAGGCTTGCTGGGGCAGTTGGGAAAAATCCTGGTGCTGACTTTGACAGCATAAATGCCTTTGGCGGGAGAAGAAGGTGTAATCTTGCAGATGATGGAACGGTAAATGCTTATTATGGCGATCCGGAGTACGTTGAAGATGGTTCAAACGGTCAGGTTATGGTAGAACAACCAAAGTTTTATTATAAGGTTGTTCCTTTGAAACTTGAAAAAATTCAAGATGGTATTGGCTATCATTTGAGAAAAGCAAGATATTATGTTTCTGATACACCAAAGGTTGGCTTTAAGGTTCATCCTGCTTTTGTTAGAAATGGGGTTGAAGTTGATAAGATCTACTTGTCAGCATATGAAGGCAGTATTTATGATGAATCGGCAGGAACATATCTTTTAAACGATGAACAGGTCGCTGATTTTGACAATGATAAACTTTCAAGTATAGCAGGTGCTAAACCTTGCTCAGGTTTAACACAAAATCTTACAAGGGCAAATACAAGAAAGCTTGCCAATAATAGAGGGGTTGGATGGCAGCAAAAAGATGTTCTTTGTGTTTCAGCAAGTCAAATGCTTATGATGATTGAATATGCAGCTTTCAATATGCAAAGTGCTATTGGTTTGGGTGTTGTAAATAAACCTTCAGGGGAAAGTAATGAATCTGAATTAACAGGTGCAACTTCAAACCTTGGTAATGCTTCAGGAATGGCTGTTGGAACAAATGGATTAGTTTCCATAAGTTACAGGGGTGAAGAAAACTTTTGGGGGAACATTTGGAAATGGATTGATGGCTTAAATGTTTATATTGACCCTGGTACAAGAAAAACAGATGCTTATTGGGCTGCTGAAAATTTTGCAGATAATACTGGTTCTGCACCATATAAGCATGTCGGTTTTAATCTGGCACCAAATACTTCTGGTTATATTTCTGCATTTGGATGGTCAGAAGAATGTGATTTCTTATTCTTGCCAACAGAAACACTTGGCAATTCTGCCCTTCCAGTAGGTGATAGATTTTATAACGTTCTAACAGGTTGGCGGGTTGCCCGTTTAGGCGGTAGTTGGAGTTTTGGCTTGAATGCTGGTGCTTTCGATTGGGATGTGTATTATCCGTCTGATTATCATAGTTGGGCTATCAGCGGCGGGGCGGTGTATGTTCCCCAGACTACTACGTAAATAACTAGGAGGTGATATTTGTGTTATTGCAACTTGAATTAGGTTCAACTGCAACACCTTATGAGCCTTACAAAGAAAGTATAGGTTATATTTCAGCAAAAGACGAAAACGGCGATGTAATTGAATTGAGAAGGTTGCCGAATGGCGTATGTGATGAAATTGATGTAACTGCTGGCAAGGTAAATATTAAGAACGAAAACTATGTATTACACGAAAGCGACATAATCGAACATGATTATCAAGGCGAAGGAAACTACAGAGTAGAACTTGCTATGCCTTCAGATATTAAAACAGCATCTTCTAATGATTGGGATTGGGTGTATGTTTCTGGCTGGTCTAGAGACCTATACGATAATAGGAAAACGACTATAGGCACATATTATACCATAACACAGTCAGGCCAAATGAAGATTATATTTTGTTTGCCTTATGGAACAACATTAGAACAAGCTAGAGAGCAACTTGCAGGAACAACACTAATTTATCAATTAGCGACAGAAAAGGTTATTGATATACAACCTCAAACGCTAACTGCATATCCCAAAGGTACGATTGTTATTGAGTCTTGTTATAACCAAGCCTTTGTTTATAACTCATCCGATGGCGGATTAAAGTTTGACTATGCTATTTCAAACATTGAAAAAATCCGCAAAAATGGTGTGGATATTGACTTTACGGCCAATATCGCACCAGACGGTAAGTCTGCCACGGTTGCAGAGCTTTCTGACGGCGATGTGGTGCATGTAATAGCACCCATACGTCCCGAGGAAAGCGCAGTGCCAGAAGTAATACATTCTGTACCGGTCAATCAAGCAGGCGTAATTGCAAACAATACAGCCGCTATAAGTGCGCACAACAAGGCAATTCAGTTAATAAATGAGGACTTGGCAATATTGATAGTTTTAAATACGTAAAGGAGTGATTTTCATGGCTCTTATTTTGCCAAAAGAAAGAGTATTGGCTGCTTATATGACAGTGGCCAAAAAAGAGTTAATGGACAAGGACCTGCTGATTGTTAAGCTACAAAATTTAGTTACCGCGGGTGATTTGACAGCTGAAGATGTACAGCCGATAGTTAACATTTTGAGCCCGCCAGAGCCTGAACAAAATCCAGAACCAACAGGTGAATAGGCCGAAAGGCCTTTTTTTAATGCAAAGAAAGGTGGATGACTATGACGGAAGCGGTAATTGTCGCTGTAATAACAGGTGGGTTAAGTCTGACTGGCACATTGATTGCCAGCTATTTTAGCAACAAGAAAAATACGGCGTTGATACTTTACAGGATTGAGGACCTCGAAAAAAAGGTAAACAAACATAACAACTTAGTTGAACGCATGATAGCTGTTGAAAGGTCATGCGAATTTGCTCATGACCGTATCGATAGGCTTGAGAGGGTGAAAGACTGTGTATAGCAGACATTATGCCTTTGGAACAACTGCCCATGTCTATGAATTTGACCCAGAATGTTACCATTGGACATTCGAAATTGGCAAGCCCGGCCAACTTGAGACACTCTATCAAATAGCCCCTGATGCAGATTATGCAATTAACTGGAGTGCGTTCGACTGGACTACAGGCTTAAACGGCTACGGAAAGATACAGAACGGATCAAGCATATTACAAGGTCCTTCAAAAGATTTCCCAACAGTGTCTTTTGTGGACGGCAAATTAAAAGAAGGTGATTATCCAGTTGCTAATCCTGGTTTCCCACGCTGGCGAATTGTCGCACAAGACGGCAAGGCAAAAGTGTCCTATGTTGTGCCTGGTAATTATAATGTCAAAGACGCACGTTCGGCAGTAGGGCAAAAAGCCAATGGCAACATCGTATTTATCACTGTCGAGGGAGATGACACGCAGAATAGAGGCATGACAGCTTATGAATTAGGCCTATTTGCTGTCTCCATTGGTTGTGTCTTTGCCTGCGACTGTGACGGTGGCGGATCCACGGCCTGCAGATCCAAGGACGGCTATATTTATAACCAGGGCAGGGCAATAGCCGGCGCAATGGTACTCCGCAAAAAAACCCTGCTTGAAATGTGCCTCACAAAAGTGGGGTGTGGTTATGCATGGGGAGCTCAAGGCGAAATCTTAACCAGGGAATTACTCAATAGCTTTATAAATTTATTTGGACGACAGCATTATTATTTCGATGGCTATAGTGCCGAAAAATGGCTAGGGAAACAGGTATTTGACTGCTCGGGCTTAATTGTCTGGGCGGCAAATAAATTAGGTATCATCCAGGGCGACTATACTGCGGCAGGCCTTTATTATCTTTGCGATAAAGTATCAACTCCATTACTTGGTGATTTGTGCTTTAACAATGACTTAACCCATGTCGGCATATATGCCGGTGACGCTAAATATCTCCATGCTAAAGGCACCAAAGACGGCGTGGTAATAACGGACAAATATACTTTTGTTAAATTTGGACGATTAAAGGAGGGGGAAAACGTGGCTACTGATTGGAATGCAAAAAACAAGGAATTTGTAAAGAGGTTTCAGCAGGCTTTTGGCTTAACAGCAGATGGTTTAGCAGGAGAGCAGACTAATAAAAAGCTTGACGAGATAATAAAAAACCAGGCAGGAGATGTGCAAAAAATCAAGGATGCCTGGAATAAATTTATGGAGGCGATAAAATGAATGAATTGCTTGAATACGCAGGAATACCGGCTGTATTACTCATTATGGGTATAGCCGAATTGCTCAAAGGGTTAGGTTTTAACCCTAAATTTATACCTGTTATTAACCTGATTTTAGGTCTGGCAGCCGGAATAGGACTTAACACCGGCGATATTGTCAAAGGCATTTTTGTCGGGACAGCAGTAGGATTATCAGCTTCAGGTTTATATAGCGGTGTTAAAAATGTAAAAGAAGGCCTGTAACAAATCCTCCTGTTTATTTATCATAAAAAAGGGGGAATTATTCCCCCTTGGATTCGTTTATCAATTCTCGGATTTTCTCCCGTAGCCATTCGGCACGGGAGATATAACCCTTGCTTTTTAGTGCCTTGTCAAGTTTTTGCTCTAATATCTTTTTTTCTTCCTGGGATGCGTGTTCTATTCTTATGGTAGTTTGGATTCTGCCCATTTTGTCCTCCCTTCTTAAACTTCTTCAACTTCGACTGGACTATCCCAGTCACAGGCCCAATGTTCATCAGCATTAATGTAGCCTACTTCTTTTATCTCCTCCTCGAGTTCTGCAAGCCGTTCCTTAATACGTTCCCTTTCGTAAGGGTCTGGCTGCATTTCTAAGTTGTGTTCCAGCATGTCGTATTCTCTACTGATGTCCCAAGCATACGTTGTTTCCCACATTACTCTATACCTGTTACCTTGTTCATCTATTGCATGAGCAAAGTATCTAAATTGGTCAACCATGTAGTTGTCACCGTAAGCATTCTCGGTAAGCGCATACTTCTTGCCTTCAAATTCTACCTCGCCATATTCCTTTACATATTCCTGGTAAGTCATGGATTAAAACCTCCTTTTGTCTTTGTGGTTACATTGTATCATACTATGCAGTACCATGTCAATATGTTTTGTAAAATTTTTTAAAAAATTTTTCATCCCATAAAACCCGACCGCGTAGAATCGTTTCTAATGCATTTTTGGAGGGTGGGTAATATAAAAATACCCCTGGATAATCAGGGGCGATTACAGGCGATACTGTTGTTCATTTCAACTCTTCTAGTTTTAATAGTCTCCATTGTTCTCCTTCATTTCTTGCTGCAACGTAAAATTCTTTTTTAAATTTCATGCCAAATGAGTTTTCTGCCTGAACCCACATTTGTACCTCCCATACTGTTCCTCCGTTGTTGTTTACAATGGCTGTGTCAAAAGGTTCAAATTCTGCAGTGTCCGGAACTTTAAGATGGTCTTTAATCGCATACATAGCAAAGTAATATGCTTGTTTAGCTGGCGTGAGTGATTCCGGTTGATTGCTGTCTAAAAGTAAATATATAAGAACGGACCAGAGTATGACATTGACTATGATGATAATAAGTAGGATTTTATTTTTCTTCTTTTCAGTTTTTACATTACTCAATTTTAGCACCCCCTTTGCCATATTATACCATGAATAAAAGAAAGAGGGGAGACAACGCTCCCCAAAGGTCAAATATCCTTTTCGACGGTGATTAATGCAAATGTCTGTAGGTTACGAAACAAGTGAATATTGTCACAGCTAAACAGATATGCATAATGCTGCCTCTCTTTGTGTGACTTAAAGCATTGTTTTAAAACCTCTTTTGCATAGAGGAAATGTACATCTGGTGGAATACCCCGTCCTGCGTATAAAGCCCATTCGCCGAAAAGTTTTGACCAAAAATAACGTTTCTTGCCAAATATCTTTATCATATGTTCTTTGTGTTTTTTCTTGGCAAGTCTCCGCTTTTGCCATTGGGCCCTGACCTTTGGCCAGTCTGCGAGTGTATAGGCTATGCTTTTGCCTAACGTTCTTTCGAGCAAGCGCTCACCCCCACGTAAAATGTATTTGCATCAAATAGATGCCTAGATTATGCGGTCCAGCCCTGACATATCTGTACCGACGATTTTTATGCTGAGATTTTTGACAGCCGGCACAGTTATTTGCCTGTCTGTACATATAACCAATCGAGGGCGGACGCCAAATAGGGCCAAAAAGTCAATACCTCGGTATTTGTCAACGTTAAAGCTGTTGGATAGGTGTATTTCAATCATTGTGGGGAATATAATTCCTGCATTTTCAATATAGCAAAGCGCGTCAGGCCTTATATTTTCAATTGGCTGTTCGTTTACCCACTCTAGCAGATGACTCTTTGTTTTGATGTTTGTATACAACTCGGATCGTATTAGGTCATGGTGTATCTGCACAGGCTTACGGTCAATGTAGTAGGCATAGCAATTGTCAATGGTGCTTTGCGTCCTTTTTAATATGCCGTCTTGGTATAACTTATACAGACGTTCCCGGCTGTACTGATATGATGTATTGAAAAACAATCGGTGTATCTGACTAGATGTGGCGATATGGAAATCTTCAAGGAAATTAATAATATCCTGGTCACGTCTAGTAATCATTATTGGCCACTCCCTTAAGGTAAGGATTAATTATCTTTGACCGCAATTCAGCGATTTTCTCTCTACGTTCCTGTTCCATTTCCTCTTTAGTTTTAATGGCATCATTTTGTTTTAGGATTTTTAATATGTGTTTAGGATCCACATATAACGCCTGGACTTCGTGCACGTTCCCGCAGTATTTGATGAGAAACCTGCCCTGTTCTGTTAAACTTTCGGCTCCGTCCTGATCCAGGATAACGCGGCTATCTACCTCTGAAAACGTCTTGAATGCGACACGGACAGGCATATTGGCCTTAATTGACCCGGCAATGATATTGACATCCGGTCTCTGCATACTTGCTATGTAGTGGATGCCTACCTTGCGATCCATTGCTACGCGCTGGCGAAACTTATCGAGTATATCTTCACAACGTTTATCCGCCAACCTTGCGAACTCATCAATTATAACCACTTTATAGGGCAATGCACGGGCCGGGAACATTGAGTTCCAGGTGCTAAGTTTGTCAATGTATACTCGATTCTTGACGCTCCTGAACAACTTCAGTCTCCTATGAGCTTCCTCTTCTAGTTCATCAAGTAATTGGTCGCAATCTTCCGGCGTTTCACCATAGGACTTAACCTTGCGACAGTTTTCATATTTCCCAAGTGTAACAGCCTGGAAGTCAATCAAGTGCAATTCTACTTTATGCCGGCTTAATATAAGAGATAGGGCAATTACATCCAGCAAGCTTGATTTGCCACTGTCAGTTTCTCCGGCAACAAGAATATGAGGGCATTTTTCGATGTCAAGCGTAAATCTGCCGCCATATTCAATGCCGCAAACTACTTCCAATGGCTTTTTGCATGGGATAAATTCATAAGGATAATAATTACTTAAATTTCGGTCAATGCATTTCATGACTAATTCTTTGTTAAAGGCAAATTCAATTTTGCAGTTTAAAAACTGTTCCAGCTCTTCCTGTTTGTTCTCAAAATGCTTTTGTGATATTCCCGCCGGCATGTGTAGTACATAAGTGGTCACATTTTTCGTCCTAGTTTTTTTAATTATCTCGGGTAATTGTCCCGCCTTATTTTCAAGGCCGCATTGCACAAAAAGCTTCTCAAGTTTATTGAGTCGCACGACCCAAGCTGCAACAGCACCGCTTAACCATGTTAGTACTATTGCCGATACTGATGGCCTGCCTGTCGCTATGCGGCAAATCCACCAAAACGACGAAGCAAGCGTACCAGCCCAAATCCACGTAGCACTTTTTTTATTCATATGGTCCCTCCGTCAGTTAATTGCTTTTTTAAAAACCTTTTATTTATAAGGCTTTGCAGCCATATAGACAAGTAGGTGATTAAGCCGGGTATCAACCTTGATAGCAACCATGATAGCAACCATGATAGCAACCTCAGTATCAATATATTCTATAGATATGAAAATAATTCCTATTTTGTGAAAATAAATGCGACAACATGGAAATTTATTCCCTCAATAAGAATTATCCCTTATAATTTACGAGGGGGATTTCATGGGTATTTCCTACGCAAAATTAAGGGAGCTTTTAATCGCAAGAAAAATATCCCGAAAAGAGCTAAAAGCAAATACCAATTTAAGCAATGGCGTCCTAGCCCGGATTGACAAAGACGAATATATGTCGCTTGAGGCTTTAGAGAGAATTGCCCGTAGTCTCAATGTTGACATAGGAGATATTGTTCAGCTTAAAGACACATCTTCAAATAAATTTCAAAAATAAAAGATAATCACAGATTAGTAAAAAAATCCTAAAACCCAGTCATAAAGCACATTTCAGGCTTTTATTATTACATTTCAATTACAAATATTGAAAAAGAACAAGCAAAGGAATAGAATGGTATTACCACAATTTACACAATCTTGGTGGTTCTATGAATGCCTTTTAATCATTTCAATAGCATATTGACTTGCACATTTATTGACCTTATAATTTAAATCAAATAAGAACATATGTTCGATTAAGGGCAGAATAAAAAGGGAGATACCCTCGCAAAGTCACTCTCCCTTTTGATTACAACGCCTCATGGAGGCATTTATTGCATTATATCATTATATTACATCATTTGTAAAGCCTCCTGAGGCCCAAAAACAGGAGGATAAAATGAACAAGAAAAAAGTAAAAACGATCATGCAAGAAAAAGGGGTAGGAATCAGGCAACTGTCAGGGAACCGAATTTTTTTAACGATTAAACTAACATACATACTATATTGTCCTTGGACAAGAGTTAAACTTAGCCAGGCAATATACATATCGAAAATGCTTGGTATTAAAATAAGCGATTTGATTTGACATCCATTTTGACATCCGTAGTGTTTATCAGATTAGTATATGTTACATATCGGTAACGATATATTGTTGTATCAACACTGATGATTTTTGCGATATGCTTAAAGACTAGATCGCGTAGAATAGCCATTTCCAGACGGTAACGGCGAGGGGTTCGACTCCCCTCGCCTCCACCAGTATTTCAACGGTTTTGAGACACTTTGACATCCGAATTGACATCCGAATTATTGACAATATTATTTAGTACATCTGCAGCTTTATTTTTCATGTTGGATAAGATGTGCTGATATTTTTTAGTCATGTTTATATCGGAATGGCCTAATCTCTCGGCTGCTTCTTTATCGCTAATGCCATATTTGAGCATCATAGTGGCATTAAAATGACGGAGATCATGGAAGCGAGTATGAGGCAGCCCTGCTCTTTTTAATATGCGTGCAAATCTTCTTCCAAAATTCCCACCATGTTCAGCTGTACCATCTTTTTTGGGATATACATACCCGACACTTTTATACAAGGATAGCCGATCTATAACATATTTAGGAGCTACAATTTGCCTATATGAATTTCTTGTCTTTGTATTTTTTTCTATGACTTGACCGTTAACATATACATTAGCTTTTCTGATATTAATTGTGCATTTTTCAAAATCGATATCATTCCATGTCAATGCCATTATTTCACTTGCACGCATCCCACAAAGGCCGGCAAGTAAAATAGGTATTTCCTCTCTTGTGCCTTTTACATATTGTAAAAGGGCATTGTACTCTTCTTCGCTATAAATATAATACTTATATGATTCTATGTCCCTGGGAATTACAATACCAATGCAGGGGTTTGTTTTTATGGATTTATTCAACACAGCATACTTAAAGACGCTGCGAACAGTCACTAAAAGACTTCTGCAAGATTTTTCAGAATGCGTTTTAGCAAAATCATTTATCATCTCCTGGATATGAATAGGCAAGATTTTAGCAATTTTGGCTTGTCCAATATAAGGAGCGGCGTAAGTGTATATATCACGCCTATATCCTGCTATTGTAGTTGGTGATAAATTTACACAATAAGTATTAAGCCATTTTTCGGCATATTCAAGAAACGTGGCTTTAGTAAGATTGTAGAAACCGCTGTTTTCAATTTCTTCAATTAATGCATTGAGTTTGCGCCTGCATTCTGTACGAGTTCTTGCATATACGTATTTCCTTTTGCGTTTACCGTCCAATGTAGGTATTTCTACGGCTCCTTGCCAGCGGCCGTCTTTTCGTTTGGTAATAGAGCCTTGCATGTAAGTTAAGCCTCCTTATTCTTTTGTTTGTCTATAAATTCGCATATTTTTTTATGGCATTCTTCCTCAGTTGATGCATAAATATATTTCTCGAATACATTCTCATCAACTATATAGCGAATAACTCCTTGCCATTTCCCGTTTTTTAATACGCGAATAATTGGCATAATCTCATCCTCCTTTCTGAGTTTCATAAAGATATGTGATAAACTTCATTGCATCTTTTTTGGCTTCTTCTGATAGTGCTGAATACAACTGAACCATTTTTTCAACATCTATATCAACATCTTCACCGCATAAATATTCAAGAGGGACTTTAAAATATTTTGCTAATTTATAGGCAATAACCAAATCAGGATCACGCTTCCCTCGTTCATATCTCGATATTGTAGCATTACTTGTTCCTATAATGTCGCCCAGTTCCCGTGTAGTCAGTCCATGTTGCTCTCTCAATCTTTTCAAACGCTGTGCAAATATCTCCAAAGTTAACTGCTGCATGACGTATCACCTCCTTGCTAATAAATTATATTAAATTTGTTACCATTAAGCAATGGAAATATACACAAAAAATAAAAAAAATACAAATTTGGTATTGCAATTTATATTTATGTATGTTATTATGTTACCAAAAGGTAACAATTATACAAGAAGGAGAGAGGACAATGGAAAGCTACGATATGAGATATGCCAGCGATAACATTAAGTTATTGTTAAAATTTAAGGGCTGGACTCACGAAACATTATGTAAAAAAACAGGCATTTCCCTTGTAACTTTAAGGAGAAGGTTAAAAAGCAATAGTGGGTGGAGTATGCTTGAGGCTGTGAGTATAGCCAGGGCATTCAATGTCAGTGTCAACGAACTTTTTTTTACCCGCATGTTACCAGTTGGCAACAAAACCGCATAAGCCGTATGGTAACGGAAGCAGGAGGTAAATCAATGTACCAATATCGCCGAATCAGAATAAACCGCACTAAAACAAAAGATGAACACAGGCTTATAATGGAGCAGTTGCTGGGCAGAGAATTATCGTTTCACGAGGTTGTGCATCATAAAAACGGCGACTGTAAATGCAATGACATCGATAATCTAGTGTTAATGACAAGATCCGAACATGCAAGACACCACAGGCAGGGGAAAAAGCTTCCAGTGAACTACAATTGGGCTGGGAAAGCTAGACCTGATCAAGCGAAACTAACTTACTCAGATGTCCAAAAGGTATTACAACTCAAGTCTCAAGGCTTATCAAACAGACGAATCGCAAAACGCTTTGGCGTAGACCACACAACAATTGACCGACTACTTAACGGCAAAACAATCACTTACAATCAGATGTTGGCAAAGGCTTAATAAAACAAAAGTTAAAAGGGGGGTGAATTGAATTCATGGCGAGTGATATTCAAATTCTTGCACTTCTCTTTATTAGCTGGGCGGCATTGTTTATTTTTGGCTGGGAGATGCGCGATTGGTGGCAACAGATAAAGTACGGCCTCGCTGCAAATTCAGGAGAGACCAAAATCGAACAAATACTGAAATCGGCGACATTGAAAGACTGCTTACAGCTATGGAGGAAGGGCTACCGGGTAGAGGTCAACGACGGAAGGGTTACAGCAGTAGTAAAAGAGAGTAAAAAAAAATAACGGCTTTATAGCCGCAAAACTATTACCACCCTCATTGTACCACTTGGTACGGTGAGAGTCAAGGAGGTTTGATGAATGAAAATTCTCAGTCTGACACTTCGAAATTTCAAAGGGATTCGATATTTCAACCTAGATACACAGGGTATGGACACAAACATATATGGCGACAACGCAACAGGCAAGACCACACTTGCCGATGCTTTCATGTGGTTGCTGTTTGACAAGGACAGCAGTAACAGGAAGGACTTTGAGATTAAAACGCTTGGTCCGGATGGCGAACCCGAGCATGGCCTTGAGCATACGGTTGAGGCCGTGCTGGAACTCGAGGACGGCAGCCAGCTTGCACTGAAAAAGGTGTACCAGGAAAAATGGACCAAAAAGAAGGGCTCTGCTACGGCAGAATTCACCGGCCATACCACGGACCACTTTGTGGACGGCGTGCCGGTACAGAAAAAGGAATACGATGCCCGCATTGCCGAGATTGCCGATGAAAACATATTCCGTCTCTTGACCGATCCCCGGTACTTCAACGAGGTCCTTCACTGGCAGAAACGCCGGGAGAAATTGCTGGAAGTATGCGGAGATGTCAGCGACGCTGAGGTAATCGCAAGCAACAAAGATCTTTCCGGTCTGTCCGAAATTCTCGGAAAGCGCACGATAGAACAGCATCGCAAAGTCATCCAGGCTCGCAGGGCAGAAATTAACAAAGAGCTGGAAAAAATCCCGGTACGGATTGACGAGGTCAAGAGGGGTCTGCCGAATATTGACGACATCACAAATGAAAAGGAGCTGCCGAATGATATTGCCAGACTGCGCGAAGAACTCAAAGCCAAGCAGGAAGAGCTTGCCCAGGCCAAAGCCGGCGGGCAGGTTGCGGAGAAAACAAAGGAGCTACGCATGATTGAGGCTCAAATAATGGATTTGAGAAATAGGCATCGTCAGGAACTTGATGCGACGCTCGCTGGAAAACGTGAAGAATTATCAAACATTCAATTGAGCTTGAATGATATAAGGTTTAGCATCGGCTCTTTGAATCGCAGTATTCAACACAACGAAGCAGAAATAAACAGGCTGAATGAAAGGATAGCGAAACTTCGCGAGGCCTGGCACATACAAAATGATGCACGCTTTGAGTTTGAGCAGTCTGAAACATGCCCGACATGCGGCCAAGC
>Ga0134090_1000946_pt1 | contig 21245 bp, 16 predicted proteins | sample 1_4taG_FD_94453 | JGI IMG/M metagenome (GOLD analysis project Ga0134090, IMG submission 94453) | Switchgrass degrading microbial communities from high solid loading bioreactors in New Hampshire, USA - 1_4_20_6_A1 metaG | ecosystem: Engineered > Bioreactor > Semi-continuous > Anaerobic >...
CGCCGGGCGTCTTCGGGGGCTTCGCCCCCTGCAGACGCCGCACTGTGCAGTTTTGAGGGTACGACCTCGAAGATTTCGGGTGGCGATACCGGAGGGGATCACCCGTTCCCATTCCGAACACGGAAGTTAAGCCCTCCAGGGCCGAAGGTACTCCGCAAGGGGGAGAATAGGTCGCTGCCCGAGCTACTTTGACGGCTGCGTCCCCTGGCGATCACGAGTCGCCAGGGGATGGCAGACCGGCGTCAGGAACACCGGTTCGGTGGCTCTGTACACAAGTCCCGGCTTCACGGAAGCCTGTTTCGCGTGTATACTGGGGATTGGGGTAACGGTAGCCCGCCTGACTCTGGATCAGGTAGTCCTGGTTCGAATCCAGGATCCCCAACCAGACCCGGCCCCATCGTCTAGAGGCCTAGGACGGCGCCCTCTCACGGCGCAAACAGGGGTTCGAATCCCCTTGGGGTCACCAGGGTGCCTTCAGGGCGAAGGTCGCCACCAATTTCATCCTGTCGGAGTGGCGGAATTGGCAGACGCGTACGTTTGAGGGGCGTATGGGCAACCGTGCGGGTTCAAGTCCCGCCTCCGACACCAGAGAGCCTTGTGAAGGGGCGCCCGCCCCTTCACAAGGGATCCACGCAGATGTGGCGGAACTGGCAGACGCGCACGGCTCAGGACCGTGTCGGGTAACCACTCCCGGTGGGAGTTCGAGTCTCCCCATCTGCACCATGAGGCTGATGTAGCTCAGTAGGTAGAGCACGTCCTTGGTAAGGACGAGGTCACCGGTTCGATCCCGGTCATCAGCTCCAGGAGCGGCGAGTCTGTTCGCCGCGCACATGATGCGCCGGTAGCTCAGCTGGATAGAGTACCTGACTACGAATCAGGTGGTCGTAGGTTCGAATCCTGCCCGGCGCGCCAGGGTTGCGCCCGTAGCTCAGTGGATAGAGCGCTTGCCTCCGGAGCAAGAGGTCGTAGGTTCGAGTCCTGCCGGGCGCGCCAGTTTCTTTTAGGGGTGTAGCTCAACTGGTAGAGCAACGGTCTCCAAAACCGTAGGTTGCGGGTTCAAGTCCTGCCGCCCCTGCCACACAGACATGCAGACCGTAGCTCAGTTGGCTAGAGCGCCAGATTGTGGCTCTGGAGGTCGCCGGTTCGACCCCGGTCGGTCTGCCCATACGGGGCTGTAGCTCAGATGGGAGAGCGCTTGAATGGCATTCAAGAGGTCAGGGGTTCGATTCCCCTCAGCTCCACCAGTTTCGTCGGGCTGTGGCGCAGCTTGGTAGCGCGCTTCCTTGGGGTGGAAGAGGTCGTGGGTTCAAATCCCGCCAGCCCGACCAAATTCGGGGTGTGGCTCAGCTTGGTAGAGCGCACGGTTCGGGACCGTGAGGTCGCAGGTTCAAATCCTGTCACCCCGACCAAATCAAGAGCAGGCATGCAGAGCATGCCTGCTCTTGATTTGTTAGGCCCGCAGGGCTTTGAGAAGCAAAGGCCGAGAGGGCAGACCACCCAGGATCCCGCGGCGCTTCGGGACAACCGTCTTGTTTCGTTGCACCCCGCTCCGTGATCTGCCGTTCACTCACGCAGCCGATCACGGTCGGCCGGCGCGCTGCCAAGTTGGCCAGGTCTCGCGGCGGTGTGCCCGTCATGTTCCTGCCGGCGGCCCAACTTGGCGGTTGCCACCCGCGTCAGCCCGGGTCCTCACTGCCGCGTGAGGGGATGCTCTCGCATCAATACACAACGGCTATACAGCAGGCGGATACGGCCATGACGATTTTGCTTCCCAGGGACGGCGTGCCCCATTCGGCTCCCGGCAGGATTCCGTCTTCCTGGTGCGCAATACTTTACACTACAAAGTAACCCGGAGGCCGGGCGGAGGTTAAACCAAATGAGTTCTGACCATGGCGTACTGGCACTGATGCGCCACCGCAACTACATGCTGTACTGGCTGGGCTTCCTCATCTCGAACGCCGGCGCGTGGATTCAGTCGGTCGCCCAGGGGTGGCTGGTCTATGAGATCTCAGACAGCGCTGCCTGGCTGGGCACCGTGGGCTTCGTGCGGGCGTTTCCGCTCATTTTCCTCTCGCTCATCGGCGGAACGGTGGCGGACCGCTTCCCGAAACGGCGTATCCTCTATATCACCCAGTCCGTGCAACTGCTCAGCGCGCTCATCCTCGGTACGCTGACCCTGCTGGGGCACATCCAGGTCTGGCACGTGGTGCTCCTCTCCGCCGTCTCCGCGGCGGCGCAGGCGTTCGATCAGCCCACGCGCCACGCACTCGTGCCGCAGATGGTACCCAAGTCCATGCTCCACTCCGCCATCTCGTTCAACTCCATCGCCTTTAACGGCGCCGCCCTCTTCGGGCCGTCGCTCACAGGCGTCCTGGTGCCGCTCATCGGCTTTGCCGGCTGCTTCTACGTCAACGCCGCCAGCTTCGCCGCTGTGTTCATCGCTCTGGCGCTTATGGACTTCCCCCCGCACCAGGCTGGCGAGCGGAAGCAATCCATGCTTCAGGACCTGCGGGAGGGGCTTTCGTTCATCCGGCACAGCCCGATCATCCTTGCGCTCATCTCCATGGCCGCAGTCACCTCGTTCTTCGCCCGGCCGTACCAGCAGTTCATCACGGTCTTCGCACGCGACGTGGTGCACGGGGATGTGGGCATTGCCGGCCTGATGCAGGCCGCACCGGCGCTCGGTACCGTCACCTTCATGCTGGCGATCGTGTCGGCGCCCGACATCCAGTGGAAGGGCAAGATGCTGCTGGGTTCAGGCGTGCTCTTCAGCCTGGGGCTCGTCGCGTTCAGCTGGTCGACCAACCTGTACCTGGCGCTGGCCCTGCTGGTGCTCGTCGGCGGGTGCGCCATGACCTGGCAGACCACGCTGAACACCCTGCTGCAGACCAACGTCGAGGACCACATGCGCGGCCGGGTCATGTCGGCCTACACCATGACCGCCCTGGCGATGATGCCGCTGGGGCAGGGGCCGATGGGCGTCGCCATGGACTACCTGGGTCCCTCGCTGGCCGTCACCCTCGGCGCCCTGATCTCGCTGGCCTGGATCGTCTACATGGGGCTCGTGCGGGTGCGGGAGATCCGCACGCTGCCGTAGGCGACGGCCTGAATGGTGCTTTGTGCCTGCAGGAAGGATGGCAACCGTCAGGGAATATGCATTCTTGAATACCCTGCGAAGGAGGTTGCCGCTGGATGGCAGTCGTACCGTTCAGGAACGAGCCGTTGACCGATTTCTCACGTCCCGAGAATCGCGACGCATTCCGCCAGGCCCTGGAACTGGTGCAGAGCCGGTTCGGGCGGGAGTACCCGCTCGTCATCGGCGGGGAACGGATCATGACCAAGGACCGCATCGCGTCCACCAATCCCGCCAACCCCAGCGAAGTGGTGGGTTACGTCGCCAAGGCCGACCGTGAGCTGGCCGACAAGGCCATGGCTGCAGCCGTAGCCGCCTTCGAGGAGTGGAGCCACGTCAACCCGAAGGCCCGGGCGCGCATCCTCCTGAAGGCCGCTGCCATCATGCGGCGGCGCAAGCACGAGTTCTCGGCGACCATGGTGGTGGAGATCGGCAAGAGCTGGGTCGAGGCCGATGCCGACACCGCTGAAGCCATCGACTTCCTCGAGTACTACGCCCGTGAGATGTACCGGCTCTCCGAGCCCCAGCCGCTGACCCGCATCCCCGGCGAGGATAACGAGCTCTACTACATCCCGCTGGGCGTCGGGATGGTCATCCCGCCCTGGAACTTCCCCTGCGCCATCATGGTGGGGATGACCTCCTCGTCCATCGTGGCTGGTAACACGGTGATTCTGAAGCCCGCCTCCATCACCCCCGTCATCGCGGCGATGTTCGTCGAGGTGATGGAGGAGGCCGGACTGCCGTCCGGCGTGCTCAACTACCTGCCGGGCCCCGGCGGCTCTGTGGGCGACTACCTGGTGGGCCATCCGCAGACCCGGTTCATCACCTTCACCGGCTCAAAGGAGGTCGGCCTGCGGATCAACGAGACGGCCGCGAAGACGGCCCCCGGGCAGAAGTGGATTAAGCGGGTCATCGCCGAGATGGGCGGCAAGGACGCCATCGTGGTCGACAGGGACGTCGACCTGGAGGAGGCCGCCTCCGGCATCGTCGCCTCGGCCTTCGGCTTCCAGGGTCAGAAGTGCTCAGCCTGCTCCCGGGCGATCGTCCACCAGGATGTGTACGAGCCCCTGATCGAACTGGTCGTCGAGAAGACGAGGGCGCTCCTGCAGGGCGACCCGCGCAACCCGGACGTCCACCAGGGCCCCGTGGCCGACAAGGCGGCCTTCGAGTCGATCCTGAAGTACATCGAGATCGGCAAGACCGAGGGCCGGCTGGTGCTGGGCGGCGGCGCCTCGCCGCTGGCGAAGGAGCCCGGTGGCTATTTCATCGAGCCGACCATCTTCGCCGACGTCGACTCCCGGGCCCGCATCGGCCAGGAGGAGATCTTCGGCCCGGTCCTGGCCTTCATCAAGGCCAGGGATTTCAAGGATGCCATCCGCATTGCCAACGACACCGAGTTCGGCCTCACCGGGTCTGTCTACTCCCGCAGCCGGGAGAACCTGGAGTACGCCCGCCGTCACTTCTTCGTGGGCAACCTCTATCTCAACCGGAAGTCCACCGGCGCTCTGGTGGGGGTGCACCCGTTCGGCGGCTTTAACATGAGCGGCACGGACTCCAAGACCGGCGGCCATGACTACCTGCTGCTGCTGACGCAGGCCAAGGCGGTCAGCGAGAAGCTCTAGGGCGCGCCTCGCAAACGATGACGGATTTGGGGAGGCGATGTTCGCCTCCCCTTTCCAATGGCTGCCTTCTTGGGTATCCTTGAGACGACTAGCGTGTCGCCAGGAGGGGTCCCGTTGCAGATTCGCTGGACGAAGCTACCGTTCGTTGCACATAACGAGGCCGAGTACCGGAAGGGGCTGAACGACTGGCTGGGACACGTCTTCTACGACCTGTTGCCGCAGCACGGCTACGAGGTGCGCGAGGAGCAGATCTACACCGCCTTTCGCATTGCCCGTGCCCTGACCGAGGGCTCCACGCTGCTGGCCGAGGCCGGCCCCGGCACCGGCAAGACCTTCGCCTACCTGCTGCCTGCGGTCTGCCACGCGCGGATGCGCGGGGCGCCGGTGGTGGTGGCCAGCGCGTCCGGCGTGCTGAAGGCGCAGCTGACGGACCCGGGCGGCGACATTCGCACGCTTTCCCGCCTGCTGGGCCTGGATATCGACGTGCGGGTGGCCGGCGACCCCGCCGAGTACCTCTGCGAGCTGAAAGTGGAGACGGCCGATGTGCTCCCCGGCAGCGAACCCGCGGGCTGGCGGGAGCTGGTCGACTGGGCCAGGCGGACGCCCACCGGCGCACGGTCTGAAGTACCTGGGGTGGACGACGAACTCTGGGAAATGGTGAGCTGGGACCCGTCGCTTGGCTGCGACACCTGCCCGCGCCGCGGCCATTGCCTGATGATGGCCGCCCGCCGCCACCACCGTGAAGCGACCGACCTGGTGGTCTGCGACCACCGGCTGTTCGCACAGGACCTGCTCACCCGGAACGAGCTGCTGGAGGGCGGGCTGTTGCCCGTGCTGCCCACCTACTCGGCCGTGATCTTCGACGAGGGCCACTACCTGCCCGAGACATGGCAGCGGGTCCAGGGCTGGTCGCTGAGCGGCGAGCGGCTCCGCCGGACGCTCGGGAGGTTGGATGCATGGCAGGCCCGGGAGCGCCTGGCCTGGCGCCTTGAGGCGGCGCTGGGCGCAGCGGAGAACTTCATGCGCGGCCTGGACGCCAACACGCGGCCCGGCGAGGGCAAGCGTGACGTGGACCGCACGGACCTGATGATGAAGGCAGCTGCCAGGCTGGACAGGGCCCTCGACGACCTGCAGACCGAGCTGGTCACCGAGGAGGCCATGAGCCAGGGGCAGCAGGCAGAGGTTGAGCTGAACGCCTACCAGGCGCGGATCGACGAGATCCGGGCCGCGCTCAGGCTCTTCCGCCAGCCCACGGCGGTGGTGTGGCGGGAGGGGGACGACCTCTGGGTGGTGCCACAGCGGCCCAAGCCGCTCTTCGGCGGCCAGCACCTGAAGCCGGGCACGCCGGTGGTCTTCTCCTCGGCCACCCTTGAGCCGGCCTATCAGGCGAGGGTGCTGGGGCTCAGCCGGTTCGATCAGATGCAGGTGGGCGTTCCCTTTGACCTCGGACGGCAGTCGCTGCTCTACCTGCCTGGTGGAGCAGTAGGAGGCGAGGACAGGCTGATCGCCGCTGCGGTGGACGTGCTGCATGCCACTGACGGCCGGGCGCTGATCCTGCTCCGGTCGCTGGCGGAGGTGGACCGCTGGCGGCGGGCGCTGGCCGCCCGGAGCCTGCCCTGGCCGGTCATCTACGAGGGCGAGGGCGACCGGGGGGCGCAGCTGGTCCGGTTCCGCACGGATGTGAAGTCCGTGTTGGTCGGGGCGAACTTCTGGGAAGGCGTGGACGTGCCCGGCGAGTCGCTCTCCTGTGTCATCATCCCGCACCTGCCCTTCCCTGAGCACGACCCGCTCATCCGGGAGCGGCGGGCCCAGGCGCAGGCGGCCGGGGAAGACCCCTTCCGGGCAGTGGACCTGCCCGAGATGCTGATCAAACTGAAGCAGGGCATCGGCCGGCTGATCCGCACCGCGGAGGACCGGGGCGTCATCGCCCTGCTGGACCGGTCGTACGTGGGCACCGACTGGGCCGACGCCGTGGAGGCGGCCTGTCCCGAGGATTCGGAGCGTGTGTCTGACCTGGCGGCGGTGAGGGCGTTCCTTGCCGGCGGCGAGGGGTGAGCACGGCTTCCGGGGTTGGTCAAGCGCCGGGGTTACATCAACTGGAACAGCGAGGCCACCTCTTTCATGTGGCGGTCACCCACCTGGTGCCCCCAGTTCCAGAGCACCAGGTCCACGACCCGGATCCGCTCGCCCACCTCAGCCGCGGTCTGCCGGACGAGTTCGTCGGCTGTGGTCTCCAGGAAAGCCGCCAGGCGCGGCACGGGGCCGGTCTGCACCACCACGTCCCACCCCAGGTTGCGCGCAAGGTGGAAGCGGCTGGTGGGGCCGACCCAGGGGAGGGTCTGGAGAAAGGCCAGCGCTTCCGGCACGGGGAGTGCCGCCAAACGGGTCATCTGCCCGGGTTGCCGGGCCAGGGAGTCTGCCATGGCGAGGATCGCGCTGATCTTGCGGGGATGCTTCAGGATCGACAGCGCCTCGATCTGCGCATCCCGGGCCGAGGCCGCAGCGGCCGGCGGATCCCAGTTGCGGAACGCAGCGGTGAGCCCCGGCCAGAGCCGGCTGGTCACGTGAGCCGTCATGCCGCACGAGACGACCACCCAGGCGTACTCGGCCAGCAGGTCCTGGTCTGTGCGGTTCTCCGGGCGCTCCAGGCGCCACTGGGTCAGCAGGCCCTCCGGGTCGCACTCGGTTGCCCGGAGGTGGTCGAGGGCGTGCTCGTAGAGGGCGCGGCGGTTCATCGGGGTACCTCCTCAGGACGCCGCCTTTCGCACTGCATCGCGGTGCAGGAGGTCGCGGGTTTAGCACGAATCCATCTTGCGGGGCAACAGCAAAGGGGGAGCTTTGGATGGAGAAACAGACGATGCGGATCGCAATTCTGGGTCTGGGCACCGTGGGGAGCGGTGTGGTGCGGCTGCTCCGGAAGAGCAGGGAGATGCTCCACCTGAAAACCGGCCTCAACCTCGAGCTGGCGAAGGTGCTGGTACGCGACGTGTCGCGGCCGCGGCCCGGCTTCGAGGATCTGCCGCTCACCGACGACGTGAACGAAATCCTCGACGATCCCTCGATTCGCATCGTGGTGGAGCTGATGGGCGGCATCGAGCCGGCCCGCACGTACATGGTGGAGGCGCTGAGGCGGGGCAAGACGGTCGTCACTGCGAACAAGGACGTGATAGCCGAGTACGACAAGGACCTGTACGACGCCGGCGAGATCGGCGATGCGGAGCTCTACTTCGAGGCGTCGGTGGGGGGCGGCATCCCCATCATCCGGCCGCTCAAGGAGTCGCTGGCCGCCAACCGCATGGAGCTGGTGATGGGCATCGTCAACGGCACCACCAACTACATCCTGACGCAGATGACCCAGTACGGCAAGAGCTACGAGGAGGCGCTGCGGGAGGCGCAGGAGCTGGGGTACGCGGAGCCCGATCCCACCAACGACGTGCAGGGGTTCGACGCAGCCCGCAAGCTGGCCATCCTGTCCACCATCTGCTTCCTCTCCCGCGTGAAGCCGGGGATGGTGCACACCGAGGGCATCACCCGCATCACGCCGCGCGACATCGAGTACGGGCGCCGCTTCGGCTGGGTCGTGAAGCTCCTGGCGATCGGCAAGGAGGTGGACGGGAAGATCGAGGCCCGGGTCCACCCCGCCTTCATCCCCGAGGATCACCCGCTGGCCAACGTCTCGGGCTCTCTGAACGCCGTGTTCACCGTTGGCGATCCCGTGGGCGAGTCGATGTTCCTCGGCCGCGGCGCGGGCGCAGGACCCACCGCATCTGCGGTGGTCTCCGACCTGATTGCCGCCGCGCTCTCCAAGCGCACCCCGGGCCGCCGGGCCGGCGACGCCAGTACCGTGTTCTTCGCAAAGCCGGTGCTGCCGATCTCCGAGACGCGCAGCCGCTACTACCTGCGCCTGCACGCCACGGACGCGCCGGGCAGCCTCGCCCGCATCGCCGAGCGCTTTGGCGTGCACGAGGTCTCCCTCGCGCAGGTGCTGCAGGGCTCCGGCGGTCCCGACAGGCCCAACGGGCACGGCACCGCGGAACTGGTCCTGGTGACCCACACGGTGCGGGATGCCAACCTTCAGGCCGTGGTCCGCGACCTGAAGGAGATGCCCGACACCGTGCTGAGCGTCGACAACGTCATCCGGGTGGAGGGGTAGCGGTTGACAGCGGCCCTGATTCACGGACTGCTGCTCTCCTTCGGCCTCATCCTTCCGCTGGGTGCGCAGAACACCTTCGTGCTCACCCAGGGGGCGCTGCACCGGCGCTGGGCAGGCGCCCTGCCGGCCGTGCTCACCGCCGCCGTCAGCGACACGCTGCTGATCACCCTGGCGGTATCTGGCCTCTCGCTGGTGCTGCTCACCGTTCCCTGGCTCCAGGCTGCCCTCCAGTGGGGCGGCGTGATCTTTCTCGTCTACATGGGCTGGTCCACCTGGCGCTCCGCCTCTGCGGTGGGCTCTGCCGGTGCCTCCCGGCCTGTCGCCGCAGCCGTGCCTGCCGCAGCCGGCGCCGGACCGTCCGGGCCTGCCGCTGTGCCCGCAGATGCTGACTGGCCTGCCCGGAGGCAGATCGCCTTTGCCGCGTCGGTCTCGCTGCTCAACCCGCATGCCATCCTCGACACGGTGGCGGTGATCGGCACCAGTGCGCTCCAGTACGCCGGCGGCGTCCGACTGGCCTTTTCGCTGGCCTGCATCGGGGTTTCATGGTTCTGGTTCTTCGGACTGTCCATCGCCGGCCACCTGATGGGCGTGCTCGCCGCAGGCGCCAACCTGCAGAGGTGGTTGATCCGAATCTCCGCGCTTACCATGTGGGTGGTGGCTCTCCAACTCCTGCGTACACTACTGACAGCGTGAACCACGGGGGGGCGTTCTTCGTGTCGTCTGTGGTGCTGAGCCGTCGCCTCCGGCGCCGCCCGCACCGCTGGCCTCGGGTGCTCCTGGGGGTTGCGGTGATCCTCGTGGGGTTGGGCCTCGTGCGGGCGTTCACCGTCAGGCCGCTGCCCGATCGGGCGTTCACGGCACCCAGACCGGTGGTCCTGGCCCATCAGGGCGCTTCGGGTTACGCACCGTCCAACACGATGGAAGCCTTCCGGCTCGCCCTGGAGCAGGGGGCCGACATTCTGGAACTGGACGTGCACATGACAAGGGACGGTGTGGTGGTGGTCAGCCACGATGAGACCATCGACCGCGCAAGCGGCCGGTCGGGGCTCATCAAGGAGATGACCCTGGCTGAGCTGCGCCGCGGTCGGGGCGTCACCATTCCGACCCTGGAGGAGGTCCTCCAGGCCTTCCCCGACGTGCCTGTGAACATCGAGATCAAGCAGGCCGACCCGCCCATGGAGCCGCACGTGTGGGCGCTGATCCAGCGCTATGGGGCGGAGGACCGAGTGCTGGTCGCCTCCTTCGACGGCACGGTCGCCCGGCGGTGGCGGGAGCTGGCCGGAGACCGGGTGGCCACATCTGCGCCGGCGAGCCACATGTACCTGGTTGCGGCGCTCTACATTCCGCACCTTGAGCGGCTCTACGCCCCGGCGTACAACGCCTTTCAGCTGCCCGTGTCGGTGAAGGTCGGGCCGTTCACCGTGCGGTTTGACACGCCACGCTTCCTGGCTATGGCCGAGCGGCTCAACGTCGCCGTGCACTTCTGGACGGTCAACGACGAGGCGGAGATGAAGCGGCTCTACGCCCTGGGCGCCCACGGCATCATCACCGACTACCCCGACTGGGCGGTGAAGGTCCTGCGGGAGCTCGGGCTACGGTGACGCGGGGGAGGGAGACCGCGGATGCCCTGTGGTACTTCGGGGGGGCTCCGGGAACGGGATCCCGAGCCTCGCATCGCCGATGCGGAGAGCCGGTCCCTTTTCAAGCTCGACAACCACCTCATCCGACAGCGATACACGAACGGAAAACCGCCCCCCATGGGGCGGTTCTCTCACGTCTGTCGCTAGAACTGAACTTCATCCAGTGCGAAGAGGTCGTTGTCGCACATGATGTTGATCAGCTTCACCGGGTACTGCGGATCGGTGGCGTAGCCGCCCTTGCGGAGCCCCCAGGCGCCCAGAACCGGGTCGCTCATCACCTGCCGGAACACGTCGTACCAGGAGGCGGTCAGCAGCAGGTCCTTATGATCCTGCCAGCTCTCAGCGGGGCTGTTGTAGGCCCGGAACCTGGCGTCGACCGTGTAGCTCTGGCCGTTGTACACCTCCCACGTGGTGGAGATGATCGACCCTGCGCTGCCCGTGCCCTTGATGCCGAACAGGTTGTTGGACATCTGCCCGGTGTACTTGTCCACCGGGATGTACTGGCCCCAGCCGGTCTCCAGGATCGCCTGTGCGACCTGCAGCGCCGCGGACATGCCGGTCTCCTGATAGGACTTGACCGCCATCGCGGCGGCGAAGTCCTTGAAGCGGGACTTCTCCACGATGGGCTGCGGTCCCCAGGTGGGCTGCATGTAGGCGGTCACGTAGAACGGCTGGGTGGACACGACCCAGTACCCGTTCAGCCAGGCGTTGGCGTAGATGGTGAGGGGGCCGCTGCGGGGGGGCGTCCACGTCACGTACTGGCCGGGCTTCGCCTCGCTGATGAGCGTTATAACGCCGTCCTGCTCCGCGTAGAACTTGATGGTGTCGGCCGGGACGTTGGGCATGGCCATCAGCTTGATCTCGTCAGTGATCACCTGGCCGGGACCCACGCCGTAGAGCCAGAGGCCGGGTTCGGTGTCGATCTGGAAGCGGATGGGGCCGATGGTGTGCACGACGCCCCTCTCGTCGGTGACCTCCACCGTCAGCGTGTGGCTGCCGTTGTCCGCGGGGCCGTAGGTCCACCAGTAGTTGTTCTCCGTGGCCAGCACCCGCCCGTCCAGGATGAAGCGCACGGCCTGGATCGGGTAGTTGGCCGAGACCGAGAGGGTCCTGGCCCGGCCGGTGACCCGCTCGCCCTCGGAGACCGAGGAGAAGGTGGTGCGGTAACCGGTGTTGACCAGCACCGGCACGGGGTCAGACCGGTAGGCGTTGCCGTCGAGGTCGTAGGCTACCACCTGGAAGACCTTCGGACCGTTGGCCGAGGTCGGCGGGTACCAGGTGAAGCCCTCCCCCGGGCCCAGGGTGGCCAGGTCCGTCACCGCACCCGTGGCGGTGTCCACCATCTGGTAGACGACGTGGGTGGCCACGAAGTTGATCGTGTGGCCGATGGTGGCGGGATCCGAGAAGGTGCCGCCCGGCGTCAGCCCCGTGATCTGGACTCGGGTGTCGGGCTGGACGGTGACGGCCACGGGATTGGAGTAGACCAGGGTGCCGTCGCTCCGACGCACCGCCGCCATGATCTCACGCCGGCCGGCCAGTGTCGGGTCGGGGGTGTAGGTGTAGGCGGCGTTGACGTCGGCCCCTGCCGCGACGACGCGGCCCTTCCGGGTCGCCGGGTCCACCAGGTAGAAGTAGACGTAGGTGCCGTCGAGTCCGGTGGCCCGCAGGGTGGTGGGACCGGTGATCACCTGGCCCTGCGTCACGCCCTGCACCGTCACCGGAGACGCCGGGATCGGGGTCCCGGGGGTACCGGGATTGGAGGTGCCGGGACTCGGGGTACCCGGATTGGAAGTACCGGGACTAGATGTGCCTGGGTTCGAGGTACCCGGGCCAGAAGCACCTGGCGACGTGGTCAGGCGCACAGTGCGGGTGGGCTCGTCCCACTCGATCCCGACGCCCATGGCCTCGGCCAGCACCCGGACGGGGATGAACGTCCGACCGGACACGATCGTGGCAGGCACGTCGAGCAACTGCGTGACCGCACATCCAGGGGCGACGCAGGCGAGGCGGCTGCCGACCTTAAGCTTGAGGTAACGGTCACCGCTGGAGACGACGACGGTTCGGTCACTCTCGTTCCAGATGGGTTCCGCACCCAGCGCCTCCACAATGGCGCGTACCGGAGCCAGGGTGCGGCCGTCCTGGATGAAGATGCCGGGATCCAGCGCGAGCGGCTGGCCGTTCAGGGTAACCTGCACCGGTGACGCAGCCAGTGTGGCCGGGGCGGGCACCATGGAGGTGAGCACGGCCAGGCCGACGGCTGCGGCGAGCCATTCTCTGGTGCGCATGGCAGACATTCCTCCGCTTGGTCAGATACACACGTTCTGTGACCTTGGACGTGCTTTGACCCCGCAATGTTTCAATCCAGATTACGCCATGTTGCCCACCCATCAGGGAGGAGGAAATGCGCAGGTGTCGTATCGTTGGTGGGTAGGGCAGAATAACGCGAAACCACAGCAGAAGAGGTGCAGACATGCGGCGTTTCCGGTTCCCTGTTCTACTGGTCCTCTCGCTCGCTCTGCTCCTGTCGGCCTGCGGCGGGAAGCAGGACTCGGAGTGGGGGAATCTGCGCCTGACTCTTGAGAAAATCCAGCAGACCGAGCAGTACTGGACGGCGCGTATGGTCCTGACTAACCCCACGGATAAGGTTCAGGTAATCGAGTATACGGCCTCGAACCGCTACACGCTGATCGTCACGCAGGGCGACAAGGAGGTCCTGGTCCAGGCCTTCGACCCGCGCAAGGAGGACGACCCGAAGATCCTGAACCTCGCGTCCGGCGTGTCAAAGGAGTACCCGGTGACCTGGAGCTACCTCGACCAGGACGGCAACCGGGTCCCGCCGGGCACCTATTATGTCAGCGTCCGGCTGGAGGCCGTGACCGTGGTGCAGGAGTCCGGAAAGAGCCGGCCCACCCTCGTCGAGCAGCGGACGGTGGGTCCCGTGCAGGTGAAGGTCCAGTAGGGGGGCCCTACTCACCCCGAACATAACGCTGAGGGGGGAGAGGCACGGATCCTCTCCCCCCTGACGCTTCGCCTGACGGGCTTCCCGGTGCACGGACCGGCGGTTGGAAGGGGTGCAGGAGCCCTGGTTCACTGATCGACCGGGGCACTGATGACGGAGTCTGGGCGCATGCACCACCAGGTGGCATCAGTCCCGACTGCCTGGCGAACCTTCTCAGGCGGCGTCCGCCGCTTACTTCATGACTGGAGGGTGATGTGACCCATGGTGACGGCGGCTGAACAGTACCGGCTGTGGAGCCAGGACCCCTACTTCGATGAGGCGACGCGGGCCGAACTGCAGGCGCTTGCCGGCGACTCTGCGGCTATCGAGGACCGCTTCTACCAGATGCTCGCCTTCGGTACCGGCGGTCTGCGGGGCGTGATCGGCGCCGGCACCAACCGGATGAACCGCTACATGGTTCGCCTGGCCTCTCAGGCGCTGGCCGACTGCATCCGCCCACTGGGCGAGGCGGCGATGGCGCGGGGAGTGGTCATCGCCCATGACTCCCGCCGTTACTCCCCCGACTTCGCACTGGAGGCAGCGCTCACCCTGGCGGCCAACGGTGTCGTGGCCTACCTGTGGGACTCCCTCCGTCCCACGCCGATGCTCTCCTTCGCCGTGCGGGAGCTGGGGGCTGCAGCCGGGATCGTGATCACCGCCAGCCACAACCCTCCTGAGTACAACGGCTACAAGGTCTACTGGGAGGACGGCGGCCAGGTTCCGCCCGACCGGGCCGGTGCCATTCAGGCGGCGATGCGGGCCATCGGTGACATCCGGACCATCCGACCGCTCGCAGAGGACGAGGCCCGGGCCAGGGGCCTGCTCCGGCCGGTCCCGCCCGAAGTGGACGAGGCGTACACGCAGCGGCTGCTCACGCTGGTCACCGCCGCACCGGAGCAGCGCGCCGCCCTGCGCATCCTCTACAGCCCGCTGCACGGGACAGGCCGCCGCCCTGTGGTGACGGCCCTGGAGCGGGCGGGGTTCCCGGTCACCGTGGTCGCCGAGCAGGCGCAGCCCGACCCTGACTTTCCCACGGTCACCAAGCCGAACCCAGAGGAGCCCGAGGTGTACGAGATCGCGCTGCGCTACGCCACGGCGCAGCCAGCCGATCACGGCCCGGCCGCCGCGGGCGGTCCGTTCGACCTGATCATGGCCACTGACCCAGATGCTGACCGGCTCGGGGTGCTGGTCCGTGACCGGAACGGCGCGTACCGGATGCTCACCGGAAACCAGATCGGCGCCATCCTCACCGAGCACATCCTGCGCTCCCGCGCGGCGTCCGGCACCCTGCCCGCCCACGGAGCCGTGATCAAGACCCTGGCCACGTCGAACCTGGTGGCTCCGCTCTGCAGGGAGTACGGCGTGACGCTGCTGGAGACCCACACGGGCTTCAAGTTCATCGGCGACAAGATCAAGGAGTTTGAGGAGACCGGCGCTCACGAGTTCCTGTTTGGCTTTGAGGAGAGCTACGGCTACCTGGGCGCCACTTTCGTCCGGGATAAGGACGCGGTGATGGCCGCCCTGCTCGTGGCCGACGCCGCGGCCCATCATCGGGCGGAAGGCCGCACCCTGCTCGAGGCCCTGGAGGCCATCTGGCGCCGCTGCGGCTACTTCCAGGAGGGGCTGCACAACGTGACGCTGCCGGGCAAGGACGGTCAGGCCCGCATCGCCGCGCTGATGGCGAGCCTGCGCACCGACCCGCCTGCAGCCTTCGCCGGGATCCCGGTGGCCTTCCGGGACGACTACGCCGCCGGCACCGGGGTTGAACTGGCCACAGGCCGCACCTATGCGCTCGCCCTGGGCAGGTCCGACGTGCTGCACTACCGCTTCGCCGATGGCGGTTTCGTCATGGTCCGCCCGTCGGGCACCGAGCCGAAGCTGAAGCTGTACGTTTCCGTCGTGGGGTCCGATGAGGCCGCAGCCGCTCAGCTGCGGGACCGGGTGATGGCCGCGGCACTGGAGCGGATGGGGTTGCGATAGGGCGATATGCACGGCGACCGGGGGCATCGGATGCCCCCGGTCGCCGCGCAGCCAGTCGGTGCTGGCGGTTGGCTTCGCCCGTGATGCTGCCGGCCGTCGCCGCCAGGTGGCGCGCCATCCGGTGGCGCCATTCGGGCGCCATGTGAACAGCCCCCTGCGGCGTGCCGGAGGGCTAGTTCTATCTCAAACACTCATGTTCGCGACAGTGTGGAATGGGCCGTTGCGACGTGCTGGCACGCAGCCCGTCCTGTATGGATTACCTCGGGAGTGGTTAGAATTGGGATGACCAGGTCCTGAGAGGTTGGTGATCAAGATGCGTCTGATCAGGCTCAACGAGGCGGCCAGGATGCTCGGCGTGGATGGTGACACGCTGCGGCGGCGGGCCAGGAACCGGGACTACGTGGAGGTTTACGGCCTCAGGTTTCGGGTTTACCGGATGGATCCCAGGCCCGACGCCGAGCGCCGGTTCGACGCCGACGAGATCCGGGCGGCACTGGACCAGCTGAAACAGGCGTAGACGAATCCCCGGTTGACCGCAGTATCCGCGTCGAGCGAGAGACCACGTGGGTCGACGCCCGGACGACTCGGAACTCCACTGCGAGCGGAATGTCTTATGTCGCCGGCGGATACAATTTCGGTGTGTCCTCGATTTGCCCGGCTCTGCAGACAGGATGGATGGCGTACGTGTCGAAAGAGGCTTAGACAGTCAGGGCTTGTACTTGCAGGAGGGACCACCGTTGAAGCTTGCCGATTTGCTGCGCGCCCTGGAACCCGCCCAGGTGCTGGCTGTCCCGGACGTGACCGTGACGGGGATCACCGCCGACTCCCGCCAGGTGTCGCCCGGCGACCTGTTCATCTCGATTCCCGGTGCCCACGTGGATGCGCACCGGTTCATCCCCGATGCCATCGAGCGCGGGGCGGTCGCCGTCGTGAGCCAGCGGCCCTGTGAGGTGCCAGCGGGTGTCGGCGCGGTTGTGGTGCCCGACGCGCGGCGTGCCCTGAGCGCCCTGGCGGACCGCTTCTACGGCTACCCGTCCTGCACGCTCAAGATGGTGGGCGTTACCGGCACCAACGGCAAGACGACCACCGCCTTCCTGGTGGAGGCAATCGCCCGGGAAGCCGGCAAGACCATGGGGGTCATCGGCACCGCCGGGATGATGCTGGGCCGGGAGGTCATCGAGGGCAAGGCCGGATACACGACGCCGGAGCCGCAGACCATCCACCGGCTCCTGGCCACCATGCTGGACCGGGGCGCCTGGGGCGCAGTGATGGAGGTCTCCAGCCACGCTCTGGAGCAACACCGGACCGACCACTGCCGGTTCGACGTCGCAGTTTTCACCAACCTGACCCATGAGCATCTCGACTATCACGGTGACATGGAGTCGTACTACGCCGCCAAGGCGCGGCTCTTCCACGAACTGCGGCCGGGCGCCACGGCTGTGATCAACATCGACGACCCCTACGGGCGGCGGCTGGCCGGTGAGCTTCCCCTGGGGGTTCGGCTCTATACTTACGGTTTTGCCTCGGACGCCGAGGTCCGGGCGGAGGATGTCCAACTCACCGCAGGCGGGGCGCGCTACCGCCTCATCACGCCGGTGGGTGCAGTCGACATCGAGGCCCCTTACCTGTTCGGCGCCTACAACGTCTCCAACGCGCTGGCGGCCGTCGCCGCCGGACTCGCACTGGGCTTCGGGCTGAACACCGCGGCACGGGCGCTGCGCGCCGCCAAGGGCGCCCCCGGCCGGTTCGAGCGCATCGACGAGGGGCAGGACTTCACGGTTGTGGTCGACTACGCCCACACCCCTGACGGGTTTGAGAAACTGCTGTCGGACGTGGCCCGGCTGAAGGAACCGGGCACCCGGGTGATCATGGTCTTCGGCTCGGCGGGCCACCGCGATCGTACCAAGCGCCCCGATATGGGCCGGATTGCCGGCGAGTACTGCGACGTTCTGGTGCTCACCGAGGAGGACCCCCGGACGGAGGACGCGCTTGAGATCGCCCGGGAGATCGCGGCGGGCGTCACCCGCGACGAGGTGGAGATCCACCTGATCGAGGACCGCGTCGAGGCCATCGAGCACGCGATCCGCATGGCGCGGTCCGGCGACATCGTCCTGATTACCGGCAAGGGGCACGAGACCGACCTGGAGGTGCAGCATCCTACCACCTGGCGGGGTGACGTCCCTGCGGCGGTGGCGGCTCTGCAGAGCCGTGCGCGGGAGGAAGCACGGGGCGTGCGGGCGTGAGCCGGGAGTGGGGCGAAACGCTGGGGCGTGAGCCCGGGGGTGCGGGCACAACGTCGGGCAGTAAGTGCCTGACGCCGGGCGTGTGGCATGACCCCGGGCGCAGCACCGGGACCAGAAGCGGGAGCCGCCCGAGGATGTAAAGCCCGTCTGGCGCACCTGCGGGCACCAACGAAATGTGAACACTTGGGGCATCGTACTCAGGTACGATGTCCCTTTTCGCACCCGCGTACCTGTTCAGTCCCGCGCCTTTCCGTTAGGATGAAATCGGGTTTACCGGAGGGAGGGGATCCGACGTGCGGCGTTTCACCACGGGGCTTCTGCTGATCACCATCGGCGGGCTCCTTCTCCTGCAGACGCTGGGTCTGGCCAGCGGCATCTCTTTCGGGTCCGTCGTGCTGATTCTGGTGGGGCTTTCGATCGCGGGTGACGGCCTGCGCGGGCGGCGCCGCAACGTGTTCAGCCTGGGCCTCGGCCTCTGGCTGGCTGCGATGGGGCTGTTCGGCATCCTGTCCCGGGCGGGTCTCACCACCATCACCGGTGGCGATGTCGCTCGCATGGGCTGGCCGGTCCTCCTCATCTTCCTGGGGCTTTCCATGCTCATGGGCCGGGGTCTGCGGGTTCATGTGATCTCCAGCAAGAAGTCCAGCTCCACGGAGTTCCCCACCCAGATCGTGGGAGACCTGCGTTATGGCGCTGAACCCTGGGCCCTGGACGACGATCTGAACCTGTTCACCGCTGTCGGCGACCTGCGTCTGGACCTGACCACGGCCATCGTCGCCCCCGGCACGCATCGCATCAACGTAAGCCAGCTGGTGGGCGAAGCGCTGGTGCGGGTGCCAGATACGGTCTCGGTTCGGGCAACGGCGCAATGCAACATCGGCGAGGTGGCGATCTTCGGCGAGCGCCGCTCCGGCGTGGGCTACGTGCACCTCGAGCGGGAGGAGATCGTCCCCGGCTCCGACTCAGAGTTGATCATTGACGCCAACCTGCGCATCGGCAGCATTCGCATCGAGCGGGTGCCGACTGCCGACTTCCGGGTGTTCTGACATGGAGGAGCAGCGCCTTCTTGGGTTGCAGTGGCGGCTGGTCGCGGTCACCCTGGCCGCCGGTGCCCTCAGCAGCGGGCTGGCAGTTCTCGGGTTCTGGGTGGCCGGCGAGTACGGTCTGGGGCAGGAGGATGCCCTGCTGGTCGGCGCCATCACGGGACTGGCTGGCGGGCTGGTCGCCTCGGTCTGGAGCTTCCGGCTTGCCCGGCGCATCAAGTATCGTCTGTGGAACGCGGGTGACCTGGCAGCACGGATCCGCCGCGGAGACCTCTCTGCCCGGCTGCCGGTCGGCGAGGTCGACGAGCTCGGCGATCTGGAGACGCAGCTGAACGAGATGGCGGCCTATCTTGAGCAGGCGGTGGGCGACCTCTCCCGCCTGGCTGAGCAGAACCGGTTGCTGGCTGAGGAGGCCGGCCGCGGCGCCGCCCTGGAGGAGCGTGCCCGCCTCGCCCGGGACCTGCACGACACGGTGAACCAGCAGCTCTTCGTCCTCTCGCTGCGTGCTGCGGCTGTGCGGAAACGCGTAAGCCGCGAACTGTCCGGCACCGGTGGGGTCCCGGCCGCCGCCGACGGACCTGCGGCCGGCGGTTCGGCTGGGGGCGAACCGGGTTCGAGCAAATCCTACCTGGCGTCACTTCCCGAGGAGTTGGCGGCGCTGGAGGAACTGGCCCGGGCGGCGCACAGCCAGACGCGGGAGCTCATCCTGCAGTTGCGTCCGACCACCCTGGAGCAGCAGGGACTCGGACCGGCACTGGCCGAATATGTGAGGACCGCGGCCACCCGGGAGGGGTGGGAGGTCGAGAAGGAGATCGATCCCACGCTGCGTCTGCGCGGCCCCGAAGGTGAGGCGCTGTTCCGCGTGGCACAGGAGGCGCTTAACAACGCAGCCAAGCATGCCCGGGCGAGCTGCATTCGGGTCGCCCTGCAGCGGGTTGACGGGGAGATCCAGCTGATGGTTGCCGACGACGGAGTCGGCTTCGACCGGAACCTCGGCATCCGTCCCACGGCCGTGGGTCTGGTGGGGATGCGGGAACGGATGGTGGCACTGGGCGGAAGCCTTCGAGTGCGCAGCGCGCCGGGCCAGGGTACAGAGGTCGCGGCGATCCTGCCGACGAGTTCCCTTCCGGGTAACGCCACGGGCCCCTCGCGGTCAGCGGTCGGTTCGAGGTCCGGGGCCCCGGACCATTCCGAAGCAGGGCAATCAGGAGGTGGCGCTGGATGATCCGGCTGTTGATCGTGGACGACCACAAGATGGTCCGCGAGGGGCTGAAGATCTACCTGTCCACGGAACCGGAGATCGCGGTCGTCGGCGAGGCGGAGAACGGGGAAGAGGCAGCACGCCTGGCCGCCGAACTGCAGCCCGATGTGATCCTGATGGACCTGATCATGCCTGGGGTAGATGGCATCGAGGGAACGAAGCGGTGCCTGGCCGCATGTCCTGGTACCCGGGTGATCGTGCTGACTTCCATGCCTGACGATGAACTCGTGGTTCCTGCCATTCGGGCCGGCGCCCTGTCCTACATCCTGAAGGACATCTCCGCAGACGAGCTCGCCGAGACGATCAAGAAGGCTGTCTCCGGCAAGCCGACCCTCCATCCCGTCGCTGCCCAGCGCATGATGCAGGAGCTTACTGCTCCGCCGAAGCCGCAGTCAGGGGTGGAGGAGATCAGCCCCCGGGAGATGGAGGTCCTCCGTCTGATCGCCCAGGGGCTGTCCAACAAGGAGATCGGCGACCGGCTCTTTATCGGTGAGCGGACGGTGAAGACCCACGTCTCCCACCTGCTGGAAAAGCTTCAGCTTCAGGACCGGACGCAGCTTGCCATCTATGCCTTGCAGAACAAGCTAGTTTAGGCGCAGATACGCCGGAGCGTGTATAGTCTGCGGGTCTGATCAGGTCAGCCAGATCTGCGAGTCCCCCCGGGCGGTGAGCCCAGGGGGCTTCTGCTTTGCTGGCGGCGGCAGGGGGGTTCGTTGGCGATAGGCACTGGAGAGAGCCTCGAGGTGAGCAATGAGCAACTCCTGACCGTCCAGGCGGCGCAGCGGTAGGCGACTCGGGATGAGCCGGAGGACTCCGCCCAGGGACAAGTCGTGGGCATGGACGGGAATGAGCAAGATGCCGTGCTTCGTGCAGATGGCCTGTTTCATCAGGTCTCGGCCCGGCTGCCGTCGCACTGCTTCCGGGTCAGGGAAGCGCGCCGTGGGGCTGTAGTGTTGAGCCCCGTTGAACTCGAAGCCGACAGCGTGCTTCCAGTACAGGCGATCGATCTGCATCTCTTCGGACGTGTACGGGTTGATGAGAAAGCCCGGTGGATCGTGTCCCGTCAAGTGGTGTAAATTGGGTTCCCGCGAGTAGCTGCCCTAGTCAGCACTGAGGGCCAGGAAGTCGGTGCCGCTGACGTTCTGGTTGCTGTTGTACAGCTTGGCCATGGA
>Ga0134090_1000955_pt1 | contig 21060 bp, 10 predicted proteins | sample 1_4taG_FD_94453 | JGI IMG/M metagenome (GOLD analysis project Ga0134090, IMG submission 94453) | Switchgrass degrading microbial communities from high solid loading bioreactors in New Hampshire, USA - 1_4_20_6_A1 metaG | ecosystem: Engineered > Bioreactor > Semi-continuous > Anaerobic >...
TCCATGCTTACAAGTTAACCTTTTCACCTGGTAAGTAACTTCCCCAGCTCGGGTCCCCAAAAGAATAATCCATACTCTTGCTGCCGCCTCCGGGTGAGAAAGCCATCCAACAATGTTTAGGCCTCTGTTGCTGTAATCCTGTAACAATCCCTGTACTACCGGCGTTTTCCCCCTGATGGAACAGTCATAACAGTTTCCCTGTGGTTCCGCAGGAAATTGCTTTGCTGGTCCTGCATCCCAGGGATCCTCCTGGGTAAACAGCAACCGGTAATATCCCCCGCTTAATTCAGCGCCGTCGATTTCCAATTCAAACTGCCCATCCGGAATAGGAAACTCTTGGGGAGAGAGCCAGGCCTGATCCAGCCGCCAAATATTTACAACCCGGTCAGCAGCCGGCCTTTTTTCCTGCCAGGTAAGCAAAAGTTTACCATCAGACTTTTCGCTTATCTGAAAATTCTGCACTTCCCATTGGCAGTGGATAGTAAATAATAATCCCGCATCAATGGCCTGGCGGCGCTGGTTATATGCCACAATCCCAATATTTTTTGCAGCAGCTCCCTGGCTCAGGGAATCAAACCAAGGCAACAGGTCAAATTCCGCATGATAATCTTTTAAAGGAACTGGGTGCCCCCGGGGCACACCATCTATTTGCAAGGCCACACTTTTAGCTGAAGATAAGGGTACATATACCTGCAGACTAATCCTCTGAGCACCTATCCAGTCAATGAGCCAGTATTCTCCTACCTGGCTGCTCCATTCCTCTCCGTCTTCCAATTTGTGCAGACGCCATTTCACCCGGGGGATTTCCAATTTAACCGGAAGCTGTACATGATTATCAAACAATTCTCCTTGCAACCCCTCTGCCGAAGCAGGAAAATCAATCTCATAGACGTCATCCTCCACCTGACGCAAACAGGCAGGAGGGAAGGGAGTAAAGCGATGATCTATAGGTGCCATAAAAGTCAGGCCCGTCATTTCGTCCGCTGGCATTTCCGGCCAGTACAGTTTTTTTTCATATTCCCAGTCTAGTTCTGGGAAGATTGCAAAACTAATGACATATTCACTCCAACCGGGTCCCCGCAGCCGGAGGCGGTACCATCCGCTAGGTTCGGCAGTAAAGAGCGAAGCTAACGGTATATACACATCATTAGCTTTACGGGCAAACTCAATCTCAGACAGGTTAATATTTTCATAGCCAGAGTTTAACCGGCGTATTCCCACTTCCCAGTCTTCCGGTTCGGTGCCCGCCAGGGGTAGGGTTATGCCTTCCGGCAGCTTAACATACAGAGGATTCCCGTTGATCCAAATACCCGGTTTTATTTGACCTCCCCGCAACTTCACCTGAGGAACTTCCCTAAAAGGCAATGCATAATGGTGACCTTCATTATCCAACAGGACTATTTCACTGGTGCTGGCATTTACCGGATCAATCAGGAACATAATTGCTCCCGGATCGATTTGCGGTACAGGTTCCTCGGCCAGAATGGGTATTTCCGTATGCAAGGTCGTCCCATGCTGCAACAGCAGCCATAATCTGGACCGGGGCAATTCCGGCCTGGCCAGCAACAGCCCGGCTTCATTGAAAACCAGAGCGGGATAAAACCTTAACCCCGTTTCCACTATCCATTCCCGCTGTAAAACATCTTCGATAAGGATTTGCACCCGATAACAGGGGTAAACTTCTGTTATCGGAACAGCCAACGGCCTGGTTTCCAGCCATCCTTCCTGATCCAACGATTTATAGAGGCGAATAGTATGTTTATACAGCAGTGCATTTTCGTCTCCGCCAGTAATAATCAAGGCAGCGGTTCCCGGCAAAACATCTCTTTCGATATGATAAGCTTGCCGGGAAAAGATCATTTCCAGTCTGCCTTCCAGGAAATTCAGCTCTAAATGAGGAGCTCGGGAATACTCCCTGGCAATTGGAGCGGCGATTGGTTCCTGGGAAGATTCGGCCAGGAAATCCCCGTTTAATTGCTCAATTAGCTCCTGCAGTTGCTCCCTGGCCCAATTGGGCAAAACAGAGCTTTCTGTTTCACGGGCACAATCGTTCCCCTGACAGGCAATCACCAGATTAACACTTTCCGCAACCCAATCTTGAGCCCACTCGCCTCCGTAAAGAAGGAAGCGAGCTACCGGTTCGTCTAAGCCTGTAAATATACCAGGCTGATCAAGAAGGCGCTGGTACTTGGCCAGCAACTGTTGCCCTTCTTCCAGCTCCTTTTCCCAGACAGTCATCTGTTCATCTAAAGCATCCCACGGCAGACCTTCCGCAGCACTCATTTGATCCCTTTGCCGGCGCAAATGCTCCAGTTTTTGCTCCAGGCGGATATATTCCCTTAACAGCTCCAGACCAGCCTGCGCATCTCCGTTACCCATAATCTCTAAGAGCCCGGTGACAGCAGTGAGCTCTTTGGTTAACATCATTTGTTTTCTCTTGCATAATATTGAAATAACCTGATAACGCAGGCAACGTACAGCAGCTTGTTCCTGCTGATCAGCTAAATTCTCCAACTCACGGGTAACGTATGCTTGCAACTGCTCCAATGACTGGAGGCAGTCATCCCCTGGCAAAAGGGAAAAGCCTTGCAGCAAGTCTGTTACCTGGTTATTCAATTGAGCTTCAGTTCCAGCAATATGGCAGCCCAGATCCTGGATGGCTCTTTGCTGATCTTGGACCTGCTGGTACTTTTTCTGTAACTCCTCCAGCAAGTAAAGCCAGGAGTCTATGCCCAGAGCACTTTCTCTAGCAGGCATGGGAAAAGGAGCCAGAGCCTGTCTTAATTGGCTTTTAGCTGCCGCCAATTGACCCTGATGTTCCTGGTAATTTTGCCAGCTTTTCCTGAGGCGCTGCTGGGGCGTTAAGGGGACAGCCTGGACTGCGGGAGACTCCTTTGGAGAATCATAATGTACCAATACAGAGGGCTGAAAACCCACAGCAGCCATCTCTGATTCCAATAATTGCTGGCAGGTCAAGGCATGCTGGGCCATGCTTTTATTGCTGTAACTCAAGATAGCCAGAGCCAGGGACAACTCCAGCAAAGAGCGCCCATATCTCAATCTGCAGGAATTATATCTCTGCAAAGCCTTGCGGATGTGCTCAATATCCAGCTGGGTTATTGAACTCAATTCTGGGAAAACTGCATCCTGACCCCAGATCAGGCCAGCCAGATAATAACATTGATCCAGCAGATACTTCTCCTGGGCCTGCTCATCCTCAAGCCTGGCCTTCTGCTCACGCAAAGCATCAACAGCGCTGTAAAGAATTTCCGTTTGCTCATAAACACGGGACAGTTTGCTGTGTTGCAGCCGCAAATTATTAAGAGTCCTCTCTGCCACTGAGCTGGCAATCTGCCAGAAGCCAAATTGATTAGCTGCCAGTTCACATTGGTTCACCAGGCTGTAATACTCCTGAAGGGATTCAGGATTCAGGCCTGGAACCAAGGAGATAAGATCCAGGCTCTTTTCAGTACGTTCTATTTCTTCCCTGAGAGCTTGCAGCTTTTTGGCAGATTTCAGTTTTATATTGGTATGGAACTGTTTTTTCTTCAGTTTAGCTGCCTTTGCAGCTATTTCCTGCCGTCTCTGCTCTCTCTGGCGGAACAGACTGATTTCCTGATACACTTCCTGCCTTTCAACAATATTGCGCTTAATCAAGGGCACCAAGGCACGCTGCAGGAAATTCTCCAGGCAGTTTACAGGGATGCCTCCCTGCAGCAGGATGGGGGTCACATAAGTAAGAGAATCCTTAATGACAGGCACGGCTATTCCCTGGCGCCTGAGAATCCTCAGAAAGGTTTGTCCCCAGAAAGCTTTCCAGGCAGGCTCCAGTTCCACCTGCAGACGCCTTTCCACTCCAGACCAGTAGTTGCCTTCCTCATAGTCAAATATCCCCGTAAAAACCAGAAAAAAGGCCAGGCAAATAGGAGTTTGCTGAGCCACCAGGACAGTAGTTGACCAGTCCCCTCGCAACTGCTGTCTGATTAATTCGCCCAATCTTTCTATATCTTCAACCGTCAAAGGCACCCTACCTATGATTTGTTCCCTTTGCAGGCAGGACGAGAGAACTAGTTCACAATCATTTAACCCTGAACAAGCACTAAGGATAGACATTGGGATCCTCAAAATGAATAGTAGTAATTAGGATTATAATCCTAGATTTCGCTGCAAAAGCTAGTTTTCCTTGAGATTTTCCAAAAATAATTATAATTGGACAAATCTTGTCATATGTTCACAAAGCCCTAACATGGTCATCTAAAGACTGCCACTTCCTCAGTCAGGATCACTCCATTATCTGCACCCTTGTAAAATAGTTTTTACTTTTTTTGACAACCAGTCTGATTTCTTTTATCATCTTATATAGAAATTATAAGTATTATGGTGAAATATTTAGTAATGTTGTTATAATCTTATTGATTCGTCCTGTTCCATTAATTTCGGTCTATTTTATTTGATTTTAGAGGAGGTATTCTAATATGAGTAATAAGAACAAGAGAAATGAATTGCATGAAAAGCAACTGGAATCTCTGGCAAAACAATTGGAGGGGGAAGTTGACAGCAGGTTGCCGCAAAGGCGGTTCAGGTTGTCAGTTTTTGCCCCTTACAAAGAGGGGGAGACTATTCACTATGGAGAATTCAACGGCGAAGGAAGGCGCTATTATCCAGTGCCTGATGTAAGAACAGCAATATTGATACTGGACATTTTATGCTGTGAGTACAGGCTGCTGGATATGGGTTGGTTTTTATATGAACTGCAATACTGGAATGAGGAAGCTGGCGAATGGAAAGCATGGGACGATGGTCAGGGCAATGACTTTGCATCGTATATACTAGACGAGAACTTTGTCCCCCACCTGGAAGGAGACGATGATGACGATGAAGATTAAAAAGGAACTGGGACTTAAGACCCACCTGAAAATATTATTCTATATCACCAGCAAAGAAGGGGAACGCTACCCCTTCTTTGCGTCTATGCTGTTAATGTTTCATCATAATTGTTTTCTTCTTTTAATACATCATGTTTGACATAGTTTTTGAATGATTCAATATCCGTAAAGCAGCGAAATCCTGCTTTGCTGGCCAGAGCTATTACCTCAGGTGTTTCGCCTAATAACACTGCGACTGGTTGTGTTAGTCCTGGTTGCAATCCCGATGGCCATGCCAGGTCAAATATGGCTTCCTGTTCACCAGTTTCCTCATTAACATACTCATATGCCAATTCTCCCGCTGCAAGTGAACGTACCACAACCCAGTCGTTGAGTTCTAATAAGAGAGCTTCTTCTGATTCATCTGCTATTCCTACGTTTATAGAAGTAATGCTGACTTTCTTAGGCTGTTCGAATTCTTCCAGCCAGCTAGTATCTCCATGCAGTAAATTCTCTAGGACCTTATTCGTTGCTTCCGCCAACAACTCTCTTCTAGCGGCTAAAAAGTCCAGGTAGTTCTTTATCTTCCACAATTCTTTATCCATAGGTATCCATTGCGATGCTAAGGCGCCAGGATGTTTGGCCTCAATTTCCGGGAAATATTCTTCCGGCAGGCGATCACTTATATTTAAGTTTGTTTCCTTGGTCAGGAAGCAAAAATTTGCCAGTGCATTAACTTCAGATTTCGAATACCTAGCCTTATATAATTGAGCTTTAGGGAATATGTGATGAATCTCCAGCTTATTCATTTTCCCCAACAGGCCATGTTTCAGGGGTATTCCCAACCCCCAATCTTTGGCTTCCCCAATTCTGGTTAACATATAAAGAACCGGATAAAATCTGGCCCCTAAACTCCATCCTGAAAAATGCGCCGGTTCAACTTTCAGCGTTCCATGCCAGAGGCGCATTTGTTCAATTAAATTATCTAAGACATTTCCCCCGTCCTCTAAAACAGCTAGATCCTGGTCAATAACCGATTCCGTTGAACCAGAAAACCTGCCCCACATACCCGCCTGTAGGTACCAAAATAGAAGCTTATCCCTCTCCTCCGCGCTGAGCTGTCCATTCTTTTTATCAATGTAACGAACCATGACAGGGATTGCATATCTTCCAAACAATACCCGATCGTGATCTAATCCTAAATTACCACTGATCAAATTTAGGCATATATTGATAGCTTTGTTAGCCCGTTTAAGGGCTTCTTGTACTTCCTGGGCGCTTTTGTCATGCAGGAAGCTAAATTTTGCCTCCCCGGTTAGCACTGTATTCAAGGATCGCAGCAACCAATCAAGATTAAAATTATATTCATTTTTACTCCATTCTTCGATCTTGCTCTTCATAACCATACGAGCCTCAGGCCAATCAGCACATATTTTTGCCAGAGCCAAATCACCTTTGGATAGTTTTGTTCCCCCACTATTTACACGATTAAAAATGTCAACTACTACATCTAAGGTCTTATCCGCTCCGGTAACCTGTTCAACATGCAGATCAATATCCGTGATAGATAATAAATGGCTCAATCTTTGTAGATATTCGCCTAATTTAGTTGCACACTCGGGTCGCTGACTAAGCTCCTGAGCAAATTCAGCCATGGCTTGCGAACCCTCTTTCATCAACTTACTAACATCTATCCATAATGGATCCTGCTGCATTTTCATAGGTTGATAAAAATTAAAAGTTTCGGTTTCTAAATTAAAGAATAATCCGGTAAAAGCTTGTTTATTGCCATCGAAAAACTTAGGCGGTTTACCCCTTACAACTCCATAAAGCGAAGTTATCCTCTGCTGCCCATCTAAAATCAATTGCACAACACCAGGTGACAAACTTCCGTCTCCTCTATACTGAGCGGAATTGGATTCTGTTACCCATACCAGTAGTCCACCCACAGGGTGACGCTTGTATAGTGACTCAAATAGTCCCCGAACTTGCTCCCGATTCCAGACATATCCCCTTTGAAACTCCGGCAAAGCCATATGTCCACTGTCTATGTGATCAAGAATGGTGGCAATTTTCATATGTAAATGTAACTCCCCTTTCTCAATTCTCTTATGCTTGCAAGACAGTCTAATGCAAACTGCTATAATCAGCTCGCAAAAACACCTTGAAATCGGATAACTTAATATTGTATTTCTGCAACAGTTTGATTATCAAATCCCGTATAGAATTGGCACTCAGATTAGTTTCTACAAAGATCCCACTATCCTTTATTCTATGTGGTTTTCGATTATCTAGCGGATTGGTGGTAAAGATTTTTTTCTTACGCCCCCGCATTTCTGAATCGTATTGAAAACTTACAAACCTTTCATGATCCAGGTCAAAAAGAAATTCACATGTTTTAATCAACATTTCGTGCCAAGTCTTTACTTCGAAACGTTGGTTCATTAACTCAAAGGCTGCAGGTCTGGTATGTGTAAAGCTTTCCTGAAGGGTATGCACTAATTCTGGATCAACCTCATAAGCCTTATAATCTGGAAGTCGTAGTTTTTTATCCTTTTCTGTACCCACTCTAAATTGTTCACCCAGTTCCAGAGCAGCCTGTATTTCTTGCAACCGTTGCATATATATTAGCATAGCCGCTGCTAATTGATTATAGGGAATCATGTCCTCATGCAGCCCCTTATCAAAAAGCAGCATTATCCGCTGTTTTATTTCCTCGCGGGTATCCTCCATAATATCCCCTAACAATTCCAGAGTTGCAGAAATTTCCTTCGCTTTGTCTGGATAATAGTTTCTGATAAGCTCAGCCAATTCCAATAATTCCATGAATATCCCCCTTCGTTCAGTAATCACCCCAAATAAACCTCTTCATTATGCCAGCGCAAATATTCCCTAGCTGGCCTATCCTGCACTGATTGGGGTATTTCTAAAATTTGCTTTCCTCTTAAAGCATAATAGTCGCGGCCATTGCCGTAGTCCTCTTTAATCCGCCTGCTTACTTCAACATGGTAGTCTTCCGTTACTGTTAAATACCCCCGGTCGAATAGAGTATGTAAATCTTGTCGTAATAAAATACCATTGCTGACCGCATGAGGTCCATTTAAGGAATAGGGTTTAATATGGGCAGCATGTAAAACCGGCAGCGTTTTCTCCCCAGTTATAGCACACCTGCGCTGGTAAGCTTCAGTTACTAACACTCGGAAAGCTCCCTGCCCCAGCCTTGGTTTAACAATCTGTTCAGCCCCATAACGGACACCCTCATCTTCACTTATTACAGCGGGTTCACTAGTTTCATATGAATACTTATGTAACCTCTCCTGAACATAGTTCCACAGTCTGCGGCCGATTACTTCGCCAATATCATAAGTCTTACCCTGCTGGATACCCCGCTTCCAATAATCTGAAGCTGGAATCCAGTCCGACTGGGGCCAGAAGAAAGGCTGGGTCAATATGATGCAGCCAATAAGAGGGTCTGGTTCAACACGAGTATCAGTACCACGATAACGATAAATAGCCTGCCGGAACTCCTGGTAACTGCTGCGGCCGTTTTTGGTACCAAATGCTTCCCAGGCCAGCGAAACTGGAAGCCTGGTATAACGAACAAAGAACCCTCCCCCGGCGATGAAATTATATGGAGCATGGAGTTTAAACAGGAAAATTCCATAAGGCTCCAAAGCCCGAAAGGTCTGCCTTCCCCCTGGCTGCCAAAAGTTAACTTCATCAGGCTCTTGCTGGGCCAGGTAATTATACCAGTCGTTATCGGTTACCCCAACAAATAACTTCATAACATTACTCCGCCCCCAATTTGCCTAAAAAGCACAAGAGCAAAGCCTATTCACTCTGCTCTTGTGCGGCCACAGTCCAAATGCGTTTTAACGGCAGTTCCGCCTTTATATCCTCATCTAAGCGATCATAGTTAGCAAACAAGGCCTCCAATAATTCTTTTTGTGACCAAAGTCGCACCCTAAAGAAGCTAGCGGCCATTTCCTTGTGAACATTACTCTTAAATCCGCTCCAGGATACAAATAACCCCTCCTGGGCACCAAACTTGGTCACTGCTCCTAATAGTTTGTCCACCGTGGGCCTATCAACAGGAGCCTCCCCTGATTTAACTTCTACACAAAGGCGCGGTGCTCCAAAGCCCAGTGGACCTGCACCAGCCAGGATGTCTGCTCCACCGTCAGGTCCTTCTGGACTTATATAGGTGGTATAACCCTGGGCTTTAAGAATAGCTTCTACCAAGCGAGTCAGATTGTGACCCTTAAACCGCAAGGAAATAAGCTGAGCAATCTGATCACGAGCCAGATCTTCCAGATTTGTATATTCGTCACCGTCACCCGGTGCATCAGTTCCTCCTGCTACTGGCATAGGTTGTGTTTCTGGTTTCCATCCATTCTTGCGCATATTATTAATCCGATTTTCAGCATTGTTCCGTTGGATACGGCATATGGACATAAAAGCCCCGAAAGAATAGAGCAAATCCTGGCCAAAATTAGCACGAGGAATAGCTTCCCCGATCCATTTTACTGTCCGCCAATGGTAAAAAGGATTTTCAGCCTTCTTATTAAAATGATAATCACTAGTTACTTCCCCTATTTGTATAGCGGGCTGTGTTTTTAGAGGCAATACTACCTGATCACCCTTTTGAATTGCATGAGCAAAGGGAAACACTTGACTTACCCAATTTTGAATGGTTTTAGGCTTGGCATCAGGGTACTTTTCATTCATAATCGCGGTCAATTCATCCCTGTTTTTGAGCTTACTTAAATCAACATCAAGATTTTCCCAGGTTACATAAACACGGTTTTCAGTAATATACTTCTCTTCATATTCTCCATGAGCCCCTGCCCTTATTAGCCAAACCGCCATTTATTTATCACTCCCCATTAGTTACGTTTTTTTCTTTTGTGTGCGCTTCTTAAGTTAAATCCCTTCCCACTTGGCACATACAGCTTCAACATCAGGTTCTTGTTCAGGGTTTACCCAGCTCTTATAGAATTTCGGATTCTTACTGCTTGGAGCTGGATTTACTTCGCGCATCTCTACTAATGCCGGGGCTTGGACACATTCTCCGAGAACCAGGGCCATTCGCGGTACCAATGCTGGAAGTTGATCAAGTAGTTGGCCGTAGATACTAGGGACAATTTCCTTAAAATAGCGTAAATCTTCGGGATTCTGCAAACGGTGAACTATAAAACTATTGCATTGGGACAGAACCGTTTTGGACAGTTCGCTAGGACGCTGAGAAGCTACCACCAGACCAAGCCCAAATTTTCTGCCCTCACGGGCAACACGTTCAAATACCTGCTTGGAAATAGATTCTTCTACACTTTTTCCAGTATGCTCCTTTATATAATTTTGAGCTTCTTCCAATATGAGAACTACAGGAAAGTATCCGCGTTGAACCTTACTTACCTCTTGATCAGATAGTCGCTGCAGGAACTCTAAAATAAGCCGGCCAATTAATGCTGTGACATTCTCTAAAACTTCGGAAGCGAGCAAACTCAAATCGATGATAACCACATTGGAAGCCCCGGCTCCTTTTCTTTGGCGATCATAAAATGGGAGCTCACCAGGCGGCAAATTATCTTCACCCGAAAGAGTTATATCTGGATTACTTTTCATACCAAGGATATCCCGCAGAAAAGAAGCCAGAGAATGCTCAACATAAGGCCATTCAGAAGAAGTTGGTCCAAAGAGGAATTCAAATCGAGAATCCTCTAGCAGTCTATATATACGCATTAACATAGTAGAACTATTTTCACGAGCCCGGGCTAAATTCAATTCATCCCGGGTCAAAGCATTTTCAAGATACCTATATCGGAACGCAGATTTGTTAAAATACCTGGGGTTATCTGCAGTTGCAGAAGTCATACCCATATCACCATCTACTGGTTTTGTAAGGATTTCTAAAAATAGTTGAAGTTCTTTCTCGATTCTTTGTTCCTTATCAATATTAAGAGCATTATAATATCCATTCTTATTAGCAGAACCTATTATTTTTATAATTTCGGCAGCTGACTCAATTAAGTCGTCTGCATCAAATTCATCATACAAAGAAGATAACTGTTTAATTGCCTTGTGATTTTCTTCTCTTTGTAGGTAATTTTTTATACCCTCACAGTAACTGACTATATTGCCTGCAGAACCCCCATCATGCCGGGTACTCAAGGATAAAATATTATTTATCTCATTTATCAGTTTATCTCGGACTATTTTCCACTGCTCTAATTCCGTCACTTCATCGCGTGCACACGATAATGCATTTATCAAGACTGGCCTCTGTACTCCGGGAGCAGCACGAAATAGCCTTATAAAATCCTCAGAATTCATAAACCAATAAGGAATAGTTAGGCGGTCTTTATCACTTGGGTCGGTGGGAATATACAGGCATTTGCAATTATCAATGGCATCTATCCAGCAGTCTTTTTCCTCAATTTTCTTTTGAAAAGCGCTCCTATATTCCCCGTTGGTATCGAGAATAATAAACCGAGTTTGCTGGACATTATCCTGTTCTAAAATTGATTGCAGAATAGTAGCAATTGAACAGGACTTGCCTGAACCGGTACTGCCAATAACAGCAGCATGTTTGCCGAAAAAGGCATCTGGATCAATTTTTATTTGGTAATCCTGAAATATAGCAGATTTGCCTATCGGAATGCAGTAGCCAGGCTTGTCTTCAGATTCGTATGACGTTTGATTACTTCCAAAAATAATGTCCAAATCATCCTTGGAGGTTATATAAACAGATGAATCTAGTATGGGAAAAAGACTTATTCCTTGGCGAAACTTCTTGTCCTCTATTGTTCCAATCATAGTCGCCTTCATCAGACGTCGCGAAGATGGCAAAGTAACCATGGTTGTATCAGCACGAAGTTCACTTTCCTCAGTAAGAACTACTTTAGTGACCATGGCTACAATACGTCGATTGCCAACTGGTATGATGACATAAGAATTTATTCGGCCAACTTCCACTGAACCTTCATAGGTTACTCGTGTCAAAGCTTTCAAATCCCGACTCAGTTCTATGGTAATCTGAGCAGTATCAACTGCTACAACTCTGCCGATCTCGTAATCACTTGTCGCCATCAGATGATTCCTCCTTTGAACCATCTTGTTTAATTAGCTCATTATATGTGCGAATAACCCTTCTTTCAATTTCTTCATCTCTTAAGTCTGGCAATAAATGCTTAACAAAACCATCGAATCTTCCTAATTCTGAACCTGTAATAGTCCAGATCCTCTCATCTTCCAGAGACTCCAGCCTCTTAACAAAATCATTAGGATAAGGATCAATGACTACCAAAGTAAAACTCGGCACTGCCAGAGCTTGTCTTATAATGGCATTCACGTGTTCATCACCAAAACCATATCCAATGGTGAAGAGCACTGATTGCGGCTGAACAATGGCATTGCCAAACCTCCTAAACAATTCTGAATACGGTAATGCCAATGCTTGTCCGTACTTAAGCGGCGAAGGATAAATAACCACCTGTCCTGGCTGATTATCATCAATAGTCGAATACAACCCATAGGGATTTTCCCAATCGGCAGTGCAGCTTCTCCAACTAAGGGATCCATGGAGTTTGTACAAGTGCAATGCCCTGTCAAATCTATGTACATGTCCTTCAGTTGTTTGAGCAGGAAAGTAAAAATCCACATCATAAGATTCTGGTCGAAATACTCTGCGCAACGTACCAACAAAGCCATCTACTAGAAGGACTCCTTCTGCATCAGCGGCCTGTTCAATCAAAGTGTCATAATTAAGGGTAAAAATATTAGCACGGCGAAGGTTTAGAGGACGAGTTAGGACTTTTTTGATGAATTTGCGATGCACATTGAGTTCATCTTGCTTTCCTTCGTGGGGTAAATGAAGAAGGCTAATTAGAGCATCAGTAATTTCCTGGATAAGCCTGGCCAAATCATTTCCAACCAAGTTTAATCTGTTATTGTCGCGTAAGTAATGGACTGTTCTATTACCCTTCATACCTGCTTGCCACATGTGTAAATGGCTTAAATAATCTTCCAGGTTTACTGGTATAGGCTCTAATCCAGGGTCGTTCATATGAAGGCCTCGGTCTTCAAGTGAGAAGCTTTGACCGGCAATAACGGAAGCTGTCTTATAAAAGATATCGATCCACTTTGGAGGTCTAAGGCCTTTTTGTTCTTGCAAGGCTTTGTCAACCAATAGCTTTTCCAGTTTTATAGGTATGTTTTTTAGAGATACTCCTCCCGCTGGTATAGATGCACCGGCTCCAAACAAAAATGAGACATTGTCCGTTTTCAGGAGAGTTCCAACTCTGATACGCATTTCTTCAAGCTTCTTTAGAAGTAGCTTTTTATCATTATTATCTTCTTGCTTTATAAATTCTTTTGACCCTAAAAGAATACGGTATAGCACCTCCGCCATTTTACTTCCCCTTTCTGAACAATTTAATCACAGCTTAAGTCTCAACATATCCAAATCTGGATAATTCGCCAAAAGCTGCTCTAACTGCCCTCCTGGACTTGCATATCCAACTACTACTTTGTCGGCAATTTCTATCATCATGCGGTTGCGAATGGCGGCGGTTGCTATGGTAACTCTTTTAACGGAATCTTCAAACGGTGTGATGATTAGCAGGCGTCCTTGATCCAGGGGTTTTTTTAGTTCTGCTTCTACGCGGATTTTCAGTCCGCGTGCCAAGGCGATGATGATGGGTTGGGTACCTTTCAGAAGGTAGTGAAGAACATCCTTTTCCAATGGGCTGTGAAAACCACTGATAACGCAGTTGCCTGCCTCCCGTTCAGCAATGGCCCAATCGTAGCATTTAAGTACAACGCTAGCCGGGACCTGGCGGCTGCAAAGAAAAGCGGTCTTAGGAAGGTTGAGGATTTCCTTATTGCCAAGACTAGCTTTGATCATTCGTCATCCTCGTCCTCCCCGAGCTCCTTACCCATACGGTATTTAATATCATAGTTGATAATAAAGTCGAGTTCCTCGGGGGTAAAGCCGTAGTGTTCAGCAAGAACAGCATCGATTTCATCTATAATAGGCTTGGATAATTTGGGGTAAAACTCGTCATATTCCACGTTTCCCGTTGTTTTATAATAAGTTGATTTTCTTGACTTATTTCGCATATAGCTTTCCATAAGCTTGTTATTAAGATTAATGAGTTCTTGCGATGGTGTTTTGTCTATGTGCTCTAATTCTATAGGAAACGATCCTACTTCTCTCATATTCAAATGTCTACAATCAGATAGAGTTAAAAACCAAATGTAAAATAATGAGCTATTTAGCACAGCGTTCGCTAATACTGCGGTATCTCGATTAGAGAATGATAACGTTTTGATCTGTTGTGATGGTTTTTGGCCATCCCTTTCATTCCAAAAATAAGGTACAAACGTCGTGGCTCTTATCCAATATTGTGGCGCATTATGGAAATAAATTAAATTCTTATTCTGGTTATTCAAAAACTGAGATATAGAATTCATATGCGAAATTGATTCGAAAATTTTTTCATGAATATTTGTCCCTATTTTGGGTATTGCTCCTGGAAAATCATAACTGTTCTTATGAAATACTATGTTTTCGAATAAAAAACTACGGAATTCTGTATACCATCTATGATATTTTGATGTATATATTACTCTGCAATTGTTTTCCAATTTTTTTGAAACGAAAATAGTGGCCCTGATGTGCTCTAACCCATCAAACAATTTTCCAGGGCGATCGTCAAACGTTGTAAAATAATTTATCTCGTAATTCGACTTCATATGCTGTTGTAACGGAATCATTCGGTCGGTGCATACTATAGGTAATTGTACAATCATACCAATAAATCCGTATGAATTTAACAGACTTGTACTATTTTCTATTACATACGCATACAGATTTCCGCAGTTTTCTGTAAAATAATTTTTAATACTATATCGCTTCTTTACCTGCCTATACTCTACATATGGCGGATTCCCAATGATCACATCAAAACCGCCGCGTTCATGGACTATTTCATAGAATTCAGCCAGCCAGTGAAAGGGCTGGTGGGTGGTAAGCCATTGGTCATAGTTCATATCAGTAGTCTGTTTGTGCAAGAGCAGGTTTAATTGGTCATTTAATTCCTCCAGCCTCTGTTTAAGCTCAGCTTTCGCCTGGAAGAAGTCTATATAGTCTTTTCCATATTCCAACTGAAGCTCTTTGTAGCGTGCAAAGGTTCGGGCTACAACATCACACTTTTCTTTGATTTTTTCTAAATCATTGTCAAAGTCCAGTTGACCTCCCAAAGCATCCTCTATTTCCTTCTCGCTGGTATAACCAATGAGGGTGTTTCCAGCTCGAATGTTGAAGTCTACATCCGGCAGGGGCTCCAATCCCAGGTTCGGCTTTTGATAGTCTGGTTGCACGGTAGAAACTAGCTTCAGAAAAAGCCTAAGTTTGGCTATTTCCACGGCCTCATGCATTATATCTACCCCGTAAAGGTTATTGAGTATAATGCTTTTGAATATGAAATACTGCTGGTTGGGATGCTGGGGAGCATTTACCCGGACCAGGGTCTCTTCAAAGAAATCGTATTTCCCTTTAGGAGCCGTAGCTACGAACTCCTCCATGCGCTGCAGGCAAGCTTCATACAAAGGCTCCAGGATATTCAAAGCGGCAAAAAGGAATGCTCCCGAACCACAGGTGGGATCTAGGATAGAGATCGGTTTACGTTTTTTACCATCCCCGGCCAGGGATTTGTAAAAATGAAGTATAAACTCCGGATCGGGACAGTTTTCTATGATGTCTAAGGCAAATTGTTTGATATCAAGGTTATATGTGATAAAGTCATTTATGTTTCTTATTTCTCCGGCAGCTATTTTATCTCTGATCTCTTGATAGCGTTTGCGGCGTTCTATAACCTCCCGCCAGATTTCCGTAGGCAAAGCTATATCGGCTGGTGCTGGACGGTTCCAGCAACGTCGTTTTTCTACCAGGTCAGGTTGATTCGGGTCTAATCCTTCTTTTACATCGTCAGGTAAATCACCCCATAGATCATCGGGATCGATGCCATATTTGACTGATGGATATATATAAGCATCCCCGCTGTTTTTCAACATAGTCCAGAGCCAGCCCTGGGCATCAAAGGCTTTTTTATAATGTCTTTCGGTTTCATCGAATAAAAAGGGGATAATACAGCTTTTGCTGATATATTCGGTAATATCTTCTTTCGTATAGTAGGCCCCCATTTGGGCTCGGTCATTTATGTATTTTTCAAAAATATAACCGATAACATCAGGATTTACTTCTCTGCCGCTGGCTGATGGCCTGGTATCCAGATGCCATTCATACTGATCAAAGAAATTAAATATGCGTTCAAAAGCACGATCCTCGATCTGGATATCGGGAAAGTCTTTTTCCAGTTGATGGACGTCAAACAATCCACCATTTAAATATGGTATTTTGCCGAATTCAGCAATTAGCTCCGGGCTGCGTTCAGGAGATCCCAAGCCTTTGTGGAAAAGAGCTAGCAAGAAATCGCGGTAGAAAGAGTAGAATTTATCCTTGCCTTTTTTCTGCTGGCAAGCTTTCAGTTTATCGCGTAAGTAGTTTTTGTTATTGTCAAGAAAGCCTTTTTTCTGAATGAAATAGCAGAACATCAGACGGTTTAGCATCAACGAGGTATACCATTCCTGGCTGGTTTTATACTCTATACCTTTTATAAAACCAAGGAAAGCAGTATGCTCCTTCTTAAACCCCTCGTAAAACTTCTTGGTGACCTTTTCCCGGTTCTGCTGGAAATTCTCCCGTACCCGGGTGGTAACATCAACAATAGTGATATTCTCCTCTTCATCCAGGGTGAAAAAAAGACCGGAGGCTTTCTGGTAAAGCAATTCGGGATCCTGCCCCTTATACCAACGGGTTTCAGTTAATTGAGGCGGTTTATCGGCTTCCCGCATGACCCACTGCCACAATTGGGTACGATTTAATTCGTCCCGAAATATTATCAAGTGTTCATAATACAGGCGTGATACGGCCCGGTCCAGTTTCATGCGAGTGCTGTAGTCCGGTACTCGTCCCCGGCTATCCGGACTGCATACCAGTATCCGGAATCCTCTTTTTTCTGCCACGGACTGCAACGTAAAGGTTTCGAGCCCGACTTTTACCATATCCTGCCCGGTAATGTAGTTCCACCCCAGGAGGTTGAAAAGATTTGTAAAGTCAAAGGCCTTAATGAGCTGCTTAAACTGCTTTTTACTTATAGCATTCATTCAACCACCTCATTAATGATTCCAAGAGAACAGATGATCTGGGGTAAAGCCACCGCGGATGCCTGCTTCTGATCAACTACACATAATCGACCTTCTTCTCTCAGTTGTATTAGCATAGCAGCCATTTCCTCGTCGGTAATGCCAAAACGTATACGCCGGTTAATGAGCTCCCGGGCTGATTCTTTCAAGGGGTAATGGAGCAGATCATCTAAGGTTCGTTTTAACGCCGGTACATCAAAAATGGTATCTTTCATATTGCGATAATAACGATCTAGCATTTTATAGGCTTTATAGCGTGCTCCCTTTTGGCTGCCCAGTTGTCCTCCGGGTGCAGCAGCTTCTCGTTCTGCCAGCTCCACAGCACGAGCGACCAACTCATGGTGATTTTCAAGACGCTTTAAGGCAGGGGTGTCTATGGAACATTCGGCAGCCTTTAAGATACGGGACTGATTTGTTGATATCACCTTACCTGTATCATCCAGCCAGGTTAATCCTTCAAAGCCAAAGCTGTTGCGGACAAAAGTTATAACTCCGTTTCTAAAGCCACTTCCACTTTCTCCAGGTTTTGTAGAGTAAACCACATCCGGCATGGCTGGAATAATCTTCTTTAGGGCTGGATTAGCCATGGCGGCCTGGTTCCATATTTCATAGGCCTGGGAAGTCAGATCCACTTCTCCCTCATCATCATCCAGCAGACCGGCTTTTTCATTATAAAGATCGGCTATATTCACCGGATCGCCATCGAAAAAGACCTCATCTGATCCGACTACCTCGGAATTCTCAGTGATACGCTGTGCCAGGCGGTTTCTTAAATTAATTATTCTTTCCAGTCCATCCTGGGGTAAAAATGAATAGCAAATAATATTGGGAGACTTCTGCCCAATCCGGTCCACGCGTCCGGCCCTTTGGATAAGGCGTATTAAAGCCCAGGGCAAATCATAGTTGACAACGATATGCCCATCCTGCAGATTTTGTCCTTCACTGAGAACATCAGTACTGATTAAAATGCGCAGTTCGTCAGGAACGTGCTTCATAATGCCGTTGCTGACTGGGCTGAAGCGGTGAGCATATTCAGTGGGGTTCTCCACATCTCCAGTAACACAGGCTATATTTTCAATTCCCCGGTTGTACAGTTGTTGGTAAAGGTAGCGGGCTGTGTCGGCAAACTGGGTAAATACAATTATTTTTTCTGTGGCATGCTTGCGTGTACATAGTTCTTCCAGAGCGTTAAGATGCTTGTCCCTGGCTGGATCCCAATGTTTGCCGATATCAATAATAGTCAATATGGTTTGTATGTCTTCCTCCAGTTCCTGGGCTAATTCAGGTATAAATAGCTTGCTGTCCAGCCAATCAAATTTCTGTTTATCCCTCTGGCAATGTTCATATACTTCCTCTGCTAACTTCCAGTATTGGCGGCGATCGGTAATAAAGGATAAACTGACCTCGCCATTCCATTGCTCATCTTCTTCCAAAAACTCATCAATATCAGCTCTCTCCTGCTCTCCAATGGGAATAGGCAGGCCATTCTGGATAGCATATAAGAAAACGGTATTCCGGAGTACATGCCGGGCTAATGAAATTAAAAATGAAAAACCACTGCTTTCCAAACGCTTAAATAAATTGGTACGACAGAAGCCCATCAAGCGTCTGCCTGCCCTGGACAGGTTGGCTATGATGCGTTCTTCATCTTTGCTGAGTTTTCCGGCAGACTGGGTGTCTATATAATTCCCTAACCCATAACGGGCCAGATGTAACTGATTTATTTTATCTACTACATCTGAAGAATATAGCTTAACGTATATATCATCAGGATCTTTTTCGTCAAAGCTATATTCAACTTTTTTGGGTATGCGGTACGGAAAATAATTCTTTGTTCCATCGCTGAACGATATATAATATTGTTTTTTGTCAGGGTCCCATTCGGCATAGTTGTTTTTTATAAAGGTGCGGGTTCTTCGCACCATATACATTTTCAATAATTGTTGCCAGTCTTCAATATATTCGCTTTTCTCAAAAGCTAAAAGAGTGCTGGGGTGATACTGGTAGCGAGCTACAAACTCTGTGGCACCGCCCACACTGTTAATAAACTTTTCCGGCATAATGCCAATATCCTTGTCTTCAGGGATAAACAAGCGAAGTTGGTTGGATATGTCCAGATAGCTTTTGTTGTATGGTGTAGCGGTTAACAGAATGACCTTGCTTTCATTTTTTTCAATATACTCTTTTACTAATGCATAGCGTTTGCCCTGACGATTGCGGAGATTATGACTCTCGTCAATTATTACTACTCTATAACGGGGAGTCTTTTCTACAAAGTCTGATTTCACTTGGGATATGCTCTGGACTTTTCCTCGCAGTTGATAACGATGTACGTAATCTTCCCACATGGGGGTAAGGTTCTTCGGACATATAACCAGGGTTTCCGTAAAAAATGTTTCCTCAAAAAGTTTGGCTATAGCTGTAGCGGTAAGAGTCTTACCAAGGCCCACCACATCCCCGACCAAAACTCCGCCCCGTTTGTCTAAATGCCTGGCGGCTACGCTAACAGCTTTCGCCTGGAAAGGAAGTAATTCTTCCTGCAGTTTTTTCGGTACTATATAATCACTGATGCCGCTCCGGGCTTCCTGGGAAAGATGGTACGCCATTTTTAAATAGATGTAATAAGGTGGAATCAACTTGTCGCTGGCCCAGCTCTCATCCAGGATTTCAATAAGTTCCTTGCTGATGTCAATGCACCAGCGATCATTCCAGCGGTCTTCAAACCATTGGCTGAGTTTTAGCGCAGCATCCTGCTCCAGTACATCCACATTAAGCTCACCTTGCGCAGTTAAACCCGCCATAGTTAAATTGCTGCTTCCCACATAGCCGATCAATGGCGCCAGAGGATCGTTTCTATGCATCAAGTACAGCTTAGCGTGCAGAGGATATTGCAGGAAGAGTTTAATTTTCACTTTTTCCTGCATTAACTGCTGTTTAAGCTTTTGGAGGCTGGTTTCATCTTCGGCAGTGGGTATCCCAAAAGTAAGCTGCCGTCTGAATGAACGAGCTATTTCTTTTTTGATTTCTAGGGCTTTCGGCGGGTCCATCAGCCCTTCTTCTTTACCAGCCAAAGCCTGTCGTAATAAATCCTCTTCTGGCCTTTGCATTCCCACCAGAAGTCGGCAACAGTTTTCACCGCCTTGAAATTTATCCACTGATTCCTGAAGCAGTTTCCATCCTCTAAGATTAAAGTAACCGACACAGAAATCGGCTCGATAAGAACTGTCTAGAGTTATCAATAATCCACCTTTTAAGTGGTTTTCAATGTTATCGTAGATTTTAGGCATTTAATCACCTTCACACTTTCAAAACTATCTAATTTCTAATCAGCCTCTTGTCTACTCCACATTCCCTACATTCATCAGCAGGTTATAGGTAAACCAGCCGTCCCCGGTGATGAAAAACTGGGGTTTGGCGGTGGCGGCGTCCCGCTGGATGCCGACTCCATCGGAAAAGGGCATGAAGGAGACGATTTTGTCCAGGCGCACCCGGAAGGTTTTCTGGGGGCTGGTAAAGTAGATGTGTTTGTTGGTTACGGCCATGATGCCGGTCCCCATATGGACTCGCTCGGTGGTTTCTACCGGGCGGCCTTTAAAACCGCCGGTGCGAAAATATACCCCTTTGGCTACCCGGATGCTGACTCCCGAGCTGCCTCCTACATACTGGCGGCGGGTTTTATCTTCGTAATAATCTACACCATCAAAAACCCAGATAAGAGATTCGGATTTTTGGAAATTAAAAGGCAGCTGTCCATCGGTTTTGACCCGCTCAGGTATTTTGCCTTCCATGACCTCGCGCAGCACTGCTCCTTTGACAAACTGAGTGTAAATACCGCGCTGATCCAGTTCGTTCTGGGAAAGATTAAAATGAGCAGCAAACTGGGTTAGCTGGTGTTCTTCCTCAAGGCTGAGGTTGCCGTCCTCAATAA
>Ga0134090_1000960_pt1 | contig 21041 bp, 18 predicted proteins | sample 1_4taG_FD_94453 | JGI IMG/M metagenome (GOLD analysis project Ga0134090, IMG submission 94453) | Switchgrass degrading microbial communities from high solid loading bioreactors in New Hampshire, USA - 1_4_20_6_A1 metaG | ecosystem: Engineered > Bioreactor > Semi-continuous > Anaerobic >...
AAAAAAAGAGTTTGGGTAAAAACTATAGTGTAATAACAGCCTGGTGTCAAATTCTGTAATCATCTTTGATAGTATCCATCAATCCGTATTCCAGCAGGATTTGCTCCAGGCGTTCCTGGGACATGGGCTTCGGGATTGAAAAACAAGTGTTTTCGTCAATTGCCCTGGCAAGTTGACGATATTCATTTGCATGTGCGGAACCAGGAGCATATTCAATAACTGTCTTACGGTTGATTTCAGCCCGTTGAACCACATTATCCCGCGGAGCAAAATATATGAGCTGTGTTCCAAGTTCTGCAGCAAATGCTCTGAGCAAATCGATTTCCCTGTCCACGTTGCGGCTGTTGCAGATGATGCCGCCAAGCCGGACACCGCCTTTCTGTGCGAACTTGGCAATACCCTTTGCTAACAACAGTCCCTTCAGTGGAAATTGATTCATGATGTTTATGCCTGACAGAAGCAAAATTAAAGATTAAACGTTTATTTCAGGTTTTCTGCATGTGTTTGTATTGTAGAGAATTACTGCCACCCGGTCATTAACAGGACCAAAGGCGTAAGATATTTTATCTTCACGGTTGAAATGTTCAAATGCGACTAATCTGTTAGCCGAAAAAGGTTTATTGTCTATCATTTTTATTTCTTTCGTGGAAAAAGGTGTATTCCGGTAATAAGGATCAAAAAGCTCCACACCTTCCTCTGAAAGCCCTGTCAGAGTAACAAAATGTGCGCAGTCAAGAAATACCCGAACCACTGCTGCTCCGCCGGCACCAAGAGCTTTAAGGATCGGACTTCCTTCTGAAATATATACGTCCCTGCCGGTGAATAATTCAGCGCGAACCGGGAATTTTGTCGCCTTCGCATATTCATTAAGCCAGCCGGCAATAAAGGACATTGCCAGATTTGAGGTACCGTTTTTATATGCTTCACCTTTCTCATTATAGCTGTCAAGCGTGCATATCATTAAGTGGCGAAGAATGTCCGGAGGGAAATCCTCAAGATCAAATAAAAAGCTGAACGCATTTAACAGGCTGGTTGGGCCGCAATCGTATTCAGTCCGCTGATATAGCAATGGTATTTTCATCGGATACCTCCTCATGGTCAGCCATCATTTCCATAACGAGCCTTACGCAATTTTCAAGCTCATGCAGGTTGCTGTATTCACGAGGGCTGTGTACTTCATGCATGCTGCAGGCAATAACCAAACCGGTTATTCCATGCAGGACGAAGTTATTAAGATCACTTCCACCGTAAGTGGAGTGAATATTGGGTGTGATGCCTGTTTTTTTGCATGCACGCAGAAAACGCTTTACCACAGGAGAGTCCGGCGGAGTTTCATAAGCCCTCAGTTCAACTTTATGTTTTATTTCTATTCTTGCCCCTGCTTTGGCTGCTTCGGCGTTAAAAACAGTCTTTACTTTGTCCCAGTACGACAGCACGGCATTATGATCCAGACTTCGCATCTCACCACTGATAATACACATGGAAGGTACAATGTTATTCGCCTCACCACCGGTGATGCGTCCAATATTAAACGTCAGTCCCGGAATTGGTTCGCCCTGGGTTAAACGTGCAATAGCATTAGCAGCAACCGCTATGGCATGTATGCCGTTCTTTGGTGCAAACCCGGCATGAGCGGCTTTGCCATGGATTTTTATTTCAAAAGACATAATGGTAGGTGCGGCATTTGCAGCTTCACCGATTGCACCGCTTAAATCCAGAACGTAAGCCTCTTTAGCTTTTACCATACTATAATCAAAAACCGAGGAACCTTCACCGTATTTTTCTTCAGCAACAGGGAAAAGCAGTTCTATTGGCCGGTGGGGAATGTTTTGCTCTTTTAACCGGGTAATGGCTTCGAGAATGATAGAAATCCCTGCAACATCATCAGCACCGAGAATTGTGTTTCCGGCGGATGTAATATCTCCATTTGCATGCAGTACTGCCTGCTTACCCTTTGCGGGTTCCACAGTGTCCATATGGGCGGAAAAAAGGAGGGGTGACCCGCTTAAACAGCCGGGAATATAACAGTACAGGTTTCCGCAGTTTCCCTGGATTTTGCTGCCGGCATCATCTTCAATAATATTGCCGCTTAACCCTTGGAGCTTCTTAACCAGAGCATCGCAGAATTCCCGTTCCCGGTAAGACGGGCTGTAAATATCGGACAGTTCGCGAAACGTATTCCATAAACGGTTGCTCATAATTGTACCTCACAAATCACAAAGCGGTTATCTTAATTTTAATATTTATTATAAGCAAATTAAATATCTTTTTTAATAATACTAAACATATATAAATTATATGCATTTATATTATTCAGTGTCAATTACTTTTCCGGTTTTTAGCTTGCAATATGCGACAGAAACAGCTTTATTTGCTCTTATATTTAGGAAGGTATGACCTTGAACTGAACTGTTAAACATGGAAATACCCCCGGATGGGGGTATTTTGTGGGCAGATGGCATTATGAAAAAATTCCTTTCTGTAATTGTGCAAGCGCTTCTTTAAGGCGATTCAGCCCCTGTTGCAGAACAGAGCGGGGGCAGGCGATATTGAAGCGCTGGAACCCCTGGCCGCCCAATCCGAACTTAGTGCCCGGCGACAGCCAGATTCTTGCGTTGTGTACCAGGAATTGCTCCATTTCTCTATCTGATAGCCCAATCGCGCTGAAATCAAGCCACACAAGGTATGTACCTTCAGGCTCGACCAGGCGGATAACAGGGAGTTCATCCTTCAGAAAATTCCGAAAAAGTGCAAGGTTACCGCTCAAGTAGAAAATCAATTCATCCAGCCACTGTGCGCCATGTTCATAGGCTGCCTGGCATGCGACAATCCCCATCAGGTTGAGCTCGCTGTAACCTGTTTTCCTCATCTCTTCAGTGAACAGGCGGCGTATTTTCTCATTGGCGATAAAAATATTGGACGCCTGGAGCCCAGGCAGGTTGAAGGTTTTTGACGGAGCCGTGCAGGTTATGGCAATGTCTGCATATTCGGGTTTCAAACTTGCAAACACCAGATGCTTATACCCGGGATAGACAAAATCCTGATGTATTTCATCCGATATGACGTAAACTCCATACCTAACGCAAATATCACCTACTGCAGTGAGTTCTTCCCTGGTCCATACACGGCCAACGGGATTATGCGGATTGCACAGGATAAACAGCTTGACTTTTTCTTCTGCGATTTGGCGTTCAAATTCGTCCAGGTTCATATGGTATCGGCCGTCTCTGTATATCAGCCGGTTTACGACTAAGTGGCGGTCATTCAGCTTCACCGATCTTTCGAAGGGATGGTATACCGGCTGCTGGATAAGTACTGAATCACCAGGTTTTGTTAAAGTTCTGATGGCAGTGCAGATGGCAAAAACCACACCTGGAGAATTTACAAGCCATTCAGGCCGTATTTGCCAGTCAAACCGTGTCGTGAACCAGTGGGATAAAGCATTGAAATATTTATCATCGAGAGTATTGCTGTATCCGAATATGCCGTGTTGTACCCTTTGTGCCAAAGCATCAATAACTTCAGGCGGGGATTTAAAATCCATGTCAGCCACCCAGAAAGGGATTACATCTTCAGGCATACCAAGCTTTGCGGCAAGATCATATTTTTCCGAACATGTACCGCGCCGCTCTATAACTTCATCAAAATTATACATTTGTGTTTCCTCCGTTCAAAGCTTGCTTAAGATCGTCAATAAGATCATCCGGGGATTCCAGGCCGACTGACAGCCGCAGCAGGCAGTCCCCGATTCCTCTTGCTTCTCTTTCTTCAGCAGGAATATCTGCATGGGTCTGCAGCATTGGATAGGTGATCAGGCTTTCAACACCGCCAAGGCTTTCAGCATATTGAATCAGAGATACCCTTTCAAGCAGGCGGTGAGCGGTTTCTTTGCAGTCTGTTTCAAAAGAAAGCATCGCTCCGAACCCTGTAGTCTGCTTTTTTGAAATTTCATATCCTGGATGGTCCGGAAGGCCGGGATAATGTACAGCCTTGATTTTATCCTGCTCCAGAAGCCATTGTGCTATCTGAAAGGCTGTTTTCTGCTGCCTGTCCAAGCGCACTGCCAAAGTCTTTATTCCTCTAATCAGCAGCCAGCTGTCAAATGGGGACAGGCATGCGCCCGTTGTCTTGGATAAAAATCTCAGCCGTTCGGACAAGGATTTGTCTGTTACAACCAGGAAGCCGGCCAGTGTATCGTTGTGTCCGCCGAGGTATTTTGTGCCGCTGTGGAGTACCACATCAGCGCCCAACTGAAGCGGTTTCTGGAAGTACGGTGTGAGAAAGGTGTTGTCCACAATAAGAAGAAGGCCATTAGCCCTGCACAAACCGGCAACTGCTGCAATGTCGGTTACATGCATCATCGGATTTGTCGGTGTTTCAACGAAAACTGCCTTTGTTTCGGGACGCAGCCGTTCCTCGATATTTTGGATGCCGGTAGTATCCACGAAGTCGAAACTAAGCCCGTTCTTCATCGAAATGTGCTGGAACAGGCGATGGGAACCGCCGTATAAATCATCGGTGGCAATTATATGATCTCCCGGTGAAAAAATCTCCATCAGTGTAGTGATGGCGGCCATTCCCGTTGAAAAAGCCAATGCATCCAAACCGCCCTCCAGTTTTGCGACGGTTTGCTCCAGGTACTCCCTGGTTGGATTTTGGGCTCTGGAGTAATCAAAGCCTGTGCTCATCCCCACACCGGGATGTACAAATGTAGCCGACTGAAAAATGGGTACACTTACAGCACCCGTGGTATCATACCTTTTGTTGCTACCATGGACACACAACGTCGAAAAATCCATAAACATCTTCCTTTGCTTTGTTTATATATAGAACATCATGGCCTGATCCCTCTTGTGTTTTTCCACCTCGCTGACAAGGTCTGCGAGGGTTATCCCGCTCAATGTTTTTATGATGTTATGTTCGACTACATCAAAAACACTTCGCAAAGTCTTTTCTATTTCAGGGGCCTTATCAGGGACAGTGTCCTGCGTTTGTTCGAAAAGTGATACTTCAACGGCAGACAATACATCCATAACTGTTATCTGATTTGGCATTCGGGACAGTTGATAACCGCCCTGTGAACCTTTTGAAGAAAAAACAACTTCGGCTTTCTTAAGCAGGGAAAATACCTGTTCAAGATAAATTTTGGATATTCCAAGTTCTTCTGAAATGGTGATTATGGTAATATACTCACCATTATTATACTGTTGTGCCATGAAGGTTAATGCTGCCAGAGCATATCTCCCTTTTGCTGATATTCTCATCATTATCACTCATTTCATATATAAATAGTATGTATTAATAATAAATTCAATAAAAGATCCTGTCAATAGCAGTATTAAATTTTGCCGCATTAATAAGAATAATAACTGGCCCTGACTCATATGCAGCAAATTTTTCCTGCATATGAATAAAAGTATTGACACAGGAATTTATACGTAGTATGATTAATACATATAAAACATATATGAATTAAATGAAAAAAGGAAGTGTTAATATGTCAAGAATTTATAAGAACTTAACGGAGTTAATAGGGAAAACCCCCCTGCTTCACCTGGTTAACTATGAAAAGAAACATGAACTTAAGGCAACTGTAATAGGAAAACTGGAATATTATAATCCGGCAGGAAGCGTAAAGGACAGAATTGCCAAGTCAATGATAGAAGATGCTGAAGCAAAGGGGTTGCTGACCCGTGAATCTGTCATCATAGAACCGACCAGCGGAAACACAGGTATTGCTCTTGCAGCTATAGCTGCTGCCCGCGGCTACCGCATTATTCTGACAATGCCTGAAACCATGAGCATTGAACGCAGGAACCTGCTCAAAGCTTATGGGGCAGAACTTGTACTCACAGAGGGCGCAAAAGGTATGTCGGGTGCTATTGCGAAAGCTCAGGAACTGGCAAAAGAAATACCCAATTCATTCATCCCCGGACAGTTTGACAACCCTGCCAACCCGGAAATCCATAGAAGAACAACAGGGCCCGAAATCTGGGAAGATACCGATGGAGCCATCGATATTCTGGTTTCGGGTATCGGTACAGGCGGTACTATAACCGGAGCAGGCGAATACCTGAAATCCAAAAAGCCCGGTATCAGGATAGTGGCAGTTGAACCGGATGCATCTCCCGTGCTTTCAGGCGGAAAACCCGGTCCTCATAAGATCCAGGGAATTGGGGCAGGCTTTGTTCCGAAAGTACTTAACACAAATATTTATGATGAGATTATCCGTGTAAAGAACGAGGATGCATTTGCTTCAAGCAGAGACCTTGCCAGAACCGAAGGAGTGCTGGTGGGAATTTCATCAGGTGCTGCCCTGTGGGCTGCAACAGAAGTGGCAAAGCGTCCTGAAAATGCCGGTAAAGTTATAGTAGCCATTCTCCCTGATACAGGAGAAAGATATCTCTCCACTCCTCTGTTTTCAGAATAATCATATATATTATAGGAGCGTTCCCTGTGGAACGCTTTTTTTGCGCAAAAATTTACGTTTACATAAACGCGCAACAAGGGCGGAGGTAGTAATGCGGGAGCGGTTCAGACCTGGAATGAGACGGCAATAACAGGGACAACGGTAAAGAAGGATACTCAGGCTTAAGTTCTTCCTCACCGGTCCGGAAGTTCTTTGTGCATTTATATGGGTGGCTGAATAGAACCCATGGAGTTCTTTGTAAACTTTCAGATTATATAAACAATTACCGTTAGCATCCGATAAATTCTATAAAATGAGGCGCCTGTAATGAAAGTAACAACATAAAAAGGAAGTGACGATAATTAACATAAATATTAAATTTATATGAGGTGAGCAATTATGATTAAGGCAGCAGTATTGGGCTATGGAAATATTGGTAAGGCGGCGATAGAAGCTATTAATGCAGCTCCTGATTTTGAACTTGTCGGAGTTGTCAGCCGGACGCTTGAAAACGAAGCTCTTGGCGGAACTCCTGTTGTGAGAAATATAGACGAATTAAACGGTGTACAAGTTGCTATTTTGTGCATACCAAGCCGGAATGTGCCTGACATTGCAGAGGAGATTCTGCTGAAAGGTATTTCAACAGTAGATTGCTTTGACATCCACAGCGAAACACTCAATTTATTTAAACGGCTTGATGCAGCAGCAAAAAAGGGTAACAGTACTTCTGCAACTTCCATAGGGTTTGACCCGGGAATTGATTCGGCTGTTCGTGCATTGCTTGAAGCTGCAGCACCTAAAGGATTGACGTACACTAATTTTGGACCTGGTATGAGTATGGGGCATTCTGTAGCTGTTAGGAAAATTGCCGGCGTAAAGGATGCAATGTCTGTCACAATACCGTTAGGAACGGGTTTACACCGCCGGATGGTTTATGTTGTACTTGAGGACGGAGCTGATTTCAATACAGTATCTGCCCAGGTAAAAGCCGACCCGTATTTTGTCAATGATGAAACCCATGTGATACAAGTTACTAACTTGGATATGCTAATCGACAGGGGGCACAGTGTGAGCATCCAGAGAAAAGGTGTATCAGGTTCGGCACAAAATCAGCGTTTCAGCTTTGAAATGAGCATAGATAATCCTGCAATGACCGCGCAGATGATGGTTTCTGCCGCTAGGGCTGTTATCAGGCAAGCACCGGGTGCATATACCATGTTGCATCTTCCGCCTATTGATCTGCTTTACGGATCACAAGAGGAGCTTATTCGACGTTTGGTATAATTTTATTGCACTGTATAAATAAATTTCTTTTAAATTTATAGTTGTTAAATTCAAGTCAATAAGGCTTAAACTGAAAAAGCAGGTCATGGTATGCCAAGACCCCCGATGTGTGTATATGGGAACATGTCGGGGGCTTGCTTCGTTACCTGAAGTACCTATACTTGTGCTCGGGATATGTTATTCAATGGACAGAATGCATTGATAAAGTTTTTCGATGTCTTGAGTGACAATAAAAAATGCCTTAATGCTTAAAGTCTAAGGTTTTTATATCTTCAGCCAAACATCAGAATAATTGGAACATGACTTTTTCAACGATTAGAGAAGGATTGAAGTCCTATTAGCAATAGACAGCCAGGGATACAAAGAAAATCAGCAAGACCTTACTTTTATTGACATTATGTATTAATTGTATTACTATTGTAACGCAACTGGAGGTACCGAACTGTCCATTCTGTATTTATGCTAGATTGTGATAAATACTTTTGGCGAACTTACTCCTGTACATTAATCTAAAATTGAATGAGGCTAAAAAATGAAAAGAATATTAATTATAAATACCGGTGGAACCATAGGCATGGTAAAAACATCGGACGGCTACAAGCCGGATGGAAAATCCTTTTCAAACCTTCTGCATAATATGGACATATTAAGGGCTGAAGGTATGCCATTATGGGATTTGACAGAATTGGATGAACTGCTTGATTCTGCAAATATGACTGTTGCCGAATGGAACAAGATAGGAAAGCTTATTGCCGATGCGTACGATAACTATGACGGATTTGTCGTGTTACATGGCACCGATACAATGGCATACACTGCATCTGCGCTTTCATTTATGCTGGAACATATCTCCAAACCGGTGATTATTACAGGATCGCAAATTCCACTATGCGAAATACGAAGTGACGGAAGGGATAACATAATAACTTCACTTTTAATAGCTGCATCAGACATAGTTCACGAGGTGTGCATATATTTCGGGAATAAACTTCTAAGAGGCAACAGGGCTATTAAATATTCTTCTGACGGGCTTATTGCTTTTATATCGCCTAACTATCCTGTCCTCGCTGAAGCCGGAATAACAGTTTCATATAACAGGGCGTACCTTAAAGAGAAAGATACCGAAAAATTTTGCTATGTCCCTTTCGAAAACGTTCCCATTGGAGTTATTAAAGTATTCCCGGGGATTCAGTTTGAACTTTTTGAATCAATATTGACAGAAAGGCTTAAGGGAATAGTTATAGAAACTTTTGGTGCAGGGAATATACCAGGATATGGCGGTGCATTGCTTCCAATCATAAAGAAAGCCTTTGCAAACGGAACAATAGTTACAGTATGTTCACAATGCCCACAGGGGTCTGTTTTGCTTGGCGCATATGAAACAAGCATGTCTCTGAAAAATGCCGGGGCAGTAAGCGGACTTGACATTACAACCGAGGCTGCAGTTGCAAAATTGTACTACCTCTTTAGTAAAGGGTACACGGCTGACAAAATAAAATTTTTAATGGAAAAAAATCTGTGCGGCGAAATGAGGGACGATATTATATAATTATGCGACATGAAAGCTATAGGTCAGGCTGATATGAAAGCGGTATTAATCAGTTTTCTGCATTTAACTGAAAATGGTATTTTTTCCTTGCAAATATAAGAAAAATATTTTATTATGTTAGTTACAACTGAATATTGAGAGAAAATCATGAGCGAGGAGTGAAATTATGCACACAAAAAAACTGGCTAAAGTATTACTTCTTATTGCTGTATTCACTATTGCACTCTACGGATGTAGTGGTAATAAGGATGGTACAGGAAGCAACACTCCAGCGAATGATGATCGTTCCTTAACTGAACCGACAGAAGCGGCAAAATCGGAGCCGACCTATGGAGGTTCAGTCACAGTAGGGATAACCCAGGAGTTGGATGGTCTTGACCCGCATAAAGCAATATCGGCAGGAACCAAAGAAGTTTTATTCAACATTTTTGAGGGTTTGGTGAAGTTTGATCCTGATGGAAATTTAAACCCGGCTGTGGCAGAAAGCTATCAAATTTCAAGTGATGGAATGGTTTACACCTTTACTCTGCGGGAAGGTGTAAAATTCCACGATGGCAGTCCTGTTACAGCGGAGGATGTTGTATACTCTGTAAAAAGAAGCGCCGGTATGCTTGAACCGAAAGATCCAACGGTTGCAGTAGACTCGGCGCTTTCTGTTATATCTGATGTGGTTGCTGCCGATGAAAGGACGATTGAAATTCGCTTGAAACGTGTTGATACCGAACTGCTTCCGTATTTAACATGTGCTATAGTGCCAAAAGATTATGGTGAACTGGATACTAAACCTATTGGTACGGGTCCGTTTAAGTTTGTATCCTATACACCGTTGCAGAGCATTGTGTTGGAAAAGAACAGCGAGTATTATATTGAAGGGGTGCCATATCTTGACCGGGTTACCTTCAAGATATCATCCAATACCGATGCTGCATTTATGGAGCTTCAGGCCGGAGCCATAGATATCCTTCCGTATATTACTGACGCGCAGGCTTCTCAGCTTCCAAAAGGTTACCATATGGAATCTGGGCCAATGAATCTGATTCAGGGGCTGTTTATTAATAACAAGGTTACACCTTTTGACAATAAGCTTGTAAGACAAGCTCTGTGCTATGCAGTGGATCGGCAGGCTGTAATTGACATGGTTGCAGGAGGGCGGGGCAATGTAATTGGTACAAATATGTACCCGGGATTTAAGAAGTACTATGACGAAAGCCTTGTGAATGTTTACCCATATGACCCCGAAAAGGCCAGGGAATTATTAAAAGAAGCAGGATACCCGGATGGTTTTAAGTTTACTATTACTGTCCCTTCAAATTACCAGTATCATATTGATACCGCCCAGGTTATTGTAGAGCAGCTAAAACAGGTTGGTATTACAGCCCAGATTCAGCTGGTTGAATGGTCAAACTGGAGGTCTGATGTATATAAAGGCCGTAATTATGAGACAACCCTTGTAGGGCTTGCTGCTGACCCGGCACCCAGGAAAGCTTTGGCGAGGTTTTGTTCCACTGCGGAAAATAATTTTATGAACTATTTCAACCCGGATTTTGACGCTATTTTTAAACAAGGTGAAGCAGAAACAGAGGAAGAAAAGAAGATAGAGCTATATAAGCAAATGCAGGCTATGCTTACCAATGATGCTGTCGCAGTATATATACAGGACCCGCATCAGATGACGGCGGTAAGCGATAAACTGGGCGGGTATACTTATTATCCGATTTATGTTCAGGACATGTCATTGGTCTACTATAAAAAATGATTGCAACTGATATATGCAAAAGAATAAAAAGTAAGTTTAAGAGGTGAAGGCTTAGATGAAGTACACCATAAAAAAATGCATTACTCTCTTTATATCATTGTTTTTTGCTTCTATTCTAACCTTCACTGCTTTCCATATAATTCCCGGGGATAGCGCTCTGAGTGCTCTTGGTATGGATGCCACCGAGGAACAATTGGAAGAATACCGGGAGATAATGGGGCTTAATAAAAGTTTTCCCGAGCGTTACGCAGATTGGCTGAAGAATGCTTTAAAGGGTGACTTCGGTTATTCATCCCAATACCAGATGCGGATGAGAGTCAGTACATTAATAAAGGAACGTTTAATTGTTACTCTATGGCTGGCTGTGTTGTCATTCATGCTGATTGTCCTTGTTTCCATACCCCTTGGAATACTGTCTGCCAGAAAAAAGAACGGTATCCTGGATTCTTTAATTTCACTCGTGACACAGGTATTTATGTCAATACCGTCCTTTTTTCTGGGTATGCTCATTACACTGATTTTCGGTGTCATTTTGAAATGGTTTACACCTGGAGGTTACGTCAGTCCCGGGGAGAACTTTGGACTATCCTTAAGGTTTATGGTTTTTCCGGCCATTGCAGTGGCAATTCCCAAAATTGCAATGATGGTTAAGTTCCTCCGAAGCTCGTTGCTTGGGGAAATGGAGCTTGATTATGTAAGAACGGCAAAAAGTAAAGGGATGAAAAACATAAGCATCCTTTTTAAACATATTTTGAAAAATGCATTGATTCCGGTAATAACTTTTTTAGCCATGATGCTTGCTGACATTCTGGCAGGAACCATTCTTGTGGAACAGGTGTTTAACCTTCCCGGTTTGGGCAGATTGCTTGTGTCATCCATTGCAAACAGGGATTATGCTGTGGTGCAGGCTATTATCCTGTATATCGTATCTGTAGTAATCATTATAAATTTTCTGGTGGATCTTATTTATCAATGGATTGATCCAAGAGTCAGAAGGAATTAGACCAAAGACGGAGAGCAGGAAATGATGAAAATTAAGGGGAAAACATGCAGTTTTAATTATATATTGGGCCTGGTTATTACATCCTTAGTAATTTTGATTGTATTGATTGGTTTTTTTTATACCCCGTATGATCCGAATAAAATGAATGCCGCATTAAAAAACAGTCCGCCGAGCCTTTCTCACCTGCTTGGTACCGATAATTTCGGAAGGGACATCCTGAGCCGTGTTATGAAAGGAGCAGGAACTACATATATCATAGCCGTTGCAATTGTATTCATCGGTGCATTATTTGGAACCATAGCAGGTGCTTTGACCGGGTATTTTGGAGGATGGTTCGATGAAGTACTGATGAGGTTTAACGACGTCTTAACTTCATTTCCGAGTATTTTGCTGGCGCTGGTTTTTGTCAGCGTATTTGGGCCCGGAACATATAACATTGTTTATGCTTTGGGAATTATATTTATTCCAAGCTACGCCCGCATGGTAAGAAGTGAATTTATTGTTCTGAAGGAAAGAGATTTTGTCAAAAATGCAAAATTAATGGGAGCAGGTAATTTTCGAATTATGTTTGTACATATTTTACCAAATACAAAGAGGGTTTTAATTCCGTCTCTTTTGATTGGATTCAATAATGCTGTACTTGCCGAAGCCGGGCTTAGCTACCTGGGTCTGGGTGTCCAGCCACCCCAGGCAAGTCTTGGTCGTATGCTGTCAGAAGCCCAAAGCTACATGCTGGATTCACCATGGTGCGCAATAGCACCCGGTTTAATGATCATACTGACAGTCCTAGGCTTTAGCCTCATCAGCGGAGGTTCGGAGAATGAGTAAGGAAGAAGCAATTTTAAGCATAGAAGATCTTACCATTGGATTTATAAAACAAAGAAAAATGAATACAGTGGTAGACCATATCTCCTTTGATGTCAAAAAAGGTGAAATTCTTGGAATAGTAGGAGAATCAGGTTCTGGAAAATCCATGACTGCCCTGTCTGTCATGGGGCTTCTTCCTGCATCTGCAAAAATCTTGAGCGGGGGGATACATTTTTTTGGAACCAATCTGTTAAACCTGGAAGAAAAGGAGCTACGCCAGCTGAGAGGTACAGGAATATCAATGGTATTCCAGGATTCGATGACATCTTTCAATCCGCTCCTTACAATAGGTGCCCAGGTAGAGGAAATGCTGAGGCTTCATTCAAAACATACAAAGGAAGAATATAGAGCCTTAACATTGGAAGCATTAACGGAAGTGGGGTTGCCAAACCCATCTGAGATTTATAACCGTTATCCCCATGAACTGTCCGGCGGCATGCGTCAAAGAGCAATGATTGCAATGGCGATGATTACCAGCCCGAAACTTGTCATTGCGGATGAACCTACAACTGCACTTGATGTTACAACTCAGAATAAAATACTGCAATTGCTGAAAAAAATGAATGAGAAGCACGGAATGAGCATTATCCTGATTTCTCATGATTTGAGAGTAATACAAAGCATCTGCGGAAGGGCAATCGTGATGAAGGACGGCAGGATTGTGGAGTCAGGAACGGTAACAGAATTATTTGCCCACCCAGGTACCGAATATACAAAGCAACTGATGGCAGCAGTTCCTGTGCTTTTTTCCAGGTCCGACCCTGGGCAAAATGAGGCTTCCATAATGGGTTTAAAGGAAAACGCCAATACAAATACTGAGAAAAAGGACAATAATGCGGATCAAAGCAAAAGACAGGAAGAAATACTCGTAATCCGGAATCTCAATGTATTTTATCCCGAAAAAGGCATAGTGTTCGGAAAAAAGGGCAGAAAACAGGTTATACGGGATGTAAACATTTCATTAAAGCAGGGAGAAACTCTTGGCATTGTCGGGGAGAGCGGAAGCGGGAAGTCCACGCTGGCAAAGGCAATTGTGGGTCTGAACAGGGAAATTGAAGGGGTAATAAAAATCAATGATGTTGCTGTAAAGGATAGTGAAATATCTGTGTCCAGGCCACAGATGGTATTTCAGGATCCGTACGGAAGCCTGAATCCAACGAAAAAAATCGGGTGGATTCTGGAAGAACCCCTGAAACTTCAGACAAATCTGGGTAAAAAGGAACGGATGGCAAAAGTCAATGAGATAATTCACCAGGTGGGTTTGACTTCTGAGCATCTGGAGCGATATCCGTTTCAGTTAAGCGGAGGGCAGAGACATAGAGTAGCCATTGCTGCCGCTCTTATTGTAAATCCTAAACTGGTTATTCTGGATGAACCGGTATCATCACTGGATGTTACCATTCAGGCACAAATACTGGGTTTGCTGAAAGACTTGCAAAAAAAGTATAACTTAACCTATATATTTATTTCCCATGATTTAAACGTTGTCTTTCAGATGTGCAACCGGGTTTGCGTTATATATAAAGGCGAAATTGTGGAGATGAAGGAAGTCAGGGAATTGTTCTTCAGTCCGCAGAATGAATATACAAAGGAGTTGTTAAAATCTGCGATGGCAACTGTTTAAAAACACACTTTGTTCTGTCGGAATATCCTTATGGGAAGTACCGCGTGAAGTAAATGGAGCCGTGCCTTCCGGAATATTTTCATTGAGGGCAAAGGCTTAACGGTTAATATAGATGGTACTGGATATTTTCCCTCCGGTGCGGGGTTAAAATACCATTGGCCCGGGGCATGTAAAGAACTGCATAGCCAGGGGGTAAGCCCTGGTTTTACCTAATTTATGTATATTGTATATTGCATTACGGAGAGTGGAAAAATGGTTGATTTGCATGTACATACACACCATTCATGTGATTCTGAAGTAAAAATTGAAGAATATTGCGAGAAAGCCATTCAGCTTGGTTTAAAGTATATTTGTTTTACAGACCATGTTGATTTTAACAAAAATGATTCCGGTTACGGCTATTATAATGCCGGCAAATTTTTCGATGAATATAGTAAAGCAAAAGATAAGTTTTCAGACAAATTGAACATTTTGAGCGGAATAGAATTTGCAGAACCCCATATCTACAAAAAGGAATTTGATGAATTTAGAAAACTTCCCTATGATTTTATACTTGGTAGTGTCCACTATTGGATTAATGACATGTTTCCCGATGAACTGGCCAGAAATAACTTCCCTGCAGAAGCAGCGTTTGAAAAATATTGGGAAGAGGTATATAAGGCCGTATCATACGGAGGATTTGATGCAATAGCACATTTTGATTTTCCAAAACGGTACTATAAAAAATGTATCTGGGAAAGAGAGCAAATTTATGATATTTTCAGAGAGATGGTTAAAAATAGCATATCACTTGAAATTAACACTTCAACATTGCGTAAGGGGCTTTCTGAAACCATGCCGGGCAAAGAATTCCTGAAAATATACGAAGATGCCGGCGGAATCTATGTAACTATTGGAGCTGATACGCACTTGGCAGACGACCTTTCAGCCGGGTACGATTTTGCAAGCTCATTGGTTACAGGCCGGTTAAAGAGTGTAGTTTATATTGGCAGAAAGCCGAAACTTATTTCTAAAATAATATAACATTGATATTTTTACTTCTTCGGTCACGCTGACTAACCTGACTAAGTTTTTCCTGCATAATTTGTTTGTCAGTAAAATCAGAACCCAGGCTGTGCTTGTTATTGTCTTAATATTTATAATAAACGGTTGTCCGGTATCTTGGCGAAGATTGATTAATATGGTAAAATACAGTAACTTAACCTGCAAGTTGTGATATCAGGTTGCACTCGAATGTTCCATATTGGTTAAAGGGGGTTCAGATATGCAGGAACTGTTTTTCAGAGGTACGCCACAGCTGGAGACCGAAAGACTGGTGTTAAGGAAAATTACGCCAGACGATGCGGACGATATTTTCGAGTACGCTTCAGATGACGAAGTAGCTAAATATGTGACCTGGGATACACATAAGTCTGTTGACGATACCAGAAACTTTATCAACTTCATTCTTGGCAGATATGAAAGAGATGAGGCAGGAGAATGGGGCATTGCCCTGAAAGAAAACGGAAAACTGATAGGAACTATTGGTTTTACAGCGTACAGTGTAAAAAGCAGACGTGCTGAAATTGGTTATGTCCTTTCAAGAAAATATTGGGGACAGGGAATTATGACCGAAGCGGTAAACCGCGTACTGAAATTTGCATTTGAAGATATGGGACTAAACAGGATTGAATCTCTTCATGTCCTGGATAATGAAAAATCAGGAAAAGTAATGCAGAAGGCTGGTATGAGCTTTGAAGGGATAATAAGAGAAAGAATATATTTCAAAAATAAATTCTGGGATGCCAAGCAGTATGCAATTCTTAGATCCGATTGGTTAAAACAGCAAAATCATAATGATAATCCTTCAGAAGGGGCCGGAATAGGGATAATGAAGCAATTTCCCATACTGGAATTCGACCCTGCCAGGGAAGCGGTTATTGAACCCGGTAAAGTAATTAAACCAATTGATATCCCCGAAAGATGTGTTATATGCTTTTTTAAAGAAGTTATCGACGGAGTGGCAGAAAGAAATAAACTGCAGGTAATAACTGAGCTAAAGTCTGAATGTGGGGTTGTACCGGTATATAAAATGGAAACCGACAGAGGAAGTATTGCAGTGTTCAATCCGTTTGTCGGTGCTCCTAATGCTGCAGGTATGTTGGAGGAAGTTATAGCCCGAGGGTGTAATAAATTTATCGCATGTGGCGGCGCCGGTGTGCTGAATAAGGATATTGCAGTAGGACATTTGATTATTCCAACGTCGGCAGTCAGGGATGAAGGTACTTCATATCATTACCTGCCACCTTCAAGAGAAGTCGGGGCAAATGCGCATGCTGTCAGAACAATACAAAATGTCCTGGAAAAGCATGGCGTCAAATACCTTACTGGAAAGACTTGGACCACAGATGCATTATTCAGAGAGACTCGTGAAAAAGTTGCTTTGCGAAAATCTGAAGGATGTGTAACCGTTGAAATGGAATGTGCGGCGTTCCTTGCAGTCTCGAAGTTCAGAAACGTGATTTTCGGACAGATCCTCTATGGCGGCGATGACGTCAGCGGCATTGAATGGGATGTAAGGGGCGGGACTTCGCGCAAAAGTATAAGGGAGAGAGTTTTTGACCTTGCAGTAGAGTGCTGCCTGGAACTATAAATTAAGGTGGAATAAACCCATCCAAAGATTTAACTCTGCCCTCCGATATGCATTTACCAAGCATATCGGGGGTTTTTTGCAGAAAATTTATTTTAGCTTGCTGATATCCTGTGCATACTTCGGAAATGTTAAATACAGTGGCAAATATAAATAAGGAGCCGATTAAGATAACGAAATGGATCAGTAATACTTCAAAATGTAAGACAACATATTGACTTGTCTTATCAATAATATTAAAACATTGTGATGTGAGTATTGTTGCAGTAAGATATACAAGCTATACATGCAATTACGCAGAGGGTGCTTTATGAAAAAGAATGATATATATGAAATTGAAATTACCGGGATGACACATGAAGCCATGGGGGTTGGAAAAGCAGACGGCATGGCTGTATTTGTACAGGGAGCAATAGAAGGTGAAAAAGTTATTGCAAAAATAATTAAAGTAACCAGGAGCTATGCGGTGGCGAGGGTTGAAGACTGGCTTGTGAAAAGCCCCGAACGCAGGGAGCCGTTTTGTCCGGTTTACAAAAGATGCGGAGGCTGCAGCCTTCAGCATATGACCTATGATATGCAGCTTAAATTCAAGCAAAGGGTTGTGATCGACAACCTAGAAAGAATAGGTGGATTTAAAGGAATTAACGTCAACCCTGTTATCGGGATGGATAACCCGATGAATTACAGAAATAAAGCCCAATACCCTGTAGGAATGGGCGATAACCGGCCGGTAGCGGGTTTTTATGCAAGGAGAAGCCACGACATTATCGATTCGGAAAGCTGCGGGATACAGCATACATCTAGTGAGAAGGTTAAAAACACGGTAATAGATATTATAAAGAAGCTAAATATACCTGTTTATAATGAAAAAACAGGTGAGGGGATTTTACGGCACATAATAACCCGGGTATCCTATTCAACAGGCGATATAATGGTTATATTAGTTGTTACAAAGGAAAATGTACCCGGCCTTGATAAACTCATTAAAATAATTGCCGGGGAAATTCCCGAAGTAAAAAGCATAGTTTTAAACATCAACAAGAGAAGGGACAATGTAATACTGGGTGATGTTGTCAAAACCGTATATGGAACCGATACAATAACAGATAAGCTTGGACATTTAACATTCCATATATCGCCGCTGTCATTCTACCAGGTAAACCCGGTGCAGACAGTCAAGCTATATCAGAAAGCAGTAGAGTTTGCCGGCCTTTCAGGGGATGAAACAGTGTTTGACCTATATTGCGGCATTGGCACAATATCCTTATTCCTTGCTGAAAAAGCCAGAGAAGTAATAGGTGTTGAGGTAATACCCGAAGCTGTTGAAGCCGCTGATAAAAATGCAAAGCTGAATAACATAGCCAATGCAACGTTTTACTGTGGCGAAGCCGAAGAAGTTGTGCCTGAATTATACAAGGAAGGTTTAAAAGCAGACGTCGTTGTTGTAGATCCCCCCAGAAAAGGCTGCGATGAAAAGCTGTTGGACACGATGGTAAAAATGCAGCCCAAAAGGATCGTCTACGTGTCCTGCAATCCATCCACCCTTGCACGGGATTTGAAATACCTGGCTGCAAATGACTACGAGATTAAGGAAGTTCAACCCGTGGACTTGTTCCCGTGGACAGAACATGTGGAGTGCGTAGTATTGATGTCACGGGTGGATAAATAGAACGCTCAAAATGCTTATAAACAAAGGGTTTCCAGACGTTTTCTTTTCTCTTGACTGTTCTGCCTAAGGTGATAATGGCTGGAAACCCTTATTTTTTATTGTTCGCGGAAACATATCAACTGCCCTGAAAGTGATAGGGTTGAGTTGACAGATTAGATAACGGGCATTTTTCATAGGGGTTGAGTTGACAGATTAGATGTCAAACTTGCCCTTACTTTGTCGGCTCAAAGACAGCGTGACCTGTAATATCAGGAAGTGGTGTTCCCTCTAAAGCAGCCTCAATTCCCGATTTAATAGAAGGTGATTCTACATCGGCATAGAAATCGACAGCGCTGATTGGAACACTCGAAAACGTCCATGACAATGTACAGAGTGCACCTAAAGTTAATGAATGTATCCTGATGCCTAAAACATCTTTTATATCTTTTATAACACGCCAGTACTCTGTACGTAGGTTTGGTAACTCCAGTGATACAATAAAAGGTTTGATGTTTTCAATACCATACCTTGATGACAAAACAGCAATGTCATCTAGAATAGCACGGGGAGATTCAAGAGAATCCTTATGAAATTCAACTTCTGCTATCCCAATCACATTGGTATCATCTATGATGGCATCAATCCTAAAATAATTATCTCCACGCCTCCTGATAATGCATTGGTTATTTAGTACCAAGAAGAGATTACGTATAATAAGATTTGGGAACTGTGCTTCTGTCCTTTGTGTGGTAAGTTTATCATAGATTGTATGTATAGAATTTTCGTTAATCTCAAGATATTCTCCTATATGCTGACAACCTGTAAGTTCATTCATCTGCGATCTATGTAGTTCGACATTATCTGGCGTTGCTTGTCTAAATTCTACCTCAGGCTCCCCTTTGTGCACGACTGCCGAATTACCATTAGAGTATATTGCTCCAATAGGACAACGTCTAGCACAGATACCACAGTTGATGCATCGTTCCGAAACAACTGTGGGCGTAGTATTCCCTCGTTCCCAAAGAAGGGCGTTTGTAGGGCATACAGAATCATCAATATCTATCGGAAATTCTGAAAGTCGTGTATCCGACAGCCTCAGTTCATCTGGCATAAACCTCATACACATTGGGTTTAAGCATCCTACACAGGATGCGATACATGTTCTGCCATTATACTCATACGTACTGGGATGTAGTGCCTTATGGTGAATTAGCTCTGGAGCGCCAACAATGCGTATACCAACAGATGACCTATTAGTTTGCTGTTTAAATATTCTCGACATTGATGATTCCCTCCATCTGACGAATTTCATTTACATAGTTGTTGTTATTACTACGCATTGTCGCAGCTGCTATGGTTAATAAAGAGAAAAAGTCGATGACTCCAATTCTGACGTTAAAAGTTGATTTTATATCTGCAATCAATCGGGATACCTCTGCTCTGTCATTCGGAGGGTTATATCCGACTGCAAGAGTCACTGTATCCCAATCCGTTACGTAAGAGCGACGTGAAAGTAAAATTATTTTATTTTCAAGTGCTTGGCGTATAGCCTTGACTGAAATAAAAAGTTCTTCAGTTGGGGATTTAATTTCAATCGGAATACTGTGTGCTTCATCGACTGCTATAGCATCCCAACGTTCATAATTGATGCCTGCTCTAGAAGCATGACACCGAAAGCCAATAATAGTAAACAGATCTGCAATAAGAGGATAAAATACTTCTTTCGTTGCTGTACGGTACTCATCAAAAAGCTGCTGTGCGATTTGTCTATCTGAAAGTCCCTGCTCAATAAGACAAGCAATTTTACCTCCTATTTCGCTATCTGTAATAGATATTGCGTTAGCAGAGGCAACCTGATGAAGTCGTATAGTGGTTGTTTGCTCTGTAGCTATGACTCCTTGCGCTATTGGTGTCGCACCTAGTCTTTGTTCTTCCTGTTCACCTCTACGCTCATTGTTGATTCCCATGGCATTGTCTGCTATTTCAGGTCGAATAGTCTGATATGGCGAGAACAACACCTTCCTGTCCGAAATCTCTGAACGCAGAGTTTCTTGATCTGCAGCAACTTGAGCAATCGCAGGGGAGATATCGAAATTAGCTCGTTGTAGCATGGAATAAAATCCTAAGCGAATAAGTGCCTGTTGTTTTGTAGCTGATAAAGACTCGTATTGGGTTAATCTGAAATCAGCAATCCGTTCGAGTTCCTCTGCCTTTTGTCGACCATAAGGAGTCAACTTGAACATTGGAATTGGTCTACCATCAGGGTAAAATT
>Ga0134090_1000981_pt1 | contig 20694 bp, 20 predicted proteins | sample 1_4taG_FD_94453 | JGI IMG/M metagenome (GOLD analysis project Ga0134090, IMG submission 94453) | Switchgrass degrading microbial communities from high solid loading bioreactors in New Hampshire, USA - 1_4_20_6_A1 metaG | ecosystem: Engineered > Bioreactor > Semi-continuous > Anaerobic >...
GAAAGGAGGGGTGGATAAAAGCACTCACTCATTTCAAGTCTAATAAAGATTAAATGCACAAAGCACTTCATGATCTTATTGATATTGAAATACGAAGTGAGCCACATCGAAAAAAATCAAATCCACTTGTTTGCAAAGCCAAGACACAATAAACACGCACTCCAGGTTAAGAGCAGCATAGCGAAAATTTGTTAAAGCTTGCAGGTCCGAGATTATCAGTCAGATCCAAGATCATTATAAGTGTATTTCTAACATTTGATTTTAAGAAATCGGTAATGTTAGAGAACACTAAAAAGGAGGCTACTATCATGATAGTAAGAAATTGTGCTGGCGGCATAGTGTTTTATGGGGACAAAGTTTTTTTGCTGAAGAATGAGAAAGAAGAGTGGGTATTTCCCAAAGGTGTAATGCGAAACGGGGATCTCCCGGCAGAAGTTGCACAAAAAAGAGTTTTTGAAGAAGGCGGCATAATAGCAAACATCATTTCTATAGCCGGTGATACAAGTTACGAATTCTATTCTGTTACCAGACAAAAACCAATCTGCAATAAAATTACCTGGTTCATTATGAAAACAGATTCCGATAAATTCCACATTTCCGAAAAAGAAAAATTTCAAGATGGCGGATTTTTCGATATCGAAGAAGCTATGAAACTTGTTACCTACAGTCAGGATAAAGCATTGCTCAACCTTTCCTATAAAAAATACAAAGAAATTTCCCAGGAATGTTTAAAATGCTGCACATTTATATAAATTTATAATTTATATACTTATATTACGAATTTAACAAAAGGATATTTATATTAATTCAGGACAATGGTAACGGTTTCATTGTCCTGAATTTTTTATAGAGATTAATTTTTTATAAGTAAATTTTAAAAGGATTCGATTTTTGTTGGTTTAAACACTATGTGTTCCGAAAGACTTAAGTTCAGCGGACGTATTTTTCAATAATTTTGTCCCAATCGGGGGGAGTATCTACAACCGGAACTCTGTCAATGAATTCTTCAACTTTCGGGTTTTGCTTCAGATATTTCTGAAATTTTTTACTTTCAATTCTTAAGATCCTGCCAATCCAGATATCGGTTAACGATGAAGCATTTTTTTTGTGTTTTTTCACTGCTAAATCCAAAAGTTCTTTTCTTTCGGACGGTTCCATACCGGATAAGATTGAGTCCTGTGCCAGCATCATTTCAATATATATTTTAAAGCAGCCGGGAATATTGCTATACTTTTCAAGATTATTGAAATCGATGCTTTTATAATAGCTGAGAATAATTGAACCGGCATCGGGTCTTTTCATCAGTTCCTGCAATCCGTTAAATCTCAATAAACTGTCGAAGGCATCCTGATAAGAATTGAACATAAGAATATTGATAATAAAGGGATAGTTTAAGCAGGTTTCAAACAATCCTTTGGTGGATATGTTTGCCAGGACGTCCTCAGGTATTTGGAGTACAGCCAGCTTTTCACTGTAGTCTTCGAGTTCTTTCCATTCATCGGGAGTTTTATCTGCAGTAATGGGAAATTCATAAACATCCGTCGCAGGGATATATGTAACATCTGCTGATGAAGTATAACTTTCGTCCATTGCAGGAGTAGAAGCTGACCTGTTTTTATGTATTAACAAAACTGTACCTGCTGAAACAAATACAATTGATAGAGCTAAAACTGCAATAAGTTTCGGTTTCTGTTCAGAAAGCATAAAAAATCCCCTCTTTTTAAAGAAACTAAAATAATTTAAGCTTTAGAATATAATAACTGTCTGTAATTTTAGACTATCATAGCAGTAATTTTCTGTCAATTATTGTATGGTTATATATTTTATTCACGTGCCGCACCTGTTTGCATATCTTAATAATATAAATAGATTTTGGTGACGATGAGGTCATATCTCAATGGAGGGATTCTATGAAAAAAGGAAATGTAAGGCACATGTTCGCAGGTGGCAATACATCACAGGGTTTTTTCAGCTACTATGATTACATATTGAGTCAGGAAGAGGCAACCAGAATAATTTGTATAAAAGGCGGGCCCGGTGTAGGTAAATCCACCTTTATGAAAAAAATAGGGGAAGAAATGAATAGCAGAGGTTACGATGTGGAATATATGCACTGTTCCAGTGACAATAACAGCCTTGATGGAGTGGTAATTCCGGAAATTAAGGTGGCACTTTTAGATGGTACGGCACCCCATGACACGGTTTCCTATGCACAATAAATATCCTTGTGATAAAACTATTGGAGTTGATATTTATGTTTATTGTTGAAGAAGTATTTCTGACCAGGGATGAAGACAGCAGGAAAAAGATGCTTGAGGATATACTGGTTGATATGATTAAGAATGCAGTAGACTGTGAAGAGACAAAGGATTCCATTCATGAAAATCCCGCCGAAAAGGATATGTAAACTCTGCACCTTTCTTAAAGATCAATCTGGAGGTATGAATATTGAATATTGCAGCAATATATTGCAGGCTATCGGACGAAGATAAAAACAAAGCGAATAAATATGAGGATTCGGAGAGCATACAAAACCAGAAAAAGCTTCTTCTGGATTTTGCAAGAGAAAATAAATGGGAGGTTCATAAAATTTATTGCGATGATGACTATTCAGGACTTGATTCCGAGCGTCCGGGCTTTAAGCAGTTGATAGCCGATGCTGAGGCAGGAAAATTCAATATAGTGCTGTGCAAAAGTCAATCCCGGTTTACACGGGATATGGAGCTGGTGGAAAAATATCTCCACCACAAATTTATTGAGTGGGGAATAAGGTTTATAGGTGTTACAGACAATGCCGACACCTTTGAAAAAGGGAATAAAAAATCCCGCCAGATAAACGGCCTGGTCAATGAGTGGTACTGCGAGGATATATCGGAAAATATAAAAGCGGTGTTTGACGTTAAACGAAAGAGAGGAGAATTTATCGGGTCTTTTGCTCCCTACGGCTATATAAAAGATCCTCAAAATAAAAACAGATTATTGATAGATGAAGAAGCAGCCCGGGTAGTCAGAAGGATTTTTAACCGGTATCTTGAAGGCTTTGGTGCTCAACAGATAGCATCCATGCTAAATCGCGAGGGTATACCCAACCCTACCAAATACAAGGAACTTATGGGCCTAAATTATAAGAATCCCTTTAAGACAGACGATTATGGGCTTTGGAATAAAACAACCGTAAAACGAATTCTGAGGAACGAAACTTATATAGGTCATACGGTTCAGGCAAAACGCAAAAAACTGAGTTATAAATCCAAAAAAATGATTGCCGTTTCACCGGATAAATGGGTAAGAGCAGAAAATACCCATCAGCCTATAATTGATAAATCTGTATTTTTTGCCGTTCAGCAGAGGATGGATGGCAGAATTAAATCTGCAGGAAACGGAAAACCCCATTTGTTTGCATCCAAAGTAAAATGTCATGACTGCGGAAGTACAATGGTGAAAGTCACTTCCGGAAAGTATAGCTATTTAAGATGCAAATTATACTCCGCATCATACGGGAATAAGATGTGTACATCTCATTTAACGAGACTGGATGAACTTACCGATTTGATAGAATGTAAAATAAAGGAGCATCTGAAACGATATATTGACATTCCAAAGATGGCGGAAAGATTGGAAAAAGAACTGAAATGGGCTTATAATGAGAGAAAATACCATGAAGAAATTAAGAAAATAAAAAAAGAAATATCGGAAAAGGAACTTGCAATTAAGAGCCTTTATATTGATAAAATTAAAGGAATTATTGATGAGGAACAGTTTATTGAACTTAATAGGGAATTTATAAAAGAAAAAAGAAAGCTTTCTGAAAGACAGAAAACTATTCAAAAAGAGATGGAGTTAAACGAAAAAACCGGCATTGATTATGAAGACATTGTGAAAGACTTGATTGAGTTTAAGGAATTAAAGCACAATATGGTAAGCATTATGATTGGCCGTATTGAAATCGGGGAGAAAACAGCCGAAGGAAAAAAAATAAAAATTTATTGGCTGTTTTGAACAATCTTCATAAAATCTACACAAATCATTGATATTATATGCTCACAACATTGTTTGAGGTGGTTTTATGCCGGAAGTTTTCATCTCAAAGGTACTTGAGATAAAAGGGATGACGTGTGTAAACTGTGAGATGAGAATAGAGAAAAAATTGAAAAATATGGAAGGTATCAAGGCTGTTAAGGCAGTTTATTCCCAATCGAAAATAAATGTCCTTTATGATAAAGACAGAATAGATCTTGACAGTATTATTAAAGCAGTGGAAGAACTGGATTATCGGGTAATTGCAGCAACCGACGGTAATAAATCGAACGACAGGGAAAAGCGATCCGACGGTGATTATAAATTATCGGTAAATCAATTGCTGGGTATAGTAATTATTGTTTTAGCTGTATATTTGGCTGTTAAAAATACAGTGGGATTTAATTTTATTCCTCAGGTAAACCGGAATATGGGGTATGGTATGCTTTTTACCGTCGGACTTTTAACATCTCTTCACTGTATTGCCATGTGCGGAGGTATAAACCTTTCCCAGTGCATCGCATATACGTTGGATGATACTGAAAAAGGAAATATTTCAAAGCTTACCCCCACTCTTTTGTATAACGGAGGAAGGGTGATTTCATATACGGTAATAGGCGGCTTGGTTGGGGCACTGGGCTCTCTGGTGAGCTTTCCCGGACGGGCAAAGGGTATTGTGGCCATTGTTTCGGGTATATTAATGATAATAATGGGTATCAATATGCTGAATATTTTCCCGTGGCTCAGAAAAATAAATCCCCGCATGCCGAAGGTACTGAGCAGGGCAGTTTTTAACAATAACGGCAAACGGGGACCGTTCTATATAGGACTTCTAAACGGATTGATGCCCTGCGGACCGTTGCAGGCTATGCAGATATATGCCCTTGGGACAGGCAGTTTTTATAGGGGGGCCTTGTCCATGTTCTTTTTTAGTATTGGTACCGTGCCTCTGATGTTTGGCTTTGGGGCAGTAAGCTCACTGGTCAGCAGTAAATTTAGCCGCAGGATGATGAAAGCAAGTGCTGTTCTGGTCATTATCCTCGGAATTGTGATGACAGGCAGAGGTTTTAACCTTTCAGGGTTAAATATAGCTTTTGCCAATCAGAAGGCAAAGAATATAGCAAGAATCGAAAATGGAGTGCAGTTGGTTACAACAGAGATGAAATCGGGCAGTTATGATCCAATTGTGGTTCAAAAAGGGGTTTTGGTGAGATGGACCATCAAAGCCGATGAAAGTGAATTGAACGGCTGCAATAATCCTGTTACAATTCCGAAGTATAATATTGTCAAAAAGTTGGTACCGGGGGATAATGTAATTGAATTTATGCCATTGGAAACCGGTAATATAAACTATACTTGTTGGATGGGAATGATAAACGGGTATATAAAAGTTGTAGATAATCTGGACGAAGTAGATGTTAACGATATTAAATAAAAGTCGGTAAGTTTAATTTCCCATCTGAATAAAAATCAAACGGAATTCGAGAATTTACTGTCGGAGGTAAGAAATTCGGATGCATAGCGATTTAAAACGAATACTGGTGGTTGATGATGAAGATAAAATTGTTGAAGTGGTAAAGTCCTATCTGGAAAACAGCGGTTACATCGTATATGCAGCTTTTAACGGGAGACAAGCCATGGAGATGTACGAAAAAGTGAATCCTTCACTTATAATTTTGGACCTGATGCTGCCGGATTTAAGCGGGGAAGAAATCTGCAAAGCTATCAGAAAAAGGTCATCGATCCCGATAATTATGCTTACTGCGAAGGTGGAAGAGGAGGATGTGTTAAGGGGACTTGATATCGGAGCTGATGATTATGTGACAAAACCTTTTAGCCCCAGGCAGCTTGTAGCAAGGGTAGGTGCACTTTTAAGGCGTGTTTCCGGTGAAAATATGCCGCTTTCCGGTATAATATCTTTCAATGAGGGAGAATTGGTTATCGATACCTTAAGATACGAGGTCAGAAAAGGAGAAAAAATTATAAACCTGACTCCCTATGAGTTTAAACTGTTATTGACTTTAGTGAAGTTTCCTTCAAAGGTTTTTACCCGTGAAGAGCTGATTAATCTGGTTTTTGGTGAGGATTTTGAAGGATATAACAGAACTGTGGATACCCATATTAAAAACTTGAGACAGAAAATAGAGGATGATACAAAGAATCCTAAATATATACTTACCGTTCACGGGATCGGATATCGTTTTGGCGGTGATAAGAGTGAAATATAGTTTGAGAACAAAACTTACCCTTTCATATATTTTTATTATATTGCTGCTGGTTTCTTTAATCTTTTTTTTTACAAATGTGGTTTTGGAAAAGTATTTTCAAAGCTATATCATAAGGCAGCAGGAAGAGAGGAACAAGGAAGTTGTATCACTTATAAACCAGCAGTATAGAGACGATGTATGGAACCGGGATGTTATCGAGGATATCGGAATATATGCTTTGGAAAACGGCTTGATTGTAAAAGTGAAAGACCTGAAAGGAAATGTTATATGGGATGCCACCGTTCACAACAACGGATTGTGCACGCAAATGCTTGCCCATATGGCTAAAAACATGGAAAGCCGATACAAAAATTTTGACGGCAGGTATGTGGAAAATTCATACCCTCTTTATAAAGACAACTTGAATTTTGGCGTTGTTGAGATTGGATACTATGGTCCCTTTTATTTTAATGACAGCGACCTTGACTTTATAAATTCCTTAAATAAGGTGCTGATTGGAATAGGATTGATTTCGGTGCTTTTGGCTGTAGTTTTCGGAACAATCATGGCCAGAAGACTGAGCCAACCCATATCCAGGGTGATCAGGGCAACCCAGATTATAGCCAGGGGAGATTACAGGGACAGAATTGTGGAAGAATCAAGTACAAAAGAGATAGGCGAGATGACTTCAGCAATCAACAATTTGGCTGAAACTCTTGAAAAGCAGGAGGCTTTAAGAAAACGGATGTCTTTGGATGTTGCCCATGAGTTCAGAACTCCCATAGCAACGCTGCAGAGTCATCTTGAAGCCATGATTGATGGCATATGGAAGCCGGATGTAATGCGGCTGAAAAGCTGCCATGAGGAAGTTTTAAGAATAGGCAGAATGGTAAGGGATATTGAACAGCTGGCTAAATTTGAAGGTGAGAATCTGATATTGAACAAGGAAAAAGTTGAGCTGTCGGAACTTATCCAAACCATTGTGTATAATTTTGAGAGCGATTTTAAGAATAAGGGAGTGGAACTGAAAGTAACAGGCAATAAGTGTATTGTTTCGGTTGACAGGGATAAAATCAGCCAGGTAATTGTTAACTTGCTTTCTAATGCTTTGAAATGTACACCGGAGGGAGGCACTGTGGAGATTAAAGTAGCGGGATTGGAGAAGGATGCTGCCATTATTGTAAAAGACAATGGAATCGGTATTGAGAAAGAGGACTTGCCCTATATATTTGAACGATTTTATCGTGCTGACAGGTCAAGAAACAGAAACACGGGAGGTTCGGGCATAGGACTTACCATTGCCAAATCCTTGGTTGAAGCCCATAGAGGAAAGATTGAAGTTAGGAGCGAACCGGGCATAGGAACAGAGTTTACTGTGACATTGCCCTATTCATAAATTTTTAAAATATAAAATATAAGGAAGGTGCTAAAGCTATGAATAACAAAAATCAAAATTCAAAAGGAGAAGTACAGAAATTTAATGCAAAAGAATTTTCAATTATTGCCGTTGGTGCGGTAGTTGTTATCCTTATAGGTGTATTTGCCGTTAAAGGTGCTATCGGAAAAAATGATACGAAAGTTTCAAAAGGCGGAGATTTGATAATTCCCAAAAGTGAAGTGACCGAAACTGCAAAGTTTTATCCCTATAATGCAAATGGAACCAAATTGGAAATTTTGGCTGTCAAGGCTTCCGATGATACAATCAGAACAGCCTTTAACACATGCCAGATATGCAACGGTTCTCCGAGAGCTTATTACAAACAGGAAGGCAAAGAACTGGTATGTCAAAACTGCGGGAACAGGTTCAGTATGGATATGGTGGAAAAGGAAAGGGGAGGCTGCAACCCTATACCCATAATGCAGGAGGATAAAATTGATGACGGCACAAATATTATTATTTCCGAAGAATTTATTCTAAAAAACAAAAAATTATTTACTGCAAACTGGAAAACAAGATAATACGGAAATGAGAACAGAACTTTTAAGGATTAGGATGCTCAATACGGGTATATATAAAATATATAATCTCGAAGGAAGTGACAGAAATGGACAGAAAGGAATCATTCAAAATTTCGGGAATGTCCTGTGCAGCTTGTGCAGCAAGAATTGAAAAGGGTCTGAATAAATTGGAAGGAGTAAAAAAGGCCAGTGTGAATTTTGCCATGGAAAAGGCCACGGTGGAGTTTGAAGACAGTGTTATAAACAGCAGCAAAATCAGTGAGGCGGTTAAAAAGTTAGGATATGAAGCTGTAAAGGAAGATGACGGATATAAGACAAAAATAGAACTCAAAATAACAGGCATGTCCTGTGCAGCCTGCAGTGCAAGGATAGAAAAACGGCTTAACAAATTTGAAGGCGTAAAGGCATCGGTGAATCTTGCAACCCAGAGGGCAAGCATAGAATACGATTCTTCAAAAATAAAAAGTGCGGATTTGATTAAGGCTGTTGAGGCATTGGGATACAACGCCGAAAAAGTTGAAAATATTTCGCAAGACAGGGAGAAGGAAGAAAGGGAAAAAGAAATCAAAAAACTTAAGTGGGAATTTATTGCTGCAGCAGTTTTAAGTTCTCCTTTGCTTTTAGCCATGGTATTTATGCTGGTGAATATCGATATACCTTTTTTGCACAATGAATACTTTCAGCTCATTATTGCAACACCGGTACAGTTTATTATCGGATTCAGGTTTTACAAAAATGCTTACCATGCTTTAAGGGCAAAAAGTGCAAACATGGATGTCCTGGTGGCCATGGGGACATCGGCTGCATACTTTTTCAGCATCTACAACGCTTTCTTTGTGGAGCATATGGAAGGCATGATGATGAAAGAACTGTATTTTGAAGCCAGTTCGGTAATTATAACCCTTGTTCTTCTGGGCAAGTATTTGGAAGCTGTTGCAAAGGGAAAGACTTCGGAGGCCATAAAGAAACTTATGGGACTTCAGGCAAAAACGGCAAGAGTAATCAGGAACGGCATAGAACAGGATATTCCGGTGGAAGATGTGGAAGTTGGAGATATAGTTGTTGTAAGGCCGGGGGAAAAAATTCCTGTGGACGGAAAAATAATTGAAGGCAGTTCAGCTGTTGATGAATCCATGCTCACCGGTGAAAGCCTGCCGGTGGAGAAAAAGGAAGGGGACTTAGTTATCGGTGCCACCATTAACAAGTACGGAACTTTCAAATTTGAAGCTACAAAAGTAGGAAAAGACATGGCTCTTTCACAAATAATTAAAATGGTGGAGGAAGCTCAGGGCTCAAAAGCACCCATTCAGAAAATTGCCGACCAGGTATCGGGTATATTTGTACCCAGTGTAATGGGAATAGCTTTACTTACATTTTTAATATGGTATTTTGCTGTGGGGAATTTCACCTCGGCAATTGTAAGTGCCGTTTCGGTATTGGTTATTGCCTGCCCCTGCGCCCTTGGACTGGCCACTCCCACTGCTATTATGGTGGGAACGGGTAAAGGAGCGGAGAACGGAATACTTATCAAGGGGGGCGAGTACCTGGAAATGGCATATAAGCTTAATGCAGTGGTACTTGACAAAACCGGAACAATAACAAAGGGGCAGCCTGAGGTAACAGATATTATATCACTGGGAGGCTTAACCCAATCGGAAATTTTAAAAATATCCGCCATTTCCGAAAAGCCATCGGAACATCCTTTAGGTGCTGCCATATATGAAAAGGGGAAAGCCGAACTGGGGAATTTACCTGACCCTGACAAATTTGAGGCAATTCCCGGAAGAGGCATTATGGCGATAACGGAGGGCAAAACCATATATATAGGCACAAGGAAGCTAATGGCTGAAAAGGGCATTGAACTTGCAAACAGTGAATCGGTCATTGTAAATCTGGAAGATGAGGGCAAGACTGCCATGCTTGTGTCGGTTGACGACAGGATAGAGGGAATTATAGCTGTGGCAGATACCGTAAAGGAGAATTCAAAAAGTGCAATAGAAGATTTGCAGAGGATGGGTATTGAAGTTTACATGATAACCGGCGATAATAAAAGGACAGCCAATGCTATTGCAAAACAGGTGGGAATAAGCAATGTGCTGGCCGAGGTACTGCCGGAAAACAAGGCTGAGGAAGTGGAAAGACTGAAAAAGCAGGGCAAAGTTGTAGGCATGGTTGGCGACGGTATAAACGATGCACCGGCCCTTGCAACAGCGGATATAGGAATGGCTATAGGTACCGGAACCGATGTTGCCATGGAGGCAGCCGACATAACTTTAATGAGAGGCGACTTAAGGTCAATACCGATGGCAATTAAGCTCTCAAGGAGAACCATGAGGAAAATCAAGCAGAACCTATTCTGGGCGTTTATTTATAATATTGTGGGTATACCTTTTGCAGCCTTTGGCATGTTAAACCCGATTATAGCCGGCGGTGCAATGGCCTTCAGTTCGGTTTCGGTTGTGACAAACTCCCTGAGTTTGAAAAGATATAAACTTGCCGGTGAAAAATAACCTGATGTTTAAAAAATTAGTATATAATTAAGTAATTATTCAATATAATATTGATATTGTGATTGTTTCCGGAATAAATTATATACTTTGGAGCTAAAACAAAAGGATAAGGAGGTATTTTATGGCAATGGAAGTAAAAACTTTGAATGTGGAAGGCATGTCCTGCAGCCACTGTGAAAACAGTGTAAAAAAGGCTGTAGGCGCATTGGAGGGTGTTGCAAAAGTAGACGTAGACCTTAATGGTAAAAAGGTTACAATTGAATTTGACCCTGCGAAGGTGACGATTGATAATATAAAGAGTGCCATCGAAGATCAGGGATACGATGTAAAATAAAGGCCTTTTAGTATGTTTTGGCAGCGTGCCTTGTTAATCAAGACCTGCTGCAGCGAGAGCAAATTGGGCTTTAAAGCTACGGCTATTTTAAAACAGGAGGATTTATGGCAACAAACTTGCCAAATCCGCCTGTTTTATTTATTAAATTATACAATTTACTTTTATATTAACCATGTGTTATAATAGCAGACAATAATAGAGTAAGCGTGCAGTGAAATAAGTGTTTATGGATATTTCAAGAAAATAGTCTAAATAACATTTATTAAAAGGCGATTGTAAATTTATATGAATAAACCAAAAAAGTTCTATGCAGGAGGGTTGAAGTATGCCTATAAAAATACCCGAGGATTTACCGGCGAGAGAAACGCTGACGAAGGAAAATATATTTGTAATGGGCGAGGAAAGGGCAATACATCAGGATGTAAGACCACTTAAAATTGCCATACTGAATTTGATGCCTACAAAGATTGTTACCGAGACGCAATTGCTTCGATTGATTGGTAATACACCTATACAAGTGGAGATAGAGCTCTTGCATCCGAAGACTCATGTCTCAAAAAATACTTCGGAGGAGCACCTGACAAAATTCTATAAAACCTTTGATGAAGTTAAAGATATGAAATTCGACGGTCTGATAATTACCGGTGCACCGGTTGAACATATGGAATTTGAAGAGGTTAATTACTGGGAAGAACTTAAGCAGATAATGGAGTGGAGCCTTAGCAATGTCTATTCCACATTCCATATATGCTGGGGAGCTCAAGCCGGATTGTACTATCATTACGGCATTAAGAAGTATCTTTTGGAGGAAAAGCTCTTTGGTGTATTTGCACATCGCATTTACAAACCCAATACCATGCTGTTAAGGGGGTTTGACGATGTATTCTATGTTCCTCATTCCAGGCATACTGAAATCCGAATGGAAGACGTACTGAAGGTAAATGAGCTTGATATTCTGTCCGATTCCGAAGAGGCAGGAATATATGTAATTAAGACCGATGGAGGAAGACAGATATTTGTAACCGGCCATTCGGAATATGACCAGTATACCTTAAAGCAGGAGTATGACAGGGATATATCCAGAGGACTGAAAATCAAAGTTCCAAAGAACTATTTTCCTGATGATGATCCAACAAAGCCGCCGATAGTGAACTGGAGAGGTCATGCAAACCTTCTCTTTTCAAACTGGCTCAATTATTATGTATATCAGGAAACACCTTATGATTTGTCCCAGCTTAATAAAAATTTAAAGAGTTCAGAATAATATAATGGAGTGATAAAATTGAAGATTTCCACAAAGGGCAGATACGGATTGGAAGCCTTGGTTGATCTTGCAATACATTCATCCGAAGGTTGTGTAAGTTTAAAAAGTATTTCCGAAAGATGTGGGATATCTGAAGCATATATACTGCAAATTTTTTTAATATTAAGGAGAGCAGGTATAGTTGAAAGTGTGAGAGGAGCACAGGGAGGATATATGCTTGCCAAAAGTCCTTCAGAAATAACAGTGGGGGATGTTTTAACCTCACTGGAAGGGCCTTTGGCTCCGGTAGCCTGCTGTACTTCCACTAATGAAAATCCCCTGTGTGAAAGGTATGGAAAATGTGCCACTGTCGGTTTCTGGAAAAATGTAATGAAAACACTCAATGAAGTGGCAGATTCAATTACCATTAATGACTTGGTTGAATACTACAGGAATAACTTTTTCAATAAAGATTACGAAATTGATTATTATATATAAATAAAATTTGTAAAACTTTTATTGACAAAAGTACTTCTTTGATAATATAATATAAAACATATAGGAATAGTCGGAGAAAGAGAGGTGAGCTAAATGAAGTTCTCTACGAAGGGCAGATATGGACTTAGGGCAATGGTTGACCTTGCAGTTAATGCAAAAGGAGAACATGTAGCACTGTGCAGTATAGCAGAAAGGCAAGGGATTTCCACAAATTATCTGGAACAGGTCTTTTCGATATTGAGGAAATCCGGATTGGTAAAAAGCGTTAAAGGCGCTCAGGGCGGATATATTTTAGCGGAACCTCCTTCCGATATAAAAGTCGGACGTATTTTGAGAGCTCTTGAAGGACCTCTTTCTGTTATCGACGAGAAGACGGAAAATTCCAATGGCAGTGAAACAGGCATAGAATATTGCATAAAGTTGTGTGTATGGGATAAGATGAATCAAGCGCTGAATGATTTGGCAGATTCTGTCACCTTGGAGGATCTTGTTGATAACTATAGGAAGTTGGTTGGGATAGACGAAACAATGTATTATATTTAAGGATCTAATTTTTTAATGCAAATACGACTAAGACGATAGGATAAGTAAAATTTTAAGGAGGCATTACTATGAGTGAAAGAAAACTGAAATTTGATACACTGCAGGTACATGCAGGTCAGAAACCGGATCCGACTACAGGGGCGAGAGCTGTTCCTATTTATCAGACCACTTCCTATGTGTTTAACAATGTGGAACATGCTGCAAATCTCTTCGCACTGAAAGAGTCTGGGAATATTTATACCAGAATCATGAACCCCACCAATGATGTGTTTGAACAGAGAATAGCAGCCCTTGAAGGCGGCGTAGGTGCTTTGGCTGTTGCATCGGGGTCGGCGGCTATTACATATGCGATACTTAATATTGCAGGAAGCGGTGATGAAATTGTCGCTGCCAGCACACTTTACGGAGGAACCTATAATCTGTTTGCGGTAACATTGCCTAAGCTCGGTATTAAAACTGTTTTTGTAGATCCTGATGATCCTGAGAACTTCAGAAAAGCTATCAATGATAAAACCAAGGCTGTTTTTATTGAAAGCATCGGCAATCCCGGAATCAATATAATTGATATTGAAGCAGTGGCTAAAATTGCCCATGAAAACGGTGTACCGCTTATTGTAGACAATACTTTCGGAACTCCGTATCTTATAAGACCTATTGAGTTTGGCGCTGATGTTGTTGTACATTCAGCAACCAAGTTTATTGGCGGACACGGTACTTCCATAGGCGGAGTGATAGTTGACGCAGGTAAGTTCGATTGGGCAGCAAGCGGAAGATTCCCGGGATTTACTGAGCCGGATCCAAGCTATCACGGTTTGATATATTCTACATTAGGTTCAGTTGCATATATTATTAAAGCCAGAGTTCAGCTTTTGAGAGATACCGGTGCAGCAATAAGTCCGTTTAACTCTTTCCTTTTGCTTCAAGGTTTGGAGACCCTTTCTTTGAGAGTTGAAAGACATGTTTCCAATACCAAAAAGATAGTTGAATTTTTAAGGAACCATCCAAAGGTAGCATGGGTTAATTACCCAAGTATTGAGGGCAGCAAGTATTATGAACTGGCAAAGAAGTATTTCCCTAAAGGATGCGGTTCAATATTTACCTTTGGAATAAAAGGCGGAGTGGAGGCTGCCAAGAGATTTATCGAGAACCTTGAAATTTTCTCATTACTGGCCAATGTGGCAGACGCCAAATCCCTTGTAATTCATCCTGCATCAACAACTCATGCTCAGCTGTCTGAAGAGGATCAAAGAGCTGCGGGAGTAACTCCGGATCAGATAAGACTTTCCATTGGAATTGAAGATGCGGAAGATTTGATTTATGACCTTGACCAGGCTCTTAACAAGGCATAGGAATAATTGTTACGGGCATTACATATAATGGGAATTTAAATAAATATAATAGGACATGGAGGCGATAAAAATGTCAAGAATAGCAAAGAACCTTACTGACTTGATTGGAAATACTCCCTTGCTTGAGTTGTCCAATTACAATAAAGTAAACGGGCTTGAGGCAAGGTTAATTGCAAAATTGGAGTATTTCAACCCTGCATCCAGTGTAAAGGACAGAATCGGATTTGCAATGATAAAAGATGCAGAGGAAAAGGGGCTTATTAACAAGGATACGGTAATAATTGAACCTACAAGCGGTAATACCGGTATTGCACTGGCTTTTGTTGCGGCAGCAAAGGGATATAGACTGATACTTACAATGCCTGATACAATGAGCATTGAAAGGCGCAATTTATTGAAAGCATTGGGTGCTGAATTGGTACTCACTCCCGGTGCCGAAGGAATGGGAGGGGCAATAAAGAAGGCAGAAGAATTGGCAGCTCAGGAAAAGAACTCGTTTATACCTCAGCAGTTCAGAAACCCTGCCAATCCGGAGATTCACAGAAAAACAACAGCAGAGGAAATCTGGAGAGATACCGATGGCGAAGTTGACATATTTGTGGCAGGAGTTGGTACCGGCGGTACTATTTCCGGTGTAGGAGAGATATTGAAACAGCGCAAACCCGGAGTTAAGATTGTTGCTGTAGAGCCTGCCGATTCGCCGGTTCTGTCGGGAGGACAGAAAGGACCTCATAAAATTCAGGGAATTGGAGCCGGATTTGTTCCTGACAACTTTAAAAGAGAAGTAGTGGATGAAATATTTACAGTCAAGAATGAAGAAGCTTTCGAAACATCAAGAAAACTGGCAAGAACAGAGGGACTTTTGGTTGGTATATCTTCAGGAGCTGCTGCCTTTGCAGCAACCCAGATAGCTAAAAGGCCGGAAAATAAGGGAAAAGTTATTGTTGCCCTGCTTCCCGACACAGGTGAAAGATATTTATCCACTGCTCTGTACCAAGACCTTTAAAAAATAGTTAAGACAGCAAACATTTGCTTAAACGCTGTATTGCTTCTTCAATCTTATTTGATTCAATGCCGGAGTAATTTATGATTATTGTGTGTTCGGTATTTGGTGCGGATTTGTGATAATATTGGGACAGACAGGATATGCGAAGACCTTCCTGTTCTGCCCGGCTAACAATTTCATCGTCGGATAGAGTAGTCTTAATATTCATAAGAAAATGCAGCCCGGAATTTTCTTCTTTAATGGTAACATAGGAAGAGAGCGGGCTGTTTTTTATGCATTGGAGTATTAAATCCCTTTGATTGCGGTAAAAATTGCGCATCCGGTTTATATGCTTTTCAAAGTATCCGTCTCTGATGAATTTGGCAAGGGTATATTGCTCAAAATTGGATACGGTACAGGAATAAAAACCGAGTTTGGAATAAAACCTTTCCAGCAAATGGGCCGGCAATACCATGTAGCTTATTCTAATGGTTGAGGCAAGGCTTTTGGTAAAGGTATTCATATATATGACCTTTTCCATGACATCTATGCTTTGAAGGGAAGGTATGGGTTTTCCCAGCAAACGAAACTCACAGTCATAGTCATCCTCTATAATGTATCTCGAATCGGATTTGGAAGCCCAGCCTAAAATTTCATAGCGTCTGCTAATGGGAGTGACTATTCCTGTAGGGTAGTGATGGGAAGGAGATATATGTACAATATCCGCTTTGCTTTCCTCCAAATCTTTTATGCTGATGCCGCTTTCATCTATAGGTATGTATTCGCATTTGACTCCGTTGCTTAAGTATATCTGGGCAATTTTTTTATAACCGGGGTCTTCAACGGCAAAGATTTTGTCATGGCCCAATAGTTGAATTATCAGACCATACAGGTATTCCGTTCCGGCTCCGATTATAATTTGGTTTGGAGAGACTTTCATTCCGCGAAATTCATGCAAATAAAGGGCAATTGCCTGTCTCAATTCCGAAATACCGCCACAGGGTGGCTTGATCATCAGCTCTTCACTTTTTTCCGAAATTATTTCTCTCATTATTTTAGCCCAGATTGAAAAAGGAAAATTGGCATGGTTGGTACTGTTGCTCAGAAAATCGGCAAAATAGGATTTTGTTTTTTCGGTTTCAGCAATGTTTTCGGACTTTGGCTTTACCTTTGTCTGTATTGTATTTGTAATATCCGATACAAAATATCCCTTCTTGGGCAAGGAGTAAATATAACCTTCAGCCATAAGCTGAGCATATGCATTTTCAACGGTTATGGTACTTATGTTCAGATTTTTTGCAAAACTCCGTTTGGAAGGCATTTTGGTTCCGGGAGCTAAAATGCCCTGTAATATATCGTTTTTAATACATTTATACAAATGATGATAAAGGCTGTCTGACCCTATAGATGCAAAAGAATAGGTCAGCATGGCAAAATACCCTCCCAATCTGACCATTTTGAATAATATCAAAATGGATATTTTAATATGGCCACTTATTATTATAATGGTAATAGTTATTTTTGTAAAGAAAGGGAGATAAAAAATGGAACAAAAGCGTTACGAGTTAAATAAAGAATTGGCACAGATGTTAAAAGGCGGAGTAATCATGGATGTTACCAGTCCGGAACAGGCCATCATTGCGGAAAAGGCTGGGGCCTGCGCCGTAATGGCATTGGAAAGAATTCCTGCCGATATAAGGGCAGCGGGCGGCGTGGCAAGAATGAGCGACCCAAAACTGATAAAAGAGATACAAAGTGCAGTATCCATTCCTGTCATGGCCAAATGCCGTATCGGCCATTTTGTAGAGGCTCAGATACTGGAAGCACTTGAAATCGATTATATAGATGAGAGTGAAGTGCTGACACCGGCCGATGATTTATACCATATTGACAAAACCAAGTTTAAAGTGCCTTTTGTATGCGGCGCCAGGGATTTAGGGGAGGCTTTAAGGAGAATCAATGAGGGCGCTTCAATGATCAGAACGAAAGGAGAAGCGGGAACGGGAGATATTATTCAGGCAGTACGCCATTTGAGGACAATGAACCGCCAGATTGCAAGAATCGTATCCATGCGTGAGGATGAGCTTTACAATGAAGCCAAGGAACTGCAGGTACCCTATGAACTGGTACTGTATGTTCACAAAAACGGCAGACTTCCGGTGGTGAATTTTGCGGCAGGAGGCGTGGCTACACCGGCGGATGCGGCATTGATGATGCAGCTTGGAGCAGAAGGAGTATTTGTAGGTTCGGGAATTTTTAAATCCGGTAATCCGGAAAAGAGGGCTAATGCCATTGTAAAGGCAGTGACCAATTATAACGACTATAAAATGCTTGCTGAACTCTCAGAAGACCTGGGAGAAGCAATGGTGGGTATAAATGAGCAGGAAATAGAGCTTCTTATGTCTGAAAGGGGCAAGTAATATGAGGATAGGGGTGTTGGCAGTTCAGGGGGCTTTTGTTGAACATGAGATAATGCTTAACAATATGGGGGTGGAAACTCTTGAACTTCGTAAGAAAAGGGATTTAAGCGGGGATTTTGACGGCTTGATACTGCCGGGCGGAGAAAGCACGGTACAGGGAAAGCTGATTAAGGAACTGGATATGTTTGACGAACTTAGGGAGAGAATACTGAGCGGTATGCCGGTATTGGGAACTTGTGCAGGACTTATTCTTTTGGCCAGTCACATAAGCAATGATGAAACAAAACATTTTGCCACCCTTCCCGTAACTGTAAAAAGAAATGCTTACGGAAGACAGCTGGGCAGTTTTTTCACTCATGAGGAATTTAAAGGATTAGGGAAAGTTCCGATGAAGTTTATCCGGGCTCCAATTATTGAAACAGTATCCGACGGAATAGAAATACTGTCAAAAGTAGACGGAAAAATTGTAGCTGTAAAGTACAAAAATCAGGTAGGATTATCTTTTCATCCGGAATTATGCGAAGATGCAAGAATTCATAAACTATTTTTGGATACGGTTCGTAAAAAAGCAATAGCTTGAGAAACGATTGAGTATTGATTACATATTTTATATTATTTCAAAGTTATATAGTCTCCTCTTTGGTTCAAGTATATATCAATTTTTACCAGAGAGGAGACTTTTTGCTGTTTTATACTGTTTGATAAAATTTCGATGTCTTGTTTTTTGGCAATGGATATGGTATTTTAAGTTTTATGGTATATAAGTCTGCAAGATAAGGTTTATATATAGTTTTACAAGGAGTGTTGTAGATGAGATTGTCAAGATTATTGGGAGAAAGATATAAGGAAAAACCTGCAGAGGCAAGTTTGATTAGCCACATTTTTTTACTTAGAGGCGGGTATGTAAAACAAGTTTCCAACGGGATATATTCCCTTTTGCCTCCGGCAAAAAGGATTGTGTCCAAGATTGAACAGATTATAAGAGAGGAAATGGATTCTATCGGAGGGCAGGAAGTATTGCTGCCGGTGGTTATGCCGAAGGAACTTTGGGAAGAATCGGGAAGGTACAAAGCCATAGGAGCAGAACTTGCAAGATTTAAGGACAGAAACGACCATGATATGCTTTTGGGTATGACCCATGAGGAAGCTGCGGTCCATTTGGTCAGGAATGATGCAGTAAGCTACAGTAAATATCCTTTTATGATATACCAGATACAAACCAAATTCAGAGATGAACCTAGACCCAGGGGCGGACTTATCAGAGTTCGGGAATTTACCATGAAGGATGCCTATTCCTTTCATACATCCCAGGAAGATTTGGAAAAATTTTATCAAGAATGCTTTGAAGCCTATCATAGAATTTTCAGACGCGTCGGTATTCCTGAAGTTGTAGCCGTTGGATCCGATACAGGAATGATGGGCGGAAATGTTGCCCACGAGTTCATGCTGTTGTGTGAGGCCGGTGAAGATACCATTGCCGTTTGCAAACAGTGCGGTTATAAAGCCAACCTTGAAGTTGCCCGGGCCAATATAAAGCATAATGACTGTTCGGAGAATATTCTTGAGGAAGTTCATACACCTGACATAACCACTATAGACGACTTGGCATCTTTCTTTGGATTGCCTGCCGGTCGCTTTGTCAAGTCGGCTGTTTTTGCAGTTCAGAATTCATCCAAGCCTTTGGTGGTTTTCATAAGAGGAGACCTGGAAGTAAATGAGGCAAAATTGAGAAAAATAGTTGGAGCCAATGTATTTCCACTGACAGAACATAAGGATGTGCCTCTATGCTTTGGGTTCATAGGCCCGATGGGGCTGGATGAAGTAGAATTGGATATAATCTTTGACAGATCATTGGAAGGTGAGCTTAACCTTATCTGTGGTGCTAACAAAAAGGATTACCATATGAAAGGTTTTAGCATGAAACGGGATATTAAAGTAGATAAGTATTACGATGTATCGAAAATCAATAGTGGAGACCGGTGCTTAAATTGTAATTCGGGAGTTATAGAGCTGGTAAGGGGGATTGAAGTAGGTAATATATTCCAGCTGGGTACAAAATATACTGCCAGCATGAATATGGAATATACTGATGTGGACGGTCAGCGTAAAAACCCCATAATGGGATGTTACGGTATAGGTGTGGGCAGATTGATGGCAGCAGTGATTGAGGCAAGACATGATGATTACGGTCCTATCTGGCCTGTTTCAATAGCACCGTGGCATATTCATATTTGTGTACTGAACAGTAATAAGGAAGGGGTCAATGAGTTTGCTTTCGAATTATATGAAAAGCTCAGACAGCAAAAGTACGAGGTTATAATTGACGACCGAGGGCTGAACGCCGGTGTACAGTTTGCTGATGCCGATTTGCTGGGCATACCAGTCAGAGTAATTGTAAGCGCAAAAAATCTGGAAGCAAATAAAATCGAAATATGCACAAGGGACAAGAAGATAAAGAAACTGGTGGACAAAGATGACATAATAAAAGAAATCCAATCCCTTCTAACCTAGAACAGGGGACGGTTCGAAACCACTGAAAAACACCAAATAAAAAATGTAAAACATTCAATATATTTCAACAAATATATAGTAAAAAACCTCCTTCAATGGTATAATGGAATCACGCAAA
>Ga0134090_1000995_pt1 | contig 20476 bp, 20 predicted proteins | sample 1_4taG_FD_94453 | JGI IMG/M metagenome (GOLD analysis project Ga0134090, IMG submission 94453) | Switchgrass degrading microbial communities from high solid loading bioreactors in New Hampshire, USA - 1_4_20_6_A1 metaG | ecosystem: Engineered > Bioreactor > Semi-continuous > Anaerobic >...
CACTCTTTACCAGTTCTTTGATCTCGTTAATTATCTCTTCCGGTTCACGGCTGCGTTCCCTGCCCCGTACATGGGGAACGATACAATAGGTGCAGAAATTATCGCAGCCATAGCTAATATTGACAAAAGCTTTTAATTTACCCTTTTCCGCAAGGGGCACAGATTCATGAGTTTCTTTGGGCTTATCCCACACTTCAGCCACTTTACCCTTTTGTTCAGCTTCTTCTAGAAGGCGCTTGAATTCGTGAATATTATGGGTTCCGGCCCAAATATCCACATGGGGCGCTCTTTTGCGCAAGCGTTCCAAGGCCCCCGGTTGTTGCACCATACAACCGGAAACAGCTATTTTCAGATTGGGATTATGCTCCTTGAGGCGTTTCAATTCCCCGATTTTACCAAGAATTTTATTTTCGGCGCTTTCCCGCACACAACAAGTATTAATGATAATTAAATCAGCTTCAGCCAAATCCTGGGAAGGAGTATATCCCTGTTGGCTGGATATTTCCGTTAAAGTGTCTGCATCCCGCTCCGACATTTGACAGCCAAAAGCCAGAGTGACCACTTTCTTTTCTTTTTCTGCAATTGACATAGTTTCACTCCTGAAGAAAAGTTATATTAATTATTCAAAGCATAACATAATTCAAATAGGTTCGCCAGTCAAGTGACTTAAAGTTATTTTAACCCAACGCCTTTGTGTAGAAAAGTTATTTTTCGGGTATGTTAAACCTGGAGGTGATTTTTATGGGCAATAGTCCGAAAGTTTTATGTAATGTAGTGGAATGTAAGTATAATGAAGGAGCAAAAGTCTGTAATGCCGGACAAATCCAGGTGACAAAACATCATGCTGAAGTACGCACAATGGAAGCTACCGACTGCGGCACCTTTGAACTTGGTGATGGTCGGGAAAAGGTTCCTGATTAAGTAAGATTAATATGAGTAAGTAAGATGAATACGGAAAGATAAGCACCAACAATGTATTGACCCCCAATCGTTAGATTTTCGGCTCTAACTTTTGGGGGTCTCTTCTAACCGGTTTCTTTTAACTCTTTTTCTGGAATCCACAAAACCGGCCATATTCATTAATGTTTTTTATTTCTGAGAGCACTAATTCCTTCACCCTGGGAAAGACGTCCTTAATCTCGGGACTGAGCTCCATTCCCATACTTAAGTTTTTAGGCTGAATGCCAAAGATGAGAGTCTTAGGAGCGGTTCCCAAAATATTGGCCATGGCTAAGACTTCCAAGATCCCGACTTGATGAAAGGAAACATCAAATTGGGCAGGCATGATGCGAATATCTTCCGGCTCAAAACGGAAAATCGCACCAGGCTCATCCTTGGCATTGACCGCATCAACGATGATTAAAAAATCCACTTCGTTGATCAGATGAACCAATTCTAAGCCCGCAGTTCCTCCCTCTAAAAGTTCCACATTCTCCGGCAAATCATCCTTGGCTAAATAATCAAGGAATTGAACCCCTAGTCCTTCGTCAGAAAGAAGAACATTCCCTACACCCATGATCATGATCTTTGGTTGCTGCATTGCTTTAGCCCTTTCTCAACCTTTTTTGCTTTAATATTATCCCCCCAAGACGAGCTCGTCAAGTTGGGGGGATGAAAGGTTATACTGTGGTGCTCTTGCTGGGTGAAGACTTTTTAGCCTTCTTAGAATCGCCTTTCTTGGCATCTTCAACATTTTTAGGCTTTTTGCCGAAAAACATATACCAGAATTGCTCAATTGCTTCAGTAAACACCATGTAAATATGAACGGCGATGATAGCAATGAATAACCAAGTAATCACATAGTGGAAACTACGAATTGGGGCAAGACCCCCTAAAGCAGCTTCTACAGCAGGAAAGCGCATTGGCAGGTAAAGCAAAAAGCCGGTAATAATTTGGCAAACTGCTAGGAAAGGCAGAGCGATATAGGCAAGCTTTTGCAATGGATTATACGGATTTGGATTGTCGGGATGCTGCTTCTGGAGGAATAAATAATATTTGATTTGCGGAATAAAGGTCTTTAAGTCATTCTTATCAAGAAAGAATTTCTTGAAATCCCTGTTTGCACCTTTACCAAAGAAAGAGATATAGAAACGCACTATACCATTACAAATTAAACTTGCCATGAAAATGAAATGGATATTGCGAACCAGATTCATCGGTAAACCTTGATAAGGCGAATGAATCAACAGTCCGGTTATGATTAATACGACAAAGTTTATCAGGTTAATCCAATGAGTAATCCGATGAGCTAACGGGTGTTCAGCCGGATTTGACATATCATTCCCTCACTTTCTTTTCCGTGTACTTATTGATCCCATATTAGATGCGGAACTTGCGAATCTCATTGGTTTGGGGATCAATAAGATGAATAGCACAAGCCAAGCAAGGGTCATAAGAGCGGATAACCCGGACAATGTTGATGGGATTGTTTTCATCAGGTACAGGAACCCCAATCAAGGATTTTTCTAATGGTCCATAATTACCTTGAGCATCTTTCGGTGAGAAGTTCCAAGTCGTTGGCACAACCATCTGATAGTTTTCGGTAACATGATTTTTGATCTTGATCCAGTGACCTAAAGAGCCACGTGGAACTTCAGTCATGCCAGCGCCCTGACCGGTAGCCGGTGCTTCCCAGTGCTCAGTGTCATGAATTCTGAGACCTTTGCCCATTTCAGCTTCAAGCTGGTCACACCAGGTAAGCATTGCTCTCGCCAGGAGAGTGGTTTCGAAAGCACGGGCTGCATGGCGTGCAACAGCACCCGGTTTAATATTGTATTTAGAAACGATATTCATGAAATCCGGATGTTGCATGACAAGCATTCTGGCTAATGGACCGACTTCAACAGGCTTACCGTCATAACGAGGTGCTTTAATAAAGGAGTAAGCATCCTGCTTATTGATATCAGGTACAGTGTCCTCATCATATGGATGGTCACCGTTAGGATGATCTTTATACCAGGAATGGGTAACACCCTCAGTGATCTTGCTTTGATCAATAGGCATTACATTGCTGAGGTTGCCATCCATCACTACTCCGGGTGGGAACAGGAATTCTTTACCTTCATCATCAAGTGGGAAACCGCCGTAAGACATGTAGTTGCCATAACTAGCTCCTACTCCGGCTTGAGCCAGTGGCAGCAGTGGTCCGGTTCCAAAGGTCAGAACGTCTTGGAGATAGACATTCTCAATGAAATCAATTTGTTCCAGTAACATGGAACGGAATTGCTCCACTACTTCAATATTCGGCAGCATAGTAACTCCACCCACAACAATGGAAGATTGGTGAGGTTGCTTACCGGCAAAGAGAGCGGACATTTTCTTAGCTTTTGCTTGCATATTTAAGGCTTGCAAATAGTGAGCAACAGCCGTGGTTACAAGCTCAGGATCATTGACACAATATTCATCAGGCTCGTAGCGAGGAGTTAATGGTGCTGTATCCCCTGCTTCGATCAACTTGCTGATTTTATCTTTCACTCTGAGAAGGGCAGGATCTGATCCTTGGTATTTGGCAACAGCTGTGATATCCAAGTAGTCAAGAGCACTTAAATGATAGAAATGCAAAGGATGGTCATGGAGCCACATAGCACCGATCATAAGATTGCGGATTAGGCGGCCACCGGCAGGAACTTTAGCTCCAAATGCTTGATCCAAACACAAGGAGGAAGCCAATCCATGAGAACCGGCACAAACACCGCAAGTTCTTTCAGTGACATAAGTTGCATCCCGAGGATCCCGGCCTCTTAATAAAGGCTCGAAACCACGGAACATGGTACCGATTGATTTTGCATCGGTAATAACACCATTGGTAACTTCTACTTCAACTTTTAAGTGACCCTCAATCCGAGTCACGGGATCTATAATCACTTTACCCATTTTTTAGTCCTCCTTCTTATGCTCAGAATCATTCTTCTTAAGTCTTCCACTAGCTACTGTGGCAATTAGATGTGCACCAAGTCCAAGGGCAGTAGCACCGCCAACAACTAGTCCTACTGTATCAGAATGGATTTGTCCAATACCAGGTAAGGAGAAGTTTTCTTGTTTGGTATAAAGAGGGCTAAATTGGGCATAGAAACCAGCCTCAGAGCAACCGGAACATGGTGAACCTGCATTGATGCAGAAATTAGCGTTGTCATTCCACCATACCTGAGCACAGTCGGTATAGGTTTTCGGCCCTTTACAGCCTTTGAGGAGCAGGCAATAATCTTTTTGAGCAGGGTCATTCCAATCCTTCAAGAAATTACCTGCTTCGAATTGACCACGCCGTGGACAATTATCATGAAGCAGTTTACCATAGTAAGCCAAAGGACGACCTTGTTCGTCTAGTTCAGGAACTGCTTTAAAGGTAAGATAATACACAATTGTACCGATTAAAGTATTGGGTTTAACCGGACAGCAGGGAAGATTAATAACCGGTGTGCTGATATTGTTCTTTTGCAGGAGTTCTCTTACCCCAATTGGTGCGATTTCACAAGCGCCGGGAATTCCTGCACCGTCAGTAGCGCAGCTACCGATGGCTATAACCGCTTGAGCCTTCTCTGCTGCTTCAAGAACAGTTTTCCGGAATGGATGTCCTCCTACCATGCAATAGAAATCAGTCTCTTCTGAGGCCGGAATAGATCCTTCCACAATGAGAACAAAATCTTCATTGAGGGTGTCCCTATAGGCTTGTTCCGCCACATGGCCTGAAGCTGCCATAATGGTCTCATGATAGCGAATAGAGAGGGTGTCAAGCACTAAAGATTCAATACTGGGATTAAGGGTAGCCAATAAAGATTCACTGCAACCGGTGCATTCCATACCATGCAGCCAGATAACAGGTGGCTTTTGCATTGCAGCCTCGACAGCTTTAGCAGCCTTGGTGGCCATTACCTCTGGTAGCCCTAAAGCAGCGGTAGTAGCTGCCATGAGTTTCATAAAATCACGGCGACTAATTCCGCGGGCTTGAAGAAAGTCTAATTTTCCCATAACATTACCTCCATCAATCACCTCAAAGATAATTGCATCTGTAAGGTTTCTAATCTATAAAAATTTATATTCGGTGCACCTTTATAAATTCCTGCAAAATATCAAAAAATTTTACGAAAATTCTTACTAAATTAAAATATTCACAAAATTTGTATGTGATTTCACATACATTTCTAATTTAGTAATATTTACAATGTCAATAAAAAAGAAGGTATCTCATTTTTTGAAATACCCTCATTAATTGTTTTCTTCTTCAATTAAAGATCATTGTTTTTGATTTTATAATATTCAGCATTGCGAGCTTGCCTCTCCTTGCGCATTAAAGCCCTTGCCCGACGTCTTTGAGTATGTTTTTTTTGCTGAACTGCCCCGTAGAGGATTACACCGCTGAAAATCATTCCCAAACCGGTATATAAACCAAAAGACTTAACACCTTCACTGGGTTTCTCAGCCACAACTGTTCGATCAGCGGTTAAGGGAATTCTCTTAAGACAATCCTCCCCTTCCCAAACCTCCAGATAACTAAGAACCTGTCCGGCAGTTACTTCTGTTAAGGTTTCCTGGGTAGGGACTATGGTTATTCGTGTTTGAGGCAATGTATTGTCCTGGTTTTGGGTAAGCCAAAGAGGCTCACTTAAAATCAGATTCACCACTTCCCCCTGAACCTCAATCTCCCCTACGGTTTCTCCGCCACCTTTATATAAGACATTTTCAAATTGCTCAAAGCCATAATCCAAAAGGGCTTGCATATCTGTGTAGATTTCCCGCCCAGGAGATTTGAGAATGACCCCAATTAACTCCCGGCCGTCCTGTTTGGCGGAAACAACCAAACAATTCTTCGCGACAGACGTATAACCGGTTTTCATCCCAGTAACTCTTTCATCCCGCCAAAGAAGCTTGTTTTCATTAAACATCTCAATGGGAACGCCTTCAGTTTTTTCCCGATCAATCACATGAGATTTTGTCTTTATGTATTCTCTGTATTTGGCATTGCCATAGGCAGCTAAGGCCAGACGAGCCAGATCATGAGCTGTGGTTAAATGTCCTTCCTCATTGAGGCCGCTGGGATTTTTAAACGTGGTGTTTTTTAAACCGAGTTGGGCCGCTTTTTGGTTCATTAAATCAACAAATGTTTGTATATCTCCCCCGATATGCTCAGCTATAGCTACTGCCGCATCATTGGCCGAATTCAATAATAAAGCGTATAACATGTCATCAAGAGTAAGTTTTTCACCTGGCTCGAGATAAATGCGTGTTCCATAAACGATGTTATAATCCAACATGGTTTCGCTGGCCGTGACTGTATCTTGAAGATTTCCTAATTCTATGGCTAAAAGACCGGTCATGATTTTGGTGGTACTGGCCGGAGCTAATGATAAATCACCGTTTTTACTGTAGAGCGTCTGTCCGGTCTCCACATCTATTAAATAAGCCGCTTCTCCAGTTATTGTGGGAGGGTCTACTAGTGGCTCTGCCGAAACTGTGGGTGAGAAAAATAGTATCGGGGTCTGTATTAATAAGCTTAACGAAAAAACCAAGGCAATTACTGCTGCTAAACGTTTCAAGAAAGTTCCCCCTATTAACGTTGGTAAAAAAGAGCTATAGTACCTGGTCCGGTATGACTTCCTATTACACAACCAATATCACTGATTATTATATCCTTAACTTTAACTTTCTGTCTAATATCTTTAGCCAAAGATTCTGCTTCTTCTAAACAAGCCGCTTGAGAGATACCGATAATTTGTTCTTCGGGTTCCCGGATTTCTTCCAGCATCAGATCCACTAATTTGCGCAAAGCTGCTTTCCGTGAACGAACCTTGGTTAATGGCTCAATGCGCCCTTCAGCAGTAAGATGAAGAATTGGTTTCACATCTAATAAACCGCCAATTAAACCGGCTGTTTTGCTGACTCGCCCTCCTTTGACAAGATATTCTAAAGTATCAGGTGTAAAAATATAACGAAGTTTTTGGCGCAGTTGGAGTATCTCCCTTTCTATCTCTTTCCAAGAGTCGAACTCTTGAGCAATTTTATTTGCGCCTAAAACCAAAAGTCCAAAACCCAAGGAAGCACCCAGGCTATCTATAACATGAATCTTTTCCGGTTCAGAGCACATATTCCGAGCCATCAAAGCTGTTTCATAGGTCGAACTCAAGCCCGAAGAGAGATGAATGGCAATGACCTCATTACCCTGGGCTAAGTGTGATTCATACGCTTCCTTTAAAGTTCCCAGATTGGGCTGTGATGTTTTTGGCAGTTCTTGAAAAGTAGGAAAACGAGGGTAAAATTCCTCCGGAAAAATATCAACACCTTCCTGAAAAGTTTTTCCTTCTATGCTTACAGGCATAGGGACAAGCGAAATTCCTTCTTTTTGACTCAAACCACGTGGCAAATCACAGGAACTATCTGCAAGTATAACAAACCCCATATCACTGCCTCCTTATTTTTTATAGGTCTTCTTATTCGTTAAATTGGTTAAATTTTCCTGCTTTGTTTTATATTTGTCAAGCTGTGTTAATTAAGAAGGCAAAATAAAAAAACCTACTTTCGTAGGTCTTATCTAAATCACACCTTATTTTATACCTTGTAACCAGATTTATTCTTTATAGAAAATATAAATTGAAAGTATGAACCGGGATTAAACAGCTAACTCTTGAACCATCAAATGATTATCTAAAGAACAAATATCATGCTCTTGGATAAAGTTCGAGAGTTCCTGTCCTTTCACCAAACAATAATTGATTTCTTCTGCTTCAATCCAGGTGATAAGAAACATGAATACTCCCCCTTAAGAGCTTAACTCTGTATTATGTATACATAATACCATAAGGGGGATTATTTATCAAGCAATACTATATTTTTACGTCATTTTCGCAATCTTTCGGTAAATTTAGTCTTTTTCTATTATATCCCCAAACTGTTCTTCCAGTTTTGTCCAAATGGGAAAGGAACGGGCATCTGTGCTCTTACCATTTCGGTCAACAAATACATGGACAGTTTGCCCCTCAGCTAACAGTGTATCCTCCCGCAAAACCTTATAATTAAAGGTAAGCTTGCGCGGGGAAATATCAACCAAACTGGTTTCAATCCATAGGAGGTCATCATAGTTTGCCGGGCGGCGATAGCGACAATTAACCTCCACAACTACCACTCCCAAGCCTTCTTTCTCAAAATTCGTGTAGGCCAAACCAAAACTGCGTAGAAACTCTGCCCTCCCTACTTCAAACCATACTATGTAGTTTGAATGATAAACGACCCCCATTTGGTCTGTTTCCGCATAACGCACACGGACTGATGTTCTGTGGGTTAAATTCACACCTATTCCTCCTCAATCTTCTTTAAATATTTATTATATAATAGGTATTTTATTACACATTCGACAATATCTTGGAAATACCTTGTTGATAAATCCAAATAGACAAGCGGACTGAAATATTATATCATATAAAGGCTACGAGAAAAGGAATAATTCCCATTATATGGGGTAAATGAATAAACAAGAAGGAGTCATAGGTAATGGATATAAATACCCTTATTGAGCGAATCAATGAACTCTCCCGTAAGCAAAGATCGGTTGGTTTGGAAGAATGGGAAAAAGCTGAGCAAGAAGCACTCCGCCAAGAATATTTAAGTTTTATTCGGGGTCAAGTTCGGGATACCTTGTCAAAGGTCAAAATTGAGAAAACCTACGAGTAAAGTAAAAGTTTCGGGTATGGAAAATTCCTAACAAAGCATACTATCTTCAGAAGTTAAGTAGTTAATGAGGAGGGATTTTCTTGCCTGAACGCATTATGAAATATGGAGGGGTAAAGTTCCGCAATCTTGTACCTCCTGTGAAAATCAATCGCTATGTCAACAAACTGGCTCCGGAGAAAAAAGAATCACTCTATGAAATAGCCACGGAGTTAAGCGATGCAGGAATGATCGAAATCCTTAATGACCGCACTCCCAGCACTATTGACGAAGATACAGTGGATGTGCAAAAACCCAATGCTAAGAAATAAATTCTCATAAGTAAGCAAGGGCAATACTTACCCATCTTTCGTAAGTTTTGCCCTTATTTTTTATTGAACATTATTTCTTATATTATTTCTTATATTACAGTACTCAAAAATACCTAATATTATAATTCTCAAAATATGCAGTGGCTACTTCTAAATGTATTTAAAAAATGCTGACTGTGCCATCATAAACTACACCGGCTAATGCATCCACTGTTAAAATTTGGCCCTCTTTGATTTTCAAGATAATATCTTTAGCGCCTACAATGGCCGGTATGCCATAGTGCAAAGCGGCAATCGCCCCATGAGAAGTAAGCCCTCCTTCTTCCACCACCAAGGCTCCTGCGCTGGCTATTAAAGAGTTCATTTCCTTATCCGTCGTAGAAGCTACAAGAATATCCCCTTGGCAGAAAGGTTTAGCCGTTAGAGATTTATAATCCGTCCCGGATATAATCCGTGCTGTCCCCGAATAGGATTTGCGTCCAATTCCCGTACCTTTAGCCAGAACATCCCCAATGACCTGTACCTTGATAATGTTGGTTGTCCCAACTTTGCCTACCGGCACACCGGCAGTAATAACGACAACATCCCCGGTCTTAATCAAATGATGGGAAATTGCTTCATTAACGGATACTGATAATAATTGGTCGGTGCCGGAACTCTCAGGTATCAGCAAGGGATATATTCCCCAAGAAAGGGATAACTGACGCGCTACATGAACAAAAGGAGTAGCGGCAATGATGAGTGCTGAGGGTCGATACTTGGAAATCATTCTTGCTGTAAGTCCTGAATGAGTTGGAGTTAGAATCGCAGTGGCCTCCAGGTCTCTGGCGATAGTGAAACTGGCATGACTTATAGCTTCGGTGATATTGATCTGATGGTCATGGACAGTGGGCGATGCATAATGCTTTTCAGCCTGAAGGGCGATTTTATTCATCATTTCCACGGCTTCCACGGGATAAAGTCCGGAGGCAGTTTCACCGGAAAGCATAATGGCATCTGTGCCATCTAAAATAGCATTAGCTACGTCGCTGGCTTCTGCCCTTGTGGGGCGAGGATTGCGCATCATGGAATCCAGCATTTGGGTTGCCACAATCACCGGTTTTCCTAGCTGATGGCATTTTTTAATCATGCTTTTTTGATGAATAGGAACCTCTTCCACGGGTATTTCTACTCCCAGATCTCCCCTTGCCACCATTATCCCATCTGCAACTTCTAATATCTCGTCTAAATTATCGATTCCTTCCCGGTTTTCAATCTTTGCAATGATTTTTACGTTAGCGCCCTCTTCTTCAACTAAACGACGCACAGCCAAAATATCCGCCGCTTTCCGGGTAAATGAAGCGGCGATAAAATCCACTCCTTCCCGGATACCAAAGAGGATATCCTCCCGGTCTTTCTCTGTAATGGCAGGGAGTTGGATGGATACACCGGGTACATTTACTCCCTTTCGGGATTTTAGAATTCCCCCATTTTGTATAAGGGTCGTAATTTTCCCTTCGGTTATCGAAGTAACTTGAAGGTCTATAAGTCCATCATCTAAAAGAATATGGTCGTCGACTTTCACTTCCTGCCAAAGCTCAGGGTAGGTAAGCCCTACCCTTTGGCTGTTTCCCAGGGTTTCCAAGTCCGTATCCAGGATGAATGTATCCCCGGCTTTTAAAGTCACTCCTTCTTCAGCAACATACCCTGTGCGGATTTCCGGACCTTTAGTATCCAAAAGAATCCCTAAATGAATCCCGAGATTTTGGGCTTCCTCACGTAAAGCGCGGATTCTTTTGCCGTGCTCAGCATGAGTACCATGGGAGAAATTAAGGCGGGCTACATTCATACCGGCTTGAAGCATTTTCCTGATTGTTTCCTTGGATTCACTGGCCGGTCCGATGGTGCAAACAATTTTTGTCCGGCGCATTAAATTCCCTCCTTTTTGGGCAAAATCGCCTCATACCTTAAAGAAGCGGAGTTTCCGCTTCTTTTTCTGTCCACTCAGCTTATGATCCTTGGTTCGCTATGTACGCAACTAAATCAACCACTCGGTTGGAATAGCCCCATTCATTGTCATACCATGCCAAGACTTTAACCATACGGTCTCCCAGCATCATGGTGGATAAACCATCCACAGTGCTGCTATAAGGACTGCCATTAAAGTCATGGGATACCAAAGGCAATTCTGTATAGTTTAAATAGCCTTTAAGACTTCCTGCAGCAGCTTCCTGGAATTTTTTATTGACCTCTTCTTTGGTAGTGGGCTTACTGAGATTAGCCACAAAATCAACTAAAGAGACATTGGGAGTTGGCACTCTGACGGCTAAGCCATTGAGCTTCCCTTTTAATTCCGGCAGAACCAAAGCCACAGCTTTCGCTGCGCCTGTGGTGGTGGGAATCATGGACTGATAAGCAGCTCGAGCTCGCCGCCAATCCTTATGCTCTAAATCTAAGATCCTCTGATCGTTAGTAACAGAGTGAGTTGTGGTCATCATCCCTTGCTCAATGCCGAATTCTTCCAGCAATACTTTCGCGATAGGGGCTAAAGCATTCGTTGTGCAGGAGGCATTGGAAATGATATGATGCTCCTCCGGCTTGTAAAGATGGTGGTTAACCCCCATAACAATGGTAATATCTTCATTTTTCGCCGGAGCGGAAATAACAACCTTTTTGGCTCCCGCTTTTATATGCAGTTCCGCCTGTTCCCTGTTGGTAAAACGCCCTGTGGCTTCAATGACTATATCGACACCTAATTCTCCCCAAGGCAGTTTATCAGGGCTTTTTTCTGATAAAATCCTTATTTTTTGGCCTAAAACTTCTAAGACATTATCCTTTAGTTCAACATCATAGGGCAAAATATTATGAATGGAGTCATATTTAAACAAATGCCCTAATAAATCAGGATTGCCTAAGTCATTAATGGCCACCACTTCCAAGGGGATCTGTCTGTCGAGGATAGCCCGCAAAGAAAGCCTGCCAATACGACCAAAACCATTAATGGCGATACGTACACTCATTCTGGATAACCTCCTTATTTTGGATCAATACTGGTATATTATACTGAAGGATTTTGGCTTCTTCATAATATACTATCCAAGCTAACAAAAAAATAACAAAGCTTGTTTTCTCTGTCCAAAAGCACTTTTCATCATTTAGAATACTCTATCTTAAAATTCCCGTCTATAGTTCATTCTATTTAATTTTCTTATTCTAATGTTATGTTTTTAGTTTTCCTTATCTCTGATTTTAACTTTTATGGCTTCTAAAATGTCCATATATTTTTGTTCTATTGCAGCAAAATCCATAGCCGGAACGTAGTAACTTTCTAATTCATCATGGAGTCCTTTTGCCCTGGCGGAATGAAGTTGCGCTCTTTGGATACTCTCTTCTACTCTTTGCCGGCAAGAATTAATGTAATCGGAATAAGGTGCTAAACTAGGTTTTAGCTCCAGGTCAAAGTCCAAAGAGCGTATGAAACCTGGAAATTGGGGTTTGTAAGTGTAGTGTTCCGAAGTCATCACCAGGGCGGTTGCCAATTCAGGGATAATAACCAGATCAATTTTCTCCGGCTCTAATGCACTATGATAAATCTCCAGATCATAATTAAGTATTTGTCCATGCTCAGCTATACGTGCTAAAAAGGTAGACTTCCCTGTACCGGCCTGCCCTTGAAGGTAATAAAGGGTCTCAAGACCTTGAATTAAGGTATCTATATGTTGGGTACGGCCTTGAGGAGTATGAGCCCAGGCAAAAAGATGACGGGCTTTGCCCCTGCCTATAGTTGAAGGAGCGGGAAATATATCTTTTATCGTATTTAGGTAAAGCTGATTGATTGCCTTCCAGTTCTGGTTAGGTTTAAGATAGAATTCCCACTCATCCATAGCGTTTTTGGCATCTTGCAAAGCAAAGTAGGCACTCTGAAAACACCGGCTTATCTCCTGACTGCATTTCATAATCTCTTGCCTGTGGGGAACTATTCTATCCTCTTGCCAATACTCACCAAGATTGATGATTTCATCTACTGCGCCAGGCGTTTTGGGATCCACGATATGAGGAGCTGTACCGTCCAGTAAAGCAATCCCCAACTCCGGCACAACTACTCCATCAATGGAATGATTATCTGAGGAACAGCAATGATATTCGATGTCATACCCGGCCTCCAGCATTTCTTGACCGATTTTTTTCATAAAGGTAGATTTGCCTACCCCCGGACCACCCTTTATGACGTAAATATGCTGGGAATCGGCATCAGCTAAGTAATTATAATAAGAATAGAAACCTCGATAAGTAACACCACCGGCGAACATCTTCCTGACCCTGGGTTTTTGGGACATAGAAGCACCCCTTTCAAGCTATGTTTTGGCAACAATAATAATATTCAGTTGCCCAAAGCAGAGTGACAGAAAAAATTGAGTTCATAGTGCATTATTTGCTTAAAGTTATCACTTAATACAAATTAATGTACATTAAAACTAAATATCTGTATCGAGAAGTTTAGACAGTTGCTACGTAAATAATAATGCTAGCCCTGGAGCTTAAAGAGCGTTACAAATGCAGGACAAATTACCTTAAAAATATTATGAAATTAAAGAGGGATCAGCATTAAACTGTCCCTCTCCTTCATTTATGGATGCTTGCGATAACCATCATAGCTGTAGACGTTCCGCTCTTTTTGGGTATCATACTCCTGATAATGAGGATCCCGCACGGTAACAGGTGATTTGGGGCGTGAGACTTTTTTATGTTTTCCCATGCCATAACACCCTTTCTACGCTATATTTGAAGCACCCTGCTTATTTTTAGTTGATTTATAAAGCCTTATTCGCATTGATTTTTACACGTTTATTCTTCCTGTTCATCACCCTTAGGATGGAATGAATGATGGAGGCGATGATGTCCATGGTGATGTCCATGGTGATGGCCGTGGTTAGACCCATGATGATGGCCATGATGCTCACAAACCATATCAGTGGGGACAAATGTTCCGTCGGCATAGGCTTGGGCAACTTCCTTAACAAGTCCTTGAGCACCCCGCAGCACTTCAATGCCGGCATCGGTCAAAGCTGCTATGGCTCCGGGTCCAATCCCTCCGCAGATAACAGTCTCCACTCCTTTAGTCTTTAAAAGCTGGGCAAGTCTTGTGTGTTGATGCTGAAAATCAGTTGTCCGCAAGAGTTCTTGGCTAAAGATTTGACTGTCTTTAAGCTCAAGAACTGTAAAAGTTTCACTGCGACCGAAATGGGCGTTAACCTGTTCTCCTTGTGAAGGAATGGCTATGATTTTGTTCATTATGATTCCTGCCTTTCAACTTATTGTGGTAATTGTCAATAGGCTCTAAAGAGTGTAAAATTTTCATTAAAGTGATAAAAGAGGGGTAAATATGTGGCAATCACCAAAAGAACTGACTAATGCTTTAGAAAAAAACGGCTATATACTTGATCAAGATAAAGGCACTACACTATTTTTGGCTTTAGCTTTGCAAAAACCTTGCCTTATTGAAGGTCCAGCCGGAGTGGGCAAAACTCAATTGGCTTTGGCTCTTGCCCGCAGTGCCGGTTATAAACTGATTCGCCTTCAGTGTTATGAAGGCTTGGATCTCAGCAAAGCCCTTTATGAGTGGGATTATGCTAAACAGTTATTGCGTTTACAAGTTGGCAATTCTAACTGGGAAGAGCTAAAAGAGAGTATCTATGGACCGGAATTTTTATTAGCCAGACCCTTGTTACAGGCCGTACTTGCCAAAGAGCCTGTGGTTTTATTAATTGATGAGTTGGATAAAAGTGATGAAGAGTTTGAGAGCTTTCTCTTGGAACTCCTGGCGGAATTTCAAGTTACCATCCCTGAAGTAGGAACGTTTAAAGCACAGAGTCATCCCCTGGTTCTTTTAACCAGTAACAACACCCGGGATCTTTCCGAGGCATTGCGCAGGCGTTGTGTTCACCTTTATTTAGAGTATCCAAGTTTGGAACAGGAAATGAAAATTCTCGAAGAAAAATGCCCGGAAATAACTCCAAATTTAATCCAAGATGTCTGTGAATTTGTGGCTAAGGTTCGTAAAATGCCTTTAAGGAAATTGCCCAGTGTATCGGAAAGCATTGATTTTGCCCGCGCCCTTCATCAACTTCAGCAGAAAACCCTTGATCTCAAAGAATTGACAGGCACCCTTTCCATCCTATTAAAATATCCCAGCGATTTAGCTAAATTGGAAGAACGTCTTAAACAATGGCAACAAGAAGCGACCAGAAAATCCAGTACAGCATAAAGGGTTAAAGGGGTTAAAAGAATTCAATGAATCCTCAGAATATCAACGGGTGGCAACTGCTAAAACTCATTTATGCCTTGCGTAGCGCGGGAATGGATATCACTCTCCAGCAGATCCAGGATGTTCTCAATGCGCAAGCGCTTTTTCCTGACCTTGAGGAAAAAGCAATCTTAGAAGCTTTTCTTATCACCCGGCATGAAGATAGAGAGCTCTTCCATTTAGTTTATGGGCTTTTAAATTCCCCGGATAATTTTCATGAAGAAAATAATATGGCTCAGAATAATAGTTCCCTGGAACAATGCAATCAAATGGAGCAGACCGGATGTAATGGAAATGTCCATCAGGGTATTGGCACAGGTCGTGGAGGTATCACTTTGCTCCTTCAAGCACCGGGTGATACTTGTCAAGCCTCCTCTTTTCAAATGCCCGACCTTCAGGCTTTAATTGGCCTCAAAGGCTTTCCCGGTACCGTTGATGAGATAGAAGAGCAAGAACAGAATCTGGAGAAACAAATTCGATTCATTCTAGGCCAAGCCGGTTTTCTCACCTGGGCTAATTCTATGGAATTGGCTAAAGCTCGAGGGAGAATAGCTGAGCCGGAATGGGAAAAATTCGAAGAATATAAACGCTACTGGAATCAACAAATTCGCCAGGTTCTCCTGCAAGAGCGGCTGGATAAGCAGAATAAATGGGAGGTTTTGCGGGAGGTTAACTGGCGTTATAAACCCTTAAATTCTTTCTCGGCTGAAGAAACCGGTATAGTGCACCAAGCTCTCCGCAAAATGGGTAAAACTCTGGCTGTTCGTCCGGGGTTGAGAAGAAAAAAAGCCTCCCGCGGGAAAATAAATGTTTCTTCCTTATTAAAAGAAATGGTTCGCGGCGGGGGTAAGATTTTTCAATTACGATATGAAACTCCTGTCTTAAAACATCCTGAACTTATTGTCTTATGCGATGTCTCAAACTCAGTAGCTCCCTTTTCACAATCCCTCCTCTATTTATGCCAAAAAATCAGGTTTAAGTTCCGCAAAGTTCGCCTTTTTCTCTTCATTGATGCGGTATGGGAGGTAACCAGGGAGCCCTGGCTGGATACAGAAGAATCTCAGGAAGAAATTCGCACTTGGGGTCGGAAGCATTCCTCCGGGTTTAGCGATTATGGTAAAGTATTTAAGGATTTTGCCTTGAACGTTTTACCTGAGCTTTCCAGCCAAGGCACTGTGCTGATTATGGGCGATGGCCGGAGTAATTTTCGTCCAGCTCAAGTGGAATACTTGCAGTCAATTCAGGAAAAAGTTAAGCATATTTATTGGCTTAATCCCTTAGACCCAAAGGATTGGCATAAGGCGGATAACCTTATTAATGAATATAAGCAATACTGCACCCAAGTCTTCCCTTGTCGAAACATCAATGATCTTTGGTATATTTCCAAAAGAATTTTTACTTAATATCTGCCGGTGGGTGAACTCCCTCAGGCTTATTTACCAAAGGGACAATGAGGATATGTGCATTCCGGACATTCCAAGCACAAACCTCCATGGCCATATTTGGCGATTTCTGCGCGAGTAAGGCGTTCCCCGGCTAATATGCGTGTGGCTACCAGGTCAAAGACAGTTTTGCGGGAATACATAACACAACCGGGCAGACCCAGAATTGGCACATCATTAAGATAGGCCAGTAAAAGCATGGCACCGGGCAATACAGGCGCTCCATAGGTTACCAGCTCTCCTCCCAGCCCTTTAATGGCTGTAGGCGTTACATCATCAGGATCTACCGACATGCCACCGGTTACAAGGACCATTTCGGCGCCGTTAGCTATATGCTCCCGAATCCGCTCCTGAATCATTTCCACCTTATCATCAGCAAAGGTTTGGCCCAGAAGAATGGATCCCCATTCGGCGATCTTGCCTTGGAGTACCGGTCCAAACTTATCCTGGATTCTACCATGATAGACTTCGCTGCCGGTAGTTACCACACCAATTTTTCTGCTTTGCAGCGGACGGATTTGGAGAATCGGTTCTCCAAAACTGCGGGCTACTTCTTCGGCTTGGATAATTGCTTTTTCTTCAATCATCAAAGGAACTACCCGCGTACCGGCAATTTTCTGCCCTTTTTTCACAGGGCGATGGTTATGCAGAGTCGCTAGGATTATATACTCGATAGAGTTTAATGCATATATACCTTCTTCAGAGGCATAAATTAGACCGTCATACTCGGCAATGAGATTCACTTTTCCTTCTTTGGTCTCGCTAAAAGTGATTCCCGGACCACTTACTGCTCTGGCAAGACGTTCTGCTGCTTCGTCTTCATGAATTAGCCCCGGGGTTTGGTCCCAAACATAAATATGTTCTTTTCCCATGCTCAAAAGCACCGGAATATCTTCTTCTTTGATTATATGGCCTTTTTTAAAGCGGACATCTTTGGTTTGTCCTGGAATAATTTGTGTCATATCGTGCATAAGTACTGCTCCTACAGCATCTTGCACCCGGATCTTTTCCATGTTCTTTCCCCCTCGTCAATTGCATTTAGGAAAAAAGGCTCGGCTAATGCTATTATAAACTATCTACTGCTAACAAGAAAATGAGAAATTCTTCTTCTGTCGAATCAATAAATCAATAATATATTAGATCAAATAATACTTTGATAAAATAGAAATTATCTGGGTACACAGGGACAATTTACATTATTATTTAACGTTGGTGTTGTCGAAATAAGTAAGGGGGAGATTCGTATGGTAAATACCAGCAATCCTGATTTTGAGCTCTTTCGCAAGCATCCTACCTGGCAAGGGCTGCCGGATTCCTTCTGGGAATTCTGTAGAACCCATGGGCGAGTTAGGCGCTACGGGGTTAAGCAATTTCTTTTCTTTTCCGGTGATGAAGGCACTCATGTATATTTTCTTCTTAAAGGTCGTTTGCGTATCCTTTTAATGAGTGAGTTTACGGAAAAAATCTTCCGGATTTTACAGCCACCGGCCTTTTTCCCGGAAGTGATTTTGGACAGTAAGGTGTACCCTTATGCCGTACTTACCGCCGAAGCTTCTGAGGTACTTATCCTGGAGCGAAAGCTACTTCTTCAATGCCTTAAAGAAAACCCCTCATATCTTTTCCCCTTTTATCAAAGTATGGCTTTGGATTTGCGCCGGGCCTATCGACAAATAAAGAATATCGCTCTTGGTGATGCCCGTTCCCGTTTAGGGGCAAAAATCTTTGCCCTTGCCCATGTACATGGTAAAAAAACACCCCAAGGGATAGTCATTACTGTCCCTCTCTCCGCCACGGATTTGGCAGGGATGTGCAGTCTGGCTCGGGAATCGGTCAGCCGTATATTAAGCGAATTGAAAGAGTCAGAAATCATCACCATGAATAAAAAAGAGATTACTGTAAATGATCTGGAGACTTTACGGAAGTGGATCAATGAGCATCAAGCTTCCCTTTAAAACGACAAAAACCGGAATTCTTCCATAACCAGGAAGGACTCCGGTTTTTTAATAAGCCTGGGACACAATACTATAGAACGGCCTCTCCTTCTAACAGAGCCAGGAGCAATTGGGTCGCTCCTTCAACATCTCCTTGGTCAACCATCTCCGAAGGGCTATGAATATAACGTGTGGGAATGGAGAGAACACCGGATGGTACGCCACCTTTGGTTAGATGAATTGCCCCGGAATCTGTACCACCGAATTCTAAAACTTCCCATTGATAAGGGATACTGTGTTTTTCCGCCGTACCGGCCATCCAGGCTTTGATTTTTGGATGGGTAATCATGGAACGGTCGAATACCTTAATGGCTGCCCCCTGCCCCAATTTCACTTCCATAGGATGAGCCTTCGGGGTGTCACCGGTAGCCGTAACATCAACAGCGATGGCCAGATCCGGTTCCAAAGCATAGGCAGCTGTTTGGGCTCCCCGAATCCCCACTTCTTCCTGAACTGTAAAGACAAAATAAACTTCATGCTTAGTTTGCAGCCGTTTTAATGCTTCGATGGCTACAAAGCAGCCCACCCGATCATCTAAAGCTTTGGAAGATATCCGCTTATCCTGATGTATAAAGTTGCCTTCAAATACGGCACTATCCCCTATTTGGACTTTTTGCCTGCATTCCTCTATTGAGTTAGCCCCAATATCAATATAAAGCTTGCTTAATTTTAGGTCAGAAAGTTTTTCAAGTTTTTCCACACCTATGGTACCGACTACACCATTCTGAAAAACCACACGGCGATGGGGTAACTGGGAAATTGATACTCCGCCTATGGGAGCAAAGCGTAAGAACCCTTTATCATCGATATGGGTAATCATCAAACCTATTTCATCCGCATGGGCAGCGATCATGATTTTTTTGCCGCTTCCCCGCCGAATGGCAATCAGGTTTCCCAGGGAGTCTGTTTTGATTTCATCACAATAGGGACGTACTTCATCAGCAATTAAGGCTGTTACCTTCCCCTCAACACCGGAAGGGCCAAAGCATTGGGTTAAACGTTCTAAGAGAGCGTAATCTAAAGGATTTTGATCATAAGGCATGAAATGTCCTCCTTTTAATTCCATTAAGCCAATCCATTTAAACGGCAATCCATTCTCGCCATTATTTATTTAAGGGAAATTCTTGAGGGATTGCTTTTAAGATGGCATCTACTAACTGCAAAGTATGTTCAATATCTTTTTCTGCTAGGACAGAAACTGTGGAATGAAGATAACGACAGGGCACACTGATAGCTATTGTGGGAACGCCTGCTCGACTAAGGTGGATCTTCCCGGCATCGTTACCACCTTTGTGTCCTTTGCGCAACTGATAAGGAATTCCTTGCTTTTCCGCTATCTTCATGACTTGCTTGAGCAATTGAGGCAGATAAAGGGAAGAATTGTCTATGATGGATATTGCCGGACCCTTACCCGGTACAGTGACCCACTCTTCTTCCTCTACCTCCAACATGTGAGCTGAAACTGTGCCTTCCAAAACAATGGCAAAATCCGGTTGCACATGGTACGCTGCCACAGTGGCTCCCCTTAACCCCACTTCTTCTTGAACCGTAAAAGCGCCTACCAGATTCAGAGGATATTCTCTTTTTAATATTTCAGCCAAAATGGCACATCCTACCCGGTCATCAAAAGCCTTCCCCTTAAGGTAGCCTTGACCTAGGTTTTCGGTCTGAGTATAGAAGTAAGCATAGTCCCCAAGTTTTACTTGTTTCTCTGCTTCTTCTTTATTTTTAGCCCCGATATCAATATAGAGTTGATCGGTTTTCAAAGCTTGTTCTCGCTCTTTGGGTTTTTGC
>Ga0134090_1000999_pt1 | contig 20398 bp, 18 predicted proteins | sample 1_4taG_FD_94453 | JGI IMG/M metagenome (GOLD analysis project Ga0134090, IMG submission 94453) | Switchgrass degrading microbial communities from high solid loading bioreactors in New Hampshire, USA - 1_4_20_6_A1 metaG | ecosystem: Engineered > Bioreactor > Semi-continuous > Anaerobic >...
TAAGAGAGAAGAAGTAAGAAGTAAGAGATAAGAGAGAAGAAGTAAGAGGTAAAAGAGAGTTATCATAAGACGCGACGCTGACCGCGGCGGCGATTCTATAAAAGCATATTTGGGTTTCGATTATGGTTTTTTACAATTCCATAATACGCTTACGCCAAATATGCTTTTTTTATAAAAATTAAAAATCACTGCAACGAAACAATCGTTTGAAAAGTATTTTATTATGAAAGGATATTAAATCTTTTATGGATCGCGATACGTTAAAAGCAATGATTCTTGAAAACCAGTTTCTCACCCGCAAGGCGGATAAGAAAACCGTAGTTAGCGGCTTGTGCGGGCTGCAGGCGCAGTTTTTTAGCAACGCTTTTCACCGCTTTTCATACGCTGTGACGAAGAACTCTCCCCGGACAAATGGGACGACGGCGTTGTAAAAACCTGGTCGGTCATCCGCGGAACCATCCACGTAATCCATGAAGACGATCTCGGGCTGCTGCTGCCCGGCCAGAAAATCAACTACTGGCAGATAACCCGCGACATAACGGAAGAGCGCAAAAAGTATTTTGCAGACCTGATTTTACGGTTGATCGAAAACGGCGTTTGTGAAAGAGAAGCGCTGAAGGAGAAATGTTACGCGGCCGGAATGACGGATGCCGAAGCCGATTATGTGTTTCACCCGTGGGGCGGCACGATTCGCGAACTGGCGGAGCAGGGCAAAATCTGCTACGTCGCGCAGGAGAAGAAAATCCTCCGCTTGTGCCCGCCTTTTGAACCGGTGGATTTTGACGCAGCGCTGCTGGAGATTGCGCGCCGCTACTTTACCCATTACGGGCCGGCAACGATAAAGGACGCAGCCTACTTTCTGGGCATGCCGCAGAAAATCATTAAAGAAAAAATGGCGCGCCTGCCTTTACGCGCGCTGGAAGCGGAAAACAAGACTTATTATTACATTCCAAAACCAGAAAGCAGCACGCCGGATATTCCGCGCTGCGTTTTCTTAGCCGGGTTTGACCCGCTGATGCTCGGATACGAGAAGCAGGAAAGCCTGTTCCTGCCGCCGGAGCATCTGCGCGGCATCTTCAACCTTGCCGGAATCGTTATGCCCGCGCTTCTTTACAACGGCCGGGTGGTCGGCAAATGGAAGAAGACGAAAAACAAACTGCAGGTTACGCTGTTTGAGTCGCTGAGCAGCGCGGATAAAAAGCATATTTCAGACGCCGCCGAGCGGTTGTGGGGCAAAGTGCAGGTTGATTATTCTTAAGCAAACGCGCCGCAACGAAGAAAGGAGAATAAGATGACTGACAAAATCAGAAGGGCAGGTTTCCGCTGTTTGGCTGTTTGCCTGGTTCTCGCCGCAGTATTGCTCACGATGGGGACGGCAAACGGGAGACCTTCCTACGCCCAAACGAACGATTCGCTAACGATCGAAGCGAAAATCTACGACGCAGAAACCGATAACGCACAGGATAATGCGCCGGATAACACGCCGCGCAAAACGCCGGACGCCGCGCCGGATAACACGCCGCGCGTGACGCAAAACAACACGCCGGATAAAACGCCCAATCACATTCCCGAAAAAAAACCGGCCGATCCGGACGACAAGCAAAACAAAACGCCGGCTGAACAGCCGGGCGACAAGCAAAACAAAACGCCGGAAAGCGCGCCGGACAACGAACCGAACCAAACGCCCGACGTCCCGCCGGTTAACACGCCGAATAATATGCCGGACGACGCGCCTGTAGAATTATCCGGCAAAATAAACGCCGCGCTGCGGGCGAAGCTGAACAGCATTTCCGATGACGAGGTCATCACGGTCTGGCTTTGGCTGAAAGATTTGAATGCAGCCGCTCTGGAACAGATGATAAGGGACGAAACCGGTTTTGACCCGTACAATTCTGAGTATTCGCAAAACGGCAACGATCCCGATATAATCGATCAGTATATAGAAGCCAGAAGAAGTATCATCAAACGTGAATACTCGAAGTATAACGATGCGTTCATCGCGAACCATGTTCCGAAAGACCGGAAGATACTGTACAACAGCCGTTATACGTCTACGCTTGTTGTAGAAGCCACAAAAAGCGAGATTATATATTATGCCGACTTGAGCGATGTTACGGAAATCTCGCTCTATGAAGAACAATACCTTGAAATGGAAGAAACTGCCGGTTAAAGGAACTGCAAAATATCGGCGTTCGATGCTGCATTTTATAAAAGCGAAATTCATTAAAAATAAACCAATTCCGGACGGCGCGAATCATAACGTCGGGAAACGAACCGTCGGATAGGTAACGCAGGACGGCGCTTTTTGGCGTTATACGATTCGGTTTTTCAGCCCTTCTTCATACTCCGGCACGGCGCCGAGTTTAGTGACGACATAGTCGCTTAAAATCACCGCTCTGTCCAGGCAGGTTTCGAGGTCTGCGCCGTTCAGGAAGTTCACCAAAAAGCAGGCGGAAAAGCTGTCGCCGGCGCCAACGGTGGAAACAACCCTGCTCTCCGGCTTTCTTGAATAAAGAAAGCCTTCTTTTGTGTATAAAAGCGCGCCGTCTTTGTCCAGTGTGACAATTATTATTTGAATCGGGTATTTTTTAGCAAGCGAAACGCAAAGCGCTTCCGGTGAGGAAGCGTCGGCAATCCCCAGTTCGGCGAAAACCTGCATTTCCTCTCTGCTGATTTTCAGAATGGTCGTATGCTTTAAGCTGTTTTCGACGATCTCTTTTGAATAGAAGTTCTGACGGATGTTGATGTCAAAGAAAACTTCCGCCGCGTTCACGCTCTTCAGCAGCGTTTCAAGCGTAGCGCGCGAGGCGGAGTTCCGCTGCGCCAGCGTGCCGAAATAAAACGCGTCATACGGACCGCAGACAGCGGGGCAGGGAATGTAATCGTATGCGACGCCGGTCACCAGTTCGTAGCGCGGCTTTTCGCCGCAAAGCGTGACTTTGCAAAAGCCGGTCGGTTTATCGGTGAAGGCGATATAATCGTTACGGATGCCGTATTTCCGAACAAATGTCAGCGCGTTTTTTCCGAGTTCGTCGCTGCCGAGCGCGGAAACCATAGATACGTCCGTGCCCAGTTTCGCCGCGTGCGCCGCGAAGTTGAAGGGCGCGCCGCCGATTTCCTTTTTGTCGCCGAATATGTCCCAGAGTATTTCGCCAAACGCTAATATTTTCATGGTAAGTTCCCCTAATCAGTCAATCATCGCAAAATGTGAGCCGTTACGGCTCACAATTTTTTTAATCATTGTCGGGCGCGGGATACTCGTTGCAGAGAAGATACAGCGGAGATTCGTCCTCTTCGATGGTCGGAAAGCGTCCCTGCGGCTCGTAGAAGCGGTTGTCCGTGTTGTCGTCGTTGACCATCGACACCTCGCCGATGAGCACCATGCCGTGCCCTTCTTCCGCCCAGAAAGCGTGATACTGGCGGGGCGGAAGCGTAATGCTCTCGCCGGGCGTAAGCCGAAGCACGGTTCCGGCGGGAACCACCTTTCTGCAGCCGTCCAGCATCACCTCGACCGGCGTGTCCGCCAGCCCGTCGTCCTCGGTCGCGTTATACACCTGAATCATCAGATTGCCGCCGCCGCGGTTGATGATATCCTCCATCTTGTTCCAGTGGAAGTGCATCGGGCTGTACTGGTTCTCTTTGGAAATCAGGATTTTCTCGGCGTAGGTCTTTTTGCAGTTTTTGTCCTTCAGGTTGCCGTTGCGCAGCGTGAACAGAAAAAGACCGATTTTGTCATAATCGCCGTGACCGTAGTCGGTAATATCCCAGCCGAGCATATTGTTGCGGATTTCGTCGTACTCGTGACCCTTGGTTTTCCATTCCTCCGGCGTAAAATACGCAAAAGGCGGGAGCTTGAAGTTCATTTTGTTGATAAAAGCGATTGCTTCGCGCATAATCGCGTTAATCTCTGAGCGTTTCATTTTCTATCCTTAACCTTTACTGTTATGATTTCAAACGGTTTTACATGGAGACGGACGCCGCCGTTTCTGACCGGCAGTTCTTCGAGCTCGTTCTCCAGCAAATCGCAAAGGAAAACCTTTTCCGCTTCAAAACCGAACGTGAGTGTTGCGTCCGTGTGCATGTTGAAACTCTCGTACATGCGCAGTACGATTCCGTCGCCATCCTCGCTCTGTTTTATCGTTTCAATCACGATGTTTTCTTTGTCGCAGCTTACGAAGGAATAGCTTTCCGGCAGGACGCCCGCACGCTTACCCACGCGCATGCCCGTCATGGGCTGGTTTACATAATATGCGTGCCGGATGGTTCCCGCGGCGCGGAAGTCGCCGGGATGGGGGAACAGGCTGTACGTAAAGGTATGCGTTCCCTTGTCGATAAACTCGTTCGGGTATTTCGAACACTTTATCAGCGAAATCTTCATCGTGTTTCCGTGGATGTCATAGCCGTACTTGCAGTCGTTTATCAGGCTGACGCCGTAGCCGTAGTCCGACAAATCGGCGTACTTCTGTGCGCAGACCTCGAACTTCGCCTGGTCCCAGCTCGTGTTGCAGTGCGTCGGTCGGCGGGTGTGTCCGAACTGTATGTCGTAAACCGCGCTGTCCGCGTTAATGTCCAGCGTAAACTCGGCTTTTAATATCAGATTGACCTCCTGCCAGTCTGCCTCGGTTTCAAAGTCGATGCGGTCGATATCGTCGTACAGCCAGACGTTCTGCGTAATCGTGGAGGACATAAAGCGCCGGACCACGCGAAATCCGCTGCGCGCGCCGTTTCTTACTTCCTCAACGGACGCAACGACGTCGACAACCCAGCTTTTGTCCTTGTGGTAAATCTCAAGATTCCAGCAGTCGTACTGGAAGGGCAGGTCCTCATACACGCGCAACACGTTGCCGCGCTGTCCTTCTGCAATAACCTGCCGGTTCGCCCGCTTGTCAAAAAGGGACTTAATCTGCATCGCTTCGTCGAATTCTATGATAAAAAAGCGGTTCTCAATGGTTTTGCCGTTAAGAATAACCTCGCTCAGCTTCTCTGCCGGCTGAACGACCTTGTAGCCTTTCGGCGGGATATTCTCTGCGAACACCGCTTTGCCGTCGACCATAACGATATCGCTGCCGACAAAGGAGTGCGGGTTGAACACCAGAATTCCGCCGTCCGTGCTGATGTTGTCGGCAATGCTTTGATACGCGCTTTGGATTATAGAATCGGCGGTGTTCAGAATGGTTTTGTACTGCTGCTCGCTTTCCCGATACACTTCCGGTATCGAAGAACCGGGAAGAATATCGTGGAACTGGTTGATAAGGATCGTACGCCAGCCGTCGGACAGCGCCGCTGCAGGATAGGGGAGCGCAGTCAGATTTTTCGCGATGCTGGAGAGCAGTTCGGCGTTCTGGTATAAAAGCTCGCTTTTGCGGTTGTACTTCTTGTTCCGCGCCGCGGAGGTGTAGGTGCCTCTGTGATATTCCAGATACAGCTCGCCCGCCCATTCGGGCAGATAGGGCTTGTCCTTGACGTTGTGATATAAGTTGTTTAAAAAGTCGATGACTCTGCCGTATTTTACATTCGGGCAGGCCGGCATGCCTTTTCTTTGACGCTCCGCAATCTCCAGCATCTTCTTGGTCGGTCCGCCGCCGCCGTCGCCCCAGCCGAAGGTGACAAGCACCTCGTCGGTCAGTTCTTTCTGGGAGAAGCGCTCGTACGCGCCGGCAAGGTGTTTCGGGTCGGTTGTGGAAACGTAGGTCGTGTAGTTGACCGGCTTTCTGCCTTTTTCCTTGTCCTGCGCGGTCAGAAAGTAGGTAAATATCTTGGTGCCGTCGATGCCTTTCCAGAAAAAGGCGTCGTACGGCATTTTGTTCGTGTCGTTCCAGGAGATTTTGCTGGTGACAAAATAGTCGATTCCGCTTTTTTGGCAGATTTGGGGCAATGCTGCCGAGTAGCCGAAAACGTCGGGCAGCCAGAGGATTTTGCTGTCGATGCCGAACTCTTCTTTAAAGAAGCGCTTTCCGAACAGAATCTGCCGGACAAGGCTCTCGCCGCTGGTCAGATTGCAGTCCGCTTCCACCCACATCGCGCCTTCGGGTTCCCAGCGCCCCACCTTTACCATCTCTTTGATGCGCTCGTAGATTTCCGGCGCTTCTTCTTTGACGTATGCGTATAACTGCGGCTGGCTGCCGAAGAATACGAAATCCGGGTATTTTTCCATCAGCTTTAAGACCGTAGAGAAGGTGCGCTGCGCTTTTTCCTTCGTCTGGGCGAGCGTCCACAGCCAGGCGACGTCGATATGCGTATGCCCGACGCAAAAAGCACTGGCGGGATTTTCCTTTAAAGTACTGTAAAACGCATCATGCAAATACGCGGCCGCCTGCCGGACAGAGTTTTTAAAGCCCTCTCCGAGCGGCTCGCGCAGGTCGAGCATATTGACCGCGTTTAAAAGATAGCGCCGGATGTCGGCGTATTCTTTCGCGTCCTCTTCGGTAAACTTTAAAACCTCATAAGGGACAAGGATGTCGTAGTACAGCCGTTCGACTTCTTGGTCTATTTTATTTATCCTTGCGTTTAAAAGCAGATTCTTTGCCATCGAACCGCTGTAGGCGTAGATATATACTTCCGCTTCGCCGCAAACGTCCAAAGGCAGGCTGCGGTGGTTGGTGTCCAGCCCCTGAACCGCTTTTCCGTCTATATAGACCAGAAACTGCGGGTTATACACGTTCCAGCCGTCCAGCTCGGTGTCGACCGCCAGTTCGTAATAATAGGGCGGTTCCGCCTTATCAATGTTAATTTGAAAATAAAACCACGCGTGCGTATCCGGCTTGTCCGCCCAGCGCTCGCCGGCGCCGAACGGGCGAAAGGCGTCGTCGATTGCCGGAAGACCGCTTCCGGTTTTATAGGAACATTCTTTATAGAAAATATTTTCGACAGGTTTCGACACTGCGACAATGCTGTTTTTCAGCAGCGACAGAACCTTCTCGATATACCGGTAATATACGTCCATAACTGTTCACCCGCAATTCTGCTAAAAAGAAATAAATCCCAAATCCTCCAACAGTATTTTAACGCCGAGCAGGATCAAAATGACGCCGCCGGCGATTTCCGCCTTCTTCTGAAATTTTACGCCGAAGATGTGGCCGATCCAGACGCCGAGCGCGCAGATGATAAAGGTGACGACGCCGATGATGGCAATAGCCGCCAGAATATCGACGTTTCCTTTCAGCCGCAGCGTAATGCCCGCGGCAAGCGCGTCGATGCTGGTTGCGACCGCGAGCGGCAGCATGACCCGAAAGCGGATACTGCCGCAGTCCATATCGCAGCATTCTTCTTTTTCCTGAACGGCCTCGATGATCATTTTAACGCCGAGCGCGCCCAGCAGGACAAACGCCACCCAATGGTCAAAACCCTGTATCTGTTCGCTGAAAAGGTTGGCGAGCAGAAACCCGAAAAACGGCATTATGGCCTGAAAAACGCCGAAATATAAACCGACGGTGACGGCATTGCCGAAATTGATTTTCCGTAACGTAAATCCTTTGCATACCGATACCGCGAACGCGTCCATCGCCAGCGCGACGGATAGAAAAAACAGGTCGTAAAGCGTCATTTTGCGAAAAAATCGCCTTTCTTATCAAAAATACGTTCTTTTAATCTAACACGCAAACTTCTATTTTTCAATTCTTTTTTGTTATCAGTCTGCAGTTTTTATAGAAAAATTCGGTTTTGCCCCAGCCGACGGAGGAACACCGGTTGCCGACCCCGTCGTCCCAGCTTTCGCAGACCGGGCATCCGCCGGCGTTCAGCAGCTGCATTGTCTGCACGACGTCGGCGACGTCCTGCCTGTATACCTCGCCCATGACATCGCCGTCGGCGGTAATGACCGAAAAACGCGTCAAATCGGCGCTGCTCTGCACGATATCGACGCCGCACTTCGGGCAATGCCAGCGTCCGGCGGTGATTCTCACAATTTCGTAGGCAGGCCGGATTCCGAAAACGCTGTTCACGACGCCGTACCGCTCCGCAAGAATCTGATTGAGTTTGACCTTGTTTTCATCGGATGCTTCGCCGGTAAAAATCATAAAGCATTCGGCCGCGTCTTCGGAAAGGGTGTATGAAAGATAGTTCTCTCCGAACGGCAGATTCTCTTTTATCACAAACATACCGCTCATTTTCTTCTGTTCATGTCGAACGTGACCGTGAACGCGTTATCAAAGGATTCCTTATAGACCTTCACGACCTCATAGTCAATCGCGATGTTTTTATCGGGCCACATTGCTCTGTTCGACGTATGTTCCTCCGTCCAGTCAACCTCGTTGTCGCCGTTTGCCAGGGTCGCTCGGGTAATCTCGACGTTTTTCATATAAAGACCCTGATCGGTGTTAAAAAGCGTGATTTCAACCCAATCGTTCGCCGAGGGGTTTCCTTTCGTGTCGAACTTGACATCCTCGGGGTAGTCCAGCGCGTAATTCTGGAGAAACGAGGTGTTCGCTCCGCTGGCAAGCGAATGCGCGATGCCGAACTCCTTGCTGTCCGCAACCTTGTCGTCGGTCAGGTCATAGATGGTAATGATTACTTTTTTGTCCTCTTCGGAGGAATCCAGAATCAGACGGTAGTCGTGGCTGGCGTCAAGTTTGACTTTGGATTCATACCAGCTCTGCGCGCCTTCGGTCTTGGGCTTATAGATGTTATAGAACAAATGCCAGTATCCGTTTCTGCCGGAATAGCACAAACCCGCGTCGGCGCAGTTAATCCAATAGCCGTTGGCGTCGTAAACGTCGATGCCGAGGAAGATGTACGCGTTGACGAACCGGTTGTTCTTTTTGACGTTTTTGACTTCCACGGCGCTTAAGCGGATGTCGACCGTCGCTTTGTTGAATCCTTTTTTAGAATATACGACATACGCCGGTCCGTCTGTATCGCCCATTCTGCCGGAACCGTTGTCGTATGTCAGGTTTGTGAAATCGGGCGTTCTCACTTCTGCAACCTCGCTCTCTGCGGATGAAGTTTCGTTTTGCGCGCTGCTCGCGCTGCCGTTTTCTCCATTATTCGCGCAGCCGGCCAGCAGCAGGGCAGATATTAAAAGCGTAGAGATGATATTCTTTTTAAGCATAAGATTTTCCTTTCCGTCAGGGTAAGTATCTTTCAAAAATAACCGTGTCGAAATAGGGTTTCGCCATTTCTGCTTCGGCAGGAGAAATCACTGTCCAGGCGAAGCAGAACGGCTGATACAGCTTTCTGCACAATGAAAAAGAAAAGCATTTTTTATCCGTATGCTGGAAAGCGATAAAGTCCGGCTTTGCGTAAAAGTCAAAGAGCAGGTTTTGCAGCAAAACCTTCGTAAGCGGCGATATGCCGGCGTCTGATTTTGAAAAATCCATCGACAGCTGTCCGCGGACGATCTCGGGCATATGCTTCTTAAAATACCGCACCGCCAGCGGGTTAAAGCTCTCGATACATACGCTGCAGTTGTGCTTTTTCAGCGTGTCGGCGACTGCCGCGCAGACCGCAAGGTTTTTGTTCGGGTAGGTCTTAATTTCGCAGAGAATCGGGGTTTGCCCGAGCAGCTCGAGGACTTCGGTCAGAAGCGGGATTCTTTCCTCGGTGTTTTTCAGTCTGTATTCTTTTAGCTCTTGACAGGTGACCTCGCGTACGTTTTTGTCAACGCCGCACATGCGAAGAAGATTCTCGTCGTGGAAAACCACCGGAACATTATCGGCGGTCAGCTGAACGTCCAGCTCGACGCCGTACCCTTTTTCCATCGCGTGCTTAAACGCCGGCAGCGAGTTTTCCGGTATGCCGTTCTCATCGTCGTGCAAACCTCTGTGCGCGTACATCTGCTTTGCGAAAAAGGCCGCTTCCGCTCTGCGCCGGTTCGGCTTTATCAGATAAAGGTATATGCAACAGACGAATAGAACTACAAGCAAAGCCCACATTTAGTCGTCCCCGCCTATGTGTTCCAGCAAACTGCTTTTCTGTTCCGGCTTCGCGTCGCCGTGTCTGACAAAGCACATGGTCACAATTGCAAGCGCGGAAAAAACGGCGGCGTAGGGGAATAACACTTTATATCCAATCGGCAGATAATCGATTAGCAAACCGGAAAGAATCGGCGTCGCAACCTGCGCGGACATCGAAAAGGTATAGTACAGTCCGGTATATCGTCCGATATCCGAGCCCTTGCTCATCTCGACAACCATCGGGTAGGAGTTGACGTTAATCGCGGCCCAGCCGAATCCGACGGCGACCAGCGCGAGATACATCGCGGCATTGTAGCTGTTGATAAAACTCGCGACCGTAAACGCGGCGGTCATCGTAATCAGCCCGATTAATATAATCTTTTTTCTGCCCAGCCTGCTTGAAAAAATACCGATCGGGATATAGCTGACGACCGCGGCGACCGTTCCGATCAGCAGACTTTTCGCAAAACCGCCGTCCGTAATGCCGAATACAGAACTAATATAGCGCGAATAAGTAGAGGAAACCGCGTTGTACGCAAAAAACCATAAAAAAACGGAGGACAGCAAAAATACAAGGCTTTTAAAAACGTCGCGCGGCAGTTTTTGCTTCTTGCCGGGGTCTGCTTTTTCCTCGTCAACCGCATCGTCTTTGAGTTCGTCCGCCATTTCCGCGGCAAGCCTGTTTTCGTTGATCGTAAGAACGAGAACGACGATAGAAATCACCATAACGGCGGCGACCGACGCGAAAACATAGGTGTAGTCGGCTTTTCCGTTCTCGGACTTCACGAGCAGCGCGGTCATCGCCAGCGCAAACCCCACGCCGGCCGCGCCCATCAGATTGATGACCGCGTTCGCTTTCGAGCGCAGCGGTTTCGGGGTCAGGTCCGGCATCAAAGCCACGGCGGGGGAGCGGTATGTACTCATCGCGAAAAGAACGACGCCTAAAGAAACCAGAAACAGCGTAAGGTTTTGCGTCTTGTCCGCGTAGGGCAGGAACATCATGGAGACAACCGCCGCAGCGGTTCCGATGACGATATAGGGCATTCTTTTGCCGAATCGCGTCTTGGTTCTGTCCGACAACGTACCGAACAGGGGCAAAAGGAAAATGGCAAGGATGTTGTCCAGCGCCAAAATAAAGCCCGTCAGCGCGTCTCCGAAGCTGAACGTGTTTTTCAGCATCAGGGAAACAATGCCGTCATAAAGCTGCCAGAAAGCTGAAATCGAGAGAAAAGCAAAGCCGATCAGAAACGTGCGCTTGTAATTTAGTTTCATGCATATACTCCTGTAAAATACTTTATTCACTATACCATGTATTGCCGTTATTTTCAAGAACGATGTATCATTTTTCATGAAAATCGAAATTTTATTCTTTATTTTTATGAATGAATATGATACAATAAAGCAAACATTTATTGAACAATAATGAATTTTAGCGGGATATTATGAAGGTAGTAGCGGCGTTTGACTCATTCAAAGGAAGCCTGACCAGCATGCAGGCGTGCAGGACAGCGGAAAAAGCTGTCAAAGCGGTCTTTCCGGACGCGCAGGTTGTCTGCGTGCCCATCGCGGACGGCGGCGAGGGCACCGCGGAAGCGTATTATGCCGCGCTGGGCGGAAGGATGGCGCGGGCAACCGTAACATCGCCCGATTTCGGAAAGGTTGAAGCGGCGTACGCTATTCTGCCCGACCAAACCGCGGTGATCGAAATGGCGCAGGCTTCCGGGCTGACGCTAATAAAGGAAAAGAACGCCGGCGAAGCGACGACGTTCGGCACCGGCGAGTTGATTTTGGACGCGATCGAAAAGGGCTGCCGGCGTTTTATCATAGGGCTCGGCGGAAGCGCGACCAACGACGGCGGCGTCGGCGCGCTGGCGGCTTTGGGCGTGCGTTTCCTAAACAAGGCGGGCGAACCGATCAAGCCGAACGGAAACGGGCTCGCTGAATTATTTAAAATCGAAACCGATTCTATGCATCCCGCCCTCAAGGAGTGCGCTTTCACCATCGCCTGCGATGTGGAGAACCCGTTGTGCGGCCGGGAGGGCGCGACGTATGTTTACGGCGGACAGAAAGGCGTGACCGGCGCGGATTTCGAGCGGCTGGACGGCAACCTGCGCCGTTTTGCGGAATGCATTCGGGCATGTACCGGCAGCGATGTTCTGAACCTGAAAGGCGGCGGAGCAGCGGGCGGCATGTGCGCCGGACTTGCCGGATTTTTAAACGTAAAAATCGAAAGCGGCATCAAGCTATTATTAAAAACCATTCAGTTTGACAGAATCATACAAAACGCCGACTATATAATAAGCGGAGAGGGCAAGGCTGACAAACAAACCGCGAACGGCAAGGTCATCTGCGGAATCGGCGAAACCGCTGGTCAGTACGGCATACCTCTCATCCTGATCGCGGGGCAGCTTGAGGACGGCTACGAAGCCGTATTTGAAAAGGGCGTTTCCGCCGCGTTTTCCGCGGTTCATTACGCGGCCCCGTTTGACCCGTCCCGCGCGGAAAGGGATTTATACGATACGGTACGGAACATTTTTACGCTTATAAAAACGGTAAAAGAAAGATAGGGAGGTATCGCTTTGTATTGCCATAATTGCGGATACAGGACGGACGACGAGGACGTGTTTTGCAGCAACTGCGGCAAGAAATTAAAAAAGCCGCGGGAGATGCAGACGAAAACGGAAGCGCAGACCGCTCCTGCACAGTCCGGCGAAGCAAAACCGCCGGAGGATATCGCCGAAGCTGAAGCCGGCGCGCAGAATCCTTCGGATACGGTTGATCGCGTCATAGTCGTTCCCGATGAGATAATCGTTGCCGAAGAAAGCGTCGATATCATGGAAACCGGCAATGCGGAAGAAGCCGGTCAGCCAGAAGAAGTCCCGGCTGAAGTCAACGAAGAAAAAACCGTCCCCGAAGCGGGCGCGGAACCGGCGGAACAGAAAGTACAAACGCCGGCCGCGGAGCAGGCGTTTGAGTTCAGGCCCAAAGAGTTTGAAACGGACGAGGGCGCGCCCGCGCAGAGCGTTTTGACGCAGCCTTTTCCAGACCTTATGATCGCGGACGCAGCCGAGTTGAAAAAGAAAAAAAGCCCCGGCGCGGTGCAGGCCGTATGCTCGGTTCTTTTATCGCTGTTTTTATTTGCTTTTTCCGTCGTATTGATTTCGCAGCTGTTTATCCGGTTCGCCTTTACCGAAGACCGGCTCAAGGCGGCTTTTAACAACGTAGAATATAAGGAAATCAAAGCCGACGGTATCATCGGGCTTAAAACCTTAGCCGAAAAATACGGCAAGGATATTCCCGAAAACGCCACGCTGGCGGAAGCCGTTTACAGCATGATCGACCAAAGAGAGCTGGTGAACCCGATCTCTTTGAGCGAAGTGGAAAAACTGATCGACAGACTGGATTTTCAGGGATTTTTGGCGAAAAAGTCATCGAAAGCGGTCGAGATTCTGCGCTCGGGCAGTCAGGAAAAACTGGTGGACGCTTCCGAAATTATCGGCTTTTTGAAAGAGCATGAGGAAATCATCGAGAAAACCATCGGCATTCAGCTGCTCGAAGTGGATTACAAATATATGCAGAAGTATCTCGAGGAGAACAACGAAGAACTGCTGGATCTGCTTTCGGAAAAGAGCATCACCGGCGCCGAGGATTCTTTCGGATACGCGCTGATCCGGTTCTTCTGCTCGGATTGGTTTATCGCAGTGCTGATCGTTTTGATTATCCTGATTGCCGTTGCGTTGGGATTGATCAATAAACGGATATCATACGCCCTGTTCTACACCGGCGCGCCCGTCGCGGCCGCAGGCATCGTGATATTCGTGTGTTCGGTATTATATCAATACCTTCTTTCCTGGCTGTCGTCCTACTTCCCGACAGAGTTTATCGTTCAGTTCGCCGAACCGATCGTCGGCGTTCTAACCGTCGTCAGCGCGGTTGCGGCGGTTTTGGGCGTTATTTTGCTGGCAATCGGTTTTGTTCTAAAATCAATCGAAAAACGCAAAAGAATAAAGCAGTTGGCGATGGCGTAAAGATAGCCGCTGAAAAAAATTTTAGGTTTTGCGAAAAAAGGTATTGCTTTCTGTTTCAATCTGTGATACAGTAATGAAAACAAATAACTTTTAAGCGCGGTACAGAGCTGCCGGCAAGGTTATTCATACATCATGATGTATCATACTATGGCATTGGTATGACCTTGTCTGCTGACAAGGTCATTTTTTTGTGAGGATTCGGCTATGCAGTTTAAATCGGAAGTTATGAACGAGTCAGATGTCAGCCGTGCGCTGATGCGGATTTCTCACCAAATTGTTGAGAAAAATCACGGCACGGAAAACCTTTGTCTGATCGGCATCAAGACAAGAGGCGTTCCAATCGCGCAAAGAATCGCGAGAAACATCAAGCTGATTGAGAATGCGGACATCGACGTCGGCGAGCTGGACATTACGTTATACCGGGACGATTTGACGACAATCGCCAAAGAGCCGGTGCTCAACGCGACGAAAGTCCCGTTTTCGGTTGTCGGGAAAAAGGTCGTTCTTGTAGACGACGTTATCTTTACCACCAGAACCGCGCGTGCGGCGCTGGAAGCGGTTATACAGCTTGGACGCCCTGCGAAAGTGGAGCTTGCGGTTCTGATTGACAGAGGCCATGCTGAACTTCCCATCAAGCCAACCTATGTCGGCAAGAATCTGCCCACCTCGTTGAGCGAAGTCATCGTCGTACATATGGAAGAGTACGACGGCGAGACGAACGTTTGTATTTATCAAAAATAGAATATTCTAAAACAAAAGGAGATTTACATTTATGGACAAGCAGAATCAAACAATCGGCTATCTACCGGACGAGCGTCCATCCCCTGTGAAACTGCTTCTTTACGCGCTTCAACAGGTAATCGTCATGTTCCCGGCCACGGTAACCGTTGCGTTGATTACAGGTTTCCACGTTTCAACCACCATTTTCGCCAGCGGTCTGGCAACATTATGCTTTATCCTGGTAACCGGAAGAAAAATTCCGCTTTATTACGGTTCGAGTTTCTCTTATCTGTCTGCGATCATCGGATTAATGGCAAATCAAAGGTTTCTCGATACCCTGTCGCCCGAAACGGTTGAAAAGTTAAAAGTCTGGCAGGAAACCGGAGGATTGCTTCCGACGGAGGCGTTGCAGTACGCGCAGTTCGGAATCGTCTTGTCGGGTATTATTTCGATCTTCGCTGGTCTTATCGTTCGGTTTATTGGTCCGAGAGCAGTAGAAAAGATTCTGCCTGCCTCTATTACGGGTCCTATCGCGATGATTATCGGTCTGACGCTTGCGGGAACCGCTTTAGCCGACGCGGCGCCCCAACCGCAGGCTGAGGGCGTGGCTACATCAATTGTCAACACAGGCTGGGTTTGGGCTGTTTCATTGGCTACCTTGTTGGCCACCATTTTCTTCTCAAGATACCTGAAAGGCATCTGGGGTCAGCTTCCGCTTCTGCTCGGCGCGGGCGTGGGATGCGCAATCGCCGGCATACTGTACGCTACCGGCACGGGGGACATGTTCCAGAAGCTGGGCGATGCATCGAACGCGGTTTTCGCAGTTCCGGCAATTACATTGCCGAAGGTTTCCTGGATGGCAGCTGCCGCAATCATGCCGATAGCACTTGCAACCATACCGGAATCCACGGCGCATATGTTTCAGCTTGATATATATGTAAACGACCTCGCAAAGAAGAAGAATTCCAAGAAGAAGTACGCCCTTGCCGACATGCTTGACAGGAACTTGATCGGCGACGGTATCGGCGATATGGTTGCCGGCTTCATCGGCGGTCCCGCCGGTACGAACTACGGCGAAAACATCAGCACGATGGCGATCACCAAGGTGTTCTCGGTTCCGGTACTGATTGTCGCTGCGATAATCGCGATGCTTATCTCGTTCTTTACGCCGCTTATCAACGCGATTTACGCGATACCGAAGGCAGTTATCGGCGGTCTTGAGATTTACCTCTTCGGCGCAATCGCTGCGCAAGGTGTTGCGATTATGATTGAAAAGAAAGTCGATATGTTCAGCGCAAAGAATATCGCCGTCATCGCTACGATTATGGTAATCGGTCTCGGCGGAGCATATCAGTTCGGCGGAAACATCCCCTTCCTTGGTATCGAAGTTCCCAGCATCGCAGGTGCTGCCATATTCGGCATAATCCTCAACCTCCTTCTCAGCATTGGCGAGAAGAAGCGCAAACCCGCTGTAAATAATGAAGCACCCGTTCAAACAAACAACGAAGCAACCGAAACAAACGAATAGCATATAAAAAATCTCACCCTTTACGGGTGAGATTTTTGTTTGCGGCAGGTTTTCTTAAGCGTTTAGCTGATTAAATTTCTCCACGCCCCAGGTGAACAGCTTGTATGTCAGCAGCGCCGCGACAGGCAGGACAACGATGAGGATGGACAAAGCGAACAAATAGAAGTTGCTGACGCCTGAGAACAAGTAAATCAAAAACACAGCCGCGGCAACGCCCATGCTTAAAAAGGATTGAATAAATACGCTCATGCTATGTTTGATGACGATCACTTCGTTGTCGAAATCCAGCTTCGGCTTGGCAAGGTTTATCAGAATGCCTGTCAGCGAGAACAACACGATAAAAGTTACTCCTAAAGCGACCAGCAAAAGATAATCCAAAACAGAAAGTCCAAGCTTGATGCAGAAAAGCATATCCGCAAGCACAACGGCCGGCGCGTTCACAATCATGTTTACGGCTGTTTTCGCTTTCAGAATGTCTTTGGTTTCTGCCGGAAGGGACTTGTATATCCACAGCCTTTTGCCTTCGAGCGAAATGACGGAAGCGGTTGTCGGCGATATGGAGGGCATGAAAGCGGAAATGCCGGCAATGGCAAAAAGAGCGATTTGCCCAACATCGGATTCCTGAGCGCCTGCAAGAAAGCTGCTGATATCAACAAACATCAAAGCAATCGACGCTATCAAAAGCAGTATAGAGCCGATGAGCGTGTCGAGCACATAGATTGCCGAGTTGAAGTACATCGACAGCTCTTTTTGAATCATTGCGCCAAGCGCGCTGTTGTTTTGACTGCCGAGCCGGTCAAGCCTTGCTTTTTTCCGTACGCCGGAAGTGTTGAGAATCGCGATAATCTCGGCATACTTCTTTGAAATGACAGCGAAAACTAAGAACATCACCGCCAAATTGATAGCGATGAATAAAAGGAATTCCAAAATGCTTCCGTTTACAGCGCCGAGAAGCCAGCTTGAGGGCAGGTAATACTTCGCAATGGCGTCTTTGAGTTGGGCGCCGTTTGCATAAATATATTTAATAATGCTCGCGCTGTTTTGCGAAATAAACATCCACGCGATGAGGAATACAAGGGACAAAAGAATAGAAAAAAGGTTCTTTCTCCGAAGTCTTCTTGTCAAAAGCCCGATAAAGTAGGACAAAAGGCTTCCGAGCGACATCGGAATCAGCGGAGCGGCAAAGAAGCAGATGACTGCGATGATTATGCCGACGGCGGTAAAGGATGCAAAATAGAAGTAATAATAAAACGCAGGCACAAGAACAAATACGGCGAAAATCAGATCATATATATACTGCAGAAAGAACTTTACCGCCAGTACCGTAAAATGACTTACCGGAAGCGACAGCATCAAGGGCAAATCCTTCGCTTTGAACAGGTATCCGCTGGCGGAGAAAAGCGAAAGCACCAGTATCAATACCGTATAAGCGGTTAAGGAAAGATAAATCAGCAGGTCTGTTAAGTTCGCTTCGGACAGTGAGTTGCCCAGCAGATAATAGAAACCGAACGACATCGCCATGAAATTTACGAATATATACAGCATCAGAATGGTGTATAATACGCATTTTCCCTTGGAAATCGGTTTATTGCTGCGGCTGAAAAACCTTTGCGGACTAAACGTTATACGTATGTTGGTTGTAAGAAGCAGCCAGAATTTACGCATTTTTAATACCCTCTGTCAGTTCTAAGAATAAACTTTCAAGCGAACTGTCGCCTCTGACTTCTTCAATCGGACCGGAACGGATTAGTTCGCCGTTCTTGATAATCGCTATTTTGTTGCACAGCTTTTCCGCGACTTCAAGCACGTGCGTCGAGAAGAAAATCGCCCCGCCCGAAGCGCACAGCTCGCACATGTACTGCTTGAGCGTGTGCGAAGCGACCGGGTCCAGCCCGACGAACGGCTCGTCGAGCACCATCAGCTTCGGCTCGTGGGATAAAGCGGCGATCAGGTTGATTTTCTGCTTCATGCCGTGCGAGTACGTAGAGATCGGCTCCGACAGGTCGTTCAGCATGCCGAAGCTCTCGGCGTACTTGCGGATGTTTTTTTCGCGTTTTTCAGCCGGAACGCCGTAAATATCGCAGATAAACTTTATATATTTAAATCCGGTCATGGCTTCGTACAGCTCTGGATTGTCCGGAATATACGCCATCTTCTTTTTACATTCAAGCGGATTTTCCTTAATCGATACGCCGTCGATCAGAATGTCGCCCGATTCGATCGGCATAATGCCGGTTACCGCTTTCAGGGTCGTCGTCTTTCCGGCGCCGTTGTGACCGATAAAACCATATATATCACCCTGTTCGATGGTCAGGGACAGATTCTTGACCGCGGCTTTCGAGCCGTAATGCTTGCTGAAGTTTCGAATTTCCAACATAGAAGGCTACCTCCAGATACATAGTAAAAATAATTATAACGTACGGCAGGAAAGATTTCAATAATTTATTGTAATTTTTATACTTTTGTGTTAATATATAAATAACATAAAGCATAAGGAGGCAGAATCATGAGACGCATCATAACCATAGCAAGGCAATTCGGCAGCGGCGGAACCGAAATCGGCAAGAAGCTCTCCGAAATTCTCGGCATTGCTTATTATGATAAAGAGAGTCTGATTGAGGCGGCTGAAAGCAACGGCATCAACAGAGATGTGTTCGAGCGGGCAGACGAACGCGCGACAAGCAGTTTTCTGTATTCGCTGGCGATGTCCAGCTACAGCGGGCATATTTCGCCGCTCGGCGTGAACGACATCATCATGAGCGACAAGGTTTTTGCCCTGCAGTCCGAGGAAATCCGGCGGCTCGCTTCTTTAGGGGATGCGGTTTTCATCGGGAGATGCGCGGACGATATTCTGCTTTCCGAGCCGGGGCTGGTTAAAATCTTTATCCACGCTCCGATAGAGGTGAGAATCAAGCGGGTAATGGAAAAACTGGACTTGAGCGAGCAGAGCGCGAAAAAGCTGATCGCCAAGACCGATAAAAAACGCGCTTCCTATTATAACTTTTATACGAGCAAGACCTGGGGAGACGCGCGGAATTACCATATCACCATCGACAGCTCGGTGCTCGGCATCGACGGCACCGCCGAGTTGTTGAAGAATTTCGTACTGATGAGGAAAAAAGAACAGTAAAGCGCGCGCTTTCGGTTTTATCGCCGAAGGCGCTTTTTTTGCCTTATGGTGATGCTGTATCCGTATTTTGATTATCTGTACGACCAGATTGAAGCGGCGGTTATCGAAGGGCGATTTCGCACAAGGCTTTGAAGCCGGTGAAGCAGGAACGCGTAAATTTAGATATAAAACAGAAAGCATTTGAATATCAATAACCAAAATTTATGAAAAATCCGCCCCAAATTTTAAGCGGATTTTTTTATGCTTGAAACTTTTTTTCTGATTTAACGCACTATTGGTATGACAAAAAGAAACAAAGGAGCAAAGACGACATGAAACGTTTACTTGCCGCAATACTTATTATAATTTTTGCTTTTTCAATTGCATCCTGCAGTAAAAATGAAGAAAACGGTTCAGAATCTTCCGGCGTGCCCGCGGGCGATGCATCGAATAACGATACATCGTATAACGATGAATCGTATAAAAATGTTCTGCATGAAGACGATACTTACTTAATGACAATCGAAGTTGACGGGGAAGCGCGCTATATTTGCCTGAATAATAAATTGGAAATCGGACAGGATTCTCCTTTAAAAGAATACCCTTTCGCGCTTTTGACAGACGCCGATAGAACCATCAATCCGACTTTGGTTCGCGAAGGCGATACCTTTATGAACTGGAAAGTAGCGGAGGTTTCAGCGTATTTTCTTAGCCTTGACGACGGCAGAATGTATCCGACCTCTCGCTTGCATATAAAACTGGAAGGAGATGTCACCTTTACATCTGCTTTCACCTATTATCGTTCGGAAATGGATGGACAGGATTATCTAAATATCAACATGCAGAAAGAAAATTTCGTTAAGTTTCCATATCCGGTTTACACCCATCCGTCTTTATCTTTAGATTTTATCCATAAAATGTACGATGTCAGCTTCGACGTAAAAAACGCAAAGGAAATAGCGGACAGCAATAATTTACGGTACGGGAATTATGAAGGAGAAATCAAGGTCAAACACTTCTATATTGATTACGAGCAGCCTTCAAGGTTTCATTACTATTCCGTGGAGATTGAGCGCATCAAGGTTTCCAACGAAAAGCTGAAAACCGATTCTTCAAAAGGGGA
>Ga0134090_1001001_pt1 | contig 20354 bp, 13 predicted proteins | sample 1_4taG_FD_94453 | JGI IMG/M metagenome (GOLD analysis project Ga0134090, IMG submission 94453) | Switchgrass degrading microbial communities from high solid loading bioreactors in New Hampshire, USA - 1_4_20_6_A1 metaG | ecosystem: Engineered > Bioreactor > Semi-continuous > Anaerobic >...
CCCGCAGATATCCCAAAACGGGGTGAATGTTTTCAAATACCATAAGATCCTTCTGAGTGAACCTGTGAGAAGCTTTGTGGGGCCGCAGCGGGCGATTCCTGGGAGCGTGGACAAGGACAAGGCTCTGGCCTCGGTCCAGAAATGGTACGGGGAGTATTTCCTTCCGTCGGATTGCCTGGCTGTGCCGAAGGGGACCGATCTTTCAAAGGAAAGGAACCTGACAAGAAGCTCGCCGGTCTTTTTGAAGGATGGGTACATCATCGTCAATTTCAAGAACATATCCGTGATCAACGATGATGATTTTGATAACCCGTCGCTGAAGTATACCGGGAAAACGGGCGACGGCTGGCGCCTGGAAGGGTACAATACGAACCAAAACGGCTGGGAGCTTGAACCTGGAGATGTGATCGTCTATTATGCCGACAAGCGGGCGACGGATGATTATTTCGGTGCGGGAACGCACTAGTGAGATTGCCGCGCTGTGCTGACGCTTCGCTCCCTTAATAAACTCGCAATGACATTTTGGCATTACACGCGGGTTATTAAATACGCTACGACGCAATGACATGATCCAGGGGTGTCATTGCGGGGAACGCAGTGACGAAGCAATCTCATGAATTGGAAGGATGAGGTAAGATACTGGATGATAGAATCGAAGCACCACGAAAGCATCTAGCCTTCTATTTCTTATCTTTTATGTAATAACAGCATGCATCATGCTTTTCAAAAAAGGTATTGACATTCTTGGAGAAAGGCTGATATAATTATTTTCAATCATAACTGAATAGCCCCTTAGCAATCAAATGTGATGAAGGAGCCGTGCATAGCTGCGGAAGTCAGCACAGAGAGCCGATGGTTGGTGAGAATCGGTCTGATGGCGGTTATGCATATCCCTCCCGAACAGTTACTCTGAACCTTATCAGTAGGAGTAAACGGCAAGCCCCGTTACAGGCGAAGGTTTGTTAGAACCTCATGAGATTTCCACCGCAAGGTGGGAATGAAATAAGGGTGGTAACACGTGGAGTATATCCCTCGTCCCTGCTGTACACACAGATCGAGGGATTTTTTTATATACGTCAAGGTGGTGATGCCGGTGAAAGCAGCTGAAGCAATCGTGAAGTTCTTGGCAGAAGAAGGCGTGGATACCGTATTCGGCTATCCCGGAGGCTATATTGTCCATGTTTATGAGGCTCTGAGGAAGTCCGGAATCCGGCATATTTTAGTGCGTCAGGAATCGGCCGCCGCCCACGGTGCGAATGGTTATGCCAGGGTATCCGGGAAAACGGGGGTGTGCATTTCTACCTCCGGTCCGGGTGCAACAAACCTGATTACAGGCATAGCTACTGCCTATATGGATTCCATACCGCTTGTCGTGCTGACCGGCCAGGTCCCCAGTTCCATGATCGGCCGGGATGTCTTCCAGGAAGCGGACATTACCGGAGCCACGGAATCCTTTACCAAGCATAACTTTCTTGTAAAGGATGCCAGGGAACTCCCGCGCATTTTCCGTGAGGCCTTCCATATCGCCTCAACGGGCAGACCGGGTCCGGTGCTCATCGATCTACCCCACGATATCCAGCAGGAGGACATTCCTTACCAGTATCCCGAAACGGTCCATATCAGTGGCTACAAACCCACTGTCAAGGGGCATATGGGCCAGATCAAACGGGCGTTGAAAGCCATTGCCGACAGTGAAAGACCGTTGATCCTTGCCGGTGGCGGTGTGAACCTGGCGGGCGCTCAGGCGGAACTGGTGAAGTTTTCAGAGAAGTCGGGCATTCCAGTTGCCCATACTCTGATGGGGAAGGGAGCTTTCCCGTCCAACCATCCCCACTATGTGGGCATGATAGGAACCCACGGCTTTGCGCACGCCAATGAGGCGGTGAAGATGGCGGACCTGGTGATCTTCATCGGGGCACGCATCGCCGACAGGTCTGCGGGAGGAACACAGATACTGCCTGAAAACATGACAATTGTCCATATCGATGTGGACCCGGCGGAAATCGGCAAGATCGTCGGTACCCATATCCCGCTGGTGGGCGATGTGCGTGAAATACTCAAGCAAATGAATGAGAAGATCAAGCGCAAGGATACCGCTGCCTGGCTGGAAACCTTAAGAAACATGAAACCCGAAGAGACCTACCGGACCGGAGATTTCGTAAACCCTAAAAAGGCTATACGCCTTTTATCCGACATGCTCAGCGATACGGCCATCATGGTTGCCGATGTGGGCCAGAACCAGTTCTGGGCTGCCAGGCATTTTGAGGACCTGCCGGGCAGGAAGTTCATGACGTCCGGCGGCATGGGTACCATGGGTTACGGTATTCCCGCCGCGGTAGGCGCCAAGATTGCGGCGTCCGACAGGCAGGTGGTGGCGGTAACCGGCGACGGCGGTTTTCAGATGAGCATGTTTGAACTGGGAACCATTGCCGCCAATCAGATTGGTCTTGTCATGGTCCTGTTCAACAATGCCAACCTGGGCATGGTCCGGGAGATGCAGAACAGGATGTTCGGAAAGACAAGCCAGACGGCCCTGGAACGGAATCCCGACTTTATCATGCTGGCCAGGGCTTACGGCATCGACGGAATACGCGTCCGGAAGGATGAAGAGCTTGAAGCGGCTTTTGATCAGGCCTTGAGCCATAAGGGCCCCTTCCTTGTGGAATGCATGGTGGATCCTGATGAGAGCACGCTGTAATCCATAGAGGAAATAAACGATTGCAAAAGCGATTTTTGCATCAATGAGTAAGGGGAGATGAATGTGAACAGACATGTTCTTTCGGTTCTGGTTGAAAACCAGTCAGGTGTTTTAAGCCGGGTCTCCGGCCTGTTCAGCCGGAGAGGCTACAACATCGACAGCCTGTCGGTGGGGGTGACCGAGGATCCAAGCGTATCCCGAATGACCATAGTGGTCAGGGGAGACGACTACATCCTTGAGCAGATCAAAAAGCAGCTCAACAAGCTGATTGACGTCATCAAGGTCATTGAACTGGATCCGAAGCAATCGGTCTTCAGGGAATTGATGCTGATCAAGGTGAATGCCAGGGAAAACTCACGTGCATCCATTATTGAGATCGTGGACATCTTCAGGGCCAGTGTCGTGGATGTGTCCAGCGAAACCCTAACTGTTGAAATGACCGGCGATGAGGACAAGATCGAAGCCTTCATCAACCTGATGAAACCCTATGGCATCCGCGAGATTGTCCGCACCGGCTTAACTGCCCTTGAAAGAGGCAGCAAGGAGATAAAAAGTTATAAGAAATACGAGGAGGAATAGTGTCATGGCAAAGATGTATTATGAAAAGGACTGCAATCTTTCCCTTCTTAACGGAAAAACGGTGGCTGTTATCGGTTATGGAAGCCAGGGTCATGCCCATGCCCTCAACCTGCACGACTCCGGTGTGAATGTCGTGGTAGGCCTTTATGAGGGAAGCAAATCATGGAAACTGGCAGAGGAAGCCGGACTCAAAGTTACCGTAGCCGCAGAGGCAGCCAGGATGGCCGATATCATCATGATCCTTGTCAACGATGAGAAACAGCCCAAACTCTACAAAGAGAGCATAGAGCCCAACCTGAAGCCCGGAAAGTCTCTGGTGTTCGCCCATGGGTTCAACATTCATTTCGGACAGATTGTACCCCCTTCTGATGTAAACGTGTTCATGGTGGCCCCCAAGGGTCCTGGTCACACGGTAAGAAGCCAGTATCAGGAGGGCAAGGGCGTACCGTGCCTCATTGCCGTTTACCAGGATGCCACCGGTAATGCGAAAGAATTGGCGCTGGCTTATGCGGCAGGCATAGGCGGCGCCAGGGCGGGAATCCTGGAAACCACCTTCAAGGAAGAGACCGAGACCGACCTCTTCGGTGAGCAGGCCGTGCTCTGCGGCGGCGTTGTGGAACTCATGAAGGCCGGGTTTGAGACCCTCGTTGAGGCGGGATACCAGCCCGAGAGCGCATATTTCGAGTGTATCCATGAGATGAAGCTGATCGTCGATCTCATCAACAAGGGCGGCTTTGAATTCATGAGGTATTCCATCAGTGATACCGCCGAATACGGGGATTACATGACCGGAAAACGCATCATTAATGAGGAGACCAGGAAGGAAATGAAGAAGGTTCTTCAGGAAATCCAGGACGGCACATTTGCCAGAAACTGGATCCTTGAGAACCAGGCCAACAGACCCAACTTCAATGCCAGAAGAAGAATTGAAAAGGAGCATCTGGCAGAAAAGGTGGGCAGGGAGCTCAGAAAGATGATGAGCTGGAACAAGAACTGAGATAAGATTCCCTGGCGTTGACTTCTGAAAGAAGGTCCGGCCATGGGAAGGAAACAGTTCTTCATGACAGGGGCGGCTGCCCCTTTAGCCGGGCAGCCGTTAAAGCATCAACAGACGCAGCATGAAACCGGGAGCCTTATCAAGGTATTCATCAGGAAGGAGAATGTGGCATGACGCGCAAGGTGGATATATTGGATTCGACATTGAGAGACGGCGCGCAGGCTGAAGGGATTTCTTTTTCAGTGGAGGACAAGATCAAGATTGTCAAGACACTGGATGAGCTTGGGGTTTCTTATATTGAAGCAGGAAACCCCGGATCCAATCCCAAGGACATAGAATTTTTCAGAAGGATGCGGGATATAGAACTGAAAAACGCCAAGCTTGCGGCTTTCGGAAGCACGAGAAGGCGCGACATCACCGTGGAGGAGGACAACAATGTTCAGTCCCTCCTGTCGTCCGGCGCCCCTGTCATCGTCATATTCGGGAAGAGCTGGGATTTTCATGTCACCGATGTGATCAAAACGACCCTGGAAGAGAACCTGAATATGATCAGGGAGACCGTGGCCTTCTTCAAGGATAAGAACAAGGAAGTCATCTTTGACGCAGAGCATTTCTACGACGGTTACAAGGCAAACTCAGAATACGCCTTTAAAGCACTCCAGGCGGCAGTGGAAGGCGGAGCCGACTGCCTGGTGCTCTGCGATACTAATGGCGGAAGCTTTCCCAGCGAGATCTACGAGATCACCAAAAAGGTAACCGAAACCTTCAAGGTGAAAATAGGGATACATACCCATAATGACGGGGGTATGGCAGTGGCTAATTCCATCATGGCCGTGGAGGCCGGGGCATCCCATGTTCAGGGGACCTACCTGGGTTTCGGCGAGCGTTGCGGAAATGCCAATCTTTCCACCATCATACCCAACCTGCAGCTTAAGAAGGGCATCCAATGCATCCCCCAGGATAAAATGGTGATGCTGACCCATGCAGCCAGGAAGATCGCTGAAATATCCAATGTGACCATGAATGAGCGGGATCCCTATGTGGGCAACAGCGCCTTCGCCCATAAAGGCGGGATGCACATTGACGGCGTAGCGAAGGCCACCCGATCCTTCGAGCATGTGGATCCGGATTTGGTCGGCAACAAGAGGCGTTTCCTGATGTCCGAGGTGGCAGGAAGACGTACCATCCTGGATAAAATTCGGGAAATCTGTCCAAGCGTCACCAAGGAGTCCGTTGAAACCGAGGCCATCATCAACCGGCTGAAGGAACTGGAACACCAGGGCTACCAGTTTGAGGGCGCGGAAAGTACCTTTGAGCTGATCATCAGGAAACAATTGGGCAAGTACCGTCCGTTCTTTGAACTGGAGTCCTTCAAGCTGATCACCGAGCAGCCCACAAAAACAAGACCCAGCGCTTCAGCCCTCATCAAGGTGAAAGTGGACGGCAAATCGGAGATCACGGCGGCGGAAGGCGAGGGTCCCGTACATGCTTTGGACAGGGCACTGCGCAAGGCCCTGGAGGTCTTTTATCCGGAGCTGTCGTCGGTACACCTCACGGACTTCAAAGTGCGCGTGATCGATTCCCAGTCGGCGACGGCCGCAAAGGTCCGCGTGCTCATTGAATCCACCGACGGCGAAACGGTCTGGACCACCGTGGGAGTATCCACCGACATCATTGAAGCCAGTTGGATTGCGCTCGTGGATTCCATTGAATACAAGCTGATTAAAGATTTGGAAAAGAAAATTCGTGTGTACTTATAAGGAGGCAGTTGGGAAATATGGGTATGACGATGACGCAGAAGATACTCGCCGCGCATGCAGGCCTGGACCGCGTTGAGGCGGGACAACTGATTGAAGCGAATCTGGATCTGGTGTTGGGTAATGACATTACGTCTCCCGTGGCCATACGGGAATTCCAGAAAATGGGCGCCACGAAGGTCTTCGATAAGTCCAAGGTTGCCCTGGTACCCGATCATTTCACGCCCAACAAGGATATCAAAGCGGCTGAACAGTGCAAGATAGTAAGAGAGTTTGCGAAAAAGATGGAAATTGAAAATTACTTCGAAGTCGGGGAGATGGGCATCGAGCACTGCCTGCTGCCTGAAAAGGGCCTTGTTGTTCCCGGCGATCTGGTGATCGGCGCCGACTCCCATACCTGTACTTACGGTGCCCTCGGCGCATTTTCCACCGGCGTTGGCAGCACCGACATGGCTGCCGGCATGGCCACCGGAAAATGCTGGTTCAAGGTTCCTTCGGCCATCAAGTTTGTGCTGAAGGGCAAGCCCCAGGGATGGGTCAGCGGCAAGGACATCATCCTCCACATCATCGGCATGATCGGTGTGGACGGTGCGCTTTACAAATCCATGGAGTTTGTGGGCGACGGCATTCAGCATATCTCCATGGACGGACGCTTCACCATGGCCAACATGGCCATCGAGGCGGGAGCCAAAAACGGCATATTCATCGTGGATGAGAAAACCGTAGAGTATGTGTTGAATCACTCCAACAAGTCGTGGACCTTTTATGAGCCCGATGCGGATGCCGAGTACGACGAGGTCTACGAGATCGATCTCTCGAAGATCCGTCCCACAGTAGCCTTCCCGCATCTTCCCGACAACACCAGAACCATCGACGAGGTTGGGGATGTGGAGATCGACCAGGTGGTTATCGGCTCCTGTACCAACGGCCGCATGGAAGATCTGAGGGTGGCTGCCAGGATCCTCAAGGGCAGGAAGGTTAAGAAGGGCGTTCGCCTGATTGTCTTCCCCGGAACCCAGAGGATTTATCTGGAGGCCCTGAAAGAAGGTATTATCGAGCAGCTCATTGAAGCGGGCGCCGTGGTTTCCACACCTACATGCGGTCCCTGCCTGGGCGGACACATGGGTATCCTGGCTAAGGGTGAGCGGGCCGTAGCCACCACCAACAGGAATTTTGTGGGCAGAATGGGCCATACCGAGTCCGAAGTCTATCTGGCCAGCCCAGCCGTGGCGGCGGCATCAGCCGTCACCGGAAAGATCACCGATCCGGACACTCTGCTGAAAGCCGATTAAGGAGGGGTATTATGAAAGCAAAGGGAAGAGTCTTCAGATACAACAACAATGTGGATACCGACGTCATCATTCCGGCACGTTACCTGAACACATCCGATCCCAAGGAACTGGCCGCCCACTGCATGGAGGATATCGATCCGGACTTCGTGAAAAATGTAAAGCCCGGTGATATCATTGTGGCCGACAGGAACTTCGGCTGCGGTTCATCCCGCGAGCATGCCCCCATCGCCATCAAGGCTTCGGGGGTGTCCTGCGTGATCGCATCCACTTTTGCCAGGATCTTTTACAGGAATGCCATCAATATCGGCCTTCCCATCCTAGAATGCGAGCAGGCTGTGAAAGGCATCGAATCCGGGGATGAGGTGGAGGTCGATTTCGATACCGGAATCATCCGGAACCTGACCAAGGGCACCACCTTCAAGGCCCGTCCTTTCCCGGAATTCATGAAGAAGATCATGGCTGCCGACGGGCTGGTCAACTATATCCGATCCAAGAATGCGGCGGAGGATGGTTCACCGTCCTGAGCCTTTTCGGATAGTTCTTGCGAATCAATCATGACTTTGGCTGATGGCAGGACCGTCCCTGCCATCAACGACAACAAGAAGGAGAATGGTAGGGTATGAATTACAGGATCGCTGTGTTGCCGGGTGATGGTATTGGCCCGGAAGTCATAGAGCAAACCCTTTTGGTTCTGGAGAAAGTTGGACTGAAATTTGGCCACAGCTTCCAGTTCCAAAAGCTGCTGGCCGGTGGATGTGCCATTGATGCCACCGGAAGCCCGCTGCCAGAGGAGACCCTCGAGGCTTGCAAAAAGAGCGATGCGGTACTCCTGGGAGCGGTGGGAGGCCCTAAATGGGACAGCCTTCCGGGAGACAAAAGGCCTGAAGCCGGGCTCCTGGGCTTAAGGGGCGGACTTGGGCTTTTCGCCAACCTGAGGCCGGCTCTTCTGAACAAGGAACTGCGCGACGCATGTCCCTTGAGACCTGATATCATCGGAGAGAGCCTGGATATTATGGTAGTACGGGAATTGACCGGCGGCATCTATTTCGGTGCGCGCGGTAGGCGCGACGGAAAGATGGGCCAGGAGGCCTATGACACCGAAAGTTACAGCGTGGGCGAGGTGGAGCGCATCGCCCGGCTGGCCTTTGAAATTGCAAGAAAAAGAAACGGAAAGGTCACCAGCGTGGATAAGGCCAATGTTCTTGAAAGTTCACGACTCTGGCGCGAAGTGGTGACCAGGGTGGCCAGGGATTATCCGGATGTCACGCTGGAGCACATGTATGTGGATAATGCCGCCATGCAGCTGGTAAAAAATCCCAAGCAGTTTGACGTGATTGTGACCACCAACATGTTTGGCGATATCCTGTCGGACGAAGCCAGCATGATCACCGGCTCCATCGGCATGCTGCCGTCAGCCAGCCTGGGGGAGGGATCCTTTGGCCTGTACGAGCCTATCCATGGTTCGGCGCCCGATATTGCGGGCCAGGATAAGGCCAATCCCCTGGCAACCATCCTGTCAGCCGCTATGATGCTTCGGTATACCATGAAGCTTGAAGAGGAAGCCAGGGCCATTGAAGCGGCGGTGAATATGGTTCTGGAGGAAGGTTACAGGACCGCCGATATCATGAGTCCCGGCAAAAGGCTGGTTGGCACTTCTGAGATGGGCAGGCTCGTTGTGGAACGCATCTGATTGTGAAACAAAAGGGGACAGGTCTTTCAGATTGATAAGAACTGTCCCCCATGATATCCATAGAGGAGTTGAAGGCTATGAGAAGCGATATTGTCAAAAAAGGTGTTGAAAGGGCGCCTCACCGGTCCCTGTTCAAGGCCATGGGATATACCGATGAAGAGCTCAACCGCCCGTTGATTGGCGTTGTCAATGCCAAAAGCGAGATCGTGCCAGGCCATATCGGACTGGACACCATTGCGGAGGCTGTGAAGGCCGGCATCCGTGCCGCAGGGGGAACGCCTTTCGAGTTCCCATCCATCGGTATCTGCGACGGCATTGCCATGGGACATGCCGGCATGCATTATTCGCTGGCTTCCCGGGAACTTATCGCCGACTCCATTGAATCCATGGCCATGGCTCATGGATTTGACGGGCTTGTGCTGATACCCAACTGCGACAAGATCGTACCGGGCATGTTGATGGCGGCTGCCAGGCTCAATATTCCTGCCATCGTAATCAGCGGCGGTCCCATGCTGGCCGGCAGGGCAGGCCAGAAGGGTATCAGCCTGACTGATATGTTTGAGGCGGTTGGTGCGGTCAGTGCCGGAAAAATGACCGAGGAGGAGCTGGCCTGCTATGAGAATAGCGCTTGTCCCAGCTGCGGTTCCTGCGCGGGCATGTTTACCGCCAACAGCATGAACTGTCTTACTGAAGCCCTGGGTATGGCTTTGCCCGGAAACGGCACCATACCGGCTGTCATGGCGGAGCGTATACGCCTGGCCAAGATGACAGGATTCCAGATTATGGAACTAGTGAAAGCAGATATCAAGCCGAGGGATATCCTGACCCCGGAGGCCTTTGCAAACGCGCTGACCGTGGACATGGCGCTTGGATGCAGCACCAACAGCATGCTCCATCTTCCGGCCATCGCCTACGAGGCGGGCGTTGCCTTCAACCTGGAAATGGCCAATGCGATCAGCGAAAGGACACCCAATCTTTGCAAGCTGGCCCCGGCCGGCAGGCACTTTGTGGAGGATCTCCATGCTGCCGGCGGCATTCGCGCGGTGATGAAAGAACTGTCTAAAAAGAACCTGCTAAACCTGAACCTTATGACGGTTACCGGAAAGACCGTGGGTGAGAACCTGGCAGGTGTCCGGAACAGGAATCCCGATGTGATCAGGCCCATTGAGGACCCATACAGCCCAACAGGCGGTATCGCTGTGCTAAAAGGCAATATCGCTCCCAACGGCTGCGTGGTGAAACGCAGCGCCGTGGCGGAAAACATGCTGGTCCATGAAGGTCCCGCACGGGTATTTGATTCGGAGGACGATTGTATCAAGGCCATTTTATCGGGTTCCATCAGAAAGGGTGAGGTTGTGGTTATCCGGTATGAGGGGCCCAAGGGTGGTCCCGGCATGAGAGAAATGCTCATGCCTACCTCAGCGCTTGCAGGCATGGGCCTGGATGCCGACGTGGCTCTGATTACCGACGGCCGTTTCAGCGGTGCCACACGTGGCGCCAGTATCGGGCATGTCTCACCTGAAGCGGCGGAGGGCGGTCCCATTGCGTTGGTTCAGGACGGGGACATCATCTCTATCGACATGAACCGGTATACCATTAACCTGAAAGTTTCTGAGGAAATCCTGGCCGAAAGGCGCAAGAACTGGGTGTGCCCGCCTCCGAAGGTGAAAGGCGGATATCTGGCCCGCTATGCCAGAATGGTCTCCTCTGCGGATGAGGGAGCGGTACTGAAGTACAAATAGGGAAATGGCTTCGCAAAAGCATCAGGCTGGCTTCCCCGACGTGAGGATGACAGTAGAGTTGGAATGAGGTGTTATCATGCAATTGACGGGTGCTGACATACTGCTGGAATGTTTGTTGGAACAAGGTGTTGATACCATCTTTGGATTTCCCGGAGGAGCGGTTTTAAATATTTACGATTCCTTGTATAAGTACCGGGACAGGATCAAGCATTATCTCACTTCCCACGAGCAGGGCGCGGCCCACGCGGCCGACGGCTATGCCCGTGTGACGGGAAAGGTGGGTGTGTGCCTGGCCACATCCGGCCCCGGAGCAACCAATCTGGTGACCGGCATCGCCACCGCCTACATGGACTCGGTGCCGGTGGTGGCCATTACAGGCAATGTGCCCCTGAACCTGCTTGGCAAGGACAGCTTCCAGGAAGTGGATATCACGGGCATTACCATGCCCATCACCAAGCATAATTTCATCGTGAAGGATGTCAACGACCTGGCCAACATCGTCAGACGCGCGTTTTATATCGCCCAGGAGGGAAGGCCGGGCCCTGTCCTGATCGACATACCCAAGGATATTACCGCCCAGAAAGCGGAATACACGCCTGCCCCGAAGCGGGAGGCTCCCAGGAGCACGGAATACATAACCGAAAAGGCCATTAACCATGCGATAGAACTGATCAAGAGCAGTTCCAAGCCCCTGATCTATGCTGGAGGCGGCGTGATAGCTTCCGACGCGGCCCAGGAACTTCTGGAATTTGCCGAAAGGATCAATGCCCCTGTGACCCTCAGCCTGATGGGGATGGGCGGGTTCCCGGCAACTCATCCGAACTATACGGGCATGATAGGCATGCATGGAACCAAGACCTCCAATATGGCCGCCACCCAGTGCGATCTGCTTATCGCCATTGGCGCCCGGTTCAGTGATCGCGTGGTGAGCAAAGTGGAGCGCTTTGCGCCCCATGCCCGGATTCTCCACATCGATATTGACGAGGCCGAGGTCAACAAAAACGTCCGCACCAGCAGGTTCATCATCGGTGATGTGCGTGAGGTGCTGCGCGCGCTGAATAAACGGCTGGAGAGGGTTGAAAGAAGGGAATGGATGGATTACATCCAGGATATGAAGGCGAAGTATCCTCTCGGCACCAACGGTAAAAACATTCTCACGCCCCAGTACATCCTGGAAAAGATCTATGAGCTGACGGGCGGCGATGCGATTGTTGCGACCGAAGTCGGCCAGCACCAGATCTGGACAGCCCAGTATTACAAGTTTACCAGGCCCAGAACCTTTGTCTCCTCGGGCGGGCTTGGAACCATGGGCTTTGGCCTTGGCGCGGCGATCGGAGCCCAGGTGGGCGCGCCCGGTAAGCGTGTGTTCAATATTGCCGGGGACGGAAGCTTCAGGATGAACATGAATGAGCTGGCTACCGCGGTGGAATACAACCTGCCCATCATCGAGGTCATCATGAACAACCATGCCCTGGGGATGGTGCGCCAGTGGCAGAACCTGTTCTATGATTCCCGCTATTCACAGACTACCCTGGACAGGTGCACCGATTTCGTCAAGCTGGCCGAGGCCTTTGGCGCCGTGGGCTACAACCTGACGAGGAAGGAAGACGTGGAAGAGACCATTAAAAAGGCCATGGCCCAGAACCGTCCTGTGGTGATCAATTGTGAGATAGACCGGGATCTTAAGGTCTATCCGATGGTTCCGCCCGGAGCGCCCATCGATGAAGTGATTATGGATATGGGTGATTAAGTTCCGATACCATTCACACGCATCCCAACAGGAAGGCCGGAACGGTTCATCGGTTCCCAGCCGGGAGCCGGACCGTATACCCGGCCTTTTCCATATTCCATTTATTTAAATTTGTCAAGACTTTAACATCTGGAAACTTGGCGTAAAATATTGATTATAAGACCGATCCCCCAATTACCATACATCTATGGAGGTGCTTCGATGAAAAAATGTGCGGGTTGCCAACATGAAAACCAGGATACTAACGCATTCTGCAGCAATTGCGGTGCGCCGCTTGACAACGCGGTGGAGCCCGAATCACCCAAACCGGCCGGAAAGTCTTTTTCCAAAGCCAGAATCATCGCTGTTGTTGCTGCCATTTTTTTTTGGCCATTGTCATCAAAGCCATTGCCGTCTCCGCCAATCCGGCCATGAGACTGCTTAAGGGCTTGGATCGCCTCGGCAAGATGGATGCTTTTACGGTCACAAGTACCCTTTCGGTCAACTACAAGGGCGATGACGATGACCTGAAACTTATCAACCAGGCCGGCGCCAGTCTGAAAACTGCCGTAAATCTGGACAAGATGCTCGCGGAAGTAACCGGAACCCTTTCCTATGACAAGAAGAAAACCGTGGCTGAAATCACGGCGGGATTGGGCGAAAAAGAGGTCTATTTCGCACTGCCCAAGCTTTATGACAAGACTTTTACCTACAGGCTGGACAAGCAAGTGCGGGCGTACATATCCGAGATTCAGGTACTGCTCAAGTACCTCAGGGAAGCAGACGTCCAGTATGACAGGGGCAAGTATGCGAAAGCCATTGCGGAAGTCCTGGATGATGATATCAAGGGCTCCCCGGGCAAAGTGATGCTGACACTGGACGGCGACAGGCTTTTGGATATCTTTGCGGAAATCTTTGAGGTAGCGGCTGATGACGAAGTGTTGATGAAGTCCCTCAGGAAGAATGCCAAAAACGCCATCGAAAAAATCCTGAAGGACAAGCATGAGTTTGAACTTCTCTTTGACGTGGAAGATCTGGAATATGTGCTGGAATACCTCCAGGATGATGACGATTTCGAAATTGCCTATATGTACATCGTCAGAGAGATGAAGGATAGTTTCAGATACCTGTCCAGGAGTTTCAAATATTATGCAGACGATATACCGGAGCTTGACGTGACCATCGACTTTGGGCTGCTCTCAAGCAATATCAGGGGCATAAGTATTGCCATGGAAATAGAGGATTCCGGTGAGACCGTCGTGCTTTCCCTGGATTCAGAAATCAGCCGCAAGGCCTCAATCGGCAAAATCAACACAAAGAGTACCGTGGATATTGAAGACCTGATGGATGATCCGGCAGAACTCGAGGACATCGCCGAAACCGTCCTTAAAAACCTGGCAAAGAACATCAAAAGCAACAAGAAGCTTGTAAATGCCATCGATGATCTGACCGGAATGGATGTGGATGACCTGATGGATCTGCTGATGGATGAAATCTTTTAGATTTCGGGCTTCATGGTCCCAATAACATAGAGCTTCTATCACGTAAAGGACGTCTGACATTTACTGCCGGACGTCTTATGCTTTACATAAGAATGTAGGGTATGCCAGCGAGGATTGGCACAAGGCCATTCCCAGCGGGAACTGGCTTTATTCCATAAGAATCGGATAAAACTGCTAATTAAAGGTAATGTTATATATACGGCCAACAATTACATGCAGATGGCGGCTTATTTTATATAGCATTGGTAAGGGTTTTATGCTAAAATGCTAATGGCTTTTTGATCCAAGACGCAGCAACAGCTATACCACTATCAGCACTTTTATGCGTTGTATCAATCTTAGTTTTAACCGGGGGAATTCTTTATGTGGAGAATCATCTTGGACGCATTGCCAAGCCTTTTAGGCGGTCTGGCCCTGTTCATTTTCGGAATGAATTTTATGGCTGAGGGCCTTCAGAAGGCAGCCGGCGAAAAAATGCGCCACATTCTGAAGATTCTGACCAAAAATCCTCTCATGGGAATACTGGTTGGTATGATTGTGACCACCATCATTCAAAGCAGTAGTGCTACAACCGTCATGGTGGTCGGATTTGTCAGTGCAGGTCTTATGAGCCTCCGCCAGGCAATCGGGGTTATCTTTGGCGCCAATATCGGTACCACCATCACGGCCTGGCTGGTTTCCATCAAAATCGATGAGTATGCATTCTATATCCTCGCAATTGGTTTTATCGTCTACTTCTTCTCAAAAAATCAACGCATCAAGTTTGTCGGACAAATCTTTTTTGGATTCGGCATGCTGTTTGTAGGTCTCAATATCATGAGCGACGCCATGAAACCATTGGCCGGAAGCGTTGAAATTCAGAATTTAATGGCCAGTGTCAGCAATAACAGGGTTTTGGGCGTCATCATTGGTACCGTTGTCACAGCAATTGTCCAGAGCAGCAGCGCGGTGATTGCGGTTATCCAGAAGCTGGCCCTTGCCGCAACGCCCGAGGGGTTGCCCCTGATTTCCCTGACGGCGGCCATACCCCTTGTATTGGGGAGCAATATCGGAACGACGATCACTGCTGTGTTGGCCTCCATCGGTGCTAGCCTTAACGCCAAGCGTGCGGCGCTGGTCCATGTGCTGTTCAATTTGATTGGCTCCATTCTATTTATCTTCTTTGTTCCCCAGGCTGCCTGGGTCGTAGGGCAATTCATGGGAAGTGTTGCCGCAGACAACATGGATGTGGCTATTGCCAATTTCCATACCTTCTTCAATGTGGTGAACACCATCATCATGCTTCCGCTGATATCCGTGCTGGAGAAAGTGGTATGCCGGATATTCAGGGGCGAAGAACTCATGGTGGAAACTTCCCTTGCCAATATTGATCCCAAGGTGTTCGGCACGCCGTCCATCGCCATGAACCTGGCGGTTAACGAACTCAGGCAGATGAGCAAGTTTGTGCAGGGCATGGTCAGAAGTGCCAGGCAATCCATTGTTGCTTCGGATTTAACAGCTGTGGAAGAGACCTCGAGACTGGAAGATATCGTGGACATGCTGAGACGGGAAGTGGTGGACTTCCTTTCCAAGATCCTGACACACAGCCTTACACCTGGACAGTCCGTGCGCCTGACGGGGCTGATGCGCATTGCCCATGATATCGAAAAAATGGGTGATAACTGCAAGGATATCAGTGAGATAGCCCAGAATATGATCAACGCCAGGATTGCCTTCTCCGAAGCGGCCATCGGCGAAATCAACGAGGCTTTCCTGGATATTGAGCAGATTACGGCGGATATGCGCAAAGCCCTTGAGGACGGAGATATTGAGGCGGCAAAAAATGTGCTCAGACTGGAAGCTCGGTTTGACGAACGGGAAAGGACCCTCAGGGAAAGACATATCGAACGGCTGAACAAGGGAGAGTGCAAACCGGCCGCAGCCATCAACTTCCTTGAGCTGATCCATTATATCGAACGCATAACGGACAGCTGCAAGAACGTTGCCGAGGCGGTTATAGATGATTTGAGCCATAAGCTGTTCAGCGAACATGACACAAAACAGATTCCTGCTGGAAAACACGCTTAAGGAATGGCTTTGCCCAGTGTTCCGGGTAATAAATACAACGGCGTTACAGGTTGCTGTTTGCAGACTGATGCTTTTCGGCAGAAATGGGATATTTCCGAGGCTTGCCGGATAAAGTTTATTAAATGTATAATAAATGTGCTTTTACTAATATGTGGAGGAAAACGCTATGGGAAGGCTGTTTGGAACCGATGGTGTCAGGGGAGTCGCCAATACCGAATTAACCTGTGAACTGGCCTTCAAGCTGGGAAAGGCCGGCGCCTACGTCCTTTCAGGGGAGAAGGCGCATAAACCCAGAATCCTTGTGGGAAAGGATACCAGGCGTTCCGGTGACATGCTGGAAAGCGCCCTGGTGGCAGGTATTTGCTCTGCCGGTGCCCAGGCATACCTTGCCGGCGTCATTCCTACACCGGCAGTGGCCTACCTGGTGAGAAAACACGGCTTTGACGCGGGAGTCGTCATTTCGGCCTCCCACAACCCGGCCGAGTTCAATGGGATTAAGTTCTTCAACTCTGAAGGCTACAAGCTTCCGGACGAGACAGAGGAAAGGATAGAACGAATTATTCTGGATCAGGCCGAGGAGATGCCCAATCCCGTCGGAGAACAGGTGGGTTCGGTACATATCCTGGAATCGGCCGTTGAAGACTATGTCAACTATGCCATCCAGGCTATAAAAACCGACTTGTCGGGTTTGAGAATTGCTCTGGACTGCGCCAATGGTGCCGCAAGCGTCACTTCTCCCATGGCCATCGGCAGGCTGGGCGCGGAAACGCTTGTGATCAACAACACGCCTGACGGCATGAACATCAACAGGAATTGCGGTTCCACCCACCTGGACATGCTAAAGAAGTTTACCGTCGAGAACAAATGCCATCTTGGCCTGGCTTTTGACGGTGATGCGGACAGGGTCCTGGCCGTGGATGAAACGGGGCGGCTGGTGGACGGCGACCATATGATGGCCATCATCGGCCTGGACATGAAGAAGAAAGGGATGCTGGCCCATGATACCATCGTGGCCACCGTGATGAGCAACATGGGTTTTGACGAGATGGCCAGGAACAACGGGCTGAACATCGTCAAGGCGCCTGTGGGTGACCGCTATGTCCTGGAGAAGATGCTGGAAGGCGGCTTTGTTCTGGGCGGCGAGCAGTCCGGGCATGTGATCATGACCAGGTATAACACCACAGGAGATGGCCTGCTGACAGCTCTCATGCTGTTATCCGTACTTAAGGGGTCTGGCAGGAACCTGTCGGAACTGAACGCCATCATGAAGGATTATCCGCAGGTTCTCAGGAACGCCCGCGTCAGCAATGCCAAGAAATATAGCTATCGGGACGATCCTGTTATTGCGGAGCATTGCAGCCGTCTGGAAGAGGCTTTCAAGGGCGAGGGCAGGGTGCTGATACGCCCGTCCGGGACCGAGCCGCTGGTCAGGGTCATGATCGAGGGCAAGGATCAGGACTACATCACACAAAAGGCTGAGGAACTGGTCAGGATCATTGAAGAGCGGCTGGGATAACAACAGAAATAGCAAAATGGCAGAGGATCATGTATGGTCATCTGCCTTTTTCGTACTCAAGTTTCAGCCATATTCAGGCCTTCCCAATGTTTTTTCGCCAGACTTTACCCATTTTTTTCACCGAGCAACTGTAAGGGATTATATCCAGGACCTGAGCTTGTCAATGCACGAAAAAAAGAATGAGGAAGAGAAGAGAAATTGGCATGATTCATTGGGAAACGATGGCGTAACACTTGCAATGGACAACCCAATTATCATACAATGGTATAAGAAATGCTGAAAGCGATCTGTCGGAAAGGAGGGCAGCGTTTTTAGGACAGTGCAATAAGCGCCAGAACAAGGGTAGCAGGGCTTTTAACCATTGCCCCTTGTTGACGAGGAGAAGGAGGTTATCGAAAGTTTCGGCGGAAACCTTCCGGTGCGCCATCATCGATAAGACACTACAAAACCTGCCGGCGACGGCAGGGACAGAATGTGTCGGATTGGCCTTTCATGCATTTCTGAAAAAGGACTCTCAGGTTTGAAAACCATGTCTTTGAGTCCTGTTCCCGTTTATTGATATGACAGGAATAGGTGTATTTGCTTGCGGGCAAGGAAAGCAGGCTTATTGAATGGTGCTTTCCGTGTGTTATAAGGCAGCCTGTTTCTTGAACCTGTCCCAAAATCTATCAGAAATAATGAAAGGAGCATTTCCATGTGCGGAATAGTTGGCTATATCGGAAGCAAAGAGGCAACACCCATCCTTATGAACGGCCTTAAGAAACTGGAGTACCGGGGTTACGACTCTGCAGGAGTCGCCATACTCCATGATGGCGTCATCAAAATGGTCAAGACGAAGGGAAGATTGGCAACCCTTGAGAGCAAGCTGGGTACCACCGACCTGAGGGGAAACCTGGGTATCGGGCATACCCGGTGGGCGACACATGGTGAGCCCAATGATGTCAACTCCCATCCTCATATCAGTTCCAGCGGAAAAATTGCCGTGGTACATAACGGTATCATCGAAAACTTCATGAAGCTTAAGGAATTTCTCATTTCCAAGGGCTACCATTTTCAGTCGGACACCGACACCGAAGTGGTGGCTAACCTCATCGATTACAATTACAAGGGCGATCTCGTCAAAGCCGTCATGAACACGTTGAATGACATTGAGGGCGCTTATGCCCTGGGGGTTATCTGTACCGACTGCCCGGATGAATTCGTGGCGGCCAGGAAGGACAGCCCGCTCATTGTAGGTCTTGGGGAGGGCGAGAACTTCATCGCCTCGGATATCCCGGCGATACTGGAGCATACACGCGATGTGAAGATCCTCGAAGACAGGGAAGTCGCGCGCATTACCGCCGGGAAAGTTGAGATCTACAACCTATTGGGTGAAATCGTTGAGCGGGAGCCTTTCCATGTGGACTGGGATGTGGCTTCCGCCGAAAAGGGTGGCTATGAGCATTTCATGATGAAGGAGATCTGCGAGGAGCCGGCCGTGCTCAAGGCTACCATCAGTCCGCGCGTCAGGGATGGCCAAATCCAGTTTGAGCATTTCAAACTGACCGATGAAATGGTCAAATCCTGTGAAAAGATTAATATTATTGCCTGCGGAACGGCATACCATGCCGGAATGGTGGGCAAATACGCCATAGAGAAGCTGGCACGGATTCCTGTGGACGTGGATGTGGCATCCGAGTTCAGGTACCGTGATCCCATGGTGAACGAGAAGCAAATCACCATCGTCATCAGCCAGTCAGGGGAGACGCTGGACACGCTGATGGCTCTCCGTGAAGCCAAAAAGAAAGGCTCCCATACCGTATCCATCGTCAATGTGGTGGGAAGCTCCATTGCCAGGGAATCCGACGATGTGCTCTATACGTGGGCCGGGCCTGAAATCGCCGTGGCATCCACAAAAGCCTATAACACGCAGCTTGCCGTCCTGTATCTTCTGGCGCTGAAATTTGCCCAGATCAGGGGAACGGTGGATGATGAAACCATCAGGTATTATATAGACCAGCTCATGCAGATCCCTGATCATATGGAGACGGTATTACAGGATAAGGAAGCCATCCAGCGCTTTGCCGCAGGGCATTACAATGCCAGAAGCATCTTCTTTATCGGTCGTAACCTGGACTATGCCCTGTCCATGGAAGGCTCCCTCAAGCTGAAGGAGATCTCCTATATCCATTCGGAGGCCTATGCGGGAGGGGAGCTGAAGCACGGCACCATTGCCCTGATTGAGGACGGTACCCTGGTGATCTGTCCCATGACCCAAGACGCGCTCTTTGAGAAGATGGTAAGCAATATCCGGGAGGTGAAGGCCCGGGGAGCCGTGGTGCTGGCCATCGCCGCGGAAAAGCATTTAGACGAGGCGGAAAAGGCGGCCGATGCGGTCATCACCATCCCAAACATCGATCCACTGTTGGCGCCCATTGTGGCCGTTACGCCCCTCCAGCTTTTTGCCTACTATGTGTCGGTCATGAAGGGCAACGATGTGGATAAGCCCAGGAACCTGGCCAAGAGCGTGACGGTGGAGTGAGATTGATGCTGTTTTATACTCAAATGTATAATTCAAATAAAGTTCACTCCATGAAAATAAAGTTCGCTCCATAAAAATAAAGTCCGTTCCAAAATCCCGTAGCAGATGCAGGATAACCCCTGTTTTGCTGCGGGGTTTGCTTTTTAACAGGTGAAAGGGTTAAGGTGTAAGGAATAAGGTTATTATGGTTAAGAAGTATTAGATAAGGTTAGAAGTATTGATTTTAAAGGGATTGAAGACTATATTGAAGATAATATTGATAAA
>Ga0134090_1001009_pt1 | contig 20212 bp, 14 predicted proteins | sample 1_4taG_FD_94453 | JGI IMG/M metagenome (GOLD analysis project Ga0134090, IMG submission 94453) | Switchgrass degrading microbial communities from high solid loading bioreactors in New Hampshire, USA - 1_4_20_6_A1 metaG | ecosystem: Engineered > Bioreactor > Semi-continuous > Anaerobic >...
CAGCTTTCCAAAGCTGGTAACGCAGAATGTTCTGTTTCGCACCCTTGATGCCCGCATGAGAGGAGGCGAGTGTAGCTTAACCAAGGCCAAAATCGTGTCTTGACAATGGGGTCCACCTTACTGGGTCCCCCGAGGACCTTGAGGAGTGTGTGAGCGACGTCTTCCACCGGGCCTGGCAGCGAATCGCGGACTACGATCCCGAACGCGCCCCCCTGCGGACGTGGCTGCAGATCCTGGCCAAGTAGGTAGCCGATGGTCTGCCCGGCGACCTCGACAAGAACCAGCTCCTGGGCGGCGATCTTGGGTAAGAACGCGTCCGTGGGAAGATACGGGTCCATCCGCCTGCAGGTCTGCTCATCTCCCGCGACTGCAAACCGAATGCGTACCTGATCCAATCGGCAATCCTCCCCAGTCGTTCGTGACGGGCACTGTTCGTTCATATCGCCATGGAATCCTGCAGCGCACCGGCTTGCACGATCGGGCCGGTGTAGCGGAGACAGTGCACCACAGGGGTTGACCACCGCATGATAGCCGGTGTTCAGCCCTCCCTTGTTTCCGGACACCATGCAGACCAGCACCCCGTCTGGCGAGGAGGGGCAGCATGTGGTGCGTGTCAGGCAGAAGGGTGAAGCTGATCGTGTGGGCGTTCGCACTGGTGAGCTTGATCGCTGCCGCAGCCCGGGCCCGGCCCGTGGCGGCCACTTCAGTCTTGTGCTGTACCTCCTGGCATGTCGTCAAGTCGGAGGTGAACGCCGTGGTGCGGGCCAGGGTGGGTGACCCCGAGCCGGTGCGTGACTGGGCGGCACCGGGGGGATGGACCGAGCGTGTGGCGCACAGGGGATCATCTGCAGCTCTGGCTCAGCGAGGATCGCTCGGAGATCCCGGCACTGGGCGCCCTGGCGGGCGAAGAGGTCGTGTTTATGGTGGCCCTCACGTACGGTCAGGCCTACCCGGAGGGGTACAGCCTGTACGCCAGCGACTCGTTCTGGACGGTTTCCGACGGACGGGTAACCGGTGGACTCGTCGGCATCAGGCTCGAGGACGCTCCTTACGACCAGCTGGCGCAGCATGTCCGTGACGCGATGGGAAGCGGCACACCTGAGCCCACGGCTGCGTCGCCCGTGCCGGTCGCGGCCGCAGCCCTTGCAGTATGCCTTGCCGTATGGGCGCTGTGGCGCCTGATCCTGCGTCGGTACCCCCGGACCTAGTCCAGCGGGCCACGCCATGGCAGCAGTACAGGGGGAGGAGATCCACTGGCTGGTCCCGAATCGAAACCCCGTGGTTGCCGGGAACAGGTCACCACGGAGAGGAGAACGAGCGGCCATGTACACGGGCATGATTCGCGACCTGCTGGCTCGCCTGGGCGACGGGACGGTGGCCTACAGCCTGCTGCTGGACCAGCAGGAGGTTCCCCTCAACCCCCTGATCGGCCAGCGCATCGCCATCCGCTTCACCGGCGAGCGCCGCTGCATCTACTGCGGCCGCAAGGTGAGCAAGCTGTTCAACCATGGCTCCTGCTGGCCGTGCTTCCAGCGGCTGGCCGTCAATGACCTCTGCCAGGTGAAGCCCTCGCTCTGCCACTACGAGACCTGCCGGGAGCCCGAGTGGGGCGACGCCAACTGCATGATCCCCACGTACGTCTACCTGGCCAAGTCCAGCGACATCAAGGTCGGCATCACCCGCCGCCTGCCCGGCCGCTGGGTGGACCAGGGCGCGGTGGAGGCGGTGCCCATCGCCCGCGTGCCCACCCGCAAGATGGCAGGGGACCTGGAGCTTTACCTCACGCAGTACCTGCCGGACAAGACCAACTGGCGCAAGATGCTGCAGGGCGAGGTGGTCGCGACTGACCTCCTGGAGGTGCGCCGGCGCGTGCTGGGGCTCATCCCGGAGGAGTACCGGCCGTACGTGCTGCCCGACGAGGAGATGCGCCGCATCACCTACCCGCTGGAGCGGCCTCCGGTGAAGGTCACGAGCCACGACCTGGAGAAGGGCGGCGCGGAGGGGGTGCTGCTGGGCATCAAGGGGAGCTACCTGGTTCTGGACAGCGGCGTGCTGAACGTGCCCAAGTTCGCCGGGTACCTGGTCTCCTTCGAGTCCGGGGAGGAGTGCGCACCCGGCGCCGGGTTGGCTTCCGCATCCGCAGGCGGGACGGAGTCCAGGCCCAGGTCCACGGCGGCATCCCGGGCCAAGTCCCGGTCCAAGTCCGCGACCGCGCCCGAGGCCAGGGCGAAGTCCGTTTCTGAGTCCCAAGCTGAGTCTCGCCCCCGTTCCCGCGCTCGGAAAAGACAGAGCGACGGTTAGGCCCTCTCTGTGGTCAAACCGTTACTTGCGTGTCACGAAACTGTAACACGGGTGAGTTAAGATCAAAATGTGTTGACCCCCTCTGTGTGTGTTCCATCTCTATGGCGGCTCTGTTGAGCCGCCTTCTTTTTTGATTGAGCCATAGCCGAAACTTCCGTATAATAGGCATACTGGGGAGAGTCTGAGGTTACACGCAAAGGGGAGGGTCGGGCAGTGCCTGAGACCAAGTACGGATCGCGCATCTACCTGGGAGTTCTCGCCGACGCCGACGGTGCGGGGGCCGCCGCCGTCCGGGTCTACCAGGATTTTGTGAGCCGCCTGCGCAGGGCGGCTCCGGCCGTTCGGGAACTGCGGCTGGAGATGGATCAGCCGGCGCCGCGCAAGGAGGACGCAGGCGTGTTCGAATGCTGGGGGACCCTGAAGGCGGTGGTGCCCCACGACCTGAGCCACGCGGGAGCCGCCAACCACCGGGACGCCTGGCGTGCCATCCTGCGGGAGGAGTTCCAGGCCGCCTGCATGCAGAACCACGCCCTGGTGCACCACACTTCCAGCCGGGTGGAGATCACGCGCGAGATCTTCCCCCACGAGGAGCTGCCGGAGGAGCCGAAGGTGCCTGCAGAGGAGAAGCCGAAGGAACTCATCAAGGTGCGCGTGCTCCTCGGGGGTCAGGAGTACAACGTGGAGATCCCCAAGGACGAGAACCTCCTGGACGGCGTGAACGACAAGGGCGTCGCCGTGAAATGGGACTGCAAGAACGGCGTCTGCGACACCTGCCAGATCCGGGTGCTCAAGGGCGCCGAGAACCTGAGCCCGGTGAACGACGCCGAGCGGGAGATGCTCGGCGACAAGGTGGACAAGGGCTACAGGCTCTGCTGCCAGGTCACCGCCCACGGCCCCTGCGAGATCCAACAGTAGACGAGCGCCGGCTCTGCTGCCTGCAGGGTCGGCGCGTTTCCATGGTTGTGCTACAATCAGCAGTGTAACTGGACCCAGCCAACAGGAGGTGAAGGCCACCGTGTTCGAACTGGACCGCTCCAGTCCCATACCCCTCTACCAGCAGTTGCGCGATCAGGTGCGGCAGCGCATCCTCTCGGGCGCCCTGCCGCCCGGCACCAAGCTCCCGCCGGAGCGTACCCTGGCCAACCGGCTCGGCGTCAACCGGACCACGGTGGTCAACGCTTACCGGGAGTTGGCTGCTGAGGGTCTGGTAGAAGGGCGGGTCGGGCACGGCACGGTGGTGCTGCGCATGCCCGAGCAGGGGGCCGCCGGCGCGGTGCGGCCCATGCGGTGGGCAGGACCCACGGAGGCCGAGGAGCCGCTGACTGCCGACATCAACGCTATCATGAGGCGTCCCGGCGCCGTCTCGTTCGCCCACGGCGAAATGTCGCCGGAGCTCTACCCCGCCGGAGCGCTGCGCTCGCTGCTGGGGCGCGTCATCGACGACGGCACCGCCCTGGGTTACGGCCCCATTGCCGGCCACGGGCCGCTCCGGGAGGCCATCGCCGCCGAGATGGGGGTGTCCCCTGAGCAGGTTCTGATCCTGGCGGGGTCCCAGATCGCCCTCTACCTCATCAGCCGCGTGCTGCTGCAGCCGGGTGACACCGTGCTGGTGGAGATGCCCTCGTACATCAACGCCCTCGGCATCTTCGACGCGGCTGGCGTGCGGGTGGTGCCCGTGCCCGTGGACCAGGACGGCCTGGTCGTGGACGGCCTGGACGAGCTGATGCTCCGCTACCAGCCCAAACTGCTCTTCACCCTGCCGACCTATCACAACCCGCTCGGCGTGACCATGACCCTCGAGCGCCGCCGGCGGCTGATTCAGCTGGCCGCACGCCATCAACTGGGCATCGTCGAGGACGATCCCTACGGCCGGCTGCACTTCACCGAACAGCCGGTGCCCACGCTGAAGTCTCTGGATCCCGGGGGCTACGTGATCTACATCAGCAGCTTCAGCAAGGCCGTCAGCCCCGCCCTGCGCCTGGCCTGGATCGTGGCTGCACCCCCCGTGGTGGAGAGCATCGCCCGCGCCCGGGGCAACCTTGACTTCCGGGCGGCGCTGCTCAACCAACGGGTGATGGAGGCCTTCCTTCGGGAGGGGCTGCTGGCTGAGCACCTGGCGACGCTCCGGCCGGAGCTGAAGGCGAGGCGTGACGCGCTGCTCGAAGCGCTGGAGGCCCACATGCCGGAAGGCGTCACCTGGTACGTTCCCGAGGGCGGCTACCACGTGTGGTGCAGCCTGCCCCGGCCCCTTACCGCCCGCAGGCTGCTGAGCGAGGCGGGGAGGGAGGGCGTCGCCTTCATGCCCGGCGACTACTACGGCGCGGGGCAGCTGGCCCGCCGCGGTTTCCGGCTCAACTTCTCGTACCCCCGGTTGGAGGAGATCGGCCCCGGCGTCCAGAGGCTGGCACGCGCGGTGGAGCGGCTCATGCGGGAGGAGGCGGCCGTGGGCGGCGCTCCCGGAACCTTCGCCGGGCCGGTGGTGTGACGACAGCAGGATGAGGCGGCGGTCATCGGGACCGCCGCTTTTTCCGTTCGGCGCCACTTGCCAGGTTGCAGTGGCAACTGCCCGTCGGATGATAAACGAGGTCTATGTAACACCGCTGCATAATCGATATCACGTATGGACAATGAGGCAGGAATTCGTACCGCTCGGGCAGAACTGTCCACATACTTTCTTCACCTAATTTAGTAAGTCGCACGCAACGGGAGACGGGGGAATGTACATGCACAGACCCGCCAACGCCCGCCTGATCAAGCACCTGAACCGCCAGTCCGTCCTGGCGGCCGTGCGCGACCGTGGACCGATTTCGCGTGCAGAACTGGCGGCGGTGACGGGCCTCAGCCAGCCTGCAGTGACGGCCATTGTGCGTGACCTTCTGGAGCTGGGGCTGGTAGAGGAAAAGGGTCTGGGGCAGTCATCGGGCGGCCGGCCGCCCATCATGCTGCTCTTCAACCCCGCCGCCCGTTTTGTCATTGCCGCCTGCCTCGAGGGTGAACGGCTCTGTGGCGGGCTGGCCGACCTGAGTGGTGCGCTGCAGCTGGAGGAAGAGGTCACGCTGCCTCCCGATGCGGCCCAAGACCCGGCCCAGGCTCTGTGTGACTTCCTGGCCGGCCTCATCGCTCGCAGCGGCATGCTGCCGGAGCGGCTGGCCGCCATCGCGGTGGGCGTCCCGGGCATCGTTCACCGGCGAGGCACCGTCAGCCACGCGCCGTCGCTTGGCTGGTGGCAGGAGGTTCCCCTGCGCGACGTGCTCCACGAGCGGTTCTCAGTACCGGTGGTGGTGGAGAACGACGTGAACCTTATGGCTCTGGGAGAGTACTTCCAGGGAGCCGGTCAGGGTGTGGTCAACCTCGCCCTGATGCATGTGAGCGACGGCATCGGCGCAGGCATCCTCATAGATGGCACGCTCTTTCGGGGGGCTGGAGACGCTGCCGGCGAGGTGGGCTACCTGCCCCTGGGCCCTGGCGGACCCCGCCGGCCCGACGACTACGGCATGTTCGAACAGCAGTTCTCCGCGCGGTCGCTCTACCGGCGCATTCTGTCCGCCGGCCTGGGCGCAGGGCTGGATGAGCGCCGGCCGATCCGGCAGCTCAGGGAACTGGCAGCCCGGGACATCCCGCAAGCCCGGCAGTTGCTGGAAGAAGCCCTGCGCCACTGGGCATACGCCGTGGCCAGCATCGCCTGCATCCTGAACCCTGATCTGGTGCTGCTGGCGGGCGACGCGGTGGACTGCGGCCAGGACGGCCTGGCGGTCGTAGAGCAGACGGTGGCCGATCTGGTTCCGATGGCGCCCGAGATCCGCTTTGCGTCGCTGGGCAGCCGGGCAGCCCTCGTGGGCGCGGTGGCCAGCGCACTCAGCCTCGCCGACGAGAACACTTACGGAATAGCTGCTGACCACTGATTAGGGAAGGGGAGTACAAGATGGGCGGGCTCCGGACCAACGACCAGGCGAGCAGCGCACAGCCGGTCACCCTTGAGAACATCTCAAAGAGCTTCGGCGGTGGCGTGCTCACCGTGCGCGACGTGAACCTCACCATCGGAGGCGGAGAGTTCTTCACCCTGCTGGGCCCGTCGGGCTGCGGCAAGACCACGACCCTCCGCATGATCGCAGGCTTCTACTACCCCACGTCCGGCCGCATCCTCTTCGGGGACCGTGACGTGACCTACGTGCCGCCCAACGACCGGAACATCGGCATGGTCTTCCAGAACTATGCCCTGTTCCCGCACATGACCGTGTTCGAGAACGTGGCCTTCGGCCTGCGTGTGCGCAAGGTTCCCGGGCCCGAGATCAAGCGCCGCGTGGCCGAGTCCCTGTCCCTGGTCCGGCTGGAGGGCATGGAGGAGCGCCGCATCGACCAACTCTCCGGCGGCCAGCAGCAGCGCGTGGCCCTGGCCCGCGCCCTGGTGATCCGGCCGGCCCTGCTCCTCCTGGACGAGCCGCTTTCGAACCTCGACGCCAAGCTGCGCGACGAGACCCGCACGGAGATCCGCCGCATCCAGACCGAGTCCAACATCACCGCCGTCTACGTCACCCACGACCAGGCGGAGGCCATGGCCGTCTCCGACCGCATCGCCGTCATGGAGGGCGGCGTGGTCCACCAGGTGGGCAGCCCGCAAGACATCTACCACCGCCCGGCCACCCGGTTCGTGGCCACCTTCATCGGCAAGTCGAACCTGCTGGAAGGCCGGCTCGTGGAGGCCAACGGCAGCGACGGCGTCGTTGAACTGCCCGGCACCGGCCAGATCCGCGTCGACCTGGAGCGGCGGAACCCGAACGTTCCCGCGACGGCGGGCGGCAAGGTCATGCTGACCGTGCGGCCTGAGGGCCTGCAGGTCGTGGCCGAGCCGGGCGGGCCCAACGTGCTCAGCGGACGGGTCGTGGCGGCGGAGTTCACCGGCGCCTACACCGAGTACCTGGTGAAGGTCGGCGAGAGCACGGTTGTGGCGTCGTCAGCTGACCGGTACGGCGAGGTGCGGCGGCCCGGCGATCCGATTCACCTGTACATCCCGCCTGAACGAGTCTATCTGGTGGAGTGATGAAGGTGGAAGCCAAGTGGAATGACAGGTGGCAGCGGCTCACCGCCTCGCCATACTTCGTTTACGTCATCGTTGCCCCCTTGGCCCTGGTGCTGTGGGGCTACGTGGTGCAGCCCATGCTGGCCACCTTCCTCACCAGCGTTCAGGACAGCTCCGGCCTCACCCTGAAGTACTACAAGGGCTTCCTCAGTCTGACCAGCACGCAGATGGAGGCGCTGCTCACCACGGTCGGCATCTCGGTGCTCAGCGTCATCACCTGTGCCATCGTCGGCGTGGGCATGGCTGTTCTGCTCAACCGGTTCGAGTTTCCCGGGCGCCGGCTGCTGGAAAGCCTGATTCTGGTGCCCATGGCGCTGCCGCCGCTCATCGGCGTCTACGCCTTCCAGTTCCTCTACTCGTCCAGCGGTATCGTCCCCCGGGCGATCAAGGTGCTGTTCGACCTGCCCCAGGTCCCCTTTGCCCTCAAGGGGCTGGCGGGGGTGCTGGTGGTGCATACCTTCACCATGTACCCCTACTTCTACACCTCTGCCGCCGCGGCCCTGGCCGGCTTCGACCCTTCGCTGGAGGAGGCGGCGCTGAACCTGGGCGCCCGGCGGTGGCAGGTCTGGACCCGGGTGCTGCTGCCCATGCTGACGCCGGCCCTGGTCGCGGGCTCGCTGCTCACCTTCATGGTCTCCATGGCCTCGTACACGGCGCCGCTGATCTTCGGCGTTGACCGGATCATGACCATGCAGATCGCCATCGCCCGCACCAACGGTGACCTGTCGCTGGCAGCGGCGGAGGCCACGGTCCTTTCGGTGGTCTCAATCGCCTTTCTCGTCCTCATGCGCTGGTACCAGAACCGGCGCACCTACAGGTCCCTCTCCAAGGGCGTCTCGGTGCACCGCAGCGAGGTCAAGAGCCCGTGGGGCAAGATCCTGGCCATCGTGGCCTCCCTCATCGGGACGCTGATCCTCATCCTGCCCATCATCGTTCTGGCCCTCGTCTCGTTCTCCAAGGACGGTTCCTGGACCGTGCAGGTGCTGCCGCCCAAGTACACCCTGGAGAACTACGTCACCCTGTTCACCAGCTCCCGGGCGTGGCGGCCCATCAAGAACAGCCTGGTGATGAGCGCCCTCGCCACCCTGGCTTCCATGGCGCTCGGCGTGGCCGCAGCCTACGTCCTGAACCGGTTCAAGTTCAAGGGCAAGTCTCTGCTGGACATCGCCGTCATGATCCCCTGGGCTCTGCCCGGCACGGTGGTCGGCATCAACCTGATCGCCGCCTTCAACCAGCCTTCCGTCTTCACCCTCGGCAAGGTGATCGTGGGCACGTTCTGGATCCTGCCCCTGGCGTACTTCATCCGCTTCTCGCCGCTGGTCTTCCGCTCGACTAACGCCACGCTGGCGCAGCTGGACCCGTCGGTGGAAGAGGCGGCCCGCGGCCTGGGGGCCACCTGGTGGTACTCGTTCCGCCGGGTCACCTTCCCGCTCATGTTCCGCGGCGTCCTGGCCGGCGCCCTCATGGCCTTCGTGCAGGGCGTGGGCGAGTTCGTGGCATCGGTGCTCATCTACACGGCCCGCAATCAGCCGATTTCGGTGGAGATCAACAACCTCATGTACTCGTTCAAGTTCGGTACGGCGGCCGCCTACGGCATGCTGCAAATGCTATTGATCCTGGTCGCCATCTACGTCTCCAACCGTCTGGAGCAGAAGCAGAACCTCGCCTAAGGAAGTGATCGTGTGACCTGCAAGGATTGCGTGCCCGGAGGCCGGGAGCGGTCAGGAGTCACCGCACCCCATGCCCCGACCCGCGCCGAGATCGCCGCGGAGGACGGCGTGCGTTTCCCCGGCCGCAGCTACGTGAAGGCCGTGCTGAGCCCGATCTATGAGAGCGCCAAGCACGAGCTGCTGGAGCCCATGATGGCCGTGCACCGTGCCCACCTGGTCATGCTGGTGGAGCAGGGGCTGGTGGACCTGGCCTCGGCCAGGAAGATCCTGGCGGCGTTGGAGTCCATTGACCTGGGCCAGGTGGCTGCTTCCAGTTACAATGGGCGCTACGAAGACCTGTTCTTCTATGTGGAGGACCTCACGCTGCAGGCCGCCGGCGAGGAGGCCGGCAACCTCCACATCGCCCGCAGCCGCAACGACATGGGCGTCACGATGTACCGCATGGTGCTGCGCAAGTACCTGCTGGACACGATCGAGGCCGCCCTCCTGCTGCACCGGGTGCTGCTCCGCCTCGCGGCGGAGGAGGCTGACACCGTGATGCTGGCCCACACCCATACCCAGCATGCCCAGCCCACCACGCTTGGCCACTGGCTCACGGCGGCGGCCGACGTGCTGGAGCGGGACATTGCCCGCCTGCAGGCCGCCTACGATCGGGCCAACCGGTCCCCGATGGGTGCGGCGGCGCTCTCCACCTCGGGCTTCCCCATCTCCCGTGAGCGGGTGGCCGAGCTGCTCGGCTTTGACGGCCTGGTGGAGAACAGCTACGACGCGATCGCCGGTGCTGACTACGTGAGCGAGGCCGCCGCCGCAGCGCAGTTGACGGCCCTGAACACCGGCCGCGTGGTGCAGGACCTGCTCGCCTGGTGCACGTTCGAGTACGGCGTGCTGCGGGTGGCCGATCCCTACGTGCAGACCAGCTCGATCATGCCGCAGAAGCGGAACCCGGTCTCGCTGGAGCACTCCCGGGCGCTGCTCGGCTACGCGGCCGGCCGGGCGCAGACTGTGCTCCAGATGCTGCACAACACCCCCTTCGGCGACATCGTCGACACCGAAGATGAGATGCAGCCGAACCTCTGGACCGCCCTCGCCACCCTGCAGGACGTCTTCCGCCTGATGGCCAACGTGCTGGGCACTGCGGAAGTGAACCGCGCACTGCTCCTGGAGCGGGCCCGTGCGAGCTTCGCCAACGTGACCGAGCTGGCCGACTTGCTGGTGCGTGAGGCGGGACTTCCCTTCCGCACTGCGCACAGCGTCGCCGCCGCCCTGGTGAAGATGGCCAAGGCGAAGGGCATCCGCGACGTGCGTCAGGTGGAGCCCGCCCTTGTGGAGGAGGCCGCCCTGAAGGTCCTGAACCGGCCGCTCGGCGTGCCGGCGGACAAGCTGCGGGAAGCCCTCGATCCCGTCCACTTCGTTTCCGTCCGCACCGTGCGGGGCGGCGTCGCCCCGGCGGAGGTGCGCCGGATGATCGCAGCCCGGGAGTCTCACCAGGCGGAGAAGGCTGCCTGGCTGGCGGGCGCCCGGGGCCGCCTGGATGCAGCCGCAGGCAAGCTGGCTGAGGCCTGCCGGAACCTGGCCGGGGCAACCGGTACCGAGGGGGAGGCGGGGCGCGGATGAGCCTGGTGCTTGCCGTTGACGGCGGCGGTACCAAGTGCCTCGCCGTGCTGGTTGATAGCGAGCGGGGCGTTGTGGGCAGCGGCCGCGCAGGCGGCTGCAACCCGCAGTCGGTGGGCCGTGAGCAGGCCGAGCAGGCGCTGGCCGCTGCGATCTCGTCCGCCTGTGAGGGGCTTCCGCCCGGCACGGAGGTCCGCACTGCCGCTTTCGGACTTGCCGGGGTGGACACGCCCCGGGGCGAGGAAGAGGGCCTCCGCCTGGCCTTGCGGGCGCTGGCCGCGGCTCGCATCTCTGCAGCGCAGGTCATCGTGGAGAATGACGGCCTCATCGCCCTGCGGGGCGCCGCAGCCGGCGGGCGGGGCCTGCTGGTGGCCGCGGGCACGGGCTCTGTGGTGTACGCCGGCGACGGCCAGCGCTACGTCCGTGCCGGAGGCTGGGGTCACCGGGTCACGGATGTGGGCAGCGCCCACCATATCGCATCCCTGGCGCTGGCTGCGGCATACCGTTCGCTGGATGCCGGCGCAGCCGACAACCCTCTGGTGCGGGCCCTGTGCGCAAGCGCCGCGGTGGACGATCTGTATGCGCTGCATGACTGGCTCTACCTGCCCGAGACGGGCGTGGACGATATCGCTGCGCTCGCCAGGGCGGTGGGCGCCGCCGCAGACGCCGGCGACGCTGCCGCAGCGGCGCTGCTGGAGCAGGCCGGCCGTGAGCTGGCCGACCAGGCGCTCGTGGCGGCCGCACGGGTCGGACTGCTGGAAGGCGGATCGTTCCCCGTCTTCCTGCTCGGCGGGGTCCTGCAGTCCTCGCCGGTGGTCCGCACCGCCCTGCTGGAGCGGCTCCAGCAGAAGGCCCGCGGGGCGCTGGTCGAGGTTCCCCGGTTCGCCCCCATCTACGGTGCGGTGATCCGGGCGCTGGGCGGCCCCGATGCGCTGGACGAGGCGCTGCGGCAGCGGTTGCTGTCGGCCGCGGTGCTGCAGGCGTGATGGATGAACCAGTTCTTCAGGCGCCTCTGCGCCTGATCGACCTTACCTCCAGTGTGAACCCGGAAGGAGGTGGATCGGTTTCCGTTGCTGTTGTCACCCTTCTCCGGTTCATGTTGACCACACCAAATGTGAGGAAAGGGGATACTGATCGATGAGCACCAATTGGTCTCGCAGGCTCGTGGGGCTCCTGCTTGCCGTAGGCCTGATCGCGACGGGTTGTGGCGGTTCCGGCAACCAGGGCGGCAGCACCCAGACTCCGTCGACGCCGCAGAACCAGCAGCAGCAGACCGAGACGCCCGCTCCGGCACCGCAGGAGGAGACTCGCCTGGTCATCTACACCGCACGTGACCAGTCGATCATCGACCTGATGGTCGCCAAGTTCGAGGAGAAGTACCCCGAGTACAAGGGCAAGGTTGAGGTCCTCCCCATGGGCGCCCAGGAGATCATGGAGCGGGTCCGGGCTGAGAAGGCCAACCCGCAGGGCGACATCTGGTGGGGCGGCACTCAGCAGTCCCTCTCCCTGGCTGTGAAGGAAGGCCTGCTGGAGAAGATCAACCCTGAGTTCGCCAGCAAGATCGCCGACGGCTACAAGGATCCGGAAGGTCACTGGTACGGCGAGATGCTGCTGCCTGAGGTCATCATGTACAACAAGGACATGATCTCGGCAGACCAGCTGCCCAAGGACTGGGATGACCTGATCGACCCGCAGTGGAAGGATCAGATCATCATCCGTGCGGTGCCGGCCTCTGGCACGATGCGCACGATCTATGCTGCGATGATCGACCGGTTCTATGCCCAGGATGGCAAGCCCGACCGGGGCTATGAGTGGCTGCTGAAGCTTGACGCGAACACCAAGGAGTACGCGGCCAACCCGACCGATCTGTACCTCAAGATCACCCGTCAGGAAGGCAGCCTGAGCCTCTGGAACCTGCAGGACGTGCTGATCCAGGCCGAGCAGGAGGGCATGCCCTTCGGCTACATCATCCCCGAGAGCGGCGTGCCGATCCTGGTTGACGGCGTGGGCCAGATCGCCGGCGCCAAGCACCCGCAGGCCGCCGACAAGTTCCTGAACCTGCTCTTCAGCGACGAGGTGCAGGCGGAGCTGTCGGCCTCCCGGTTCCAGATCCCGTCGATCACCCTCGCCGAGTCGCTGCAGCCTGACTGGCTGAAGGAGCTCACTCCGAAGCTGAAGGCCATGGACCTCGAGTGGGACGTGATGGCCGAGAAGGAAGCCGAGTGGATCGGCTACTGGGACGAGAACATCAAGGGCAAGGGCCAGTAGTGTGAAGAACCCTGACACGGGCGGCCTTCCAGCCGCCCGTGTCAACGGGGCGCACGCCCGACCCGGCTGAAAGCCACCAAGAAGCGTAGCAGCATAGACGCACCTACTCTCCGAACGATCGTCGGGTCATTCGGGCGACGGAGAGGGGTGCGTCTTGTTTGCTCTTGGGCCGCGCGGTGAACATCACCTGCGCTGCTCAGGTTCTTCCGACCGAAGACAGAGAGGAGGTGCATGCCGGACTTCGCAGGATCCTGTCGGACCCCTTGACCATTGTGCCGAACCAACCGTTCCAGAACCCTGAAGGATCCAAGTGGATTGGGACGAGGACACATGGGTAAGGAGGAACAGCCCAAGATGTTAGGCGGCAGGATGGGAAAGCTGGGTAAGCGTCTGATCTCGGCGGTGCTTTCGTCAGTGATGGTTCTCGGGGTTGCCCTGGTGGCGCAGCCCCAGGAGGCCCGGGCGGCAGAGCGTGCCACCGTGGCCCTCTGGAACGCCCTTGTCCCGCTGAAGTCCGTAAACACCTTCATGAACACGGGCGCACACCCCGACGATGAGCGCAGCTCCGTGCTGGCTTACGTCAGGCACAACCTGGGTGCCCATACGATCAGCCTCAACGCCAACCGGGGTGAGGGTGGCCAGAACGCCATCGGCACGGAGTACGTGCATGCGCTGGGCGTCGTGCGCACCCGGGAGCTGCAGGAGGCCTCCGACGCGATGGGCGTGGAGCTCCGCTTCCTGAACGAGGAACTGGGCGACCCCATCTGGGATTTCGGCTTCTCCAAAAGCCCGGAGGAGACGCTGGAGCACTGGGGCCATGACCTCGCGCTCGAGCGGCTGGTGCGCATCATCCGGGAGACCCGTCCCGACGTGGTGATGCCCTCGTTCCTCGACAGCTACGGGCAGCATGGCCACCACAGGGCCATCACCGTTCTCACCCTCGAGGCCTACGAGAAGGCTGCAGATCCCAACGCCTTCCCGGAGCAGCTCGAGGAAGGGCTGCGCCCCTGGCAGATCAAGAAGCTCTACCTGCCGGCTGAGGCCAGCAGCGGCGGCGTATACGCCAACACCGACAGCCTGGCGGTCAACGTCGAGGTGCCTGTAGGCGAGTATGACCCGATCCTCGGCGTCTCCTACGTCCAGCTGGGCGAGGAGTCCCGGGCCTACCACAAGAGCCAGGGCATGGGCGCGATCGTGCCCGAGGGTCCCTCGAGCGTGGCGCTTCACCTGGAGCGTGCAGCGGTTTCCGTGAAGGAGCACGAGAGCTCGATCTTCGACGGGCTGCCTCAGAGCGTGGCTGACCTGGCGGGCCTCGTGAGCGACAGCGAGCTCAAGGCCAAGCTGAACGAACTGCAGAGCGCCATCGACGCTGCCTTCGACGCCTACCCGAGCAACGCTGCGGTCGCAGCGGCGCTGACGGACGCCCTGGCGGATGTGCGCGCGGCCCGAGATCTCGTGGCGAAGAAGGTCGGCCTGGAGACTGACCTGGGCCACGACCTCGACTTCCGCCTGGCCCGGAAGGAGCAGCAGCTGCAGACGGCTCTGGCACAGGCCGCCCTCCTCGTGACCCGCCTGAAGGCCAGCGAGTACGAGCTAACCCGCGGGGCCACGGCCACCTTCACACTCACCGCCTTCCAGGGCGGCCAGGTGCCGGTGGAGAAGGTCTCCCTGGCGCTGAGCGTGCCGAAGGGCTGGCGGGCGGCCGCCACTTCCACGGTGGAGGGCGTCAACCTGGCCTACAACCAGACCGCAACGGCGCGGTGGAACGTGACCGTCCCGACCGACGCCGAGTACTTCGACCCGTACAATCCCCATGAGATCATCGGCGTGATCAGCTTCGAGGTCAACGGTGTGCCGGCCCGGGTGACCGTGCAGCCCGAGGAGTTCGTGGCTGTGCTGCCCGACCTGGCGCTGCGCACCGACCCCGAGGGCGTGGTCATCAACCTGGAGGAGCCCGGGCCCGTCACCATCAACGTGGTGGCCACCAGCTACAAGGCCGGCCGGACCATCACGAACATCTTCCCGGTTCTGCCCGAGGGCTGGACGGCGCAGCCTTCCTTCAAGTACCTGACGTTCGCGAAGAAGGGTGAGGTGCAGGCGGCCACCTTCACCATCACGCCGCCTGCGGGCCTGGCAGCCGGCCGGTACGAGATCGGCTTCTCTGCCCGGGGCGAGGCAGCCTCCACGAACTCGGTGCAGGTGATCGAGTACGACCACATCGGCCGCACCTACATCGTCGACTCGGCCGCAGTCGACGTGCAGGCTTTCTCGGTAAAGGTGCCTGAGGGCCTGCGGGTCGGCTACGTCGACGGCGGCGCAGACAGCGTCCCGGCCGCGCTGAGGCTCGTCGGCGTCAACGTTGAGCTGCTCGACGAGGACGATCTGGCCTTCGGTGACCTCTCGGTCTACGACACCATCGTGGTCGGTATCCGCGCCTACCGGACCAGGCCCGACCTGGCCGCGGCCAACAGCCGTCTTCTGGAGTACGTGCGGAACGGCGGCAACCTGGTCGTGCAGTACCATCAGCCCGGCGACAACTGGAATGCTGCGAGCACGGCGCCGTACTACCTGAGGATCGGCAGCCCGTCCTTCAACTGGCGTGTCACGGACGAGAACGCCGAGGTTCGCACCCTGCAGCCCAATCATCCTGTGCTGAACACGCCGAACGTCATCGGCCCCGAGGACTGGGCGGGCTGGATCAAGGAGCGGGGGCTCTACTTCCCGTCCGAGTGGGCGCCTGAGTTCACGCCGCTGCTCTCCATGAACGACGAGGGCGAGCAGCCGCTGAACGGCAGCCTGCTTGTGGCCAACTACGGCAAGGGCCGGTACATCTACACCAGCCTGATCCTTTACTACGAGCTGGAGCAGCGGGTGCCTGGCGCCTATCGTCTCTTCGCCAACCTGATCACCCCTGCCAAGTAGTCCCCGGTGGACTGCCCTCCGGGGCAGCAGCGACCGCGACACGGGCGGCTGATGCAGCCGCCCGTGTCGCACATTGGCTGGTTGCTGGGCACACTAACCTTCGTTGGGCGCGGCTGCACCCGCAAACTGAGCGCGCGCCGCGGCAGTCCCAGGCATACTCGCGCCTGTACGCGCATCTGCTTATTGGGGGCTGTCCAGGCGGCCCTGCCCCGGAGGTCATCCATGTCTGCCCGGAAACACATCGTTCTGATCGCCCTGTTCATCTCCACGCTGGCGGGATGTACCCTGTCCTCGGCCCCCGGGCCACCTCCCGGCCGCGCCGCCCGGACGGCCCCGCTCCCAGCCGGTTTCGCGCCGGCGGCGGATCGCCGGGATCAGCCCGTGGACGGCGGCACGCTGTACCTCTCGATGTTCTCGGCCCCGAGGGGCGTCTTCAACCCCATCCTGATGGAAGACGGCTACGACGCCAACATCGTCGGCCTGGTCTTCGCCGGCCTGCTCACCCGGGACGAGAACCTGGATCTGGTGTGCGACCTCTGCGAGTCCTTCACCGTCTCGCCCGACTTTCGCGAGTACACCTTCCGGCTCCGGCGGGACGTCACCTGGCACGACGGACACCCCTTTACCGCCCGGGACGTGGTCTTCACCTTCCAGACGATCCTTCACCCAGATTACCCGGGGGTGCTGACGGGTGAGTACGCCGTTCTCCACGGGGTCGAGCGGATGCTGGCCCAGCGGGCGCAGGTTGCCGCTGCCCAGGCCGCCGGGCGCATCTCACCCCAGGAAGCGGCACAACGCAGGCAAGCGGGCTGGCGGGCCTGGCTCGAGGGCGACGGGAGGCGGGCCATCCGCGCGGTGGATGACCACACCGTCGTCTTCACCGCGGACGCGCCCCATGCCCCGCTCCTGCAGAACCTGGCCATCCCGCTGCTGCCGGCCCACCGCTTCGCCGGGTTTCCCGTAGGCGAGCTGGGCGACCACCCGGACGTTCGCCGCCCGGTGGGCACCGGTCCCTACAGGTTCGTCCGCTACGTGCCCGACCAGTACGTGGAGTTGCAGCGGCACGAGGGCTACCACAGGGGCCGCCCGCACGTCGAGCGCATCATCTACCGCATCGCCAACCAGGATGTGGCCATCGGCCAGCTGAAGGCGGGTGAACTCGACTACGTCCCCATGAAACCCGCCGACGTGGTTCTGGTGGAGGGCGACCCGAACATCGGCCTCTTCACCCGGCCCGACATGGGGTATCAGTACCTCGGGCTGAACCACCGGAACCCGCTGTTTGCGGACCGGCGGGTGCGGCAGGCGATTCTGCTCGCCATCGACCGGCAGGCCATCGTCAAACACCTGCTCAGGGGCTACGGCCACCTCATCGAGAGTCACCTGCCCGTTGGTCATCCGTACCACGACCCCGATGCGGTCCCGCCCCGCCGGCGCGACCCGGCCGCCGCGGCCCGGCTGCTGGCGGAGGCCGGCTGGACCGAAAGGGACGCAGAGGGCTACCTGGTGAAGGATGGACGCCCCTTCCGCTTCACGCTGCTCTACCCCTCCGGCAACGCCGTGCGGGTGGCGACCGCGCCGCTGATCCAGGCCGACCTGAAGGCGGTGGGTATCAGGGTCGACCTGCAGATGGTGGAGTTCGCCACGCTGGCCGACATGGTCTTCGGTGCGAGGCAGGCCGACGCGTGGCTGATGGGCTGGGGAGTGGGGCTGGACCCCGATCCGGGTCCGGTCTTCGACCCCGACAGTCGCTGGGGCGGGGCGACCGGCTGGCGGAGTGTGCGAAGTGCGGCGTTGCTGCGCACCGGGGCCAGGATGCTGGATCCCGCTGAGCGTCGGCCAGTCTACCGCGAATGGGCCCGGCTGCTGGCCGAGGAGCTTCCCGTGATCTTCCTCTACAGCCAGGACCAGATCGAGGCGGTTCGGCTGGACCGGGTACGGGGCCTCCGGCCTGATGCCCGGGGGGCCCTCTGGAACATCTGGGAGCTCTGGATTCCGGCGGATCGCCGCTGACCATGCACCGGGGAGGGACATGCGGTGGCAGGCTTCATCGTGAAGCGCCTTACGCAGCTGCTGCCGATGCTGCTGGGCGCTTCTCTCCTGGTCTTCGCCGTGATCCGGCTGGCGCCGGGCGACCCGTACAGCGGGCTGATCGACCCCCGCATGGACCCGGCCAAGGTGGCCGAGCTGCGCCAGCGCCACTGCCTGGACTGCCCGCTGCTGACACAGTACTGGCACTGGTTGTCGGGCATCGTACGCGGTGACCTGGGCACCTCAATACGCTTCCGCATCCCCGTTTCCGAACTGATCGGCGACCGGCTGGGGCCGAGTCTTGCCCTCGGCGTCACCTCGGAGTCCATCGTGCTGCTGGCCGGCATCCCGTTCGGCATTCTGGCGGCCGTCCGCCGGGGGACATGGGTCGACACGGCCGTGACCGCCGTCGCCCTGAGCGGCCTGGCCATCCCCGCGTTCTTCTTCGGCCTCCTGCTCCTGCGCTGGCTCTCGTTGGGCGGACTGCAGATCCTGCCGTCGGCCGGCTTCACCACCCCGGGCAGCCAGCTGAGCGGAGTGCCGCTCCTCCTGGACGCCGCCCGCCACCTGATCCTGCCCGCGACGGCCCTCGGGGTCACCAGCATCGCCGGGCTGATGAGCCACGTGCGCTCTGCGCTGCTGGAGGTGCTGCAGCAGGACTACCTGCGCACCGCCCGGGCCAAGGGGCTGCCGGAGCGGGTCGTGCTGTACAAGCACGCCCTGCGCAACGCCCTGATCCCCGTGGTGACGCTCCTGGGCCTCAACCTGCCCGGTCTGCTGGGGGGCGCCATCATCACCGAGTCGATCTTCCTCTGGCCCGGCATTGGCCGCCTGACCTACACTGCGCTGCTGGAGCGGGACTACCCGGTGCTGATGGCACTGAACCTGATGTTCGCCGGGCTGACGCTGCTCGGCAGTCTGCTGGCCGACATCGGCTACGCCGTGGTCGACCCCCGGGTGCGCTTTGAGTAGTCGGGCCCGGGCAAGCCGACGCGACAGGGGGAGGGAGCGCACATGTCGCTTCGGGCGGACGTGTCGGTGTCGAAAATGTCGCGCAGGCACCGCCGCACCCGCGGGGCGCCGTCGGGCCGCTTCAGCAGGGCGGTCCGGGAGCCGGAGCGGGGGCTGAACCGCAGCGCCTGGCGCCGGTTCCGCGCAAACCGGCGGGCGATGCTGGGCCTCTACATCCTGATCATCCTGGTGCTCTCGGCGGCCCTGGCACCGCAGTTGACCTGGCACGACCGCGACCTGCCGGATGTGCGGGCTGCCGAGCAGCCGCCCTCCCGAACGCACTGGCTGGGCACCGACGAGCTGGGCCGGGACATCTACACCCGCCTTCTCTACGGCGGGCGCATCTCGCTGACGGTGGGGCTCGTGGCGGTCGCCATCTACACATCAATCGGCGTGGTGCTGGGCGCGGTGGCGGGCTACTACGGCGGCGTGGTTGACAGCGTGATCATGCGCATCACAGACGTGGTGATGGTGATCCCCTTCTTTCCGCTTGCGCTGACGATGGCCGCAGCCCTGCGGCCGTCGGTCTACAATACGATGATCGTCATCGGCCTCTTGGGCTGGACGGGCATCTGCCGCCTGGTGCGCGGCGAGTTCCTCACGCTGCGCAGCCGGGAGTACGTGGCGGCGGCCCGTGCCATCGGCGCCAGGGACGGGCGGATCATCTTCCGGCACATCCTGCCCAACGCGCTGGCGCCCGTCGTGGTGGCGGCCACCCTGGGGGTGGGCACGGCCATCCTCAGTGAGGCCGGACTCTCGTTCCTCGGCTTTGGCGTACAGCAGCCGACGCCGTCGTGGGGCAACATGCTCTCTGCCGCGCTCTCTTTGAAGGTACTCCTTCTGCAGCCGTGGATCTGGCTGCCGCCGGGCCTGATGATCTTCATCGCGGTCCTCGCGATCAACCTCGTGGGCGACGGCCTGCGTGAGGCGTTGGACCCGCGGCTTACCAGGTGAAGTTCCAATTGTAGGACACACCGAGAGGCTTGCGTAGGCCAGCGAGCTTGTGTTAAGATGCACAAGCCGCCACGGTGAAACACGAAAACGGCCCACCGGCGGCAGACAGGTTCCGCCTCTCCAGCAACTGGATGGTTGACGGGACACGGTGAGGGTGATAAACTCATCTCTTGCCGGGCCGGAAACGGCGAAATGCCCATCATCTGGGCGGTTGACGGCGGTCGGCGAACCTGTTAAAATATAAAAGCTGTCGCCGAACGGCAGCGGCTCGAACCTTGAAAACTAGACAGTGCAGAGAGCAAAGCCAAGCGAGTCGAAGACTCCAAAGAGAGCCGAGCAAACTTTTCTACGGAGAGTTTGATCCTGG
>Ga0134090_1001016_pt1 | contig 20116 bp, 21 predicted proteins | sample 1_4taG_FD_94453 | JGI IMG/M metagenome (GOLD analysis project Ga0134090, IMG submission 94453) | Switchgrass degrading microbial communities from high solid loading bioreactors in New Hampshire, USA - 1_4_20_6_A1 metaG | ecosystem: Engineered > Bioreactor > Semi-continuous > Anaerobic >...
TAAAGGGCTTCGTTTCGGGCGTCGTCCGCATCGGAGCGACTTTTATATACTAACACGCTGCTTTGATTTTGTCAACCACCTTTTTTATTTTCTTTTCAGGCGGCCCGGCGTTGTGCAGCGCCGTATCAGTGACAGCTTTTGTATTATAGCATCGTCTATGGATATATGTCAAGCATATATTTTATCAAAATCTCAATTATTATGCGGATACATCTGAAAAAAGTCGCGATTTGTAATATCATGCCCGGCGGATCAGGTATACGCCGGCGGGTCTGCATCAATAAAAACTATGTATTGCATTTTAATAAACTCTTGCTATACTATTCATTTGAGAGCCAGAGTGTTGTTTTATTACAGTAAGGAATGAAGGTTTGTTACTTATGCAAAATGTTGCAACAGCTGCTGCTATGTTTGTTATATTGGCCATAGCAGCTTATTTTATCGTACCGGCCAATAAATATAGACGTTTATATATATCACTTGCATTATTCAGTGTTATATTAAGACTGGCAACCGTCGCATACCTTTACAGCAAAGGGGTCGATACATTCGGAACGGACGGCCTCCTTTATCACCGGATAGGCAAATGGGTGTGCAACCAGCTCAATATAGGCATTCCTGTTTACTCCGTAAAGTATATATACACCTGGTATACCGTTATAGTCGGCATAGTATACCATTTATTCGGTATCAACAGATTTATCGTTTCCTATATAAATATAGTGCTTGCCTTCTTTTCTGCACTGCTTCTTTTTAAGATAGCTCTGGGACTGAAATACAGGTTTTCAAACGCAGCGTTTATCAGCCTGGCGTTTTTATACTTTCCGAACCTGATACTCTGGACATCTGATTCACGCAAAGAGGCACTGACCATTTTCATATGCGTTCTGTGTTTTTACTGCATGCAGCATTTTCTGCTCAAAATGTGTCCTGCCGGTCCTTCCGCCAAAACAGCTGCAGGTTTGCCAGCTTCAGGAATTGCCTGTCCGGATACTGCCTGGTATGGCACTGCTTCCGGCACCGGCAACGCTGCAGATCATCACACTGCTGCAGGCAAAGAAAACCCGGTACCAGGCGCACATGAAAACAAAAAGCTGCATATTCCTGCAAATATATCTGCCAATATAAGAATTGGCTGTATCATTGCATTTCTATGTGTACTTATGTGGTTTGGCACGCTTATCAGGATATACCTGTTTATACCCATAGCATTGGGCATATTGCTGAGTCTTTTGATTTTCTATCTCAGGAATCCAAGAAGAGTATATCTTGTATTTGGTACAGCAGTAATTATAAGCTCACTGATAATATTCTTCTTTACAGTCTGTCCGCATCTTAAAAGCTATCATGCAGTCACTTTCCCTGAAGAAATAGGAGACTTCAGTACCGACATGGCCAATAAAGTCGAAACGATTAAACTGATGGCATCAAGCAGGAATATACTGTTGACTGCATTGAATTATTTCATTCTTCCTTACCCGGGAAATACAGGTATTGCGGAGATCAGTGGCAGTATTGTTTTAAACGCAATCGTCAGTGCAGATATGATTTTCTGGTATGCATGCATGCTGCTGATGATACCGGGCATAGCCGAAGCAATAAAAAATAAGGAAAGCTTCCTCCTTGGATTACTGGCTTTCCTTACAGCTTATAATGTTATTAATATCATTGCGGTCGAGAATGTACCCGATACCATATATCGTTACAGATCAGTGACTATAGGGATTTCATTGCTGTTCACAGACTGGAGCATCATATCACGTACATGGTCCCGCATTGGCAGCCAGATGCTTCGTCAGCAGCCTGCAAAACCCGATCTGACTCCCAATAATCATTGGGGCAATAATTCATGATCCTTTACTTTACTGCGCATACCTTTGCTGCTTCCTCCGCTGCAGTAGCCGCATCGGGCGTATAGATATCAGCGCCGATCTGTTTACAGAAAGAATCGGTAACCGGTGCGCCGCCGATCATTATTTTTACTTTATCCCTTATTCCGGCTTTCACAATTTCATCAACTACTGTTTTTATTTCAGTCATCGTAGTTGTCAGCAGTGCTGAGCAGGCAACTATATCCGCATTTGATTCGACAGCTTTTTCAACAAATTTATCTGCAGGCACATCCACACCCAAATCGATGACTTCAAGGCCTTTGCCTTCCATCATCATTCTGACAAGGTTTTTGCCGATATCATGCAAATCGCCTTTTACAGTACCAATAACGACCTTACCCCTGGCCTGGACACCGCTTGATGCCAGCAGCGGCTGCAGTACTTCCATGCCGGTCTTCATAGCTCTTGCAGCAATCAGTACCTGCGGCACATATACTTCATCTTTTTTAAACTTCTCACCAATTACAGACATGCCGTCGAGCAGTCCCTGCTCCAGTATCGTTTTTGCATCGATTCCTTCTTCAATGGCTTTTTCCACAAGTTCTTTAACGACTTTTGCCCTGCCCTGCTGCAGATTTTGCGAAATTTCATTCAAAACACTCATTTTTTCATCCCTCTCCTGGGGTACTTCCCCGATTAATTTATTTAGAATTTTTTTGTATCTCTATACCTGCCCTTTTCGTTCCCTGTATTTCCCCGGGCTGATACCCACATAATTCCTGAACACTCTTGTAAAGTAGCTTTGATCCTCATATCCAACCAGGTTTGCTACATCCGCCAGAGGTATATCGTGATCAGCCAGCAGCTTCTTGCTCATTTCTATCCTTACCCTGTTCAGGTACGCATTGAAGCTGCATTTCATCTCATTTTTAAACACAGCGCAGAAATAGGATGTGCTGAGTTGTACATGGGCGGCCACATCTTCGAGCATAATTTTTTTCATGTAATTTCTCTTTATATAATCAACCGCTTTATGTATAACATCAATATGCTTGACTCCCTTTAAATCAAAAACACAGTCCGTAAAGCGGGTCATTATTCCTGAAAGCCAGTACGTAAGCTCATCCACCGTCGTAAACTCATTGATCTGTGACAGATATTTATAATTAAGGCCAAATATCTGTTCAGCATCAGCTCCTCCTTCAAGTGCTGCCCTTGACAGCAGCACAATGAGCTCGAGTATTCTTGCCCTTATCACGTTAAAATTCCCGCCCGTGGTAAAGAATACGTGCCCCAGGATTTCATTGAGCACCTTCCTGGATCCTGCCTTATCTCCAAGAGAAATCAGCGTCAGCAGCTCTTTTTCCTTTTCCACCGGGTATGTCCTGACCTCACTGCAGCCGCCTTCAAGAGATTTGATATAATGTATGTATTCAGAAATCTCCGACTGCTGTTCCAGTGATTCGATCCTAGCGCGGGAATTGTCGTTTTCGCCGGCAATATACAGCGAAACCATATAAAGGAGTTCTGACAGCTCCTTAACCTTTTCCGGACTGACTATCGGCAGTTCATGCACCTGCTTTTCTATATCAGCCATATCTTCTTTGCTGAAACCGCCGTTGGATATTATCTCTTCCGTCAGCATTTCATCCGGCTCCATCATCAGGACAGGACCGCCAAGGACAGCGCCCCTGACGATACCTCCGGCGATTATCGGCGAAACCCAGTGCACCAGTCCGATCGGACAGAAAAAAATATACCTTCCACCAAATCTTTCAGCCTGATAATTTCCATACAGATGAGCATTAACACACATTCTGCTGTTTTCATGAACCCTGCTGCACAGCCGGCATTTTTCGCCCGGATATACTTCAACAATGTTATTGCCCTGATTGTCAATTACAATACAGCCAGTGTCAACAGACCGGCTGTAAGTATATGCAGCATGTTTCGCTCTTTCCTTATCAAGCGCATTATCATCCAGTGTCTGTATATCCTTCATGCCATCTCACTTTCTGCCATAATACCGGATCAAAACGCATACCCGTTTATAAATCATACTACTTATATGGCGAATGGTATTGAAAAATTTTCTTATTTTTTGTATTTTTTCACGCATTCACAGGTAACATTTTACCATAAAAAATAAATAGTAAAAAAGTACAATTTTTAAAAATTCATTTATATAATTCCCTTCTACACCATTGTAATATGGAAGAGCAATTAAAGATAATTTTTGTAATAATTAAACATACCGTAAGAAAGAGGTTCAGCTATGAAAATTATTATGAATGAATGGATCAGCAGTATCATGAATTCTGATGAAAGATTGTCCATGCCGATTATGACATATCCGGGTCTGAAACTTGCCGGCAAGTCGATAATGGATGTTATTACAGACGGAGAAAACCAGTTCAGCTGCATTTATGAGCTGGCAAAAAAATACCCGTCTTCTGCAGCCATGACGATTATGGACCTGTCAGTCGAAGCAGAAGCCTTCGGCAGCCAGATCAGGTACTCAGCCGGTGAAGTTCCGTCTGTAGTTGGCAGCATCGTATACGATGAAGATTCGGCCAGAAATCTGAAAATACCTCAGATAGGTTCGGGAAGGACAGGCGCCTACCTGAAAGCAGCAGAACTCGGTGCACGGAATATTGCCGACAGGCCGACTTTCGGAGGTCAGATAGGGCCTTTTTCTCTGGCCTGCAGGCTGTATGACATGACGGAGATCATGGTCGCTCTTTTTGATGACCCTGAAACTGTCCACGCAGTTCTTGAAAAAGCCACATCATTTCTCGTATCCTATGCCCGGGCTTACAAGGATGCAGGAGCCAACGGCATAATAATGGCAGAACCTGCCGCCGGCCTGCTGTCACCGGATCAGTGCACAGAATTCTCCAGTGTATACGTAAAGAAAATCGTTGATGCAGTCCAGAACGATAATTTTATAGTTATACTGCATAACTGCGGAAATACACTGAAGCTGGTTTCCTCAATGCTTTCTACCGGTGCAGTTGGATTCCATTTCGGGAATGCTGTCAATATGGAGGACATATTGCCCCAGATCCCGTCAGACAGGCTGGCATTCGGCAACATCGATCCGGCAAGACTGTTCAAAAACGGTACCAGTGAACAGGTAAGGCAAAAAACAAAAGAACTGCTTGAAGCGACATCACATTACAGGAATTTCGTTATATCATCCGGTTGTGATATACCTCCGGGAACACCAATAGAAAACATCGAAGCGTTTTTTGAAACGGTGGCTTCATTCAATAAAGCAAAAAGAAACTGCTGAGTTTCACACGCCGTGCCGGCAGGAAACCTGGTGCAGTCTCAGGACTGTATCAGGCCTCTGAGTTTGAGCATATCTGTCCGGCATGTCTGTATCAGATCACGGTTATAAATAATACTGGCAGGGTGATACAGCGGAAATATCAGATATTCTTGTCCCTGTATCACTTCCCTGACGGGTATGCCGTGACATTCCCCGATATTCAGAGAAAAGTTCCCTGTCACAGCCCTGAGGGGGACATTCCCTAAAGTTGCAATGCACCGTGGCCGGATCATATCTATCTCCCTGAGCAGATAAGGCCTGCTGGACATGATTTCTTCCCTGGCGGCAGGCCTGTTTGACAGTCTTCCAGTTTTTGGATTCATTTTGGACAGCCTGTACTTGACAGCATTTGTGATATAAATTTCTTCCCTTTTAATATTGGCCAGTTCCAGTAAATCATCAAGATTTTTTCCGGCAGCACCGGAAAAAGGCCGGGAAAGCTTTACTTCTTCGCGGCCCGGAGCTTCACCTATGAGCAGCAGTTTCGGTTTTGTGCATCCGCAGCCAAAAACGAACTCATTGCCGGCAAAGCGGCATGCATATTCATTATATAACTGTGCCAGTGCTTCCTCATTGATCATGTTCATAACTCTCCAAACCAATCATTTTCATCTGTTGTGAATCAGTTCATCCAGCTTTAGCCTGACCTGCTTCATGTCTTCAAACATCAGGGCTTTTTTGGATGCGTCCCTCAGAAGCGCAGCAGGGTGGAATGTGGGCATCATCCAGAAGCCCTTGCGTTCGATCCACTGACCTCTTATCTGACTTATTTTTGCGTTGCGGTCAATGATGTACTTCATTGCCGTTGCGCCCATACATACCATGATCTTCGGTCTTATCAGGGCTGTCTGGTTCCGGAGCCACGGCAGGCATTTTTCAGCTTCGTCATCAGTGGGAACACGGTTTCCGGGCGGACGGCATTTAACTATATTGCAAATATAGTACTCATCCTCTCTGAACATCAGCGCAGAAAGCAGGAGATCCAGCAGCTGCCCTGCCGCGCCTACGAACGGCTTGCCCTGCTTGTCCTCCTGTTCGCCTGGGCCCTCGCCTATCAGCATTACAGGGGCGGTTTTAGATCCACGTCCTATAACGATGTTCGTCCTGGTTTTGCCCAGTCCGCACCGCATACACTCAGAACATTTTTTCTCCAGTTCATCCCACCCCAGCATCAGTTTATTACCCCCTGAAAAAGTATTATGCCGTTATTTCAGGCTCAACAGCAGCAGCTGTCACTTTGTCTCCATATGCTCTATACTTTCAAAAGCTGACCTGGCTTCCGGTTTCGCTTCCCCATGCTTTACGAGCATCATGAAGAAAAACGCCAGAACCATTGCTATACTCGAATAAATGAACAGGAACCGGTCGCCTGCAAAGTCCTTTATTAACCCAAACAGTATAGGGCTGATTATGGCTGCTGCCATCGAGAAGAAATAATAGTAGCCTGTATACTTCCCGATTCCTTTGCTTGATGTCATTTCAACCACCATCGGATAGGAGTTGATGTTGATCATTGCCCAGCTGATGCCTCCAATGGCAAGCAGTACATAAATTATTTCCGGACTTGCTCCCTGTGTGAAATTCATGGCCAGGAACACCAGGAACAATACGGCAATACCGGTCAGTATAGTCTTTTTTCTTCCTATCTTCGAGGCCAGAAAGCCCGACGGTATAGAGAAGATAACCAGCATGGCTGAAAAGACAGACAGCATAAACGACGATTGACTTTTGTCAATACCAAGTACTTTTTCACCATATGTAGAAAAGAAGGTTTCAACCGCATTGTAGGCTATAAACCAGAAGAATATGGCAGACAGCAGAAAAATCAGGCTGAGCGCAGATCCTTTTTCAGATGCTGCCGGTCTGCCCTTATCATCTGCAGGCTTGTCCTCTTCGATTTCCCCCGGCTCATGTATCAGCAGATACATAAGTATTATCGTCCCGATCATGATCGCAGCGCAAACAGTAAATGGCAGATACTCACTTACCCTGAACATAAAGCCTCCGATGAGGAAAGCAGCAACAGCGCCGAGACCACCCATGAAATTAATGACACCATTTGCCTTGCTGCGCAGTTCTCTTGGTGTAAAATCAGGCATGAGCGCCACAGTAGGCGCCCTGTATATGCTCATGAAAAAATTCATTGCTATAACCGAAATGATTAAAGGAATAAAATTATGCCTGAATACAGGAATGAGGATAAATGCAATAGCGGAAAGGGGAATACCAACCAGCAGGTACGGCATTCTTCTCCCGTAGCGTGTATTGGTTCTGTCACTGAGGGCGCCGAAGACAGGAAGAAAGATTACGGCAAATATATTATCAATCGTCATAACAGCTCCGACCTCAACGCCGGTCAGGCCAAGATCATCAAGATAGATGGGCATGGCGATGTTGTAGATGCCCCATACGATACTTACCGTAAAAAAGCCAAGTCCTATCAGCATTGTCTTCCAATAATTGAGTTTCATATCAGTTCCCCATTCCTTTAACTATTTTCAGGGCAATATCAGGCACATTGGTTATAATGCCGTCTGCGCCGGCGGCTGCCACCTGCTGTATCTGATCAGGCTGGTCCACCGTGAAGGGATGGACCATGATATTGTTCTGCTTGCATCCTTCCATGACTTCCGGAACTACGTTGTAAAAAAGCGGGTGTATTGCCGTTGCTCCTATGCTGCGTGCATATTCCCACGGTTTGTATATACCCGCCATATACAGTGGTGCTGTTTTTATTTCAGGCTCGTATTTTCGTATTTCCACAAGGCTGTAATGGTTGAAGGACGATATGATTGTCCGGTATGTCATCCTGTATTTCTTTACAGCATCAGCCACGGCTCTTTCAATCCCGGGATAAAAAACAGGCCCGTTCTTTATTTCAATGTTGAGAAGGCCGTCCCATCCTGACAGCAGACAGAGCACATCTTCAAGCACAGGTATTTTTTCATCCCTGAAATCTTCAGAAAACCACGACCCGAAGTCCAGGGACTTCAGCTCAGCCAGTGTCCTGTCCCTGACAAGTCCTTTGCCGTTGCTGGTCCTGTCCAGTTTTTCATCATGGATCACCACAAGGAAGCCGTCCGAGCTCATCTGAACATCAAGCTCGATACCGTCGGCTCCCAGCTCCAATGCTTTCCGGAATGCCGGCATTGTATTCTCCGGCGCCAGTTTTGAAGCTCCTCTGTGCGCAATTACACGCGGCCTGTTCATGATCACCAACCCCTTTCACAAGGTATAGACACAGCCGGATCAATTTATGAAAAAATTCTGATGACTGCATCATCCACGGCTCTGTCCTGTATGCAGCTATATAAACACGTCAGTTCCTCAGGCTTATTACAGGCGCAGGTATCCTGCCGCCCCTGCTGATAAATTCTCTGCTTGAATACTTGTTTACCGGCATTACGGGTGCTGTTCCAAGAAGACCTCCAAATTCAACGGTATCTCCGGCTGACTTGCCTGGAGCCGGAATAAGCCGCACCGCCGTAGTCTTGTTGTTGACAACTCCGATTGCCAGCTCATCGGCAATTATTGCCGATATCGTCTCCGCCGGCGTATCTCCGGGCACAGCTATCATGTCAAGGCCCACAGAACATACACAGGTCATGGCTTTAAGCATTTCAACGGACAGTGCTCCGTCCTGAACTGCCTTTATCATCCCTGCGTCTTCACTCACAGGTATAAAAGCTCCGCTTAGGCCGCCTACATAAGATGACGCCATTATGCCGCCTTTTTTGACCGCATCGTTCAGCAGGGCAAGTGCTGCGATTGTTCCATGGGTGCCGCACTTTTCCAGTCCCATCTCCTCCAGTATATACGCTACACTGTCTCCGACTGCCGGCGTTGGAGCCAGTGAAAGATCCACTATGCCAAAGGGGACATTTAAACGCTTTGATGCTTCCTGTGCAACGAGCTGACCCATCCTAGTTATTTTGAATGCGGTTTTCTTGATTACTTCCGCCAAAGTACCAAAATCCGCGCCTTTTGCCTTTTCCAGCGCACATTTTACAACGCCCGGGCCGCTGACGCCGACATTTATCACACAGTCAGGCTCACCCACTCCATGAAAAGCGCCGGCCATAAACGGGTTGTCTTCAGGTGCATTGGCGAATACCACCAGTTTTGCACAGCCAACACCGCCATGATCCGCGGTCAGTTCTGCCGCTTTTTTTATCACACCGCCCATCTGTGCTATGACGTCCATGTTTATCCCCGCTTTTGTTGTCGCAGCATTTACAGAGGCGCATACCCTTGTTGTGGCTGCAAGCGCTTCGGGAATTGAAGCTATCAGCTTACTGTCGCCGGGAGTGGCCCCCTTGTGAACCAGCGCAGAAAAGCCGCCGATAAAATCCACTCCAAGCTCGTTGGCGGCTTTTTCCATGGTTTGCGCGAAAGCTACATAATCCTCATCTTCACAGCTTTCCGCAACTATAGCTATTGGCGTGACTGAAATCCTTTTATTTATTATAGGTATTCCATATTCCCTTTCTATATCGTTACCTGTCTTCACGAGGTCCTTTGCATACCTGGTGATCTTGTCGTATATCTTTCTTCTGCAGACATTTCCGTCGGGATGACAACAGTCCCGAAGAGATATCCCCATAGTAATCGTCCTGATATCAAGACACTCATCATGTATCATTTTATATGTTTCAAGTATTTCATATTTTGTGAGCATAATACCTCCGTTATATCGCCGGATAATTTCGTCCGGACAAGCCGGCAGTTACCGCTTACCGCCGGCTGCATGACTGTAATCTGTGCGGAAAACGATTCATATCCTGTGCATTGAATTGAATATATCTTCATGTTGTATCTTTATTTGCAGTGCCATATCGCGTCCGACAGCTTCAAGCTTATCAGCCAGTTCACCGAAGGTTACGCTGGAACTTGTTATATCGGTAAGCATAACCATAGTGAAAATATCCTGCATCAGTGTCTGTGAAATGTCCAGGATATTGACATTGCTGTCAGCAAGGACCTTGCTTACAGCCGCGATGATTCCGACCTTATCCTTGCCAAGTACTGTTATTACTGCTCTTTCCATATGCATCTCCTGTTATTTGTGTGTCATTTTGCGTCATCGGCGGTGTGCCGTCACAGAACAACTCCTGTTCTCTATTAGAACTATAGCAGAGTGAATTGGAAAATTCAATTGATATGCAGCAATGCCCGGAACCATTTCATGGGACTCAGCGCCGCTTCGGGAGTTTGAAGTTACCGGTGATCATGTCTTCTGTTTTTTCTTCATCGTAAATATACCACCATACACCGTTGATCACACGGCTTTTCCCCGGTAAAACAAAGGTCTTCACATCACTGCTTTTCACCTTCGCAGCACTTGGGGCAAACCTGGCTATATCTGAAACTGTTATGTTCGTCTTTACATGTTCCTGCATAATGGCAAAAATATCACTGGCTTTTGAAATGTATTTAATGTTAAGTTTCTGATCAATTAAAGCCCTAAAAAAATCCTGCTGTGTTTTGATCCTTCCTATATCCCCTTCCAGATATCCCTGTCCCCTGAGGTTGCCTTTCCTGTACCGCACCAGCTGCTCGGCCTTTTTGCCGTCAAGTACATGCAGGCCTTTTCTGAGGTGGATATGCAGGTTTTGGGTCGGATCATCATAATTCATGTCAAAGGGTACATAAAATTCTACACCACCCAGTACGTCAATTATTTTTCTGAATCCTTTGAAATCTGCTGTAACATAATAATGCACCGGCAGGCCGGTTATCCTGGACAGCTCTGACGCAATCCGTTTTTCTCCTCCACCGGAATACAATGAATTGATTTTTCTGAATCTGCCGCCGGTTTTAATCCTGGTATCCCTTGCAATGGACAGAAGATTAACTGACGAGCTTTCAGGGTCGAAATTTATAAGCATGATAACGTCACTGCGGGTCCTGTCCCTGTCAAGGCCCAGCAGCATCAGGTTAACAGGCTCTGTTTCCCTGCCGTTTTCCTGCTTTTTCAGTTTCTTTGTCTCATATTTTGCTTTATACCTTGTTTTATATTTCGTCTCATAATTCGCCTTATATCCCGTATCGGTTTCATATCCGGCATCATAGTCATCGCTGATCGGCACAGGTGTATTATGGGGAACATCATGGCCGCTGTGAGTGATAATATACATTCCGTTTACGTAAAGTGCCGTCAGCACAATTAAAGAAACTACGAAAAAAAACTTTGTTCCTTTCATGTTTACCTCGATATTTTCAGCAGGCATCTGTTCAGGTTTTTATTAGTTTGTGTTCACATCTGAAAAATTATGTTCACAAAACGTAATGTATTTTGATCAACAAAATACAAAAACTATATACGACTGATTATAATGCTGCGTGCAGGCATATACTGCCCTGGCAGGCGAACAATGGAGAGAAAAACTTAGAAGGCAAGAGCAGGTAATGAGATTATAAATTTCGTATTAAGGAGATCAGCACAATATCATGGAGCAAAACATGATATATGCCAGGCTTAAAAAGGCAAAAATTTTCGCCGGCTTATCAGCAGACGGATCCCTCGGTCAGATGGTCCGTTACGCTGCAACAGGGTTGACCAGTGCTGCTGTCGAGTTCACACTGCTGTTCATATTAAAAGATATTGCCGGTTTATCCCTTATTGCCGCCAATACAGCAGCCATTTCCGTTGTATTCTGGCTAAACTTTCTCATGAACCGGCTGTGGACATTCAGATCGACAATGAAACTGCGCAGTCAGCTTCCCAGGTACCTGGTACTTTTTTTTGCAAATATGGGCGCGTCAGACCTCATCATACATGTATTGGCCGACAAACTGCATATAAAGTATCTTTTGTCCAAGTTTTTTTCATTGGGAGCCGTGGCCTGCTGGAACTTCGTTCTGTATAAAAAAGTGATCTATAAATAAATGGGCAGATCGGGTACTATTAGCAATAAAAAACCGAATCTTTCAGTTCAGAAAAGATCCGGATTTTAATCTGGTGGAGGGGGATGGATTCGAACCATCGAAGTCAGTGACAACAGATTTACAGTCTGCCCCCTTTGGCCACTCGGGAACCCCTCCGTATACAGTTGTATTGTCCGCGCCCCTTATCAACCGGCGCAAGATATATAATACATTACAGTTCATCGCTTTGTCAAGTACAAAATATTCATTCGCGGCAAAATGCGGCGCATATGACAAGCGCCGCATTGCCGCAGTGTTTCATGTTTTGTGCCTGAAATTATTGCGTATATTAATCAACCGTTTTATCAACAGCAGTACGAATTATTTTCATGGATGAATTTTTCGGGAACTCTTCACGGCGTATCTTTATCCTTTTGACTGCTTTATATGGAGGTATCCTGCTGTTGATCTTTATTATCTCATCCTCAAAATAAACATCTGCATCCCGTATGCCTTTTTTCCTCAGCACCTCAAAGTCCGGATAAATCTCTGCAACTATCACTTTGTTAACTGGCCGGAATTCGTTCTCACCTGCATATACCACACATTCTGTGACACCTAATATTTTATATATCTCAGCTTCAATTTCCTCAGGGTACATGTTCTGTCCATTGCTGAGAGTGATAGCGTTTTTCAGTCTGCCGGTAATATAAAGCCAGCCTTCTTCATCAACTCTTCCGTAATCGCCTGTCCTGAAATAACCATCATCGTCAAATGCCGCTTCTGTTCCTTTCTGATCCTTGTAATAGCCCATCATAACATTGGTACCCTTTATACAGATTTCCCCTTCCCCGTTTTCATCAGGATTCTTTATCCTTACATCTTCACCAAGTATCGGCACGCCTGCACTGCCTTTTTTCCGATACATGTTTCTGTTGCATGATATCAAAGGAGCACACTCAGTCATTCCGTATCCGTTTATCACGGTAATGCCTATTGATTCGAATGTATCGATAATGTTCTGACTCAGATAAGCGCCTCCGCAGATTATGAATTCAAGTCTGCCGCCGAATTCATCCAATATGCCCTTAAAAAGCTTTCTTCTTACATCAATGTTGTACTTTCTTAAGAAATCGCTTACCTTCATCATGTTGCGCAGCAAATTTGCCTTGCCGGTCATTTCGGCAACCTGCCATATTTTCCTGTAAAGGGTCTGTACAAGCGATGGCACAAGCACCAGATGCACCGGCTGCTGTTCGATGAGTTCCTCGGCGAAATATTCGGGGCCACTGGAAATATATATTTCTGATCCCTGTGCGAAATGGCCCACAAAGTTTACAGTCGAGACAAACGCACTGTGCGGCGGCAAAACATTCATCGTTTTGGGAGAAACCGAGACAAGATACATACCCTGGGTCATATCTGTCACAATATTTTTCTGGGAAAGCATTACTCCTTTCCTCCCGCCGGTGGATCCGGAGGTAAAGAATATTGCAGCAAGCCTTTCCCTGTCTATCTTGTAATTATAATAGGAGTTATCACCATTGCTGTAGCGCTCTCTTCCTCTGGCCACAACGTCGAACATATCGACCGCGCCTTCGATTTTTGCTTTGCTCATGCAAATGAGCGTTTTTACCTTTGGAATTCTGTCAAGTATGCTTTTAAGCTTATCTTCAACAGTCCTGCTGTATATGATATATTCACAGTCTGCAAAATCAATGAGTTCTGCAATCTCATCTGCCGGCAGATCTTTGTCTATCGGTACGACTACAGAACCTATCGACATCAGACAAAAATATGAAGAAATCCATTTGTAAGAGCTTTCTCCTATGAGTGCAACATGTTTGTCGCTTAAACCCATATAGATAAGTTCGGTTCCCATCTGGCGTATGTAATCCCTGACTTCTGTATATGTTACTTTTACCGTATCCTTATCTTTTGGGTTGTTCTTATAGGAAAATGCTACTCTGTCGGAAAACTTTTTCGCGGCATTTTCCGTCATGACCCTGAAATCCTCAAAGACAGTTGGTTCGTATAATGGGTAGTTCGAATACGCCATTATTCCTTAGCTCCTTTCCGTTTATATAGTTGTGAAACGTTTATGATTAATCAGTTCGATCTTGCTGAAAAAGCATCATATGCATGTTGGAAATGTAAGCAGTTATCTTATGTGCCAATATACCTCAATTACTATAATAATGCTTCTGTCAACGAATATCAATATAACGAAGGCTTATTTATGTAAAATTTCATATTATTTTACTAGATGTATATATAAAATTATCAAATTTTAGCCATTTTTGCAAGCTCCGGTCACAATACCAACTGATTAGTAATTTAAACTGTTTTTTTACATAAAAAAACTCCGCTTTTGCGGAGTTTTATGGAGCTGGTGGACGGACTTGAACCCCCGACCTGCTGATTACAAATCAGCTGCTCTACCGACTGAGCTACACCAGCAAGCAAGTAAAACATTTTAACATTACACAGAATATTAATTGGCGACCCGGAAGGGGCTCGAACCCTCGACCTCTAGCGTGACAGGCTAGCGTTCTAACCAACTGAACTACCGGGCCATGTATATTTACCGGCACCCTATCAGGAACAGAAGCAGAGCACTTGGCACTCTGCCTGAACCCTGTCGGGGCCTCATCCCCCATGAGCACTAAAGCCGGTGGTGACCCATAGGGGATTCGAACCCCTGTTACCGCCGTGAAAGGGCGGTGTCTTAAACCGCTTGACCAATGGGCCATGTTTACTTCGGCAATAAAACCGACATCGTATATTCTAAGGGTACACGGCAAAAATGTCAAGAGAAAAATCAAACTGGTTTAATTAACTAAAATGAAAAATCAATTCCTCATTGATCATGAAAGCGGAGTATGTTTTAACCGACGTTTTCAGGATGCAGTTTCACTGCTCTTTCTGCCGCACTGTTCTTTAAGCTCATTTACGCTCAGTTTTCGCTGGCACAAATTACATGGGCATAACTTATTTACACATTCTCGTACATTATGTAAACTAAAAATATTCTAAAACCATACGAGGAGGTATATCGCGTGGAATGCAAGAAGCTTATAGTATCAGGTATTCTTTCATTTGGGATATTTTTATGCAGCACATTAAGTGCAGCAGCTCAGAACACAACTTATAAGGTACAGTCAGGTGATACTTTCTATCTCATCAGCAAAAAGTATTCTGTCTCTCTGACAGATCTGATGAAAGCCAATAATGCCAATGAAAACACTGTACTGTATCCTGGTAACGTAATTATAATACCATCTTCAGGTGTTAAGGCAGTCCACACTGTGACGGCCGGTGAAACATACTGGACCATCAGCACCAAGTACGGCGTCAGCTTTGCAAAGCTGCTGGCTGCAAATAATGCATCGGAAAACTCGTGGCTCAATATCGGCGATAAAGTTATAATACCTTCTGATGCATATGCACCAAGCGCCTCTCAGCCATCAGGGTATTTTTACCATACAGTGCAAAGCGGTGACACGTTCTATTTGCTGAGCAAAAAATACAGCGTAAATATTTCTGAGCTTATGAAGCTTAATGATGCATCTTCTGCAACCATTCTGCATGTCGGTCAAAAGCTCAGGATCCCTCAGAATGCACTGCAGACAACTGGAGGCAATTCTTCATCATCGGCTTACAAAAATTACACCGTAAAAGCCGGTGATACGCTTTGGAGTATTGCAAACGCCAACGGGTTACCCATGTCTGAACTTCTGGAAGCAAATAATATGAATGAATCAACATGGCTCACCATCGGACAGACCATTGTAATTCCGCAGCACAATGTTCCCTTAAAACCCACACCTGGCAAAAATCACGGTGAATACCTGGACTGGTGGACTGAAGCACAGTATGTGGTACCGGTCAACAGTGTTTTTGAAATCACTGACTTTTATACCGGTAAAACATTTAAAGCAAAACGCACTACCGGGAGCGGCCATGCTGATATAGAGACTTTGACCGCCAACGATACTGAGATTATGAAGCAGATATGGGGAGGAACGTACAGCTGGGACCGGCGCCCCGTCATGATCAATATCAACGGCAGAAAAATAGCTGCAAGCATGTCCAGCTTCCCGCATGCCGGCAATGAAGATGCACCGGGCGGAGAGCAGGTTTCATGGAGAAGCGGCGGCTACGGTCCCGGGTACAATCTTGACTGGGTCAAGGGCAACAAAATAAATGGCGTATTGGACCTGCATTTCGCCAACAGTGTGCGGCACGTTGACGGTCTGATCGATTCCGTCCACCAGGAAAATATTAAAATAGCGGCAGGTTTGAAATAAGTAATCTTCACAACTCAGCAAAAGCTGGTCAAATGCATTAAAAGCCCGGTAGCCGGGCTTTCTTTTTATTCTTTGCTGCAGAACCAGCCGCTTTCTTCTGCCTGTTCTATCCGTTTTCGGACATAATCAGCTACGATTTCCGGCGCTCTTTCCAGGACAAGTTTGTTCCTCTTTAACACCATGTCCTTCGTTACTTTCCGTATCTTCCACATTTTCCCTTCCGTGGACAGGTTCAGAAGCAGCGGCTGCATTCTGTCCAGGGTGGCGGCAAATACAGCCTCTTTTGTATCAATCCTCTCAAATTCCTGCCACAGTTCCCTGAATTCTTTTTCCTGATCCGGCGGAAGCATTGAAAACAGTTTGTCCGCAGCCTTTTGCTCCCGCTCGTCCTTATCGCGGTAAGCCGCTTCATCATAGGCGAATGTATCACCCGCATATATCTCAACCAGATCATGTATCAGAACCATTTTGACAGTTTTAAGCAGATCCGCGCCTTCAAAGTATTCGGACAGTGTAACTGCCATCATCGCCATATGCCATGAATGCTCAGAGTCGTTTTCCCTTCGCGAACCGTCCGCAATAAAGTTCTGACGCACAATGGTTTTTAGTTTGTCTATCTCAAGGATAAACTTAATCTGCTGTTCAAGCCTGCCTAATTCCATTCTAACCACCTCCTGTTACAATCCGCTTCAGGGAGCAGAACAAAAGCACGGGCCGGTAAAATTACATCCATGATCAGCAATGTGTTATGCTGATCCGCACCGGATTGCCAAAACAGCGACGTATTGCCAAATGCACCGGACAGTTCCATTACCGTGCAGCGCCGATAAAGCTATCCCTCTATGATCTTTATATACACTTTTCTTGTCCTGGGCCCGTCAAACTCGCAAAAATATATGCCCTGCCAGGTTCCGAGCTGTAAAAGGCCGTTCTCGATAATAACTGTACAGGAGGACCCCATCACCGAAGCCTTGGCATGAGCATGGGAATTTCCCTCCATATGCCTGTAGCTGCCGCTTTCAGGGAATGCTCTGCGGAATATTGAAAGCAGGTCATAAACCACATCCGGATCAGCGTTTTCATTGATAGTGACGCCAGCTGTCGTATGAGGCACGAATACTATGGCAATGCCGTCTTTGACGCCGCTCTTCTGCACTTCCTGCCTGACCAGATTAGTAATATTGATCATTTCGTCCTGCCTGGATGTTTTTATGATGTGTTCTGTCATATGTACACCTTTCCTTTCTGCTTGTGCAACTGTCAGCTTTTGCTGTTTTCGTCCAACTTATATTTTCTATAGTATACAATTTTCGTGCTGGATATAGCAAGAATACAGATATAAACGTACGTAGCGGATGTCGCAAAATCATTTCTGATCAGAAAGATTCCACCTGTACTTAATTGAAAACAAAGCGGTCATATGTTCACTTCTCAAAGCGCGGCAATTTTTGCCCGGGATAAGAAATATCCGCTGCATCATCTCTTCACCGGAAACGAAGTTGTCCCGCCATCAGTATAATCGTGATAAGTACAGCATAAAAGCGATTATGAAAAATATACATATAGTATAGGGACCATTATGCACAGCAAACAATCTGAAATCACAGCGGCCAGTATTATGTAAAAGGAGGTGCAATCGAAGTGAATAAACTGAACAGATTTGTTGAAAGTATTGCAGTAGCACTTATTAAAGACCTTGTCAAAAGCCTTTTGATCCTCGTCTTTACATCCGGTATTTTCGGCTTCGCAGCCCACTTTATTTTTGATAATCTGCTTTTTCTTTCGCAGTATTCTGTGTGGTTCGGTATGGTGTTTGCGTCCGGAGCAGGCCTGATATCATTATATATATACTCACGATGCAGCGAACGTATACCAAAATTCAAAAATATGGATTTCCAGTATAAGGTTCTGCACAAAGAATACACATACGAATACATGAGCAAATCCAGTATGAAATTCAAGAAGTACATAAAGCTGAAAGCTCTTGTCAATAATCTTGACAGGATCCATGACAGGTTTTGCTGGTCAGGCTGCGGCGACATCAACATCACTGTACAGAACAAGGATTTTATCTATACCCCTACAGTCAGGCGCGGCGTCTACCAGGAATATGACATCCTGTTTGACAGAAAGCTTAAAAAGGGAGAAACAATCGATGTCTGCGTAGTGTTCGACATGGAGGATATATATGGTACCGCCGACCCGCATATGAGTACGACCATATCAGCACCGACGGATTATCTTGTCCTGCGGGTGATCGTACCTAAACAGTTCGGAGTCGAAAAAGCTATTGCGGAAGTCTTGCCAAACTCCGACTACTATAATCCATTTGAAACTCAGATGATAGATTTTGTGTATAATGAAAGCTGCGGTGAAGCAAAATGGGAAAAGCAGAAGCCCAGTTTGCTGCATATTTATTCTTTAAGATGGAAATTCTGAAAAAAGAAAGTCCGGGGATAAACAGTACCCGGCGACAGGACGCCGAAAGACGATAATTCTGAAATGCTGAAAAAAGGCAAAGTATTCTAAATATCACTGCATAAAGTAACAGATACATGGCGATAATACATACTGTATATTATAATACTTTTATACAGGAGAGTTATTGCCATGGATGACTGATTGCCTTGTCAGGATATTTTTGAATTATCAGTAAAATTAACTAATAAAGTTGGTGCCCCTTTCTTTCCCGTTTTTACAGGCTCAGCAGTTCCATTAATTTATAGACAGCGAACGCCGGCCAGACACACGCTTTCAGAATACCGAGGACTCCTTCCCAGACGGTTGCTGCACTCTGCAAAAAGTAGACTGCAGCGCCGACAACCGTTATAAAATAAACTCCGCCATGCACATTACTGTTCACGTTATTGCTCGAAAAACTGCCATTTTCCATGTGTGTCCCTGCCTTCCATTTATTGTAAAAGCACTATTACATTAATATTATACTTGGAAATATGGCAAAAGTATTTATCGTTTTATGCATCTTATCTCAACGACGTTATCAGTTTTCCTTTTATACAGATATCCTTTAAGTCCACCTGATGTTGTAATTACTTTCAACTTCATGATCTAACGGGTTAGGTTCGCTTATATGCCCATGCTGCTGAAATATATATATTCTATTTTCTTTATTCTCGTTTACATATATCTCAATTCCGGAATCAGGTGTAGCTTCGGTATCCTCAGTTGCTTCTGCATAGCCCGTGGTAATAGAATGCAAAGGAACATGGTTTGTCATTCATCCTTATCATAACGGCATCAACAACGCCCGGCATAATTTGTACATCTGAATAGACGTATATTACAAAAAGTTGTTCCCTTTCCAAAAAGCAGGCGTCTATTACCTGATGTCGCCGGTTAATATTCATCATCCGGAAGTGCTTCATCATCAGCTTTGTATTGCTCTTCTGATTCCTTAATCAATGTATTGTTATCCTTCCATATAAGTTTTTGTACAACACCGGAATCTGCGCCATCTCTTTGCCAATTTAGCAAATAACCATCATGTACTTCAAACTCCGAAAGCATCTCATCACATTTTACCTTAACAAAATTCAGGTCATTCTCATCCCATACATACAAATCATAACTATTATTTAAGGTACCTGGTTCGCCTAAAATCTGAATATCTGCATAACCATCCATATTGAGATTAAGTCTTTATAATGGTGTAAAAAGAAGTTGAGCCAAAGCTCAAACCTCGGTTAAAATATAAGTTGCCTAACAAATACCAAACCGAGGAGGATGAACCATGGCTCAGTTTAATATTACAA
>Ga0134090_1001017_pt1 | contig 20105 bp, 18 predicted proteins | sample 1_4taG_FD_94453 | JGI IMG/M metagenome (GOLD analysis project Ga0134090, IMG submission 94453) | Switchgrass degrading microbial communities from high solid loading bioreactors in New Hampshire, USA - 1_4_20_6_A1 metaG | ecosystem: Engineered > Bioreactor > Semi-continuous > Anaerobic >...
GCTTGAAAACACAAACTTCACTATCGACAACGACCGTGAATACATGGGAAACATGATTTACGCAGACGATGAAATCAAAAAAGGCCTTGGATATCATCAGATGAATTTATATACGCCAATAAAATTAAGGAAATGAGGGAAATGGCATTTTATAGTAATAAAGGATAAACAAGTTGTTCTGCAGCTCATTGATATTATACCGAAAGAAATATCTGATGAAGACATGGAGCAATTACTTAAGGACTGGAATATAAATGATCCTTTCCAACAAGCAAGCTACAGATACGCTGTACCAAAACAATATCGAATGCTTGCTGGTGCTTCAGCGATTATTATACCGCTGTATAAGTCAAAATTTGATATCATGAAGCCTGATAATCTTTCTCATTTGAATAGTTTTGCTTCAACTTGGTGCTGCATCGAAAACATATTTTTAGCAGCAACGGATGAAGGATATGCATGTAATCTGAGAATACCATTAGGAGATGAGGGTAAACATGCAAGAAAGGTGTTAGGCTTTCCGGAGGATTATTTTATGCCATGCTTTATTGGTCTTGGTATGCCAAGAAAAGATGTAAAAATTGTAGATCAAACGGAAATCAATATAAAGGAACGAATACATAACAATAAGTGGTGATATAAAAGCTTGATATTTCCAAGGTCACTCCACTTTGGGTTGTTCTGGTTCCTATCGCACCCAATGACTCGAACATTCTTTTAAAATCCAGAGTAATGATAATTATATTGTTCTTATGTTTGTAACCATTGAGGAATTGGTTAAGATAGATTCAATTTAAGATGTATTGCCATAAAATTAGGCCTTCTCATGAATTAAATTTTATCATAGAAGACCTAATAATTTTGAAAAACTTTTATAGACTCTTTTATCATAGAAGACCTAATAATTCATTATTTACAGAAAAACTTTCATAAACTCTTTTACCATAGAAGTAATAATTCTTTATTTACAGAAAATTTTTATAAACTCTTTTATCATATTTATCATAGAAGGCCTAATAATTCTTTTTTCAGAAAAACTTTCATAGAATTAAAACTCCCTACACTTTGATACCGTGGAGTGTCCTGTATTTATTTCATTTATATAAATAACCTTGCAATATTAGCAAATACAAAACAAATTATAATCCCCATTATGGTCGGTACAGCAAACGAAATTGCCGTCCATTTCCAACTTTGTGTTTCTTTTCTGATAGTAAGGCAGGTTGTGGAGCAAGGCCAGTGCATCAGAGAAAATAGCATTGTACTGATTGCAGTAATCCAGGTCCAGCCGTTATTGACCAATAGTTGCTTTAAGTCCCATAAGCTATCCAATTCCATGATGCTTCCGGTAGCCATATATGCCATAATAATAATAGGAACTACAATTTCATTGGCTGGAAGACCTAAAATAAACGCGAAAAGAATAACACCGTCCATTCCTAACATTTTTGCAAACGGATCTAAGAAGTTTGAGCAATGGGCAAGCAACGTCATATTACCGATGGAAATATTGGCCATAGCCCATATAATAAGACCGGCTGGTGCTGCAATTACCACAGCTCTTCCGAGTACAAATATTGTCCTGTCAAAGATAGAACGGACAATAACCTTGCCGATTTGAGGTATGCGATACGGCGGAAGCTCCAGCGTGAACGAGGAAGGAATGCCTTTCAAAATCGTCTTTGATAAAATTTTTGAGACTATGAAAGTCATAAAGATGCCTAAAACAATCACACCGGTAAGTAAGACAGCAGAAAAAACAGATTCAAACGGTCCGGCAGCATGCCCGACAAAAAACATTGTTATGATGGCGATCAATGTCGGAAACCGACCGTTACAAGGCACAAAATTATTGGTGATTATGGCGATTAACCGTTCCCGTGGTGAATCTATAATTCTGCACCCAATAATACCTGCTGCGTTGCATCCCAGTCCCATACACATGGTAAGGGCTTGTTTTCCACAAGTGTTGCACTTTTTAAAATATTTATCCAAATTAAAGGCAACACGGGGCAGATAACCCAAATCCTCAAGCAAGGTAAACAATGGAAAGAAAATAGCCATAGGAGGCAGCATGACAGAAACAACCCATGCCAATACACGGTACACACCAAGAACAAGCATCCCGTGTAACCAATCAGGTGCACCAATATATTGAAAGAAATCGGTGAGCCGGTCTTGAATCCAAAACAAACCGTCAGATATCAACTGTGAAGGGTAATTGGCTCCTGTTATTGTTAGCCAGAATATGCCCATGAGCAGGGCTATCATAATCGGGAACCCGGTCCATTTGTTTGTCAGTATTCTGTCAATTTTCCTGTCCCTCGCATTATAGCTGGCTTTGTCAAAATGAACTGTATCAGAGCATATGTCTTCTGCAGTCAAAACTAAACTGGCAACGATTTTATCCCTTAAGTCATCACTGGTAATTCCGCCGTCCGACAAAATTTTTTTGGCTATATTTAATTGCTTCTGAATTTCTTCATCACTAAGCAGTTCATAACCGAGATATTCATTAAGAGCAGTAATCAGTGTTTCATCATAGTCAAGCAGTTTCAGACTGAGCCATCGTGTATTTATCTTTTTTTCTATCTTTTGTTTAATGATAGGTTCTAAGTGAGCAATAGCGTCTTCTATCGGTTTTGGGTATTTTATCTGAAAAGGGGGATTTTCTTCTGGCTGGCATAGCAACTGGCTAACAGACTGCATTAATTTATCCAGGCTTTTTTTCTTTCTTGCAATCGTACCTACTACAGGTACGCCGAGCTTTTGAGATATTGCATCTAAATCAATTCTTATGTTCTTCTTCTTGGCCTCATCCATCAGGTTGACGCAAACGACTACTTTTCCGGTGAATTCCAATATTTGAAGAACAAGATTAAAATTTCGTTCAAGGCAGGTAGCATCGCAGATGACAACGACCGCATCCGGATCACCGAAACAGATAAAGTTTCGCGCTACTTCTTCCTCTGCCGAATGTGCCATAAGGGAATATGTGCCTGGAATATCGACTAAAATATAAGTAGATTCCCCGTAACGGCAATATCCTTGGGCGTTTGTAACAGTTTTTCCGGGCCAGTTTCCGGTATGTTGATTAAGCCCTGTTAAGCTGTTAAATACAGTGCTTTTACCGACGTTTGGATTACCTGCAACCGCAATAACTTTATCATCTGGCGATAACTTCTTAATAACCAATCCGGTATCAACCGCCTTAATCCCTGTAGAGTCATTTGTCAGACCCATTCTTCCCACCTCATTTATTAGCAGATCAAAATATTTGAAGAATCTTCTGACCTTAATGCAATAACTGCACCTCTGATTAAGTAGGCAACCGGATCTCCAGCCGGGCTTTTTTGCAGACATTCAACTTCGGTTCCTTCAATAAGACCGATATCCTGCAATCTCCTTCGTATACTGCCTGTAGATAATATAGATTTCACTTTGGCCTTTTGACCCTGCTTCAAATCTTTTAATGATTTTATATTATTCATAATTTATGACACCTCTAAATACATTTAGGATAAGGAAACTTAGTTTCCTGATGCTATCATTATATGAAACCGAATAAACAGTGTTACAAGGCAGGAAAAATCTTGAATGCGACCAACGAAAGGAGCAGCCCTGGATATGGATAACAATTCTGATTTCTATACGTTTAAAGGATATCAGCTGAATGACAACGCACAAATAACCTCTTCTATGGAGGATTATCTTGAAATGATATGCAGGATGTTGAAAAACCAGGATGTGGTACGAATAAACGAGCTTGCGGACAGGCTTCATGTAAAGCCTTCCTCTGCTTCGAAAATGGTCAGCAATTTGAGACGTTTGGGATTAGTGAATTTTGAAAAATACGGATACATAAAACCTACTGGCAAGGGGTTGGCAGTAGGTGAATACCTGCTATACAGACATGATGTTCTGAATAAGCTATTATGTTTAATAAATAATTCAGACGATGAAACGGAACAGGTAGAAAAAATCGAACATTTCCTTAATGAAAAAACAATAAGAAATATTGAGAAATACTTAAAAAACATATAATTAGGCAAATAAAGTTACCACAAAAATTTAGGCTTAGAGGGCCAGGCAGGGCTGGGCATTTATATCATCAAAAGGCTGTTTGAAATAGAAGTATTACGGCCTCTAACAGAACATTCCATATAATTTGAATACTAATGATGGTAAAAAAATATATTTTATTATATGCCGATTATTAGAATTGATGTTAAATATATCATACTCAATGGTACTAATTATCTAATTATAAAAATTGACATATTGATATGATATATGGTATAATTTACAAAATTTAGCTAAAATAACCGTATTTTAAACCCATTAATTTTGATTGAAAATAAGTTATATTAATAAACATTACCGCACATGGAGATTTTAAAATGTCACGTTCAATAATTGATGATTTTTATTGGATCGATTTCAAAAATCTAAAAGATGAATCGCTGTCTGACAATGAGAGATATCAAAGGATTGTAAAATGGGCGATTAATGCAAGAGAACATAATCCGAATGTTTTCGATGCTTTGACCGAATGGATTCTTGATGATTCCGAATGGTCAGATGATAAGTTGGACGAGAATGAGCAATAGTCTGCTTTTTTTACTGTCGGCATCATTGATTCTGTCAAGCAATATCAGGAAGAATAAGATATAAGCTATTGTCATAATGATATGACTTATGCCTGCTATACCTGAAATTGAAAAATCGGTCATGGATGATATATCAAGGTTTAATACCTCAACACATCCACGTATAGCCATCATTATAACCGATAATAAAAGTCCGATATTGTAAGTTATAAAGAATATATTAAATTTCTTATCCTTGGTTAATTCAAAGGTCTTTTCTAGTAATAATAAAATTAATAAGAAAAATACCCCTGAAACTAATACATGAGTATGTAGACCGCTTAAGACAGTATATTCTGTAAAGCCATTTATTTTTGTAAATTCTCTATAGAAAACTCCAAGAAGCAATCCTAAAATACTGTAAAAAAACTTAATTTTGCAATTTTCTTCATTTCTTATCACTCCTGTTCTTTTAAATTTATCAGAAATTCCAACATTTTAAAGGAATCCCCAAATAAATATACTACCATTTTATATGAATAACAAGACACAAAATGAACAACATGCAAAATGGGTTTGATTCTTAAGCAATCCCGGAAACCGGCAGAAATTAAAAAGTAATAGGCGGTAATTTTTTGGGTAGTACGCATTATATACCGTTTTTTAAATAATTAGAAATAATATTTTATATAGCCGAAGGCAATATATTGAAGATTTACCTAATAATTGTTATAATCAACGCAATAAGAACATTCCGGACCTTTGCTAAGTGTTTCATTTCCTGCAACAAAATACATTGTCTTCAATTATCCGCCAAACTCGCAGAAAGATCATGGAAGTGTAGTGAAGTCAGTTTTTTACCGATAAATAAATTTAAACCCGGGGAACTGGGCCTTAGATGATCAATCTTACATATGCCGATTTAAGACGACGATGACAGCTCTGGATTGACTTTGGTTTTGGTGAAAGCAATTGAAATTATAGGGGGGGAACGATTATGCCAGATGCAAAAAAGATTGAAACATCATTAAGAAAACATAATATATCAGAATCACTTATTGAAACTATTATGGACGGGAAAGAAAATCTGACAGCAAAGAGTAGGAAGAAGGAAAAGGCTATCCATCTTATAAATGTGATAAATCGAATAGATTCATATTTAGAAGAAAAGGAACGCAGTGAAATAATGGACTGGTGTGCATGCTGCAAGGGAGGCCAAAGGGATAAGGACTGTAAGCAATATGCTAAGAAATCTGTTGGACAACCTTTGTAACAAAAGATAATAGGTCTGTCAAGCGTGAAATATATGGGGAGACCAAAGCTGAATGATGATGGTACCATATCACCCTGGATTGATTGGAAAGAGAATGGAAAATATAAATGTGCTTGTTAAAATTTTAAAGGCCTTGAATTAAATGAAGCTGTTTCTACCACATATTGCTTATGTTGTGCAGGGCATTTCCGATACCACTATCAGAATGCATTAAGTGTTAAGCTAAGAACAAAAGAAGTGGTATCTTCTGTTTTATGCAGTAAAGGTGAAAAACCATTTGAATTTGTCTATGAAATAATTGAGTGACGGGGAACGGGATAAATGTCTTACGTGTCAACTTTGCAGCCGGAGTGTAACAGCCTAAGAAATGCTAAGGCGACGCAACTAAACATAACATAAGTTGCAAAAAGTTGTTATCTGCAGTTGGTGGAAACTTGGGCAACCGAAAGTTACAATAATAATATAAATTGAATTTATGGAGGAAGGTTTATGAGTATTGTAATGGTCCGGAACCTTGTCAAAGTATATCCCTCATTTCGATTGAATAGTGTGACCTTTTCTCTGGAAGCGGGAAAGATTACAGGATTTATTGGCAGAAACGGTGCAGGGAAAACTACGACAATAAAATCTATGCTGAACCTTGTCCATCCGGACGGCGGCGAGATTATTTTTTTTAATAAGCCTCTGAATAAACATGAAGCGGAAATCAAGAAGCAAATAGGGTATTCTACCGGAATCGTCAACTGGTATCCGAGAAAGAAAATCCGTGAAATCGTTGAAGTTACAAAATCCTTTTATGACAATTGGGATGAGACAGCATACCAAAGGTATCTGAAAATGTTCCGGCTGGATGAAAATAAGACCCCATTGGAGTTGTCGGAAGGTATGAAGGTGAAATGCAACTTGTTGCTGGCACTTTCCCACAAAGCCGAGATATTGATTTTGGATGAGCCTACCAGCGGATTAGATCCGTTTTCCAGGGATGAGCTTCTGGAACTGTTTATGGAATTGAAGAAAACCGGTGTTGCAATCTTTTTCTCTACGCACATTATTTCTGATATAGAAAAATGCGCCGATAATATTGTATATATATCAGGAGGAAATATTGTAGCCGCAACGTCATTACCGGATTTTGTGACACAATTTTCAAAGTCAGGCGAAAACCTTGAGCAGACATTTTTAAGACTGGAAAGAGGTGCGGCAAATGAGTAATATATTAAGAAAAGAAATGAGGCTCAGTGCATCTGTGCTTTCATATCTGTTTATTGTATTTGGCTTTATGTTTTTTATTCCTGGTTATCCAATACTTTGCGGGGTGTTTTTTGTTACGCTTGGCATATTCCAAAGCTTCCAAAATGCACGGGAAGCAAACGATATTACTTTTTCGGCTTTACTTCCCATAGCGAAAAAAGATGTGGTAAAAGGCAAATTCCTGTTCTCGTGTTTTATTGAATTATGCAGCTTTGCCCTGATGGCTGTAGCAGTCATATTGCGAATGACAATATTTTCGGAATCATCTGTGTACAGAAATAATGCTTTGATGAATGCAAATCCATTCGCTCTCGGTATGGCTCTTTTTATATTTGGTCTGTTTAATTTTATTTTCATCGGCGGTTTTTTTAAGACCGCGTATAAATTTGGTAAGCCTTTTGTGATATACATTATAGCGGCCTTCCTGACCATCGGAATTGGAGAGGCACTGCATTATTTTCCTGGGCTTGAAATGCTGAACGCATTTGGGTTTGAGCATATAATACTGCAGCTTGGATTATTAGGTATAGGTGCGCTGTGCTATGTTTTTATGACCTTGCTTTCGTTAAAGCTTTCCTGTGAACATTTTGAAAAAATTGACTTATAAAGGAGTCCTATAACATGTTGAAAGATAATTTGATTATGCTTCGCAATATGCACGGTTATTCTCAGGAAGAAATTGCGGAGAAAATCGGCATTTCCCGACAGGCTTATGCCAAGTGGGAAAGCGGAGCCACAATTCCGGATATTGAAAAATGCAGCTGTCTTGCTAAGGTGTATGGTGTTACCGTTGACAGTTTAATTAAGACCGAGACGGCAGACGGTATCGGTATCATTCCTCCTGCTCCGAGGGGGAAAAACATCTGGGGCTCTGTTACAATCAACGAGCGAGGGCAGATTGTCATTCCGAAAGCCGCAAGGGACAAGTTTGGACTTACCGGCGGGCAGCGTCTGATTGTATTAAGTGACGAAGAGGGTATTGCTCTTGTACCTGCAGAAATATTTGAGGCCAGAATGAAGGCTTTGATGGAGGTCGCAGCCATTAAAAGCGATGGGAAAACAGATATTAAAGGAAGGAAAGAAAAATGATTGATTTGAACAATGTTGTAGATGAACTTTTGGATATGAAACCTGACCCAATACCGGAATTTATCTTTTTAAAGGAATTTAAAGGTCTTAGTCCAAACAGTCGTGATTATCAGAATGCATACGACAGAGTATGCAATCACCCTTTTGTCAGAAAAATTGAAAACGAGCAAAATGAAAGAGGGTTTTGGCCACCTTTTCATGGTAATACCGAAAACATAATCCGAAGGTGTCTTTCGATTGGACTGGAAAAGGATCATCCATGCCTGAAAATGGTCTCTGATTATATTAAAAAAGTGCTTGAAAATAAAGAAAGCTGGGATCAATTCGAAAAACAGGACAATCTCCGCTGGTGGCCGGAAATGTTTGTACCGCTTGTCAGTGCTGCCATGCTTTCACTGATAGAGCCGAACAGCGAAATACTTGATTTGCACAGAAAACGCTGGGGCAATTTTGCAGAAACAGCCTTCTCACAAGGTTATTATAACAAAGAAGAGGAAACCAGGGCTCAGCATGAATATTTTGGGTTTATTACAAAACGTACCATACCGGCTTTTGGCTATTATAACCTGATATTACTGGCTCCGACTGACAAAGAAAATTAATTGAGTGATAAGACGGACCAGGCTCTGGTGGATTACTGCATGAATTTTGCCGATAATATTTACTATGTTTATAACTGCAAGCTATCGGATTTCGTCCCGATCGACATTAAGAGAAGAGACAGCAGGGACTTTTGTCATTGGTTGCGCGCTTTATCCCTTATTTCGCAGTTTAATGGATGGATGAAATACGAAGATAAATATATAGAGTGGATTTTAGGACAAAGGAATAGTGAAGGCTTTTGGGAATTACCAAGAAGGCCGGATTTGTTTAACTTTCCATTGTCTGATTCCTGGAGAAGCCGAAAAAACCGGATCATTGACAGTACTATCATGGTTTTAAGGTTTCTAAACCATAATCGGGCATTTTAAATTTAAGCAAGGCAGCAGACGGTAAAGAAAAAGATGAGCCTCTTATGCCAAAACCGTGCATGCAACTTCAATTGCCTTCACAATATTTTCAAGGGACATGCTGGGCTTTTCAGGCTTGTCAACCACTTGCTCAGGTATGAAAGGAACATGAATAAAGCCGGCTTTTATATTTAAATTCTCCTTATGAACTTTATAAAGTACGCCATACATTACATGATTGCACACATAGGTTCCTGCCGAATTTGAAATACTGGCAGGGATCCCGGCTTTTTTTACGGCTTCCACCATGTTCTTGACGGGAAGGTTTGAAAAGTAAGCATTCTCACCGTCTTCAAAGACAGGCTGGTCTATATGTATATTGCCGTCATTATCTGCCATTGATGCGTCATCAACATTAATGGCAACTCTTTCTACAGATATACAAGACCGACCGCCCGCCTGACCCAGAGAGATAACTGCATCGGGTTTATGCTCATCCATATACCGCCAGACCATTTCAATAGATTTATTAAAAACTGTCGGCAGTTCCAGTTTAAGTATCTGAGACTTACCGATATAATCCGGCAATAGCTTCAAAGCTTCCGAGGCAGGATTAACTTTTTCTCCACCGAATGGCTCGAATGCGGTTATTAATATTTTCATTATCTGTTACATCTCCTTACTATGTATAAGATATCATTCATTGATTTCACAGAACTAAGTGTAAATATCGTCGTCAACTTAGGCTTTTTTACTTCTGCTAGTCTTATAACATATCAATACTTCAAATATAACCTTATATCAATACTTCAGCTAATCTTATAACATATCAATACTTCAAATATAATCTTATATTTCAGATAATCTTATATCATATTAATACTTCAGATAATCTTACTGCTGCTCTGGGAAAAAATAAAGAACTTTCTGGTATTTAAATTGAAAAAATAAAAAGAAAGTTAACAGCCATTATTCATTAAATATTAATTACAAACATAAAAATATTAAAAAATATTTGATGTTTGAGAAATAAATTATGTTGATTTTTGTATATTACGCTGAAGATATCAAAGAGCTGTTTTTAGTAGAAGTAAGGTATTTTCTGACTCATTAAACTCAAACGGAATGGCTGCAGACCATAAAAGGCAATTTGAAAAAGACGGGACCGTTACAGAAGAAAGCATGTTCTTGTATTGTCAGAATTTAAGAAAGTAAAGGAACTTATCGGTGTGGGTTAAATTTAATAATTGACTTTACTTTAATATTTTGATTAAAAATTTAACAAGAAAAATATTGCAAAAAATGGTTGACTTTATCTAAATAATATATTAATATATTAAAAAATAATATAACCATAATATACTAAATATATACATAATATAGTGACTTATTATTTGAAACCCGATGTAGCTTGAAGCAAATACTTTCTATCTCTCAATGCAGGTAACAGACAATGATGTCTATTAGGGCTTTTATATGCCGGGAAATAGCGGAGTCTGCTACCTTATTTTATATAAATGTGATTTTAATTAGTTCCGGATATTTGTTTATCTGTATGTTTGAATTTGACGAACGTTTCATTCAGAGACGTACGTTGAATATAGAATAAATATAGAATAAAGGGAGGGAAATTATGAAGAAAAAAATAGTAAGTATTATGTTAGTTCTTACTATGATTATGAGTTTAATCGCTTGTGGTAAAAAAACAGATAGTGAAGACACAATAAAAAAAGAAGAAAAACAAGAAAGTCAAACTATAACCGAAAGCGAGTCAAAGGATACAGAAGTAACTCCAACAGAAGCACCAAGTGAGGAAGCATCTTATGATGATATCTCATCAGAAATTTATAATGCACAGTTAGGTGAATTTTATAAAGCATATCAGGCTGTTGATTCCGCAAAGACAGTATCTGAGAGATATGCTTTGGAAGCGATTGCAGAAGCAAAGTTAATGGAAGCTGCGGTCATGCTTCCGTTAAAGACACGGGGCGGCTTGTATGCCATATCAAGAATTGCTCCAAATACGGTTACTAATATTACATGGGGAAATGATAATGACAGATATCATCAGGCATTGGTCGCCACGGAATTTATAAAATCTGAACATAGAAAAGAAATGAGAGAAAAATGGGCTGAACTCAAGGGAACTGGAACCTATGAAGAATGGGCAAAATCATACCTTGCTGAAAAGGGGTATAAGATCAAGGATTCTCTTAATTTGGCATATACCGCTGATCCTGTAACCTGGGATATTCATGCTACTTCCAGATCAGCTGACAGTGAAGCAATCGTCAATACATATGACGGATTGATGGAATATGATATAGAAGGAAGACTGCAGCCCGCATTGGCTGAGAGCTACGAAGTATCCGCAGACGGATTAACCTATACCTTCCACCTTCGCAAGGGCGTTAAATGGGTGGATTCCCAGGGCAGAGAAGTTGCCGATGTTATAGCAGATGATTTTGTTGCCGGTTTGCAGCATATGATGGATGCTCAGGGTGGATTAGAGTACCTGATTCAGGGTGTTATCAAAAATGCTTCAGAATACATAAGTGGAGAAATTACAGATTTTTCACAGGTCGGTGTTAAAGCTTTAGATGATTATACAGTGGAATATACACTTGAAAAGCCTTGTTCATATTTTATAACAATGCTGAGTTACGGAGTATTTGCTCCGATGAGCAGATCTTACTATGTATCTAAGGGTGGCAAGTTTGGTCAGGAATATGATCCTTCCGCAGCAGATTATACATATGGAAAGGATCCCGACTCGATTGCTTATTGCGGCCCTTATCTTGTAACAAATGCCACAGCTAAGAATACCATTGTATTCAAGGCAAATGAGTCATACTGGAATAAAGATAATATCAATATTCATACGATTACCTGGTATTTCAATGATGGTTCGGATGTAACAAAGGCTTATACCGATCTGAAGGCCGGAACACTGGATTCGGCAAACTTGAATACTTCAACAATACCTATCGCCAAATCAGAAGGGTTATTTGATGAATATGCCTATATCACATCCACAGACGCCATTTCGTATATGGGCTTCTATAACTTAAATCGTGCAGCCTTTGCGAATTTTAATGATTCAACAACGGTTGTTTCGTCAAAATCTGAGGAAGAGAAGGCAAGAACGAACGCGGCTATGAATAATGTTCATTTCCGGAGAGCAATATCCTTTGCCGTTGACAGAGGCGCATATAATGCTCAGGTTGCCGGTGAAGATTTAAAATACAATGCTATAAGAAATTTATACACACCCGGTACATTTGTTGCATTGGAAGAAGACACAACTGTTGAGATTAACGGGAAAGCTGTCACCTTCCCGGCCGGAACCTATTATGGCGAAATAGTTCAGGCACAGATAGATGCTGACGGTGTTCCGATTAAGGTATGGGATCCTGCAGCGGATGACGGCATTGGTTCCAGTGACGGTTTTGATGGATGGTACAATGTTGACAACGCCAGGGCAGAATTAAACAAAGCAATTGAAGAACTTGCCGCAGAGGGTGTTACAATCGATGCACAAAATCCGATTATACTTGATCTGCCCTATGCGTCTAATGATGAGAGATATACGAATACGGCAAATGCTTATAAACAGTCCCTGGAGAAATCCCTGAATGGAATGGTTGTCATTAATCTTGTAGAATGCAAGAGCTATGATGAATGGTATTATGCAGGATATTACACCACCTATGGTTATGAGGCTAATTACGATATCTATGATTTATCAGGATGGGGTCCTGATTACGGTGATCCTTCCACCTATCTTGATACATTCTTGCCCGATTATGCAGGCTATATGGTTAAATGTATCGGTATATATTAATTAACAGGTAAATTTAAATCTGTCTGATTAATAATGGGGGAGAAAATGCTATCAGGGAATGGGGTTCCTGTTCCCTGATACATTAAAGAGTGATCAATTATGACAAAGTATCTTGTAAAACGTGTATTACATGGATTGTTATCCATCGTTGTTGTAGTAGCAATAGTTATGATAATCGTTTACTCTATGATGGATCGTAACCTGATTTTTGCGATGGATAATACCTATTCCCATTTGAAGAATAATGCCAAAGAAATTTATAAATATACCAAATGGGAGGAATACGGTTATATTGATTTTGTAACATATGCCGATTATCTGCTAATGTTAACCGACAGCGGAGAAATCAGCGAAGAAACAAGAAGCAGTGTTGTCGGACTTGGAAGAACGGCGGATAAGGATTCAGAGAACGTTAAAAAATATGTGGAGCAGTTTGTGGAATACTATACGTCCCAAGGCTATACAATAAAGCGGCTTGATGCTGTTATGATGAATGCTAAAAAAGTGGCAGAAGGCGGTCAGCCACAGCTCTTTGCGTATAAAAATCTGTCACTCTTATCAAGATTGTGGTCTTATTTTTCAAATTTAGTTACAATCGACAGTATTTATTATGCTGAAGATGTCACAGGAGAGCGGGGAATAACTTTTACTTTATATGATCCGGTTTATGGAGGAAAGAAATTTTCACCTGCGATTATAGGGAACGGTACCAAACATAAATATCTGCTTTATTTCGATTCAAGATTTCCTTATATTCATCAGAATATTATATCGATCAATCTTGGTACTTCCTATTCGGTGAATAAAGGAATCGATGTTTCGGAAACGATGAGCAGGTCTCAGGGTTCCTATGTGAAATCATTGATTACATATCCGTCAGGACTGCAAGAAAGCAGTGCGGATGATCTTCATACCGCCACTTATGTAAAGGGTTCCTTGGAGTCAAACCTGGTATATAAATCACGTTACACGGATGATTATACCAATGTTGGTACAATGAAGTCTTCATTTTCAAAGATAGGTTTTTCATTCGTTATCGGTTTATGTGCATCCTTACTGGCATATTTGATCGGAGTACCGCTGGGTATCACGATGGCGAGAAGGAAGGATAAGTTGCTGGATAAGATTGGAACGATATATATTGTTTTTATTATTGCGGTTCCTCCACTGGCATATATTTTCCTCTTTAAGGCCATCGGTGGAAAACTTGGTTTGCCAACAACATTCGATATGGAATCCTCCAGTAAGCTGATGTATGTCCTGCCAATTATATCCTTGACACTTCCGCAAATAGCCACACTTATGAAATGGATTCGCCGTTATATGATTGATCAGATGAATTTGGATTATGTTAAATTTGCAAGATCCGGCGGTCTGTCCGAGAGGGAGATCTTCACAAAGCATATTATGAAAAATGCTGTGATTCCAATTGTTCACGGTATTCCGGGGACTGTACTTTTTGCTTTAACCGGAGCTATAATAACTGAACGTGTATATGTTGTGCCGGGTGCAGGTAACTTGTTAACGGAAGCTATTGGACAATATGATAATGGTGTTATTGTTGGCGTAACCTTATTCTATGCACTGTTATCCGTGGTTTCAATCATCTTGGGAGATGTCCTTATTACCATGGTTGATCCAAGAATATCATTTTCTAGTAAGGATAGGTAGATACATATGCAAATTCAGGATTTAAGTCAATTCGGTTTATCAGATGAAGAGCTGTTTTCCAGAGTGGATCACAGCGAGCTCGAATCTGAGAAGATTATGGCACCCAGATATTCTTATTGGAATTCTGTATTTCGTGTATTTTTCAGAAAAAAATTAAATATTGTATTGTTATTAATCTTAGTTACCTTACTGGCATTTGCTTATATTTATCCTTTATTTGCCGAATATGATAAATTTGGTAATCTGCTTGATGCGTCGGCAAAGCATTTGTCGCCTTCCGCAGCCATTAAGAAATTCGGATTCAGTATTCACTGGATTTTAGGTACCGGAGCAGCCGGTCAGTCCACATTTGATGCCATTTGGTTTGGTTCAAGGATATCTGTTTCCCTGGCCCTGGTCTGTGGAGCCATCAATCTGACCGTTGGAGTCATCATGGGCGCGATTTGGGGATTTTCTAAAAAAATAGATATCGTAATGATGGAGGTTTACAACATACTGGCGAATGTGCCATATATCCTGATTGTAGCAGTTTTGGTTATGATATTGACAGCAAACTTTTGGACAATAGTATTTGCCATGACTATCACAGGCTGGCTGTCAATCGCATATTTCATCCGCACACAGGTGGTTATTATCCGTGACAGAGAATACAATCTGGCATCAAAATGTCTGGGTACGCCTATAATCAAAATTGCTATGAGGAATATACTCCCCTTCATGATTTCTGTTATTGTTACATTGGCTGCGACGGATATACCTTCCTATATATCAATGGAGGTTTTCCTGGCCTATATCGGAATGGGACTTTCCGATATGTCTCTGGGGCGTCTGATTTATGAGGCGGAAAGTGCAATGGTTACACCGGGATGGGAATTTGAATTCTGGAGCCCGGTAGTAATTGCATCAATTATTACAGTCGTATTGTATGTAGTAGGGCAAAACCTTGCCGATGCATCGGATCCAAGAACTCATATGTAGAGGTTACTGATATGGATGAAAAAAAAGTATTATTATCAGTGAAAGATCTGAACGTAAAATTTCATGTACGGGGAAGAGTTTTAACGGCTATCAGAGATGTATCGCTTGATATTTATGAAAACGAGTCAATAGCAATCGTAGGAGAATCCGGCTCCGGAAAATCTGTTTTTACAAAAACCTTTGCCGGAATGCTGGACAGAAATGGTTTTATTGATCATGGCACTATCATTTTTAACGATGAAGAATTATCGGATACGATAGTGAGACTGAACTATTTAGCCAAAAGGACAATTGAACATTGCCACAGGAAACTAAACGAATATTCCAGGCTTGAGCTTGGCGCTTCAACATACCGCAAGATCCTTGAACTGGAATCTGAAAAGAGAAGAAAAAGCACCATGAGTGAGGAAGATAAAAAAGAGGCTGAGAAACAGTTAAAAGATCTGATGATGAAAAAAACATCTATTTATAATTTGAAACTTACTTATGATTCTTCCAAGGAAAAAGCGAAAATCAAAGAAGCGTCACAGCAGATCGCTCAGCTGAATAAGCAGATAAAGGAATTACAGAATCGTAACAAAAAGCTGATTAGGGAGAAAGAACAGGCTGTTGCAAGGGATACCGCATATCTTAAGCAATATCAGGAAAGAATGGAGGAGCTTAAGAAAAGGTATGCGAAAGAAATTGACGCCGAAATTTCCCAGGCGACTAAAGACAGGAATCTAATCCTTGCAAAAGAGATTTATCTCTCGGTAGGAAGATATGGCTTAAAAAAACGCATTCAGCTCATCCATAATCTCCTGAAAGCACTCAAAACAGCAATGAAGTTAGGCGTAGATCTGATGGATGAGGAGCAAAGGAATGCTGTTTTTGATCCTGTTGCCTTCAGAGTAAAATATTTGGATGAAAATGAAGAAAGATTACATGGCACTTGTATCGTAAATCTTGCTAATATCAAATATGATAAGGACTGGCGACTGATTCGAGGCAGAAAGATAGCCACAGTATTTCAGGATCCCATGACTTCTCTGAATCCGGTCTTAACAATCGGTAAACAGATTACTTCTATCATTATAAAACATCAGAAATGTACAGAGGTCGAAGCAAGAGAAAGAGCTCTGAAACTAATGAAAAAGGTTGGAATTCCAAATGCAGAGGCACGTTTTGACGATTATCCATTTCAGTATTCAGGCGGAATGAGGCAGCGTATTGTTATTGCGATAGCGCTGTCCTGTCAACCGAAGATTTTGATTTGCGATGAGCCTACCACTGCACTGGATGTTACAATTCAAGCGCAGATTTTAAAGCTTTTAAAAGACCTTCAGAAGGAATTCAAGTTCACGATTATATTTATAACTCATGACTTGGGTGTGGTTGCAAATATTGCGGATCGGGTAGCGGTTCTTTATGCCGGACAGATAGTAGAGATCGGCACGGTAGAGGAGATTTTCTATGATCCTCGTCATCCTTATACCTGGGCGCTGTTTTCCTCGCTGCCCCAGCTTGCCCAGAGAAATACAAAACTTTATTATCTGACCGGTACACCCCCATCCTTATTTAACGATATTGTGGGCGACGCGTTTGCGCCAAGAAATCCATATTGTTTAAAGATCGATACATTAGCTGAGCCGCCAATGTTTCAAATCAGTGAGACTCACTTTGCAAAAACCTGGCTATTGGATCCGCGTGCTCCGAAAGTTGAGAAGCCTGAGAACATCAGGAATACCCGAGAGAAACTTATTAAAATATTCAATATTAAAATAGGAGACGGAGAAAGTGTCTAAGGAAAAAAATACAAACATTAGCACAATGGATGAGAGCGGCAGAGAGATTTTGCTATCATTAAAAAATGTTGACATTACATTTGGTAAAGGCGATAGAGCGGTTAAGGCTGTTAAAAATGCATCCTTTGACATTTATAAAGGAGAAACCTTTTCTCTTGTCGGAGAATCCGGTTCGGGAAAAACATCTATTGGCAGAGCCATTATCCGCGCTAATCCATTATCTAATGGTAAAATATTGTATAAAGGGGTCCGGATTAGCGGAAAAATATCGCGCTCTCTGGAGCGTCAGGTTATCCGTAATATTCAGATGGTATTTCAGGATCCGGCAGCATCCCTGAATGAAAGAGCAACCATAGACTATATTATATCAGAAGGCTTATATAATTTCCATTTATTTGAAAATGAAGCCGACCGCATTAAAAAAGTGGAGTCAATTATCAGTGAAGTCGGCTTGTTGCCGGAGCATCTGACCAGATATCCCCATGAGTTTTCCGGCGGACAACGTCAGAGAATTGGACTGGCGCGAGCGATGGTTATGGAACCGGAACTGGTTATAGCGGATGAGCCTATTTCTGCCTTGGACGTTTCCATTCGTGCCCAGGTTTTGAACCTGATGAAGAAGTTCCAAAAAGAAAAAAATGTTACTTATCTTTTTATTGCCCATGATCTTTCTATCGTACGGTTTATATCGGACCGTATCGGTGTTATATATAAAGGTGTTATTGTTGAGATAGCAGAGGCCGAGGAGTTATTTAATTTCCCGTTGCATCCGTATACGCGCTCCCTGATTTCTGCAATTCCAATACCGGATCCGGTGCTGGAGAAGAATAAAGTTCTCTACATCTATGATCCGTCTATTCATGATTATAGTGTCGACAAGCCGGAATTCGTATGTATCGGACATAATCATTGGGTATACGGAAACAAGAAAGAAATAGAACAATATAAGGCCCTACGGGAAAAGAATGTTCCTATTCAGGTAATTACAATCAAAAATCCTAATGAAACGGACAATGAAGAAAAGCATGAAGAAGTGATAATCAGAGATGAGATTTTACAGGCACCGATTCACGATACCGGAAGCGTATGGTATGCCGTATTATCCTTCTTCCTGCCGGTTCCCGGAATCATTGCAGCGTTGCTGTTCAAGCATAATAAGTATTATCGCAATTATAAAGCTTGTAAAAAGGGTGTGGTAAGCGCATTTGCGGTATTAGGCATTGTTTTGGCGGTTTTTGCAGTCGCTCTTGTTGCTGTCGTGATTTAAGATATTATTTTGAATTCAGACGGAGCTGTTGTAATTGTACAACAGCTCCGTTATAACTCCATTATAGAATGAATAAAAGAACGGCGGATTTTATATCCGCTTCTTTGCTGTTTACAAAGCTTTGGAGATTGAGAGAGGTTTGAATTATTAATGGTTCCGATAAAAAATAATAGAAAAAGCACATATGTTAAATCGGTAATTAAAGCAGAACTTACCGAAAAAAATATTCGTGTCAGAATTGCAGCCGTTATTCTTCTTATTGTCCTTGCAAGCGGGGCATTTGCTTATGCGCTCAGTTCCTATTTCAGTTCGGAGCCGGGGTGGGTCACAATTCAGGCGGAAGCATCTTCCGGACGTAATTGCAGCAATGAGTTTGTTTTTATGTACTGTATTGGCGCCGGTGGAGCATCCGCAACCCTGGAGAAAAAGGCTTTGATTTCACTTTATACGGCTGCTGCGGTGAAAGCGTATCAGCTTTTTAACAATGATGAGATCTTTGTAGGTGTGAAAAACATTGCATATATAAATAAGCATCCCAATGAGGTAATTGAGGTGGATGAGGTATTATACAATGCTTTTTCTCTGCTGGACAGATATAATTGCCGCAGTCTGTATCTTGCGCCTGTCTATGCAGAGTATGACAATATGTTTGCTTATGAGGATGATTTTCAGATTGCAGCTTATGATCCGTTCCGGAACGACGAAATCCGTTCTTATTATGCGGAGGTTGCAACATTTGCATCGAGTTACGATGCGATTAATATAGAGCTGTTGGGCGAAAACAGGATAATGCTGCGAGTATCCGCTGACTATCAGAAATATGCTGCCGAACACGGTATTACGGACTATATTGATTTCTTTTGGATGAAAAATGCATTTATCATCGATTACATCGCAAATGTGATGATTGATAATAACTACACCTTGGGTTCAATCTCCAGCTATAACGGATTTGTGCGAAATCTGGACGGAAGTGGGAATATCTATTCTTATCATCTGTATGACCGTGTCGGGAATACGGTGTACCCGGCGGGAGTTATGAAGTATACGGGACCACAAAGCATAGTATACTTGCGCAATTACAGAATGACAGAGCTGGATAATCAGTATTATTATGAACTGACTGACGGCGAAACAAGAACATCCTTCATAGATATTGCAGACGGATTATGCAAGTCTTCAAAGAACGATTTTGTTTGCTATTCAAAGGAACATGGTTGCGCGGAAATACTGTTACAGATGATTCCAGTTTATATAACGGATACATTCCGTGAAGAAGCGCTGGCATCCCTTGCGGGGAATGCAATCTATGCTGTTTATTGCGAGGACAGTGTTATTTACTATAATGATTCCAGGCTTACGATTTCAGATTTGTATGAAGATGAGAATGTGACTTATACAACATTGAA
>Ga0134090_1001021_pt1 | contig 20004 bp, 16 predicted proteins | sample 1_4taG_FD_94453 | JGI IMG/M metagenome (GOLD analysis project Ga0134090, IMG submission 94453) | Switchgrass degrading microbial communities from high solid loading bioreactors in New Hampshire, USA - 1_4_20_6_A1 metaG | ecosystem: Engineered > Bioreactor > Semi-continuous > Anaerobic >...
CACGGCCCTGCCCAGCGTTCCTGGTGTGGGTTTTGTCGTCACACTGGCCCGCCGGCCTGCCATGGCTGGCGTATAGATGGGGAAATAGGGATGCAGAAAGGGATGAAAGCCCCGGCTGTGGTCACAGCCGGGGCTTTCGCTACTCAGGGTTTCGGGCGCCGCCGCGTCCGGATTCCCAATTGCCCTTAGAACAGGTTTCCCGCAGCATCAAACCCCCAGGGGCGGGGGTCGCCTTCCACCTGAATGTCGGGCCGGCCCGCCAGCTCCTGAAGAACCGCGGGCGACACCAGCATCCGTTCCAACTCCAACGTATTGCGGATGCGGATAATCCTTGGGGAGGGCGGACTGCCGATGGTGCGCAGTGCGGTCTCTACCACCTCCCGGTCTGATTCCAGGGTGATGGGCAGCTTGGCCCGTTCCACGAAGGTGGTAGTCAAAGCATTTAGATAAGTAGCGTTGAAATCGACCTTCGAGGCAAACCGCCGGGTCACCAGGTCCGCCAGCCCCATGCCGTTGGCATTTCCATGGGATTCCGCTGTAAGATCCAGCACCACGACCCGCTTCACCCGGGGACCCGCATCCGGCACACCGGGAAGACCGATGCGCCCAATTACGTTGGTGTCCATCCCGGTGCCCGAAATGTTCTTGCCCATCTCATCCACCACCAGCAGGTCCAGGTCCCTGACCGGCAGCCGGGGCAGCAGCTGCCGGGCCCGCTCCAGGATCTCCTGCTCCTGCTGAATGAACGTTTCCGGATAGACGGGAACCAAGTCCGCCGTCTCCTCCCGACCGTTTTCCAGGATGGCGATGCCGCCCAGAATGGGCAGCCGGTTGACCAGGATCTGCCCCATCTCTACGAGCCTGCTGCCCAGCTCCGCTGCGCCAAACCGGTGGAACTGGCGGGCGCCCACCGGCTTCCCACAGCCCACCACCAGCATCTTCACGAGGCCGCTCTCCAGCGGGCCGCGAAACGATGTGTGGGGCTTTACTCGATTAATCACCAGCAGTCCGTCGCATCCTAATAACACCCGGTCGAAGTAAACGGGAGTGCCATCGGCCGTCCGGCCGACCTCCTCGGCGTCGACAGAACCCAGCACGGGCGCCCCAATACTCTCCTCCCTAATGCCGAGGCTATGCAGGATGTGGAGCTGCCCTTCCACCGTACCACCGCCGTGACTGCCCATGGCAGCAACAACGACAGGCTGTGCACCTAATGCCTTGACGAATCGCGCCGCTTCGCGGACAATAGCCACGATATCACGAATTCCCCGGCTGCCCACCGGGATCCCGACTCTCATACCGGGGGTGACCTTTTGAGCTAGTTCAAGTTTGCACAAAGTCTGCCGCATGGCCCCCGTCACATCGTGCAACCGCTCAACATCCAGGGACTGACGGATCGGTACCATGGGAGGAAGCATGCCTATCCCCCTCAGCAGTTTGAAATGGTTCAAATAGGCCAAATGATCCATTGTAGCTTTCGTGGTAACATAGGTATTGGATGCCTGAGGCACCTTGGAGAGGATCGGGAGCGGTGCCATCAACAAAGAGAAAGGAACGAGCACCAATGTCTGAGAACAGGATTGACGCCGTCTTGAAAGCGAGCCCGAAGGTGTACTACAACCTGTCTCCGGCTGCCCTCGTGGAGCATGCCATTGCGCGCAAGGAAGGCATTTTGAGCCACAACGGTGCCTTGTCTGTGGTCACCGGCAAGTACACGGGCCGGTCTCCAAAGGATAAGTTCATCGTAGCTTACCCGGAGATTCAGGACAAGATTGCCTGGGGTTCCGTCAACCAGCCCATTTCCCCTGAACGGTTCGAAGCCCTTTACCAGCGGGCGCTGGAGTACGCCTCCAAGAAGGAGCTCTTCGTGTTCCGCGGCTTCGCCGGTGCCGACCCCGACTATCGTATGCCCATCCAGGTGATCGATGAGTTCGCCTGGCAGAACCTGTTCGCCCACCAGCTCTTCATCCGGCCCACCAAGGAAGAGCTTGCCAACCATAAGGCAGCTTTTACCGTCCTTTCGCTGCCTAGCCTCACGGCTGACCCCGAGCGCGATGGCACGAACTCGGAGGCCTTCATTCTGGTCAGCTTCAAGGAGCGGGTAATCCTGATCGGCGGCACCCACTATGCCGGCGAGACCAAGAAGTCCATCTTCAGTGTCATGAACTACTATCTGCCCGAGCAGAACGTCTGCCCGATGCACTGCTCCGCCAACGTCGGTGCCAACGGCGACGTCGCCCTCTTCTTCGGCCTTTCCGGCACTGGCAAGACCACCCTTTCGGCTGACCCGAAGCGCCGCCTGATCGGCGACGACGAGCACGGCTGGAGCGCCAACGGTATCTTCAACTTCGAGGGCGGCTGCTATGCCAAGTGCATCAACCTGAGCGAAGAGAAGGAGCCGCAGATTTTCAACGCCATCAAGTTCGGGTCAGTGCTGGAGAACGTCGTCCTCTATGACGATACCCGGATGCCGAATTATGACGACGCCTCTCGCACCGAGAACACCCGGGCGGCATATCCCATCGACTACATCCCCAACGCGCAGATCCCCGGCGTGGGCGGCCATCCCAACGTCGTCGTCTTCCTCACGGCCGACGCTTTCGGCGTGCTGCCGCCGGTCGCCAAGCTCACTCCGGAGCAGGCGATGTACCACTTCATGTCCGGCTACACCAGCAAGCTGGCCGGCACGGAGCGCGGCATCACCGAGCCGCAGGCCACCTTCTCCTCCTGCTTCGGCGCCCCGTTCCTGCCTCGGCCGGTGCCGGTCTACGCCAAGCTGCTGGGCGACAAGATCCGTGAGCACAACGTCCGGGTCTACCTGATCAACACCGGCTGGACCGGTGGCCCCTACGGCGTCGGCAAGCGCATCAGCCTGCCGCACACTCGGGCCATCGTGGACGCGGTCCTCAGCGGCGAACTGGAGAAAGCCACCTTCGTGGAGGATCCCATTTTCCGGGTGCTCGTCCCCACTTCCTGCCCCGGCGTACCCTCCGAGGTGCTGAATCCGAAGAACACCTGGTCGGATCCCGAAGCCTACGATGCGCAGGCTAAGAAGCTGGCCCGGCTCTTCCAGGAGAACTTCGCCAAGTTCACCGATGCCGACCCCGCCGTGGCCGCAGCTGGCCCCCGGGCGTAAGCAGCTCTGCCCAATCAAAAGCCCCGAGACGCCACCGGCGCCTCGGGGCTTTTCGCGCTTTCCCGCGCCCTTCATGAGTGTTCGGGGTGCGGCTCTCGAAACAGTCTGCGACAGCTCTGCAGGCTCAGAAGGTAATAGGCGCCGTAGATGACGCAGAAGATGCCCAGGGTGACCAGTGTGGCAGGCCAGACTGTGGTATAGCCGGTTACGAGGCGGAAGAGCCGGGCCAGCGCGATCATGGCCGCCATGGAATGCATCAGGGCCACCACCACCGGAGTCAGAAAGTAAAAGGCGAGCTGACTGGCAATAGCGCCGTCGATCATCCTCTCGTCGGCACCCAGCTTGCGCAGGACCGTAAAGCGCTGGCGGTGCTCCACCGCATCAGTCACCTGCTGCAGCGACAGAAGCGTGGCCGAGATTAAGATGAACATCACGCCCATATAGAAGGTGATAAACACCAGCATGGCTTCCAGCCCGTATACGGTGGCCATGGCCTCGGCACGGATCTCCGCCCACATCCAGCCGTCTTCCATGCTGCGAGTCGCCTGCTCGACGGCTGCCATTACGGCGTAATCCAGTTCCTCCGGAGCCGGCACCCCCAGTTTCACCAGCAGACGGCTGTCCACGCCCTCCAGGGCAGCTGCAACATCATCCGGAACCACCAAAGTAGCGGCCATACTGGACATAAAGCTCAAGAGGGGTTCCGTGTACAGCTTCGTGGACCCAGGGTAGAGGGACTGGCCGCCCAGTTCCAGGCGAGAGCCGCTCTCCAGGAACCGTTGAAAAGCCTGCTGGGCACGGCTGTGCTCAGGCTCGGCACCGCTGGCAGCGGTGTGGATGAGGAAACTGCTCGGAGGCTGTTCCACGGCTTTATAACCCTTCATGCGCCGAAGCTGCTGATACGCAGAGGCTGAAACGACGTTGAGGTACAGGTCTGTCATGTGGACGCCTTCGCCGTAGCCCTCGAACCATGCTGCGTCGTTGGGAAGCATCAGGTCGCGGTTCGTAAGATCGGTCTCAAATCTGACGACCCGGACCTCCTCACGCTCCGTTACGCCATACTGATCAAACAGATCCAGAATCTGCTGATAGTCCTCCTGGGGCGAGGAACTGGAAATCTCATAGTCAAAGGGCGTCTCTTTCTCAAGCTCCTGCTTGAAACCCTCTCCGAGTCCCAGGCCGAAGGACATGGCGCAGATGGTAAAGGTCAGCATGAGGGCGATGGTGGCCAGCATGGAGGTGTGCGTGTTAATCTTGCTGGTGACCTGACGGTAGACAAAGCGACTGAGGCCCCGTCCCAGCAGACCGCTCATCCGTCCCTTTACGCCCGTCAAGAGACCGCCGGCTGCGAAAAACAGCAGGTAAGTAGCTCCCACCGCCAGCGCCATGCCCAGCCAGATCCGACCATCCCTGGGGTTGATGAACGGATCACGGCTGACCTGGTCTGCCAGCCAGTAGACGAAGCCGATGGTCACCAGGCTCAGCATCCCGGCTGTTAGGGCGGCAGCCCGGTTCCGCACCGGAATCGCCTCGTTCTTCCGCGAACCGTTGATCAGGTCGATCAGTTTCTGACGGTAGAGCACCGCTGCCTGCCATATGCCCACAAAGAAAAAAGTCAACCCGTAGCAGATTAGCGTGCGAACAGCTGCACTCTTAGAAAACACAAAGGTATGGCTGGTGAGGCCGGCCGCAAAGACGCGGCTCACCACCAGTGCGAAGCCCTGGGAGAGGATAACTCCCCCCGCCAGTCCCACCAGCAGCGCCGCCATGCCGATAGTGGCGATCTCTGCCAACAGCAGAATGGCCAGGCGGCCCTGCTCCATGCCCAGCAGAAGGTAGGTACCCAGTTCCCGACTCCGCTTCTTCATGATCACCCGGTTGGCGTAAAGGACCAGGAGTGCCACAACGCCAGTCATGATGACGGTCAGCCAGGAAAGCACCTTGACCGTCGCCTCAGCCAGGCGGCGTGTACTCTCCCGCATGGCCAGCATCGCAGGCTGGTCAGCCAGGGAGTTAAATACGTAGAAGATGGCCACCGCAAAGACCAACGTTAAGAAATAGATGGAGTAGTCACGCAAGGAGCGGCGGATGTTGCGCCAGGCCAGGTTAGCGTACATCCTCGCTGCCCCCTCCCAACAGCCCCAATACGGACATGATCTGGTCGAAGAAGCTCTTCCGGCCGGCGTCGCCCCGCACCAACTCGGTGAAGAGCTGCCCGTCCTTGATGAAGAGAATCCGGTGGCAATAGCTGGCTGCAAAGGGGTCATGGGTAACCAGCATGATAGTGGCACCCATCTCCTGATTCAGGTCGCCCATGGCTTCCAGCAGCATCTGGGCGGACCGGGAGTCCAGTGAGCCGGTGGGCTCGTCTGCCAGGATCAGGTCTGGGTCGTTGATGATGGCGCGGGCTGCGGCCGCCCGCTGTTTCTGGCCGCCTGAAACCTGATAAGGGAACTTGTCCAGGACATCCTCGATTCCCAACCGGCGAGCAACCTCCACCACGCGCCTGTCGGCATCCCGCTGGTTGCCGGCAATGGAGAGCGCCAGCCCAATGTTCTCCCGCAGGGTGAGGGTGTCCAGCAGATTAAACTCCTGAAAGATAAAGCCCAAATGCTCCCGGCGGAACCGGGCCAGCTCCCGCCCCTTCAGGCGGGTCAGCTCGCGGCCGCCCACCACCACCTGCCCCGACGTGGGCGTATCGATCGTAGAGACCACGTTCAACAGGGTGGTCTTGCCGGAACCGGAAGGCCCCATTACACCGACGAACTCGCCCTTTCGAATGCGAAAACTGATGCCCTGAAGCGCCTTGGTAACGTTCCCCCGATCACCGTAGTATTTCACGAGATCCTCCACCTGGAGGATGGCTTCGGGAAGCGCCATGACGTGAACCTCCTGTCGCCTGGAATTGGGCTCTGGGCCCATTCTAGCAAGGGGCGGTTCGGCGGACTTGAACACTGGCTTACGATCGGACGGGGATCCTTACGATTTTGTAAAGATCGCAGTCGATGCAAAACCCGACCTACCCAAGCCGCGCCAGCGCCCTCTGGCAGTACCAGCGGGCTGACTGTAACCGGGAGTATCTCTCCATACAGATTTGGGGCGACCAAAAGCTCCCCAGTAGGGGCCTGCGGCAGGTCACCAGCCAACAGGAAACCCCCGCACCAAACGTGCGGGGGATTTGCTTTCCGCGTTACACCGAGGCCACCCACCGCTGGGTGGGGTTGAGGCTGCGGCTGTGCCCCATCTGGGCGACGATGTCCTGCCGGCCGTACCGCTTCCGGAACAGCGACCAGTAGAGCTGCTCCTCCGCATACCCGGGACGGACTCTCGGGTAGAGGGCGGCGGCGTGCCGCTCCAGGACCTGGGCCACACCTGTGCCAATGGCGAACTTTTCTTTGGTTCGCCAGGCGATCTCCGGCGGCAGATACTTGGCTGCCACCCGGCGCAGAATCCACTTCCCCTCGCCCCGCCGCCACTTAAGGCCAGGATTGATGCGGGCAGCGAGGTCGATCAAACGAAGGTCCAAGAAGGGGAGCCGCACCTCCAGCCCGTGCACCAGGGTCATGCGGTCGCACCGCTGCAGGCTCGTGTTGTGCAGTTGGGCCGTAATGCTGCGGAGTTCAGCGGCCAGCGCTTCAGGCTCATCCGCCCATTCGGCCAAGTACTGGTACCCGGCGAAGAGTTCGTCGGCGCCTTCGCCGGTGACGACAATCTTTACATGGCGGGCCGCAAGTCCCGATACGAAGTAGGTCGCCACAGAGCCCCGCACCAGGGCCGGGTCAAAGGATTCGAGCTGATTGATGACCACCGGCAGCGAGGTTGTGATCTCTTCTGGTGTAAGCACCCGTTCATGGTGGATTGTGCCCAGGAACTCCGCCATGCGCCTGGCGTTCTGTAGATCGGGGGAGCCCTTGAGCCCCACTGCAAAGGTGTGGACTTCTCCCGCCACTTCCTGCCGCACCATGGCGGCCACCAGGCTGGAGTCGAGCCCGCCGCTCAGCAGCGCCCCCACCGGTACACCGGCCGCCAGCCGCTTCCGCACCGCCTGCAGCAGGGCCTCCTCCACCGCTTGGGCAGCCTCGTCCGCATCGCATAACTCGCCTGTGGGCTCAGGCACCTGGTAGAAGGAGACCACCTCTCCCGACGGCAGGCGGAAGCTGCCGGGAGGCAGTGTGCGAATCTCCGGTACTTGCTCCACCAGCGCCTTAATCTCGGAAGCGAAGCAGAGGTGGCCGTGGCGGTCTTCCCCGTAGTAGAGCGGCTTAATTCCCAGGGGGTCCCGGGCTAGCAGCAGTTCGCCCTGTGCGCTCCAGAGGGCCAGAGCAAAAACCCCGTCGAGCCGCCCAAAACAGGCAGGCCCCTCCTCTTCGTATAGATGCAGTACGACTTCGCTGGTGCGCCGGGTTTGGAAGCGGTGGCGCCCCTCCAGCTCCCGGCGCAGCTCCTCATAGTTGTAGATCTCGCCGTGAAGCACCAGCCGCAGGGTGCCGTCCTCATTGGCCAGGGGCTGAGCATCCCCCTCAAGATCTACAATGGCCAGCCGATCGTGCCCCAGCGTACACCGGCCGCAGGGCGACATCCAAATGGCCCGCCCGTCCGGGCCCCGGTGGTCCTGCGCATTCAGCATCGCTGCGACGCTGGCTTGATCAGCCCTGCCCCATACTCCGGCAATACCACTCACTAAGCCATGCCCCCCTTGGTCAAAAGCATCGCCTCCCGCTCCAGCTCGGTCAGCACCTTTCCTGTCTCTCTGTCGTAAGGACGGCAGGCGCCGTCGTCAAAGCGGACCGCCACCTGGCCGCGCCCCACCGAGTTCCCCATCAGGTGAGGAGCATCCAGGAGCCCAACGTGCACCGCCCGGGCAAGGGTGGGTGCGTGGGTCAGCGGATCGGAGACCTCGGACGGAGCCAGCGAGGCGATGGCCTCGACCAGCTGCCTGGCCTCCCAGACCAGCTCTTCCTTCCGCTCCTGCACCCGCGGATCCGCCGCCATGTCAGGCAGGCCCTGCAGCGCCAGCTGGATGGCCCCCTGCACCACCCGGCACCCTTCGATAACGTCCTGCGCAGTGGCCGCGTGGTGGTACTCGCTGTGGCCAACGATGTGGACGATATCCGGCCGCACGGCCATCTGGATGATGGTGGATGCTGCCAGGTGCCCCTTGGCCCGGTCGAAGCCGGCGGGCATGGAGGTGAGGCCGGTGCGGCACTCCCGCCAAACCCGGAACTTGGGCCCCGCCAGCCCCTCCACCAGTTCCAGTTTCGCCAGCATTTTGGCCAGGTCCATGGCGGGCGAGGACAGGGGTGGGTTGTTCCACATCAGCTGCTGCACGTAGTCCTGTACGCCCGCCTGTTTCGCGTTGTACGCAGCGATGTAGGCCGCAGCCACGGCCACGGCATCCGGCGCGTCCCGCAGGGACCAGTGGTGGCTCTCGTTAGATTCCAGCGGGATGCCCCGCTCGCCGTGCCAGCGCATCACAGCCTGAACCTCCGGGATCGACTCCTCCAGAGGCCGCTGGGATCGCCCGTCCAGCTGGCTGTACCAGAAGAGAGGAATCGCACACCAGGCGTTGTTGATGGTGTCCACCAGCATTTCCGCCCACTTCAGCTGATCCCGGGTGCCGCTGTAGCAGCGCATGAGCGGGTAGTTGCCCCGCCGGGAGGCCGCGTACAGCGCCGCCAGATCTTCGCGGGTGCGTACCGGCACGCCGCCGGCACCGTCCTCCCGGGGATCCATCTCGTCTGGACGGAAGAAATGCTCCTGGGCATTCTGGTCCGGCCCGAGGCTGATCACATCCAGCACGCCGGCCTCGGCGATTTCGGCGATGCCCTCGGCGGTGGCCGCCATGGAGGGCTGCCCGAAGTGATGGCGCAGCAGCGGGTAAGGCTTTTTCCAAAGAATGCGGTCCACCAGCTGCTGAGGCGGAATGGCCTTCTCCTTGGCGGTGCGGGTGCCCCGCAGGAAGTCGAGCTGCTCCTGCAGTTCGCTGCTGCTTCCGAAGATGGCCTCAAAGAAATCCAGCTCCTGAGCCACTTCAGCCACCGGGTCGGTGGCGCCCAGAATCCAGCGCCGGCCAAGCTGTCCGGCGCCGGCGGCGGCCTCCTTCAGCGCCGACAGGACCCGCCGCCCCGACTCCGGCGTCAGCCGGTAGCCCACCGCCACCACGTCTGCATTCCACTCTTGGGCGGCGGCCACCACCTTTTCGACCGCCACGGCCGGCCCCAGCATGCGAACTTCGTGCCCCTCCCGCTCGGCCATCTGCAGGAAACGGACCACGCCTCCCACGTGAACACAGTCGCCCACGGCAGCTCCGAGAATGCGCAACCTTCCTTCACTCCTTCGTCCTGCTGCAAATTAGACCAGGTCCATGATGGTGCCGGTTAGGGCGTATTCCCCGATCTGCTCGGCACTCCACCCCTCCATACCCAGCCGCTGCAGCGTCCGCCCCGTCCGGCGGAAGTCGCGCCCCAAAAGGAGGGAGGCCAGGTCAATGATGGTATCGATTACGGGTGTAGGCACGCCCAGGGCCCGGCCCAGTTCCGCGATGGGCACCAATCCAGTAGGCACATCTTCCACCACGTAGCGGTGGTTTAAGCTCGTAGGCGCCATCACGCCCACGTACGCAGGCGTGTCCTGAATGCTCCAGTACAAGGAGGGCCGTTCGACGCCGTAGGCTTCAGCCAGCCATTCGCGGGCAGACAGGGCGCCTACCCCCAAGGCCCTGGCCACGGCCACCCGCTCTGCGTCGAGCTGCTCCAGCAGCCCAGCCACCGAAGGAGAAATGCCCTCCAGGTAGTGCTGGAACCGCTGGGCGCTGGCCTCCACTCGGGCCGCATTCAGCAGAACGGGCGTGGGATGGAAGACCGCACCGATGTTGTCCAGGGAGGTCTTCCAGATCCAGCGGGCCGTCTGCGCCATGGGCAGCGCAGGCTTCACGGCAGCCAGCAGCTCGTGGTTCCGGATAGCAGGCAGCGCCGCTACCTGGACGAGCCGCTTCACGCCGTGGATGTATGCGGTGCTGGGCCCGATGCGCCGGCTGGCGAAGGGGAAGGTTTGGGCTTCGCCTACGAGCACATCCGCCGCACAGCCGCTTAAGCGAAGCGTGTGAGCAAACTCCACCGCTCCGGCCGTCCGGCCCGGCAACAGCAGAACCGTCTGGCCGTCCTGCAGGTAAGGCGCACACCGTTCTGCCATTTCGCCATGGGCGTGTGCCGGCAGAGCCACCAGCACAACATCAGCGCCATCTAACGCAGCGCCCAGATCCGGGCAGGCGGTTACCGGACCAAAGCCCTGCTCCGCCCCTTCCAGTTCCACGCCGCCTTTTTCCACGACGCCAGACAGCGAAAGCGGGTTCCGTGCCCACAGCCGAACTGAGAGTCCTCGCGCTCCGAGATATCCTGCCAACGCCAGTCCGCCATGACCTGCTCCCAACACCGCATAGGTCGCCATGCGCTATTCCTCCTTCCACCATTTGTTCCAAGTGCTGTTTCAAAAGGGACAACAAAACCCAGGGGCAGGGCCCCTGGGTGCGAAAACCCGAGCCCCACCACTTTGACCACGCTTACGAGGTTAGCTGACGGACTCGGAGCGTCAAAGCGTGCCCCGTCCCATCTTCCATTCCGGCACATGCCGGACCCTGGATGGGATTTGCCCCAGAAAACGGTTCCCCCGCTCCCCTTTCGGGGACTCAGCGATCGGCGGGCCTTGTTCAGTTCGTCACACATCAATTGTATTTTTCTTTCAGACTGTTGTCAAGGGCCCCAACCCAGCGAGAAGGTTGGAGCCCCAAAAAATGGCTAGTATTCAATTTTCGGTTGTATTGGTTCGAAATCGGCCGGAATCCGAGCCGGGTCTCCCTTGAGCAGTTCCACACCGAAATACTCGGCATAGATGCTCCTGGCTACCGGCGAGACAGAGCCGCCGTGCCCGGCCTGCTCAATTACCACAGCCACTGCAATCTCCGGGTCATCGGCAGGCGCAAAGCCGATATACAGACCATAGTCGTCGTAAGGCGGGTTCTCCGCCGTGCCGGTCTTACCGGCCGTGGCAACGCCGGGGAGAGGCCATGTGGCAAAGTCTGAGGTGCCGTCGCCCTCGTCCACCATTTTCATGCCATCGAGAATCACCTGACGAATGCCCTCAGTAATGGGCAGTTCACCGGTCACTTCCGGCTGCGTCACGCTAATGGTCTCGCCTTCCCTATTCTGCACTTCCTGCACCAGGTACGGGCGCATCAGTTTACCGCCATTGGCAAAGGCCGCCGCATAGCGCACCAACTGAACTGGCGTCACGGAGAAGATCTGACCGATGGCCGCCGAGGTGGTGTTGCCCAGGTACCAGCCGTAGCTCTCCCGATACTCCTCATCCGGAAGGACTCCGCCGATTTCGCCCCCCAAGTCAATACCCGTCGGGCTGCCAAAGCCAAACTTCCGCGCGTATTCCACCAGCCGCTCAATACCCAACCGGCTGCCCATTTCGTAGAAATAGATGTTGCTGGAGAGCCTAATGGCGTTTCGCATGTCGACCCAGCCATGACCATAAGGCACCCAATCTCGCTGACCGGTGGGCTCGTACTTTGTGCCGCTGAAAACCCGTTCCTCAGGCGTCGTTACGCCTTCAGCCAGCGCCGCCGAGGCGGTCATCAACTTCCAGGTAGAACCCGGCTGATAGCTGGATTGAATGGCCCGGTTGAGCATCGGGAGATAGGGATCGGAACTCAACTTCTCCCAGTCCGCCTGCGAAATGCCGCCAACAAAGACGTTGGGATCGTAAGCGGGACGGCTCACCATGGCCAAGATGGCGCCGGTGTGCACATCCATGACCACCACCGCACCCGCCTTGGCGTTGGTGTAGGCGCGGCCATCGCCCGCGTTGGGAATCGTCTGCAGGCGGTACATCTGCCAATCCAGAGCCCGCTGCGCAGTCTGCTGCAGCTTGACGTCCAGGGTCAGGACCAGGTTGCTGCCCGGCGTCGGCTCCTCCACCTTGGCCGGACCGATGGGCTGCGCATAGTTGTCCACCGGGATGATGTAAGCCCCCGGTTTTCCATGCAGTAAGAACTCGTAGTAAGCCTCAAGCCCAGTCTGGCCCACCAACTCGCCAGAAACGTAGCCCTGCTTGCGGTATGTTTCCAGTTCCTCGTCGCTGATCTCGCCCACGTATCCCAGAACCTGAGCAGCCAGGTCCCGGTAAGGGTAGTACCGGACTTGCTCGGTTCTGACCTCCACGCCGGGCAGTTCCAACTGCCGTTCCAGAATCAGCGTGTATTGCTCAACGGTCAGATTCTCAGCGACGCGAACCGGCTCATAAGGGGCTCCCTTACTCTCCTCCACACGGGCCTGCACTTCCTCCAGCGGCATGTTGAGAATCTCTGCCACCCGGGCCAGCACCTCAGGCTGGTCGTAGTATGGGAAGTGGATGAGCAGGACGTAGGAGGGCCGGTTCGTGGCCAGAGGCTCGCCATTCCGGTCGTAAATGACGCCCCTGGGGGCAAAAATCGGAATGGTGCGCTTCTGCTGTGCGCTGGCCTGAGCCAGGTAGGCCGCCTGGCCTGCCAGCGTCAGGTTGGCCAGCTGGCCCAAAAGAACCAGGAGGGCGACTGCCATCAGGCCGGTCATCCACCTGGCCCTATTCACCTTGGGGTCATGCTCTTGGTTCACGGACAGTCACCTCTCTGGATGGTTTTGCTCCTATTGATGAGACGAAGATACTTGTCCATAGTTACAACGGTATCACATGTCACGACCCGGTACAACGGAGGAAGCGTGTAAGAACTGCCGGCCCATGCCAAAACCGATTTCGGGACAGGCTAAGATGGAGCCCTGCAGCTGCAACGACCCAGAAAGGCGGGATTTGGTATGGCTGAGTTTGAGCACGATCCAGTGACAGACGAAGGCGCCTACCAGGAGCTTCGCCGCTTCTTTACCGACTTTCGGCGCCGCATGACGGAGAGGGGCAGCTCCCCCATGCGCATTGCCAGGGCCACCCGGGTATCCCGCACCACCCTTGAGCACTATCTGGACGGCATTCAGAAGGGGCGCCGGTTCCGCATCAGCGAGGACACTGCGCGCCGGCTCGCTGGGTGGGCAGGCCTGGATCTGAAGACGTATCAGTTCGCCCGGGTACCCCGGAACGGCTGGCGAAAGGAAGAGCGGACCCACTAAGAAAGGCCGGGGCAATAGCGCCCCGGCCTGACTCCGTTCGCTTCTCTAGAAAGCAGGGATGACGGCTCCGCCGTACTTCGTCTCGATGAACTGCCGGACTTCATCGGACTGCAGCAGCTGGATCAGCTTCTGGATTTCGGGCCGGTTCTCGTCGCCCTTGCGGATGGCCACGATGTTGGCGTACGGATTGTTCTCAGCCGACTCCCGGGCCAGAACGTGGGCATCGATACCCAGGTTCTTCTGGGCCTCCAAGTAGTAGTTCGTGTTGATCACCGATGCCTCCACGTCCGGCAGGGTACGGGACAGCGACTCCGCATCCAGCATGGTGAACCTCAGGTTCTTGGGGTTGTCCTGGATGTCCTTGATGGTGGCCAGGACCCCCACGCCCTCCTTCAGCGTGATCAGGCCGCTCTGCGCCAGCAGATTGAGTGCCCGGCCGCAGTTGGAGGGGTCAGCCGGAATGGTGATCTCCCCACCATCGGGAATCTCGCTGATATCAGCAAACTTCAGGGAGTAGAAGCCCAGGGGCTCCAAATGAACAGCACCCGCGCTCACCAAGTCCTTCTTGGTCTCCGTCACGAAGGTGGTCAGGTAGGGCTCATGCTGGAAATAGTTCGCGTCCAGCTCGCCATCGGCCAGCGCCCTGTTGGGCAGGTTGTAGTCGGTAAACTCGATAATCTGGAGGTCGATGCCCTGCTCCGCCGCCATCGGCTTTATAAACTCGAGAATCTCCGCATGGGGAACCGGCGTAGCCCCCACCTTCAGCGTGACCTTCTCGCCCTGGCCTTCCTCCCCAGACACAGGCTGGTTTGTCGGGCTGCCGCCGCAGCCGGCCAGCAGGCCGAGGGAAAGCACCGCAGCTACTAGGGACACAGTATACCGCTTCATCCTCATCCCACTCTCCTCTATTTATGCGTCAGTGCCGCTGCAACAACATCGCCGATCCACTGAATCAGCTGGACCAGCAAGACCAAGATCACCAGAGGCCAGATCATCATGGCCGTCTCATACCGATAGTAGCCGTATTTCACAGCCAGGTCGCCCAGGCCGCCGGCGCCCAGAGCACCGGCCATGGCGCCGAGGCCGATCAGGTTGATGATCATCAAGGCTGTGCCCCGCACCAGCGAAGGCAACGCCTCAGGAATCAACACCTTGCAAATCAGCTGACAGTTGGTGGAACCCATGGCCTGAGCCGCCTCCACCAAACCGGGATCCACCTCCCGCAGACTCTGCTCCACCACCCGTCCCATGAAGGGTATGGCCGCCACCACCAGCGGGACGATGGCCGCACGGGTGCCGATGCTGGTGCCTACAATCGCCCGAGTCAGGGGCATCAGGGCCACCATCAGGATGACAAACGGGGCAGAACGCAGGATGTTCACCACGGTCCCCAGTACGAGATTGAACGCAGGCCGTTCCCAGAAACCGCCCTTGGACGTCGCCACCAGCAGCACCCCCAGGGGAACACCGCCGAGGATGACAAACGCACCCGAGACAAGGGTCATGACAAGGGTCTCCCCTGTACCCTTGAGCAGCAGCTGCACCGCTTCATTCAAGTCCATGACGCAGCACCTCCGGTGTCAGCCCCTGCTCCTGCAGGTAGGATAGAGCACCCGACACAGCCTCAGGCGGTCCGGACAGTTCCAACATCAGGCGGCCGACCCGGGTGCCGTCCACCCGTTCGATGGCCCCTTCAATAATGTTGGCATTGACGTCAAATCGCCGGGCCATGGACGTAATGATAGGCCGCTGGGCGGACTCGCCGACAAAGGAGACGGCCACCAGCGTCGCACCGGGGGTGGGATCCCAGGCGGCCGTCTGGAACGGCTCGTAGAAGAGTTCATGCAGGCGGGATCCGGGCTGGGCAATCAGATCCACCACCCGCCCTTCCTCCACCAAGCGCCCACTCTCCAGAATGGCCACGGAGTCGCAGATCTCTCTAACCACATCCATCTGGTGGGTAATCAGGAGAATTGTCAGCTTCAGTTCCTGGTTGATCTTCTTCAGAAGTTCCAGGACCGACCGGGTGATCTCCGGATCCAGGGCGGACGTCGCTTCATCCGAAAGCAGGATTTTGGGCCCCAGGGCAAGTGCCCGTGCAATGCCCACCCGCTGCTTCTGCCCGCCAGAGAGCTGGGACGGATAGGCCCTGGCCATATCGCTCAGGCCCACCAGCGAGAGGAGCTCGTCCACCCGTTCCTTGATGCGGCCTTTCTTCCACCCTGCCACTTCCAGGGGATAAGCGATGTTGCCAAAAACCGTCCGGGACTGGAAGAGATTGAAGTGCTGAAAGATCATGCCCATCTTCTGGCGCTCCCGGCGGAGTTCAGCCGGGGGAAGGGAAAGCAGGTCTTTCCCATCCACTACTACTTTGCCTTTGTCGGGGCGCTCCAGCAGGTTCACGCAGCGAATCAGAGTCGACTTGCCGGCGCCGCTCTGGCCTAGCACGCCGTAAATCTCGCCCGGCTTCACCCGCAGGCTGACGTCCTGCAGGGCTCGCACCTCGCGACCCTCCTGGTTGTATGTCTTGTACAAATGCTGCAGTTCGATCACGGTCCGGAACACCCCCCCTTGCGGATGAAAGGCAAGCAAAAAAGCGCCCCCAATAGGAGGCGCACACAATACAAGACTGGCCGCCTCTCATCTTCAGGAGAGCCGAAGCTCCCCACAGGAATTGGCACCGCTGCACACTGGGAGGTGTGCCGGTTGCCGTGGCTTCATCGGGCCAGTCCCTCAGCCGCCTCTGGATAAGAGTTCATACCTATATTCGGTTCAGTTAATGAAATGATCATATCAGCGGCGTGTCCAAAAGTCAACGGGAACAGCACCCAAGCCAGGCCGCATTTCGGGTGCTGCTCCAGCCGCTGCCTGCCCGAAGCCGCCCCAGTGCAGACACCGAAAGCCGGGCACCAGGCCCGGCTGAAGCCTTCACCGGCGGCTACACCCAGTTCTCCAGGAAGACGGCCACCAGTGCGGTGACCACGAAGAGGATGGCCAAGACGGTGCTGATGCGGTTGAGAATCTCATCCATGCCCTTCTTCTTGCCGAAGATCTGCTCTCCAGCGCCCGCGATGGAGCCGGACAGCCCCGCGCTCCTGCCGGACTGCATGATCACCGTGACGATAAGACCGATGGCCAAAAGGGCGTGAAGCACAAGGACGAAAGTGGTCATATCCCTTCACCCCCCGAAAACGCACCCTGCATTCATCCCGACCAGTTTATCACATCAATGTAATTCACACAACCACCCATCTCCCGCGCGGGAGATGGGTGGTGTGAAAACGCCTGCGTTCTGGACTACTTGCTGCGCAGAACCCCGGTGCCCCGGAAGATTGCCGCCTCGCCCAGGTCTTCTTCGATCCGGAGGAGTTGGTTGTACTTGGCGACCCGGTCCGTACGGGAAGGAGCGCCGGTCTTGATCTGCCCGCAGTTGAGCGCCACGGCCAGGTCTGCGATGGTCACGTCTTCGGTTTCGCCGGAGCGGTGGGACATCACGGTGGTGTACCCGGCCAGATGGGCCATGTTGACCGCCTCGATGGTCTCCGTGAGGCTGCCGATCTGGTTCACCTTCACCAGGATCGAGTTGGCGCAGCCGCGCTCGATGCCCTGGGCCAGCCGCTTGGTGTTGGTGACGAAGAAGTCGTCGCCCACCAGCTGCACCCGGTGGCCGATCCGCTCAGTGAGCAGCCTCCAGCCGTCCCAGTCGTCCTCGGCCACGCCGTCTTCAATCGACACGATGGGGTACTGCCTGGTCCAGCTGTCCCACAGGTCCACGAGCTGCTCGCTGGTGAAGGTCTTACCGCCCTCGCCGGCCAGCACATACTTGCCGTCCTGGTAGAACTCAGAGGAGGCGACGTCCATGCAGATGGCCACATCTTCACGGGGCCGGAAGCCGGCCTTCTCGATGGCCTCCAACAGCACCTGCACCGCCTCTTCGTTGGACTTGAGGTCAGGCGCAAAGCCGCCCTCGTCGCCCACAGCGGTGTTGTAACCCTTCTTCTTCAGGACAGACCGCAGGGTATGGAAGACCTCCGCCCCCATCCGCAGGGACTCGGCAAAGCTCTTGGCGCCCACGGGGAAGATCATGAACTCCTGCATGTCGACGTTGTTGTCGGCATGCTTGCCGCCGTTCAGGATGTTCATCATGGGAACGGGCAGGACCCGTGCATTGATGCCGCCCACGTACCGGTAGAGGGGAACGCCCTGCTCCTGGGCTGCGGCATGGGCCACGGCCAGCGAAACGCCGAGAATTGCGTTGGCACCCAGCTTGGCCTTGTTGGGCGTGCCGTCCAGTTCGATCATGGCCCGGTCGACGGCCACCTGGTCACATGCTTCCATGCCCACCAGTTCCGGTGCGATCACTTCGTTCACGTTCTTGACGGCATTCAGCACGCCCTTGCCAAGGTACCGGGACTTGTCGCCATCCCGCAGTTCTACAGCCTCGTAAGCGCCGGTGGAAGCGCCGGAGGGAACGGCTGCGCGGCCGAAAGCGCCGCTGGAGAGTTCAACCTCCACCTCAACGGTGGGATTGCCCCGGGAATCAAGGATCTCGCGACCGTGAATCGTGACAATTGAAGACATCGGTTGTACCTCCTTGATAGGGCCCCAAGCAGTGCGGGCCCCTGGGCTGCTACTCCTTGATGATGAGACTGTCAGCGGTCATCTGGGGCGGCTTGGGCAAGCCAATGACCTCCAGCAGCGTGGGCGCTGCGTTGGCCAGCACACCCTCCTTCAGCCGGACATGCAGGCGGGTGTCATCCACCAGGATGCAGGGAACCGGATTCAGCGTGTGGTTGGTATGGGGGTTGCCGGTTTCGTAATCGATCATCTGGTCGCAGTTGCCGTGGTCCGCCAGGACCAGGGCGGCGCCGCCCTTGGCCACAATCGCGTCCAGCACCTTGCCCAGGCACTGGTCCACCGCCTCCACGGCCTTGATCGCGGCGCTGAGGACGCCGGTGTGCCCCACCATGTCGGGATTGGCGAAGTTTAGGACCATAAAATCAAGCTTATCCTGTTCAATCCACTTGACGGCTTCCTCGGCGATGCCAAAGGCGCTCATCTCAGGCTGCAGGTCGTAGGTGGGCACCTTCGGCGAGGGGATCATCACCCGCTCTTCGCCGGGGAAGACTCGCTCTTCGCCGCCGTTGAAGAAGTAGGTGACGTGCGGGTACTTTTCGGTTTCGGCGATGCGCAGCTGACGGAGCCCCGCCTTGGCCACCACTTCGCCCATGGGAACGTCCACGAACTCGGGGCCGAAGGCCGCGGGAATGGTCGTGAAAGTCTGGTCATACTGCGTCATGCTGACCACCATCCGGGGCTTGTAGCCCTCCGGCCGTTTGAAGCCGTCGAAGGCGGTCTCATGGAGCGCCCGGACGATCTGCCGGGCCCGGTCGGGCCGGAAGTTGAAGAAGATGACGCCGTCTTCAGGCTGAATCCGGCCGTCGACGCCATCCACCACCGTGGGCAGGACGAACTCGTCCGTTTCGCCCCGTTCGTAAGCCTTCTGCACGGCTTCGGCTGCAGAGCCTGCGTGCTCGCCGACCCCTTCCACCATGGCCAGGAAAGCCTTCTGGGTGCGGTCCCACCGCTTATCCCGGTCCATGGCATAGTAGCGGCCGGAAATGGTGGCAATCTGGCCCAACCCCGCCTCTGCCAGCTTCTTCTCCAACTGCTCGATGTACGGCAGGGCAGACTTGGGCGGCACATCGCGGCCGTCGAGGAAAGCGTGGACGTACAGCCGCTTCACGCCGGCGGACTTGGCTAGGTCGATCAGCGCGAAGAGGTGGTCGATGTGGCTGTGCACGCCGCCGTCGGACAGAAGCCCCAGCAAGTGAAGGGCATGGCCAGCCTTGGCCCGCTCCAGCGGCTCTTTCCAGGCCGGCAGCGTGAAGAAGGAGCCGTCCTTTACGGCGCGGGAGATCCGCACCAGCGTCTGGTAGACGATGCGCCCAGCGCCCAGGTTCAGGTGGCCCACGTTGGAGTCACCCATCTGCCCAGGCAGCAGTCCCACCGCCTCTCCGGACGCGGTGAGAGTGGTATGGGGATAACGGGCGATGTACCGGTCAAAGTTGGGATGTTTGGCCATCGCCACGGCGTTCGCTTCCGGGTTGGGGTTGATCCCCCATCCGTCCAACACGATGAGCGCTACTGGCCTGCGATACGAGGTCACGTCCGGGTCACCTCCTGGATTCCAATCGTTAGTCTGCCTCCGGATGGATTCTGCTAGCCGGGGGACTTACGCAAAGACCTTTACCAAAGTCCTCTCCGAACTTATGTCTAAATTTCCCCACCGCCGGGTATGCTTGGCCGCGAAAAACCCTACCGGCGGTGCTCCGGAGGTTTAGGCCGTATCCGGTAGCGCTCCACGACGTCATAAATGCAGGCAAATACCCTAGGGGGTACCTGTAATGAGGAGGCGATCAGGGGATGGGACTCTTTACCGTACCCGTTACTGACGAGACATTCGAGCAGGAAGTGCTGAAGGCTGACCGCCCGGTGCTGGTGGATTTCTGGGCGCCCTGGTGCGGGCCGTGCCGCATGATGGGGCCTGTACTGGAAGAACTGGCGCAGGAGCATTCGGACCGGCTGAAGATCGCCAAGGTCAACGTCGATGAGAACCCGCTCTGGTCCGGCCAGCTCGGCGTCATGTCCATCCCCAACCTGATCCTGTTCCACCAGGGCAAGCCGGTGGGGCAGCTGGTGGGGTTC
>Ga0134090_1001041_pt1 | contig 19697 bp, 17 predicted proteins | sample 1_4taG_FD_94453 | JGI IMG/M metagenome (GOLD analysis project Ga0134090, IMG submission 94453) | Switchgrass degrading microbial communities from high solid loading bioreactors in New Hampshire, USA - 1_4_20_6_A1 metaG | ecosystem: Engineered > Bioreactor > Semi-continuous > Anaerobic >...
CTTAAAACTTATATGTCCAGGTCTAACAAAATACCGATGCGTCCTCTAAATTATAACAATCCTCTTTCTTTTCTCGCTTTGCATCGTGTCCAACTTGTTTGACAAACCTACATGTTCTCCTACTAACGTTTATTAAACAAAGTATTAATTACGGTTTTACCACTGGCTAATGCCATACTCATAAAACCATTTCGCTTAGCAAAAATATCTTCCAAAGCTTCAACCAATTTATCTAATTCATCATAAGAGACTATAAGCGGTGGTTCCAGACGAATAACATTTGGATTATTAAGAGTATAAGCCGTAATAATCCCATAGTTATTCATTAATTCGCCGGCAACTAAAGATCCTAAATATTCAGTTGATAATTTAGTAACAGCTCCTCCTGTTAGCTTATCTAAAATGCCTCCTGTTGGCTTTTCAAATTCAATACCAATCATTAAACCTCTTCCACGTACTTCCTTTACCATTGGATATTTTTCCTTAAAGTCTGCTAATTTTTGTAGCAGATATGCTCCCTTTTGGGCAGCTTCTTCAGCAATATTCCTATTAATATATTCGTTTACGGCAGCAATTCCAGCAGCTGTTGCTAAGGCATTTCCACCAAAAGTTGAAGTGTGTAATAGGGCCCTGTCCATTCCACCATAGGCCTGATCCCAAATCTTATCATTTGTCATAAATGCCCCAATGGGCATTAACCCTCCACCTAATGATTTAGCTAAACATAATATATCAGGAACAATTTCTTCATATTCTGAAGCAAACATTTTTCCAGTTCGCCCAAATCCTGTTTGTATTTCATCCACAATCATTAGTGTACCATATTTTTCACATAGTTCCTTTGCTTTCTTTAGGTACCCATGAGGAGGAACAATTATTCCTCCCTCTCCTTGGATAGGTTCTACAATAAACGCTGCTACATCACTATTTTTAAGCTCTTGTTCTAATGGAGCCAATTCACCGTATGGCACGGCAATACAATCAGCCAATAAAGGCTTGAAGGGCTTTTGATATTTCTCTCTGCCGGTTACAGACAATGCACCAAAAGATTTTCCATGAAAAGCGCCTTGGCAATAGACAAATTTGGTTCTCTGTGTTGCCGCTCTTGCTAATTTTAAAGCCCCTTCTACTGCTTCCGCTCCACTATTGCAAAAGAAGGACTTGTTTAGATTACCGGGCGTTATTTCTGCCAAGTTAGCAGCGAGTACAGCTGCCATGGTACTAATTGAAGCTTGCAACAGGTTAGGCAAACCGATTACTTTTTTTATTCCCTCAATTACTTGATCGTTATTATGACCCAAATTTAAGGCACCATAACCGCCCAAAAAATCGAGATATTCTTTACCTTCGCTGTCCCAGACTTTAGTACCCTTAGCTTTTACAAAATGTTTATCAAAATTCAATAATGATAACATACCAGCTAGGCTAGGATTGACATGTTCTTTATATAATTCATGTATTTCCTTCCTATTAAGTTGTAAGGCATCATCAACTGTATAAAGTTTAGACAATTTAATTCCTCCTTTGATAGCTAAAGGCAATTATATACCATAATGAAAGGCGGTTGTGAAAACTTCTTGCAATTTTGTTTTTTCCCTGCAAACTTCGCAGGTTCCAACTCTAGTGTTTTCCGGAGATACAATATGTACTTCATTATATTTTTTAGCTAGCTTAATGCAATTATTGCACAAGTAAAGGCGAGCATAACGATGACGTCTTTGAACAGTTGTCATATAATCTCCCCCCTAACCGGCCTTTCTTTAATTATAGCTCATTTATTGGTAAAAATATACTTAATAAGCTACGCAAACTATGACTCTAAGGGCCTACTGTTTTTAATTATCCTTAATAGCGGAACAATTCGGAGATACTTAGGCAAATTACTAACTTAAAACCAATACTTTTAACTTAATAGAAAAAGCCCATGGCTATAATCCAAAGGCCTAAAATTTGTTATGAAAAGCTAGCAAAATGCCTTGACGTTCCTAACGTCCATTTAGAAATGAGCATTTTTATGAATTTAATGTTAAAATCTATTACTTTTCTTTTAATCCAGTTTTTATTAGGAACCTATTTGTAAAAAGCAAATAACTACTAACTTGCAACAGTAGGTCTAAAACCTTTACCCAATATTTCCGAAGCCTCACTAATAATGATAAAAGCAGCCGGGTCGATTGTTGATACCATCTTTTTTAGCCTGTACAGATCTCCCCAATGAACAGCACACATCAGAACATTTTTAGATTCATGAGTGTAAGCTCCTTCACCCTTTAAAACAGTAGCTCCTCTTCCAATTTCTTCTACAATGCACGCTGAAATTGCTTCACTTTTATCAGATATAATAAATATAATTTTCATCGGTAAACCAGTCTGGATTGCATCAATTACTTTAGCATTAACAAATAAATAGATAAGAGTATACATGGCTGTTTTAGGGCCGACAAAAATGCCGACTAAGCTTATTACAAATACATTGATGATCAACCCTACTTTGCCAAAACCGATCCCATATTTTTTATTAATTGCTTTACATATAATATCGGCACCACCAATTGAGCCACCTTGAGCATAGCAAATGCCGCCGCCTATTCCAACAACTATTCCCCCAAATAGTGCTCCCAACAAAGTATCTTCAACCTGAATTAAGTTTATTCCTTGCACTAAGTCAATCAAAATAGAGGATAAAGTTACGGCAAAAAGAGTCTTGAAAATAAATTCCTTGTTAATACTGCGGTAACCCCAAATATATAAAGGAATATTTAAAAGCAAGGTTACCAAACCAATAGGGGTTCCAAATAAATAATAAGCTATAATAGCAATTCCTCCTACCCCACCTAAAGTAAGATGGGAAGGAATGATTATTCCTTGTACACCTAAGACAAAAATTATCACACCGATCAGGATAAGCAAGTATTCTTTGAGTTTAATTTTAAAATTTAGTTTCACTAACCGCCACCTCGATAAAAAATTTTAATAATCTAGCTTATAAAAGCTTAGCTAAAACCTAATTATATAATACAATAAAAAAAGAAAAGTAAGAACATTAAGGGGATGACACATTGATTCCACTAAGAGACAGCGTCCGACCCAAAAGCATACCTTTTGTTAATTATGCCTTAATACTTCTCAATATTTTTGTGTTTTATAAGGAAGTAACTCTCCCTCCGAATCAACTAGAACTATTAATCGACCGCTTTGGATTAGTTCCACAAGTTATTACTTCCTTATCTTGGGAGAATATAACCGCTGTTGATTTTAAACTTCTCTCTACCCTTATAACATCGCTTTTTCTCCACGGAAGTTTGCTACATATTGCAGGCAATATGCTATATTTATGGGTTTTTGGAGATAATGTAGAAGATAGAATGGGTCATTTGAGATACCTAATTTTTTATTTAACAGTCGGCCTAATAGGCAACTTAACCCACATTTACTTTAATCCGCATTCCCTTGTCCCTACCATCGGGGCAAGCGGAGCAGTTGCAGGGGTAATGGGCGCTTACTTTTTAGCCTTTCCCAGGGCTAAAGTTCTTGCCCTGGTACCGATTTTCTTCTTTGTCACAATCACTCAGGTTAATGCTCTCTTTTTTCTGTTTTTATGGTTTTTCCTCCAGCTAATTAACGGTTTAACGTCCTTTGGGTTAGGCGATCAAGCCCAAATGGTAGCCTGGTGGGCTCATATTGGCGGATTTACGGCTGGAGCTTTAGGTTATCTGATCTTTCGAAGAAAAAAGAATTCATGATAATTCCGCTTATTTAAGTAGTAGCGGTGTAAAATCAAGGTATTCACAAGCTACTAAATGATACGTAATACCGTCAACATTTCCTTCGACTGTATTATTCTGGGCTGAACCGTGTAAATGGCCAAAAACACAAGTCTTTACTTCGTATTTTTTCATCAAACTTACAAAATCAGAAGGCTGTTTTTTATTGTCAAATGGGGGATAATGCAGCATAACAATAATATCTTGTTCAGGATTAGACTCTTTTGCTGATCGTAAAGAATTTTCTAATCGTAACAGTTCCCTACGGTAGATCTTATAATCATGGCTGACAAAATCATCGTCACTAGGACAAATCCATCCCCTGGTTCCACAAATCGAAACTCCTTCCACAGAGTAATGGTTGTTTTGCAATAAGGAAATTCCAGCAGGAAGAATTTTATTTATTTTACTAAGACTTTGCCACCATAGATCGTGGTTACCCTTTATCAAAATTTTTTTACCAGGTAACGAACCGATAAATTCCAGATCAGGTATGGCTTCTTCCAATTTTAAAGCCCAAGAATGATCTCCAGCCAATAAAACCGTATCATCATGGCTAACTTGGGCAGACCAATTGGCTCGTAATTTATCAAAATGGTTAATCCAGTTGGCACCGAATACATCCATCGGTTTATCCTGGGAAAAAGAAAGATGCAAATCCCCGATTGCGTAAATACTCATTCCTACCTCCTAACTCTTCTCCGACATTTAGTATTTTCTGGGCTTTATCTAAATTCAGATCCTTAAAGTATCCGCTGAAGAATTATGCTAAAATCTTTTACGACCTTTTGACCCAAATTAAACCATCAGGAAGATCAACTAAACCATTACTCACTTTTTCGATCAAGGAATGGATTAAGGTCGTTTGTCTCAAGAAGCATAATGGTCTTTCTAAGCTAACTCGTTAATATTTAAAGAAGTGGTGTAAACCTCTTTGACCTGCTTTTATCATTCCCGGCTAAGAGTTTCTTGATTGATTTAGCTATAGCCCTGATGCCATCTTCAATATAATCGGGATAAACAGCAGCAAAACTTAAACGAAAGTGACGGCTTGGCCGTGGGGTTGGATAAAAAACTGAACCAGGAATAAAAACAACATCTTTTTTAATACAATCTTCGTACAAGTCTTGAGCTAGAAAGCCTTCTGGCAATCCAAACCAAAAAGTTAGTCCTCCCTCAGGTGGTATATATTCTATATCTTTTGGAAAATATGTCCTGATGGCGTTTAGCGTTTTATAGTACCTGTCTCGGTAAATCTCTTTCATAAAATTAATTTGCTTTTTCCATATTCCTTTACGTAAATAGAGGTCAAAGGCACGTTGAATTATACCGGGAGTTGAAATATCCGTTGTATGTTTTGCCGCAAGTACACTGTTGGCAAGATCCTGAGGCACTGATAAAAAAGCCAAACGTAAACCAGGCATAAAGATTTTTGAAAAACTTTTAATATAGATTACCCGGTTATAACGATCCATGATTTTTAAGGGAAGCAATTCTCGCTTGCCATAATCTAATTCTGTTAAATAATCGTCTTCTACAATAAAAAGATCATATTTATTTACCAAATCAAGCAATACCTTCCGTTTAGCGTAAGAATAACAGTAGCCAGTAGGATTTTGAAAATTTGGCATGCAATAAATGAACTTAGGATGAAACTTTTTAATTTTATCCTCAAGGATTTCTATATTGATACCATCCTTTTCCATGGGTACTTCGATAATATTTGCTCCTCTTGAACGAAAAGCTGCAATAGCCCCAGTATAGGTAGGACTTTCAACGATCAGATAATCTCCATAATTGAGCAAAGCTTTTGCTATTATGTCAATACCTTGTTGAGCACCTGAAATAACTTGTATTTCTTCAGGAGATATTTGTTTTCTTCCCTCACTCAAGTATGAAGTTATTGATTCCCTTAAAGGATAAAAGCCTTGACTTTCTTGATAACCAAAAGCAAATCCCTTATCTCGATCTAAGACTTCATTAAGGACATTTTTAAAATCATCTACAGGAAATAATTCTGGAGTAGGGATCGCACTGGCAAAATTAATTGTATTTTCACCGATTTCAATTTGGCTTCGATCAATAAACATTATCTCTTCAAGTTGGGAAGAATCCTCTAAGATCTCATTCTTGCTATAGACATCTTTCTGGTCTAAGTCTGTAACATACGTACCGCTACCTACTTTAGAATAAATTAAACCATTATTTTCCAACAATCTATAGGCATTTACTATAGTAACGTTATTAACCCCCAAGTTCTTGGCCAATTTTCTGATAGGAGGAAGCTTATAATTAGCAAATAATTGCCCCGTTTTAATCATCTCTTGCAGTTGGTTATACAGTTGAAGATATAAAGGCTGATCAGACTTTTTATCAAGTTTTATTTTATCAGTTATCATCCTGATCTTTTCCCTCTCTTTAAACAATCTTCAAACCAATTTGACAAGTATAGCGTTTGTATCGGTACAATGATTGTACCTGCCTTACTTTAAATTGTCAAACATTAAAATAAATCTTAAAAAATAAGGACCGGCACCTTACCGATCCTTATCTTTAACTATTTTTAGATGGCTTTTGAGGTTGGGCTTTATCAGTACCTGACAGATTAAGCACCTCTTCTAAATAAGCTTCAACCGTTGGATAATCTAATTTTTCTTTAATTACCGGTTGTTGCTTAGGTTCGCTTTTTTGAGGGATATCAATATATTGCCCCATTGCTTTAACTTGTACTGCGCCCATTTCTCTAGTTAGCATTGGCATCCCTCCTAGTCATATTTTTGCCTAACAATATCAATTTAAAACGCTAAATTCAATTAACTTACTTTATTTATTCAATTTAAAAATCTTAAGCCTAAGTAAATTATTATTTTATAGATATTCTCTTAATTTAAGTGACATTTGGTTAGCTTTAGCCACAACTTGTTCCTCATCAATGCCCTTTAAAATTCCTTTTTCAAAGATAACTTTACCACCAACAATTGTGAAGTCCACAGGTCGATTAATTCCGACAACAGCAGGCAAAGCACTGGGGTCGTCTAAAGTACCTGCATATTCTAATCTATTGACATTTAGTAAAAAACAATCTCCCGCTTTTCCTATTTCCAAAGAGCCAAGATCATTTCTTCCGAGTAGCCTAGCACTTCCATTAGTCGCCAAAGCTAAAATATCTTCGCCGCTTGGTGCTTCTGCACTATTGTTTAATCGATGAATTAAAAAGCAACTGCGAATTTCCGCTAATAAATTAGAACAATCATTAGAAGCGCTACCGTCAACAGCTAGACCTACCGGTACACCCTTGTCCAGCATTTCTTTAATTTTTGCGGTACCCGAAGCCAGTTTTTCGTTGGAAACCGGGCAATGGGCCACACCTGTCTTAGTGTTTGCTAATAAGTCAATTTCTTCACTGTTGAAATGAATACCATGGGCATACCAAACATCTTCCCCTAACCAGCCTACACTTTCCATATATTCCAAAGGACGTTTGCCTAAAAGTTCTAAGCAGAAAGCTTCTTCATCAAGAGTTTCGGCTAAATGAGTATGCAAACGTACATTATATTGACGTGCCAGAGCTGCACTCTCAACTAACAGCTCAGTTGTTACAGAAAAGGGAGAACAAGGTGCTAAAACTATTTGAACAAAAGATCCGGGAGAAGGATCATGATATGTTTTTATTAATCTTTCAGAATCAGCAAGTATTTCTTTTGTAGTTTGCACTAAAGAGTCAGGTGGTAGTCCCCCGTCTGATTCACCTCTTGACATACTACCGCGACAAGCATAAAACCTGACACCTACTTCTCTAGCTGCTTCAATTTGCCTGTCGATTAAAAAACTTTCTCCCTGCGGAAAAACATAATGATGATCGCAGCAAGTAGTACAGCCATACTTTACCAATTCACCTAATCCAACTAAAGCACTGGTATAAACCATTTCATCATTTAACCCACGCCATAAGCGATATAAAGTTTTTAACCAGTCAAAAAGTTCCATCTGCTGTACCCTTGGATAGTTACGAGTCAAAACCTGATATAAATGATGATGAGTATTAATAAGGCCAGGATAGACGATCATATTAGATGCATCAATAATACGATCTACTTGGGAAGGAACAGAAACATTAGTTCCAAGGGCAGTAATAAAACCATTCTCAATCAATAAGTCTGCGTTATGATAAACGTTACGCTTCTTATCCATGGTGACGATAGTTTTTGCGTTCTTGATTAGTAACGAACTCAAAATCATCCACCTCCAAAATAACTCAAGCCCATCTGCAATGAAGCTAAAATTTAAAATACCCACGTCAATAAAACCCTGAGTTTTATTAACGTGGGTAACTGGAACCACGAAAAAATTTACTTGACTATTCTAGTTCCGCTTTCACCTTTAACCGCTTCTCTCAAGTTTGATAAAGCAGCTATTACGGCTTCACCGCCAGCTTTAACAAAACTTAAAGTAGCTTCTACTTTAGGTCCCATGCTTCCTTTACCAAATTGACCTTCTGCTAGATATTTTTCTGCATCGGCAAGATTAAGTTCTTTTAGGTTTACTTGATCGGGTTTTCCATAGTTAAGAGCTACATAAGGCACATCGGTTGCAATTACCAGCATGTCAGCCCCTAATTGTCTGGCTAATAAGCTAGAAGCTAAGTCCTTGTCGATAACGGCTTCCACACCTACTAAATGATTACCTTTTTTGATTACCGGTATACCACCGCCACCGCTGGCAATAACTACTGCTCCTGTATCAACAAGGGCTTTAATTAAATTCAATTCAACAATTTCTTGAGGCTTTGGTGATGGAACAACTTTCCTCCATCCTCTACCGCTATCCTCGACCCAACTTTCACCTTTAGCCATGCCAGCTTCTGCTTCCTCTTTCGTATAGAAAGCACCAACAGGTTTGGTAGGATTCTGGAAAGCAGGATCTTCTTGAGACACAACAACTTGAGTTAACAAAGTTACGACATCTTTTTTGATTCCTAAAGCCTGAAGCTCATTATGAATGCTTTGCTGAATCATATATCCAATTAAGCCTTGGCTTTCAGCTCCGCATACATCTAAAGGCATTGCCGGAACCTGATCTCTGGCAGCTGCATTTTGTAATAGAATATTTCCTACTTGCGGACCATTACCATGAGCTATAACTACACGGTAACCTTCTTGGATAAGCTTTACTATACTTTTCGCACTCATTTCTACATTATGCCGCTGCTCTTCAATAGTACCTTTTTGCTTTGGTTGCAAAATTGCATTTCCACCTAAAGCTACTACAACTGTCTTCACAATTAAGCCTCCTGTTGCCAAAAAAATTAGAATAAATAAGAGTAATTCTTATAGACAGTCCAGATCATTGCTAAAACTGCCGGATCAATTTTAGCAGAAGTGGACCCATCAGCCTGGAAAGTAACTTTTTCCTCTTTACCGTCAATTCGAACCAAGAATACAGGTGATTCACCGCCTTCGAGCAAAAGGAATCCGGAATTAGTACTATCTTTAAAGTCTTCCTCATTCCAGAATAAGGTTAATTTTTCCTTATAAGGAGCACCTTCATGAGGACAGAAGATAGCACAGTTACCACATTCATTGCACATACCGTCGATATGCAGAATCTGGTTCCTGTTTTTCAGTACCCCTTCGACTTTAATCATCACATTAGCTCTGTTGGGGCATACCTCACTACAAATATTACATACCTTATTACATTCTAGGCATCTTTCACTTTCATCATCTTCAGTATCAAATCCGCGTAAGATACCCCTCTTGGTTATAATTTCTTTATATTGTTTTCCTGCATCAAACAGATCTAAATTATAAACATATTTCTCTGATTTTTCTTTAGCAATGATATCATCAGAAGCCTTAGCAGCATGGGCAATAGATTCTACTACAGTAGACGGACCGTACAAAGCGTCTCCACCGATATAGACGTTTTCCAAGTTTGTTTCCAAAGTATCCGGATTTACTGAAATTGTGCCCTTGGCATCAAGCTGAATACCATTACGTTTTAACAAATCGTGATCTACTTTTTCGCCAATAGCTGTGATGATTGTATCAACTGCTATTTCAACAAATTCTCCTTCTTTAGGAACTGGTTTTCTCCGGCCCGAAGCATCAGGTTCTCCAAGTTCTAATACTTGACAGGTTAATTTACCTTCCTTTAAGGATACGGGAGCCAATAATTCTTTAAAGACAACCCCATCCTCCAATGCCAGCTTTAATTCTTCCCTGTCAGCCGGCATATATTCTTTTGTGCGACGGTAAATGATGTAAACATTTTCCACACCTTTAATTCTTTTTGCAGCCCGTGCTGCATCCATTGCCGTGTTCCCGCCGCCGATAACAGCTACATTTTTGCCTAAATCTATCTTTGAGCTATCTTTGTTATAGCTTTCCAAGAAGCTGATTGCTCCTAAAATTTTATCTTGGTCTCCTTCAATTTCTAAAGGACTAGTTAAACCTGCACCAATTGCCAGATAAATATATTTAAAGCCTTTCTCTTTGAGTTTATTTACATCTAAATCTTCCTTAATGCCTAATTCAAATTTAACACCCATTGCTTTGATAAGTTCCACATCGTTTTTAATTGCTTCTCTTGCTATTCTAAAATTAGGTATTACATATTCGACTGTTCCGCCGGCCCTGTCTCTTTTATCAAAAATTGTAACGTCTAAGCCTGCTCTGGCCAGGAAGTAACCGGCAGACAAGCCAGAAGGTCCTGCACCGATGATGGCTACTTTACTGCCGCCTGTTCTACGGTTTTCCTTGGCGATTTTTTCCATAAAAGCTTGGTACCCTTTTTCTGCAGCAACCCTCTTCATTTCTCGAATTAAAACTGATTCATCATAATCGTGCCTGGTACATTTAGTCATACAATTATGGTTACAAATAGTGCCGGTAATAAAAGGCAGAGGATTTTTTGCAATAATTACTTCATAAGCCTCGTTATAACGGCCTTCATTAACTAATCTAATATATTCTGGAATATCTTGTCCGATAGGACATCCGACGGTACAAGGTGCCTTAAAGCAATCGAGAAGCGGTAATTTCTGGTTGATCTTGCGGCTTTTTACTTGTCTCTTTTCTTTTAGATGATTAACATCTTTAACTGAGCTTTCGGCCAAAGCCTTCAATTTATCCAAGTCTATCCGGTCAGATTCACGATTGTCTAGTTGAGGCTCTAAAATCTCAACCATTTGTTTTAGCCGCATATATCCGCCTGGTTTTAAAATTGTGGTTGCAACGGTAATTGGGCGGATACCAGTAGCAAAAATGCGGGAAATATTAAAGGCATCGGCTCCGCCCGAATAGGATATCTTCAGATCGCCGCTAAACTCTGCAGCTAATTTATATGCTAAATTAATGGTAAGGGGATACAATGACCGGCCTGACATATACATTTCTTCGCCAGGCAGTTCACCCTGGGTAATCCTTACCGGCAAAGTGTTAGAAAGCTTTACACCAAAGGCCACATTTTGCTCTTTGGCAAAAGCTTTTAATCTATGAAGCATGGCAACCCCATCATCATACTGTAGATCATGGGTAAATGATTCTTCTTTTAAGCTTACGTAGCCATAGCCCATTTGGTCAAAAGTCTTGCGTACAAAGTCGTAACCGAGTAAAGTTGGATTCATCTTAACAAAGGTATTTAATTTTTTCTCTTTCATCAGATATTTTGAAATGGCCTCGATTTCCTCAGGAGGACAACCATGCATGGTAGACAGAGTAATGGATGTACAAATATGCGGTGAAATGCTGTCGATGTAAGCCTCATCAACATTCTTAAACCTTTTTAATTCTTCTTTTAGAACATCCTTGCATTCTTTAAAAATAGCTGTATTAGAAGCGTCTTTCATTCCTTCGATAAAAGCATCAACTTTTGGACTTTGAATCCCTTTTAGGTCATATCCGACGCTCATGTTAAACATAAATGTCCGTTTATCTTGGTTATACAATTCTTTTTGGAGAACATGAACTAAAAACCATGCCTTGACATACTCTTCAAATGCTCCCTGAATTGATAATTCAGTAGACCACTCAGTGTTGTAACATTCATCCTCAGCACGGATACACGGTTTAGGAAATTCTAATTCATCCAATATTTGAACAGTTTTGAGTTCAAAAAATCTACTACCAACAAGATAAGCGGCAACTATATTTTGGGCCAGTTGGGTATTAGGACCGGCAGCAGGTCCAAGGGGTGAATCTAAGGATTCCCCAAATAGTTTAATATCGGAATCAACTTTCTTATGATAAAATTTGTCTGCAGGGATGCCAAAAACTTCATGTTCCTTATCATATTCTTCGAATATCCAATTAAGAAGTTTCTTAAACGGAATACTTCGCATTTTGTCACTCATCTTTTTCCCTCCAAAACGGCCAAGGCCTAGAGTAATATGAAGTAATGAGGCAAAGACAAACTTTAAATTAAGTATTGGCTTTGCCTCATAATGTTCATTCTATATCTTTAAAGCTCTATTTCTAAATTATGCACGGCCTCCCATGGTTAAGAGCATTACAGCTTTTGCGGTATGAAGTCTGTTTTCTGCTTCATCATAAACAACAGAGTGAGGTCCATCAATTACTGAATCCTCTACTTCGTTTTTCCTGTCAGCTGGTAGTGCGTGCATGTAAATGCTGTTCTTTGATGTTAGGCTCATTAATTTTTCAGTACACTTCCAGTGTTTATTGGCCTCTAACAGATCATCCACTACTGCGTCACTAGGATTGGTTACCCAGCTACCCCAGTTCTTCGGAATTACTACATCAGCATCTCTGTATGCTTCTTCTTGATCATGGGTAATTCTAAAGGATCCTCCGTTTTCTTCTGCATTCTTCTTAGCTTGCTCAATAGCCCAATCCGGTAAGTCATATCCTTTCGGATAAGCTAGGGTTACATCCATTGCATATCTTGGGAATAAGAGTGCTTGAGTTAATGGTACGGAAATAGGTTTCTTATGGGTAGTTGCATAAGCCCAAATAATTGATACTTTCAAGCGTTCAGTTGTCTTAAACTTCTCCTTAATAGTCATTAAGTCTGCTAAGCCTTGTAAGGGGTGATACAGGTCGCATTGCATATTGATTACAGGAACTTTTGACCATTTTGCCATTTCTCTTATGTATTTGTTTCCAATTCCCCAGAAGCAGTTCCGGCAGGCAATAGCATGACCGAACCTGGAAAGGATAACAGCAGTGTCTTTAGCTGATTCGCCGTGAGCAATCTGCATGTTGCTGGTATCCAGGAAATGAGCGTGTCCGCCTAATTGGGTAATACCGGCTTCCATGGAGTTTCTGGTTCTGGTTGATTGTTCAAAGAACATTAAGAAGACTGTTTCATCTTGTAAATAAGGTGTGCGCTCTCTCATAGCAAATTTCTTTTTAAGGTCAAAAGAGACGTCTAATAAAGTATCAATTTCTTCTTTTGTCCATTCTTGTAATGTAATGAAATGTTTACCTCTAAAAGATGTTTGCATAATAAACACTCCTTTTATTGTTTTTTATTATTAATTTAATAATATTATTTATTACTATTTACTTCTCCTAGCATACATTTCAGGTATAGCTGCATACATGGCAGCGGCTTTAACTAGGTGACTCTTATATTGTTTTTCGTTAGGAGCGTGAGCTTCTACTTCATGACCAGGGCCAAAGCCTATAGTTGGAATATTGAAACGACCCATAATAGATACACCGTTAGTGGAGAAGGTCCATTTGTCAACAATAGGTTCTTCATCAAATAAACCTTTATAAGCATCAACTAAAGATTCACAAACAGGATGGTCTTCCGGTATTACCCAAGTTGGGAAGTAACATTCTGTTGGATATACCAGACCAGTGTAAGAAGGTCTTTCATAGCTGTACATAGTAACTTCAGCATTGGCTGCTTTAACAGATGGTAAATTTTTAATCTGTTGAATAGCTAATTTATCATCTTCCCCAAAGGTCAATCTTCTGTCAATAGAAATTGTGCAGCTGTCAGCTACAGCGCAACGTGAGGGGGATGTGAAGAATATTTCAGAAACTGTTAAACTACCTTTACCCAGGAAAGGATCATCTTTCAGGTTTTCATGTAAAGCTCTTAACTCCATTAAAATTGGAGCCATCTTAAAGATAGCATTATCGCCTCTTTCAGGAGCTGAACCATGGCAGCTTACGCCTTTAACCACAACTTTAATTTCCATTCTGCCTCTATGTCCGCGATAAATACGGCAAGAAGTTGGTTCGGTGCTCACTACAAATTCTGGTCTCAGCTTATCTTCGTTAATAATGTACTGCCAGCATAATCCGTCACAATCTTCTTCTTGAACGGATCCGACGAAAACTAAGGTAAAGTCCTTGGCAAGACCTAAGTCTTTAATAATTTTACCGGCATAAACCATGGAAGCCATGCCGCCTTCTTGGTCACTACCGCCTCTACCCCAAATAACATCTCCTTCTTCTTTTCCTTTGTAAGGATCAACTTCCCACAAACTAATATCGCCAACGCCGACAGTATCAATGTGAGCATCGTAAGCTATGATTCTTGGCCCATTACCGATATAGCCGAGAATATTACCCATGGGATCTATTTCAACCTTATCGAATCCCACTTTTTCCATTTCTTCTTTGATTCTTAGAATTACTTCCTTTTCTTGACAGCTTTCACTGGGTATGGCTATCATATCTCTCAAAAATTTTGTCATATCCGGCTTATATTCTTCTGCTTTAGCTAAGATTTGTTTGAAATCGATGTTCATAACATCTCCTCCTTAAAAATTTTAATGCTTTATAGAAAAACCCCAAAAACCTACTTTTACAAAGTAGTATTTGGGGTTCTAACCTAAAACTCTGACCCTAATATTCAACTAATTTTTTACATCTTGGACATTTAATTTGTAAGCCAACTGGTTTTTTATAGGCTTTAAAAAGTACTTGTCCGCATTCACAGCGGTAAGGATGTTTACTTCCAGCATTTGTACTTTCCTGATAATCCCTTTCAGCTTTCACTTGAAATGCAGGTATACTCAAAATACTATCACCTCGCATAGGATTATTGGCGAACTAGGGTAAACTGATACTTGTCGCTGCGAAAAAACTGCCTACCAAAGTTCACAGGGTTACTGTTTTCGTCATACATCACACCTTCCATTTTTATTAAAGGCGTTCTCCTATTCACCTGTAAAAGCTTATCAACAGGATCCTTTGCAAGTACTGCAGTCACATTTGAGACATAGTTAAAGGGCTTAATATTAAGATATGTTTTTAAGTAATCTACCATACATTCAACATTTTTTCTCAACTGCAAAGCTCCAATATCATCGATCAACCAACCTGGCAAAATATCATAACAGTAAATGACAGGAACACCGTCAGCATAACGCAGGGATTCTATAACAAAGCATTTGCTTTTAGGTTCTACCTTTAGCTTATCAGCTATAGCGGCTGAGATAGATGATTCGTATATGCTTAACACTTTATCCTCAGCCTTAAAACCGGCTCGACGAATAGTAGAAACCAAACTTTCCAATTTTTCAATTCCCGCCAATACTTTAGCAGGAGTTTCCACAAATGAACCTATGCCATGTTTACGAGAAATTTTGCCCTCTTTTTCTAAAATTCCAAGAGCTTCTCTTAGTGTTCCCCTGCTAACTCCAAATTCATTCGCCAGTTCAGGTTCCGACGGTAACTGGACCCCCGAAGGATAAATTCCTTCGTCGATTCTCCGCTTCATTTCATTAGCTATTTCAATGTAAAGAGGTTGTCTCACTTGAAAAACGCCCAATAGCTTCACCTCATTTATAAAAGGCATTAGTCCTCACTAGTCACACATCTAGATGTCAAACAACATTACTTTACATTAAGGGGTTTTAAAGCAAAACCCCTCAATGTAAAGTTTTTATTTGTCTAGACATCAAACAGCTTACAACTTTCATATTCGTTACCTGGGTTAAAAATCCTGCTAAGTCCGAGAAATATTTTCATAAAAACATTAAATTCTTTGCCATAATTTATTGGCTAGTTCTCTGCTTTTAGCTAAAATTTCACGTTCATCAATATTTACTAATTGTCTTTCTTCCATCACTACTTTACCATTGATGATTGTAGTATCAACAGAGCGACCCATCATACCAAAGTGAATGTGGCTGCCAAGGTTGTCTGCAAGCATAGGGGTCCAAGGATCGTAATTAACTATAATCACATCGGCCAAAGCTCCCGGAACCAGCCTGCCAACAGTCTTGTTGAAGAAGCTGGATGCTATGTTGGCATTGTTTTCAAACAGCATTGTAATTGGTTCAGCCCAAGAAACGCTTGGATCCCTTTTTGCAAGTTTATGTAAAATGTTGGCAACTTTTAAGGATTCAAACATATCTGCAGTATATCCGTCAGTGCCTAAGCCAACTACTACACCCTTACTCATCATTTCTAATACCGGTGCAGCCCCAACAGCGTTACCCATATTAGATTCCGGGTTATGTACTACGTTGGAAGATGTGCTCTTTAGTAGATCAATTTCATGTTCATTCACATGAACACAGTGAATCATCAAGGACTTAGGACCCAGAATTCCAAAATCAGCAAGCCGTTCAACTACCCGCTTACCATATTTCTTTAAGCTATCTTCAACATCTTCTGGTCCTTCAGCAGTGTGAACATGGAATCCAACGCCACTATCAGCGTTAGCTTCACAACACTTTTCCAAAGTCTCGTTGGAAAGAGTCAGTGAAGCGTGAAGACCAAACATTCCCTTCAGCATATCATCATTGGCTGAATTACAATATTTAATAAATTCAGCGTTCTCTTCAATACCTTCCAGAGCTCTTTCTTTGCCATCACGGTCTGAAACCTCATAGCAGAGGCTACTGCGCAAACCGATCAATCTGGCTGCTTCAGCAATTTTGTGCAAGCTTCCTCTGATAGCATAAGGACTTGCATGGTGATCAATTACTGTGGTAACACCATTTTTCACGCAGTCGATCATTGGAACTAAGGCACTATAATACACATCTTCTAAAGTAAGTTTTTTATCAAGTCGCCACCATAGTCCTTCCAAAATATCGAGAAATGTTTTGGATGGTGGGCTGTCAGTAGACATCCCTCTGGCAAAGGTACTGTAATAATGCATATGAGCGTTGATCAGGCCTGGCATTATTATTCTGCCTTTAGCATCAATAAAGCGAGCTTCCGGATATTTTGCTTTAATTTGTTCAGTAGGTCCAACTTCTTTAATTAGATTGTCTTCAATAGCAACACAACCATCAGCCAAGTATGGATTTGCAGCATCCCAGGTAATTAGTCTTCCGTTGCCAACTAGTAACATAAATTTATTCACCTCTTACTCTATTTTTTAGGCCTATAAGCCGTATCTTCTAATGGCAGACTAAAACGTCTTTTACCATCAAATTTATAGTAAGCTGAAGCAACTGCAGGTGCAGTAGGAATGGTTGAAATTTCACCAATTCCTTTAGCTCCGTAAGCTAGAGATGATGGATTCTTACCGATTATGGAAACTTCAATTTCCGGTACATCAGTAGAACGGAATAAACCTAAAGTACCAAATTTTGCTGTGGGTACTGAATTAACAAGTGGGAAGTTTTCCCTCAGAGCATAGCCTAAGCCCATGACAACGCCACCTTCAATTTGGCCCTCAACATTCTTAGGATTGATGGCTCTACCAACATCATGAGCAGCAACTACTTTTTTAACAAGACCATTATCATCAAGAATGACTACCTGAGTTGCATAACTGTAAGCAACATGGTTCACTGGATGTTCTTTAGGTGAATTGAGGGGGTCGGTTATTCCTTCGAATTCTCCTTTAAATTCAGCACTCTCTAATTCTTCCAAACTCTTTTCCTTTAACTGCTCAGCCAGTTGAAGAGCAGCTTGCCTTACAGCCTCACCGGTAAACAAAGTTTGTCTGGAAGCAGTAGTCGAACCAGAATCCGGTGCCAGGATAGTATTAGGATGGGCAACTTCCACTAGACTTTCATCTACACCTACAGTCTCGCAGATGATTTGAGTCATGGCAGTAGCCAGACCTTGACCGATACAAGAAGCTGCTGTTTGCAGTTGAATCTTTCCATTCTTAATAATCAGCTTGGCTCGTCCTATGTCAGGAACACCTACGCCTAATCCAGCATTCTTAATAGCGCAAGCTATGCCGGCGTATTTGTTATTTTCATAAGCTTCTTTAACTGCTAATAAGGTTTCTTCAATGGCTGTACTTTCATCGGCAATTTGTCCATTGGGCATTACGTCTCCGGGTCTTAGGGCATTTCTATATCTGATTTCCCAAGGTGAAATACCTACCATTTCAGCTAAAATATCTAAATTACTTTCACAGGCAAATGCTGATTGGGCTACACCAAATCCTCTAAAAGCACCAGCAGGTGGGTTATTAGTATAGACGCCTATCCCGGTAAGTTCAGTATTAGGTACCCGATAAGGGCCGGCAGCATGAGTACAAGCTCTTTCCAATACCGGACCGCCTAGTGAAGCATAAGCACCGGTATCAGCAATAATCTTAGCTACCATTACCGTAATATGGCCGTTTTCATCACATCCCGTTGTCATTTCGATTTCCATGGCGTGACGTTTAGGATGTACCATAAGACTTTCTTTACGTGACAAAGTTAATTTCACAGGTTTCTTAGTTGCCATAGCAAGAAGTGCAGCATGATGTTGTACACTTAAGTCTTCTTTTCCGCCGAAACCGCCACCTATATATTTGGCAATAACCCTAACTTTCTCTTCCGGTAGACCTAAGATGTTTGCTATGCCATGCATATCATGATAAACACTCTGAGTACTTACATAGACGGTTACACCGCCATCGTCATCAGGAATAGCCAAAGCACTCTCCGGTTCCAGAAAAGCATGTTCAATAAAGGGTGTTTTATAGGTTTTAGTTACTACATACTTGGACTTAGCAATAGCTTCTTCAGGGTTGCCTCTTCTCACATGGGTTTTTGCTAAAATGTTACCATTGGGATGCAGCCTAGGAGCATCTTCTTTTAAAGCTTCGCGGGGAGACGTAATAGGTTGTAACACCTCATAATCTACTTCAATTAAATCTAAGGCTTCTCTGGCAGCTTTTTTCGTTTTTGCTGCTACTAAAGCTAAAGCGTCCCCAACATATCGTGTTTCTTCTCCAACTGCAACCAGGGTAGGCCAATCCTTTTGTAAATACCCCTCTATTCTCTCACCAGGAATATCTTCTGCGAGTAAGACTGCTTCTACTTCTGGGTGACTTTTAGCTTTACTTATGTCAATCCTTTTAATCAAAGCTCTGGGATATTTGGTCCTGAGCACAGCGCCATAAAGCATACCGTCTACAAACATGTCGTCTACATACTCAGCCTGGCCAAGGGTTTTAACTCTTGCGTCAACCCTGGTAATGCCAGATCCCACTTTAGCCTCTTTACTTTCTTGGGGTGTAATTTCGCCTCTTAAGGCTTTTGCCGCCAACATAATTGCTTTTTCAATTTTTACATAGCCAGTACAACGGCAAATGTTATTGCGCAAAGCCTTCTTAACATCACTAGGGGTTGGGTTTAAATTTTGATCTAATAAGCCTTTAGCGCTAATTACCATTCCAGGAATGCAGAAACCGCATTGAACTGCACCTGCTTCGGCAAAAGCCCAGGCGTAAATATCCTGTTCTCTTTTAGACAAGCCTTCAACAGTTATGATGGACTTACCTTCCAGTTTTGAAATTTTTTGAGTACAAGCCCTAGTAGGTTTTCCATCTACCAGCACCATACAGGCGCCACATACGCCTTCACCACAGCCATTTTTAAGAGAAGTAATATGCATCTCTTCACGTAAAAATTCCATTAGGCTTAGGTCCTCAGGTGCAGTTACTTTTTGCCCATTTACAGAAAAAGTAACCATTTGAAACCTCCTTCTTTTTTTGAACCCCAAGCTAAAACAATTAGGCTTGGGGTTCAAAACACTTTAA